>Ga0247821_10000114_pt1 | contig 45706 bp, 36 predicted proteins | sample 13C_Glycerol_Day_FD_192481 | JGI IMG/M metagenome (GOLD analysis project Ga0247821, IMG submission 192481) | Soil microbial communities from agricultural site in Penn Yan, New York, United States - 13C_Glycerol_Day14 | ecosystem: Environmental > Terrestrial > Soil > Agricultural land | place... | reverse complement strand
CACCCTTGTGCCCAGTGGATGTCTCGGTGTTCAACTTTGACCAGACCGAGTCTTTGCTGCAGCGTGCCTATGAGCAGACCCTCCGGTGGCTGGACCATGGGGGGCTTGAGCGCACCAAGGTGCCGGGAGCCCTGACCATTCACTCTCACGCTCATATGCATTGAGTGCTGGACGGCTTGAACCGCCACTAAAGCATATGCCCCGCCCATATTCCTTGTTTGACCAACTGCGAAGCCAGCTCAACAAACGTGTCGGCAACGTAGCGAGTCGCCGGACTCACTCGCCGGTCTGCAGGCGACACCATAACTACCTTGCGCATCGGCGTCGGTTCGACAAGCGGCGCTGCGCAGAGCGTCCCATTCTGCAGATGAGTGTAGATCGACGCCAATGGCAATGCGGTATAGCCAAAATCGTGGCGTACCAGATCAATCAATGCACCGAAGGAGTCGGCCTCCACACGGGTGGCAATGGTGAAGCCTGTATCGACGGCGCACTGGTCCATGATTTTACGCAGACCATGCCGCTGGCTTGGTAGCACCAGTGGTTGCTGCGCCAGGCTTGCGAAGCTCACCGGCTTGTCCAGTTGCAATCCAGCGGCCGGCGCGCCTACCAGCACCAGGTTCTCCATCATCACCGGCACGATGCGCAAGGTATGCAGGGGCTGTAGATCATAGGAAATAGCCAGTTCCAGCTCGCCGCGCTGCAGCCAGTCCAGCAAGTAACCGCTGAAAGCCGAGGAAAAGCGGATTGACAGCTCAGGGTGTGCTTCACGAATGCGCTTGACCAGTGGCACCGTGACAATTTCAGCGATCGTCGGTGTGGTGCCAATCGCAACGGCCCCCTGAAAGCTGACATGTCCCCCGCTCACTGAACTGCGGATTGCCTCAAGCTCATCCATGATACGCGTGGCGTGTTGCAACACTTCTTTGCCCGCATCGGTGATCTGCATGCCGCGGCCATGTCGCTCGAACAGGTAGACGCCAAGTTCCTTTTCCAGTTGCCGGATCTGTCGGCTCAACGCGGGCTGGGCAATGTTCAGGCGGTCGGCTGCTTTGCTCAGGCTACCCAGCTCGGCGACGTGGATGAGGGTTTTAAGTTGAACGACGTCCATTGACTGACCAAGGTAGAGAAATGGAATTGGCGTAATGATTCGCTGGCAAGCGACAGCCTGAACAGCCCCCCGGCCAGCTATAGCATTTGAGCATATCAGCTAGTCAACCAGTCCCCTTATTGAAACAGGCACTCCAGCGTAGTTTGGCGCTAAGACACAGGCAGCTGCCCTGCCCACCTGGAGAAATAATGAACAACCACAATAGCGACGCCATCAATGCCATCCGCGAAGGCGTGCGCGCCTTGTGCAGCGATTTTCCTGCCGAGTACTGGCGCAAAATCGATGAACACAAAGGCTTTCCAGAGACCTTCGTCCAGGCCATGACCGAGGCCGGATGGCTGTCGGCGATGATTCCCGAAGAATATGGCGGCTCCGGGCTGGGCCTGGCCGAAGCCTCGGTGATCCTTGAGGAGGTCAATCGCTGCGGTGGCAATTCCGGGACCATCCACGGCCAGATGTACAACATGTTCACCTTGTTGCGTAATGGTAGCGACGAACAGAAGCGCTATTACCTGCCCAGACTGGCCAGTGGTGAACTGCGGCTGCAGTCGATGGGTGTGACCGAACCCACCACCGGTACCGACACGACCAAGATCAAAACCACCGCCGTGCGCAAAGACGACAAGTATGTAATCAATGGCCAGAAAGTGTGGATCTCGCGTATTCAGCATTCCGACCTGATGATTCTACTGGCCCGTACCACGCCTTTGGCCGAGGTCAAGAAGAAGTCTGAAGGCATGTCGATCTTCCTGGTCGATCTGCGTGAAGCCATTGGTAATGGCCTGAGCGTGCAGCCGATCGCCAATATGGTCAATCACGAGACCAATGAGCTGTTCTTCGACAACCTGGAGATTCCAGCCAGCAGTCTGATCGGCGAGGAAGGCAAAGGCTTTCGCTACATTCTCGATGGCCTGAATGCCGAGCGCACGCTGATCGCCGCCGAGTGCATCGGTGACGGCCGCTGGTTCATCGAAAAGTCCGCGCAGTATGCCCGCGACCGTGTGGTGTTCGGCCGACCCATCGGCCAGAACCAGGGCGTACAGTTCCCGATCGCCGAGGCGCATATCGAGATCGAAGCGGCAGACCTGATGCGCTGGCAAGCGTGTGAGCAGTACGACAACCAGCAGAACGCCGGTGCAGCCGCGAACATGGCCAAGTACCTGGCGGCCAAAGCGTCCTGGGAGGCGGCCAACGCCTGCCTGCAAACCCACGGTGGTTTCGGTTTCGCCAACGAATATGACGTCGAGCGCAAATTCCGCGAAACCCGTCTCTACCAGGTGGCGCCGATCTCCACCAACCTGATCCTGTCCTATGTGGCCGAACACTTGCTGGAGCTGCCGCGTTCGTTCTAGGCAGAAAACCCACAGGTTGCAGCACCCTCAATAACAAGAGAGCACATCATGAACATGCGCCCGCTGGACGGTATTACCGTTGTCAGTCTCGAACACGCCATCGCCGCACCGTTCTGTACCCGCCAGTTGGCGGATCTGGGAGCGCGGGTGATCAAAGTGGAACGCCCCGGCGTCGGCGATTTTGCCCGTGGCTATGACCAACGCGTCAACGGCCTGGCTTCGCACTTTGTCTGGACCAACCGCTCCAAGGAAAGCCTGACGCTGGATCTCAAGCAGGATATCGCCGGTGACATCCTCGGCCAGTTGCTGGAACAAGCCGACGTTCTGGTCCAGAACCTTGCCCCCGGTGCCGCGGCACGTCTCGGCCTGTCGTTCGAAGCACTGCGCGAACGCTTTCCGCGGCTGATCGTCTGCGATATCTCAGGCTATGGTGCTGGTGGCCCTTATGAGCAGAAAAAAGCCTACGACCTGCTGATCCAGAGCGAAGGGGGCTTTCTCTCGGTGACGGGTGACGAGCAGATGGCCAAAGCCGGCAACTCGATTGCCGATATTGCCGCGGGCATGTATGCCTACACGGGCGTGCTGTCAGCATTGCTGCTGCGGGAGAAGACCGGCGCTGGCAGCCATGTGGAGGTATCCATGCTGGAGAGCCTGGTGGAGTGGATGAACTATCCCCTCTACTACGCCTATGAAGGCGCCCCCCCGCCGCCACGCACGGGCGCGGCGCATGCCACGATTTATCCCTATGGCCCCTTCCCCGTCGGCGATGGCAGTACGCTGATGCTGGGCTTGCAGAATGAGCGCGAGTGGCGGTTGTTCTGTGAGCGGGTGCTGTTGCAGCCCGAACTGGCCGACGACAAACGTTTTGACAGCAACGCCAGGCGCGTGGAAAACCGCGAGGCTTTGCGTACGCTGATCGTCGATGCGTTCACCACGCTCGATTTTGCCACGGCCATAGCTCGCCTCGACGCCGCCACCATCGCCAACGCCCGCGTCAACGATATGCAGGGGGTATGGCAGCACCCACAGCTGCAGGCCCGTGATCGCTGGCGGCAGATCGAAACCGCCGTCGGCAACGTTCCCAGCTTGCTGCCACCGGCCAACAGCAGTGCGTTCAGCCCACGCATGGATCCGGTCCCGGATTTGGGCGAGCACAGCAGACGCATTCTTGCCGGACTCGGGCTGTCCAGCGAAAAAATACAGGAACTGCGTGCTTGCGGAGTCATTTGACCCCTTTTCCTGCCCCGCAGTCGGGCGACTGCGGGGCAGCTTTGCCGAGGACACATAGACAATGACAACACATGACTTCAGTGCCTGGATCGGCCGTAGCGAAACCAGCCACGACTGCATCACCCATAACCTGGTCAAGCGTATTGCCGCGACACTGAACGAGCCGGCGCCGGCGCCAGGTGACGCCCTGCCCTTGCTCTGGCATTGGGCATTCTTCCAGGAGCCTGTCGACGACGCAGGGCTGGGCAACGATGGCCATCCGGCGCGGGGCGGGTTCCTGCCGCCGGCTGACAACCGCAACCGCATGTGGGCCGGCAGCCGCCTGGAGTTTATCCAGCCGCTGCGCGTGGAAGCCGAAGTAACGCGGCAATCGACCCTCCTCAACATCGAAGAAAAGCACGGGCGCACGGGCTCGTTGATGTTCGTCACGGTCAGGCACGCGTACCTGCAGGATGGACAGAATGCCTTGGTCGAAGAGCAAGACATCGTCTACCGCGAAGCGACCCGGCCCAAACTCGGTGGTACCAAGGCTGCACCCGCAGGCGCTTGGCAGGAGACGGTGGAACCGTCGGCGACGCTGCTGTTTCGCTACTCCGCGGTGACCTTCAACGGCCACCGCATTCACTATGACTGGCCATACACCTGCGAGACCGAAGGCTATCCGGGCCTGGTGGTGCACGGTCCGCTGATTGCTACGCTTAGCCTGCGGGCCTTCCAGCGCGCCAACCCTGCGGCACGCGTGCGTCGCTTCAACTTTCGTGGTTTGCGTCCACTGATTTCACCAAACGCGTTCGAGGTTGGCGGCCGTCTTCTTGAGAACGGCAAAGCGCAGCTCTGGGCCACCGCGCAAGCCGGAATGGCCCAGTCCGGCGAAGTCGAGTTCAGCGTGGAGGTCGGACAATGAACCACGATAGTGTGCGTTCTGCCCTGTTCGTTCCGGCCAGCCGTCCGGAGCGCATCCCCAAGGCCCTGGCCAGCGGCGCCGACCGGGTCATTGTCGACCTGGAAGATGCCGTGGAAGAAGCGGCCAAGGAGCAGGCGCGGGATAACCTTGCGATCTTTCTGCAGCAGCACCCGGATATCCAACTGCTGGTCAGGGCCAATGCTCCGGGGCACTGGGCGCATGAGGCCGACCTTGCACTGTGTCGACGTCATCCCGGCGTCAGCGGCATCTTGCTGCCCAAGGCCGAAACAGTCGAGCAGATACGCCTGGCGCACGACTCGGGCAAACCGGTGTGGCCGATCATCGAAAGCGCCCAGGGGCTGCTCGCACTGCCCCGGCTTGCCGCCAGTGAAGGTGTCGAGCGCTTGTGCTTTGGCAGTCTGGACCTTGGCCTGGACCTGAACCTGCGCAGTGGCAGTGAGGCTGCCGAACAGGTGCTCAGCCATGCGCGCTATGCCGTTCTCCTGCACAGCCGGGTTGCTGCGTTGGCCGCACCATTGGACGGGGTGTATCCGGCGATTCAGGACGCCGAAGGATTGCGCCGGGCCATCGAGTCTGCCCGCGACCAGGGTTTTGGCGGGGCATTGTGCATTCATCCGGGGCAGGTCGAGACCATTCATGCAGCCTTGCGACCTAGCCGGGAAGAACTGGAGTGGGCGCGACGGGTGCTGCAAGGTGCCGATCAGGGTTGCGGCGTGTTCGTGCTGGATGGGCAGATGATCGATGCGCCGGTGATCGGTCGGGCCCGCTCCATCTTGCAGCGGTTGTAACGTTCAAGGGGCAATCAACAGCAGTGACGCTGCCCAAGCAGCGCCACCGCTTCACCATCAACTACGGTTGCATGCCAGAACGCCAGAGCGCAGCCAGGTCATTGCCCTCAAGCGCCGCCAGCACCCGCTCGGTATCCGCGCCATGCGTCGGAATCGGCCCTGGGGTGACCACCCGATCATCAAAGCGCGGTGCCGGGTGAGCCTGCAACAGTCCGTCACGCTCGAAGTACACCCCACGCTCGAGCATATGACTGTGACGTGCCGCCTCACGCGGGCTAAGCACCGGAGCAAAACAGGCATCGCTACCTTCGAGCAGCTCGCACCAGTGCTGGCGCGGCTGGCTGACAAAGATTTCGCTCAACACACCACGCAGTTCTTCCCAACGACTTGCATCCCATTGCCGCGCAAAACGTGGGTCGTCTGCCAGGCCCAGCTTTTCCAGCAGAAGTGCGTAGAACTGCGGTTCGATCGACCCCACCGCAACGTACTGGTCATCGGCACAACGATAAGTGGCATAAAAGTGCGAACTGTCGTGGACGCTCTTGCCCCGTTGTTCGTTGAGCAGGCCCCTGCTGGTCAGCGACGCCATCAGTTGCATCATGTGCGCCGAGCCATCGACGATGGCCGCATCGACGACACTGCCCTGACCGCTTTGCCGTGCCTTGAGGACACCGGCAAGCACACCGATAGCCAGATACAACGCGCCGCCACCGATATCACCGATCAGGGTGATGGGCGAAGACGGCGCTTCGCCTGCGGTACCGCTGTGGTGTAACGCGCCCGACAAGGCGATGTAGTTATTGTCATGACCGGCGGCGCTGGCCAGCGGGCCATACTGCCCCCAGCCAGTCATGCGACCATAAACCAGCGCAGGATTGCGCGCCTGGCACTGTTTGGGGCCCAGCCTCAGGCGCTCCATGACCCCAGGGCGCATGCCTTCGATCAACACATCGGCACTTTCGACCAGCTTGAGAACCACCTCACGGCCCTCAGCGGTTTTCAGGTCCGCCACCACCGAACGCTTGCCGCGGTTAAGCGGGTTGCGCGGGGCATTTTTCGCACCGGTGACCGAGGTGGAAGACTCGCGCTCCACAGCGATCACATCAGCGCCGAGATCCGCCAGATGCATCGCGCAAAACGGTCCGGGGCCGATACCGCAGATTTCAACGATCCTGATACCTGAAAGCATGTGTACTCCTGTTCGCTGACCTTGTTGTTGTACGGGCACGCTAGCAGAGCAAGCCGGGATAATCCTGCCCCCCGCCGAGGGGGGCTATAGGCAGCGATGCCGCTGGCTACTCTGGGCCTGGCAATCGCCGTCAATAACAACAAAAGGAAAAGAGCGTATGTTCGAGTTACCTCCTCATTGGGCCCTGTGGGCAACCTGCTGCCTGGCCGCGCCTGCCCTGGCCACTGCGCAAACCCAGGTCGCCCCGCCCAATCCCTACCTGGCGCAGTCCTACAATAACCAGACGCACTGGAATGACGGCGCCTCGGACAGCACCACCCTCAGCGTCGCACGTGGCTCGTACAAAATGACCCCGCAAGCTTATCGACTGATCCCCAACGAGTCGGGCAGCCTGATGCAATACACCGACAAGGTCGGCGGGACCGATGTCTACTGGTACTGGGCCGGTTTTTCCCTGCGCAAGCTGAAGATCAATGACGACTTCACCTTCAGCGAAATCGCCCGCGTCGACCTGCCGGTGAAACTGCCCAACTACCAGGCCATCTCCCCCGAACAACGTCTGCAGCAGGCTGCCCAGACCCGCAAGTTCCTTGATGCCAAGGATGAAAAAGGGCTGCTCGATTACATGCAGGCGCAACCCAACCGTATGCTTACCGCCACCACCGACCAGTTGCTGGGCGGCGCCATCTACTCGCTTTTGACCCGCGACAACGCGTTTATCGGCGCCAGTGCGCGCCGAGTGTTCCGCATCGACCAAAACGACCCCAAAGACCCCAACTCCGGGATGAAGCTGACCCAGGAAGTGCAACTGCCCGATGCGTTGTTCGACAACGAGAAGACCAAGCGCGGCGTCGGCATCCCTGTGGACACCACCTTCGGCATGGGCATGACCCTCAACGGCTACCTGGTGGTCAACACCATGGGGGGCACAGTCGCGACCCTCGACCGCAACACCCTGAAGCTGATCGACAGCTACCGTATCGAAGGCAGTGACGAGGTATTCCTCAACTCGTTCGCCACGGGTCCTGAAGTAGATGGCGGCGCGGTGTATGTCGCATCCAACCAGAACATGTACCGGCTGGTGGTCGACAAGGACGGCAAGCTGCATGCTGATGAAGCCAGTGGTGCCTGGAAGGCTCCATACGATCGCGGCGTACGCTTTGCTGCGGTGAAGATCGCGGACGGCACCGGTTCCACCCCGACCCTGATGGGCTATGGCCCTGACGAAGACAAGCTGGTGGTGTTCACTGACGGTGCGAAAAAGATGAACCTGGTGGCCATGTGGCGCGACAAGATTCCCTCAGGCTGGCAGCAGAAACCTGGCACCCTGTCGCCACGGGTGGCTGACCAGCGCCCGGTGGACATGGGTAGCACCGTGCCTACAGTGCAGTCCGAACAGTCGGTGGCGGTGTATGACGGCCATGCCTTCGTGGTCAACAATATCCCCGCCGAGGAAAAGCCGGCGCTGGCCAAGTCTGGTTACTACGTCACCATGCTCAATGGCATGACCCGGCCTGCCGCCAGTGGCGTGGCAATGCTCAAGTGGGACAGTGCCAAGGACCAGTGGAACAGCTTGTGGACCCGCACCGATGTCGGCTCGGTGTCGGTGGTGCCGATGATCAGCGGTGGCAGCCGCATGGCCGTGATCAACGGTGTTTACACCGCGCGCCAGGGTGAGGGTTACCACATTGGTATGGACCTGGACACCGGCAAGACCGTGCTGGAAATCGCCACCGGTAGCGACCCGGTGTTCAACGGCATGTATGCGCCGATCAAGGTCGATGCCCAGGGCCGTCTGATGTACGGCATGGCCTTCGGTCTGGTGTTGATGGACACCAGCCGTATGCAGAAAGTCGAGCAGGTTGCCAAGAGCGAATAACCTCGTTCGGACTGAAAACAAAACGCCCGCTGCAGTGCATCGGGCGTTTTGTTTTTGCCTCAACATCCCAAGCCAACCCAAGGATCTTGGTCTCCGGGATTCCGTGAAGAGCCCAAAAAAAGCCGGGCACCAGGCCCGGCAAATATGCGCAAAAAATCAGCTGCGCCCGTACAGGGTCACCACACAGGCGCCGCCCAGGCCCAGGTTGTGCTGCAGTGCCAAGCTGGCGCCTTCGACCTGACGCTTGTCGGCAGTGCCACGCAACTGATGGGTCAGCTCATAGCACTGGGCAAGCCCGGTAGCCCCCAGCGGATGGCCTTTGGACAACAGGCCACCGGACGGGTTGGTCACCACCTGACCGCCATAGCTGTTGTCACCATCAAGGACGAAGCGCTCAGCCCCGCCGACCGGGCACAGCCCCAGGGACTCATAAGTGAGCAATTCGTTGTGGGCGAAACAGTCATGCAGCTCGACCACACGAATGTCCTGAGGGTCAACACCGGCCTTCTCGTAAACCGCTTTGGCCGCCCGTTGCGCCATATCGAAGCCGACCACTTCGATCATCGACCTCGCCTCATGGCAAACCGGCGAATCAGTGGTCAATGACTGGGCCAGAATCACCACGTCGGTGTTCAGGCCATGCTTTCTGGCGAACGCCTCGGAGCAAATGATGGCTGCCGCAGCACCACAGGTTGGCGGGCAGGCCATCAAACGGGTCATGACACCCGGCCAGATCAGCTGTTCGTTCATCACATCTTCGCTGCTGACGATCTTGCGGAACAGCGCCAGCGGGTTGTTGGCGGCATGACGGCTGGCCTTGGCACGAATAGCGGCGAAGGTACTCATCTGCGTGCCGTATTTGTGCATGTGTTCACGCCCAGCACCACCGAACATGCGCAAGGCACTGGGCATCTCCGGCACATCGGCGGTCAGTTCGTCGATCACTGACTGGGTCATATGGGTGGTGGCCCGAGGACGGTCGTCCCACACCGATTTCAGCGCACCGGGCTGCATCTGTTCAAAGCCGAACGCCAGGGCACAGTCAACCGCCCCGCTCTCCACCGCCTGGCGTGCCAGGAACAGCGCGCTGGAACCGGTAGCACAGTTGTTATTGACGTTGAGCACCGGAATACCACTCATACCGACTTCATACAAAGCTGCCTGGCCACAGGTGGAGTCACCATAGACGTAACCGGCATAGGCCTGCTGCACCAGACGATAATCCAGGCCGGCGTCTGCCAGGGCCAGACGCACCGCCTGCGCGCCCATCTCGATATAACTACCGCTGGTGCCGGGCTTGACGAACGGGATCATACCGACGCCAACGACGTAAGGTTTTTGCGACATCATAGTTCTCCAGGATCAGGAAGATTCACACAGAGGGAACACACAGGAAGGTGCTGCTCGCCCCATCAAGAGCGAGCAGCGGGTACAGATGGGGTCAGCGGATACCGGCGTTGCGCAGGGCCGCCGGGGTGAAGTCGTTGACGCTCGGCTGATAGGCGTAGTCGATACCTTTCTTGTTCTCGTTGCCCAGGTTCGACACCACGTAGCGACCCGCCATCAAGTCATAGGTAGCAATGCCGGCGAACGCTGTGAGCTGTTGCACGTAATCGGTGTAGGTGTGCCCTTCACTGACCCGCCACAGCTGGCCGCGGCCGTCGTAGTGGTCGATTTCAACGGCAGTCCAGGTGTCTTCGTCAAAGAACATGTGGCGTTTGGCATAGATGTGCCGGGCACCGGACTTCAGCGTGCCCTGCACTTCCCACACCCGATGCAGCTCGTAACGGGTCAGGTCCTGGTTGATGTGACCGGGCTGGATGATGTCTTTGTACTTGAGCGAAGGCGATTGCAGCTTGTAGCTGTTGTAAGGAATGTAGATCTCCTTTTTGCCCACCAGCTTCCAGTCGTAGCGGTCGGGCGCACCGTTGTACATGTCGGCATTGTCTGCCACGCGCAGGCCATCTGAGGCTGTGCCCGGACCGTCATACGCCACTTGCGGGGCCCGCCGCACCCGACGCTGGCCGGCGTTGTAGGCCCAGGCCATGCGCGGCTCGGCGACCTGGTCGAGAGTCTCGTGAATCAGCGTGACGTTGCCGGCCATGCGCGCCGGGGCGGTAACCGTCTGCTTGACGAAGAACAGGATGTTGCTGGTGTCCTGCGGTTTGGCGTCCTTCATGATCCACGGGAAGCCGCTGGCCATTTCGATATGCACCGGGGTGAAGTCACCATTGACCTGCGGAGTAGCCTGGACCTGGGTGTTAATGTAGTTGTGGCCGCGGTAGCGGGTCAGGTGGTTCCACACCACTTGCAGACCGGTTTTTGGGATCGGGAAGGCGAAATAATGGATTTGATCGAAGTTTTTCAGCGAGTAACCCTCGTTGACGGCTTCGGTGGTCAGTGCACTTTTTTTCGCCGCGTCGTAAGCCGATTGCGGCATGACAGCGCTGCGCTGGGTCTTGTACACCGGCATTTTGTAGGTGTCGGGGTAGCGTTTGAACATCGCCTGCTGGCCGGGAGTCAGCTTGTCCTTGTACTGCTCGACATTGGCCGCAGTGATGACGAACAGCGGCTTTTCAGCGGCATAAGGATCGCCCATGAAGCCGTTCTGCACCGGCGCCGCGTCGGCCTTGAGGCCGCCGGTCCAGGCCGGGATGCTGCCCTCGGTGTTGCCCGCTTTTTCTGCACCCACCGGCGTCAGACTGGTGCCCAGCTTGGCGGCTTCCTCTTCGGAAACCGCGGCGATGACGCTGGATGCCATGAGGGTCATTGTGCAAGCGGTGAGCAGAAGACGTATTGGTTTCATTGTTGTTATTCCTCTCTCTGATGGGGTCAGAAGTTCACGCCGAAGCTGAGGGCGACATAGTCGCGATCAGTGTTGGTGTTCCACTTGCCGCCGAAGTAGTCGGTGTAACTGAGACTGGCGGTGTAGGTGTTCAGGTAGTCGGCATCCAGTCCGAGGCTCACGGCTTTGTTGCCTTCCTCAAAGTTCGGTCCTACGCCATCGACATCGTGGGACCAGGCCAGGTTGGGCGACAGGTTGATACCGGCAATCACGTTGGGGTAATCAAGCTTGCCGCGCAGGCGGTAGCCCCAGGAGCTACTGGTGTAGAAGCCGTGGCTGTTGCACTCCTGTTGCGGATTGCTCGCCGCAGTCACTCCAGGCTGGCCCGGCACTGCCTGGCGGGTGCCGACGCACACCGCCTGGTTGACCAGTTGCCCGGCGCCGAACACGGAGTTGCGGCCAAAGCGCAGGTCGCTGCCATCGCTGGAACCCAGGCCGTTGATGTGGTTGTAACCAACCTCGCCGACCAGGGTCAGACGATCGCTACCCAGCACCTGATCGAAAAAGCGCGTCGCGGTAGCCTGCGCCTGCAACACCGGCATGCGTTTGTAGCCATCGAGCTCGGCACCGGCCAGGTTGACTGAGTTGCCGCTCTGGAACAGCGGTGATGTAGCGTTACCCAAGGCCGCCAGGTTGATGTCGGCGCCGTTGAGGTTCAGCGGCATGTTCGGCCGGTAACTGATCTCGCCACCAACCGAGGTACCTTCGACGCTGGTGGCGAAACTCACACCGTACAGGCGCACATCTTCGGGATAGACCACGTTGTAACTGGCGCTGCGGATGGTGGCGACCGGATTACTGGTGCTGGTGGCGCGGGTGAAATTCAGGCTCGGGTTGCGACTGTGGTAGTTCATCGCATAGAAGCCGAACTCGGTGTCGTTCAGCTCCGGCACATACCAGCGCAACGCCAGGCCGTACTGACCGCTGTCGCGGGCATCGCGGGTCTTGGTGCGGGGAATGAAGGCATCGTCGCTCACCCCGGGAACGCCGGTATTGTTGGCGACGCCAGGTGGCAGGTCGAGGCCGGCGAGCACCACCCGGTCGGTACAGCCTTCGGGGGTCACATCGTTGCCGAAGAAAGTGCCACAGTTGTCGATCACCGAGCTTTCCCATTCGATCTGGTAGAACATCTCGGCGGTCAGGCTGTCGCTCAGCCCCTGGGACAGATAGAACATGTTGACCGGAATCAGGCCCTCCTTGACCTCGGCACCCGGGCGGCGCAAGGCGGCGACGTCGATCGGGTTGATGCTGTTGATCGAGTTGCCGATAAAGGTACTCTCACCCCAGCTCACGACTTGCTTGCCGACCCGCACGTTGCCCGGCAATGAGCCGAGGTTGTAGTTGTGGTAGACGAAGCTGTCGAGGAACATCGCCCCGGACGCCTTTGCGGCGCGGTCGCGGCCATGGTCATCGATGTCATAGAACAGGCGGTTCTCATCTTTGAGTTCGAAGTCATACCAATACTTGCCGCGCACGAACACGCCGCTCTGGCCGTATTTGAGTTCCAGGTCGTGTACGCCTTTGAAGATCTTCGAGAAGGTTTCACCTTTCTTGAAGTTCAGGCGGTTGTCGTCATTGGTACGTGAAGCGGCATTGCCCCTGACGCCCTGTGAGTTGAAGTTGGAGATGAAATCCGGGTCGGGGCCGCGCACGGCCCAACTGGCCCCGATCGACAGCGAGGAATCGAAACTGCCTTCAATCTCGCCAAAGGTGAAATCCTTGGCATCGGCCTGGGACTGAACGGCAATGGCAACGGCGACGGCCAGCAGGTGCGGAGCGCGGGCTCCACGCATTCTCGTCAGGTTCATGGGTACTCCGGTGTACAAGGGCGCAAGGGAGACATGCCGCACCCGCAGGTGCGACGCTGGTCTGTGCAGTAATCAAAGAAAGGCGCGGCGCTAACCGCCGCGCGGCACTCAAGACTCAGGCGATCCCGCGCTTCTGGTCTTTCCAGAACGGCTTGCGCAGTTCGGTTTTCTGCACTTTGCCGACGCTGGTCAGCGGCAGCGATTCGCGAAATTCGATACTGCGCGGCACCTTGTAGCCGGCAATCCGTTCACGGCAATGACCGATGATGTCGTCACTGCTGACGCTCACTCCCGGTTTGAGAATGATCACTGCGTGCACGGTCTCGCCCCACTTTTTGCAGGGGATGCCGATCACCGCGTTCTGTGCCACCGCCGGATGGCTGGCGATGGCGGTCTCGACTTCGGCGCTGTAGATGTTCTCGCCGCCGCTGACCACCATGTCCTTGAGGCGGTCGCAGATGTAGATGAAGCCTTCCTCATCCATGTAGCCACCGTCACCGGTGTGCATCCAGCCACCGCGCAAGGCCTCGGCGGTCGCCTCGGGCTTTTTCCAGTAACCGAGCATGACATTCGGGCCGCGTACGATGATCTCGCCGACGGTACCGCGTGGCACTTCGTTGTCCTGGGCGTCGACCACCCGGATTTCCACGCAGATCCCCGGCAAGCCGGCCGAATACATCTTGCCGTTGGCCTGGTACTCGGCGCTGTGATACTCGGCGCCCAGCGTACTGGCCACCGGTGCCAGTTCGGTCATGCCGTAGCCCTGAGCGAACTCGGCACTGGTGAACAACGCGCGTGCCCGGTCGAGCAACACCGGGGTGATGGTCGAGGCGCCGTAGCCGACGCGTTGCAGCGAGCTGACATCCAGGTGCTGACCATAGTTCTGGTGCCAGTCCAGCATCATCTGGATCATGGTCGGAGCCAACAGCACCTCGTTGACCTTTTCCTGGTCAATCGTCTCCAGGGCGCCCTGGGGGCTGAAGGATTGCAACACCACATGCGTGCCACCGGTAATGAACAACGCCACCATTGCGGCAAAATCGGCCAGGTGGAACATCGGCATCGAATGCAGGAAGCGGGTATCGACGCCGCAGCGGCCCGAACTCACCGAGTTCATCGCCGAGAAGCTGACGTTGTTGTGACTGAGCATCACGCCCTTGGGAAAACCAGTGGTGCCGCCGGTATAGAAAATGCCCAGCAAGGCATCACCGCCGCGCCGCGCATCCTCGATCGCCGCACTGTTGGCAATCAGCGTTTCGTAATTGAGCATGCCGACCGGGGTTGGGCCATCGCCTGCGTAGATCACATGACGCAAGGTCATCGCCTGTTCAAGGATCTTTTGCCCGATGTCCTTGTGATGATCGTCAACAATCAGCACCGTGGTTTCCGAGTCGTCCAGCGAGTAGATGATTTCCGCTGCACTCCAGCGAAAGTTCACCGGATTGACCACCGCGTCGGCCCAAGGCACGGCCAGGTAATATTCCAGAAAGCGCTGACAGTTGAACGCCAGCATCGCCACGCGATCGCCGCTGGCAACCCCCAGTCCTTTCAGGGCACCGGCAAGCCGTGCCACCCGGTTGCCGTACTCGGCATAAGTGGTGCTGCGGCCTTGGGCGCGAATGGCCACCGCTTGCGATCGGCTCTGCAGTTGACGATGCAGTCCTTGAGTGATGTACATACTGAACTCCAAATGATTTTTTATTTTTGGATTGATTTGGGTCGGGTAGCGCAGTGCGGCGGGCCGACGCCGCGTCAGCCCTGCCGGCCTGCAGGATCACAATGAACGGGCCACCACCTCGCGCTGGATCTCGTTGGAGCCGCCGTAGATGCGTGCGACGCGGGCATCGGCCCACATGCGCCCGATCGGGTACTCGTTCATGTAGCCGTAGCCGCCGAACAGTTGCAGGCAGCGGTCGAGCACTTCGCCCTGGCGCTCGGTCAGCCAGAACTTGCCCATCGAGGCCAGCGTGGTGTCCAGGCTGCCGTCGATCCAGCGGCTGACGATCAGGTCGATAAAAGTCTTGGCCGCCAACACCGTGGCCTTGACATCGGCGAGCACAAAGCGGCTGTTCTGGAAGTCGATGACTGGTTTGCCGAAGGCTTTGCGGTCTTTGGTGTACTCCACGGTCAAGCGCAGGGCCCGCTCCATGACCGCAACCGCACCGACCCCGATCTGCGCGCGCTCGTAAGGCAGCTGGCTCATCAGGGTGTAGAAGCCTTTGCCTTCCACTTCGCCCAGCAGGCAATCGGCGGGCACCGTGACGTCATCGAAGAACATCTCCGAGGTGTCCTGGGCGTGCATGCCGACCTTGCTCAGCAGCTTGCCGCGGCGGAATCCCGGGGTGTTGGTGTCGACCATGAACAACGAAACGCCTTTGGCGCCCTCGCCGACATCGGTCTTGGCGATCACCAGCACCATGTCGCAGGTCTGGCCGTTGCTGATGAAGGTCTTGGCGCCGTTGATTACGTAGCTGTCGCCCTGCTTGACTGCGCGGGTACGTACCGATTGCAGATCGGAGCCGGCACCGGGCTCAGTCATGGCGATAGCGCAAATGACTTCACCGGCACCGATTTTCGGCAGCCAGTGCTTTTTCTGGGCCTCGGTACCGGATTCAAGGATGTAATGGGCGACGATATGGCTCAGGCCAATGCCCAGGCCGCCACCAAAGGCGTTGATGGTCTGCACCACACAGGCGTAGTGCCCGATGGTGCCACCGGCGCCGCCATATTCTTCGGCAACATCAGGCAGAATCAGGCCGAGTTCACCGGCCTTGAGCCAGGCCGCACGGTCGGCGTAGTGTTGCTCGCGCCAATGCAGTTCGTTGGGCTCGATGTACTCCTTGGCAAAGCGCTGGACCATGTCGCGAAACTGTTCCAGGTCTTCGGTCATCCAGGGGGATCGGTAGTTTTCCAGCATCACACAGACCTCTAGTTCGACGAGCCCTTGCTGCTACGGCGGCAAGGGCTGCTGGGCAAAGGAGCAATCAGAAATTCGAGCCTGGGCCGCCGCCGCAGTAAATGACCTGACCTGAACAGAAGTCCGCTTCCGGCAGGCACAGCATCACCACTGCACCTGCAGCCTCTTCGGGTTTGCCCGGGCGGCCCAGGGGGATGGTCAGGGCGGCGTTGTCCAGGCGCGACTGCTGCACGCCAACCTTGATTTCACGCCCTTCGATGTTGACGGTCTTGCTGTCTTCGCCGGCCAGGGCCTGGGTCAGGCGGGTTTCGATCAGACCGAAGGCCACCGCGTTGACGTTGACCTTCAAGCGGCCCCACTCCTTGGACAGCGTCTTGGTCAGGCCAAGCAGGCCGGCCTTGGCCGAGGAATAGTTGCTCTGGCCGACGTTGCCGCCGGCAGCACCCGAGGAAATGTTGACCACCTTGCGCAATACCTCGCGCCCTTCGGCCGCCTCTTGCTTGGCCGCGGCGCTGATCACCGGCTGCGCCGCGCGCAGGATGCGAAATGGCGCGGTGAGGTGGCAGTCCATGATCGCGTACCACTGCTCGTCGCTCATTTTCTGAATGACGTTGTCCCAGGTATAACCGGCGTTGTTGACGATGATGTCGATGGCACCGAAGTTGTCGACCGCCACCTTGACCAGGCGCTCGGCGAAATCCGGCGCGGTGACGCTGCCCACACAGGCCACTGCCTCGCCACCGGCATTGCGGATGGTGGCAACCACTTCTTCGGCGGGCTCGGCATCGAGGTCGTTGATCACCAGCCTGGCGCCATAGGCGGCCAGTTGCAGTGCCACTTCACGACCGATGCCACGACCGGAGCCAGTAACCAGAGCGACTTTGCCTTCAAGCTTTCTCATCAATCAGTTCCTTCAGTTCAGTGGATTAGCCAGTCAGGCCAGGACAACGACGGCCTCGCCGAGCAGTTTGTCTTCGCCGTACTGGTTGGCGCAGCGAATGGCCAGGCGGACGCGTTTCTCACCGTTCTCTTCGAATTTTTCGGTGACCGTGCCGCTGCAGGTAGGGATATGGCCCAGCTGGGTGATGCCGGTGAAACGCACGGACAAGCTGCGCACCTGCTGTTGCGGTACCCATTGGGTCAACAGGCGGCCGAGGTAGGCGGCCGAGAGCATGCCGTGGGCGAAGACATCGGGCATGCGCGATTTGCGTGCGAAGTCGATGTCGACATGGATCGGGTTGTGGTCGCCCGAGGCGCCGCAGTACAGGGCCAGGGTGGTGCGGTTGACCGCCGCCAGCTTGAGCAGCGGCAATTGTTCGCCGACCTGGATGTCGGAATACTGAACGTGGTTGGCAAGAGACATCGGCAATTCCTCAGCGCTGAACAAGAGACGAGCGGACATCGGCGATATGCTCGCCATGCTGGTTGGTTACCCGTGATTCGGTAACCACAAACTGCAGGGCTCCCCCCTTCTTCTCATAAACGTCGGTGATCACCGCGTCGAAGGTCAGCACGTCGCCGGCATAGGCCATCTGGTGGTAGACGAAGGACTGCTCGGCATGCAGGATGCGACCGAGGTCGAAATTCACCAGATTGAGGAAGGTATTCAGGTCGCGACCTTCCCCATCCAGGCATTTGAGAAAGGTCGGTGGCACCGGCAGCGTGCGGTGACCGGCAGCCTGGGCGGCGGCTTCGTCGGTGTAGATGGCATCGGTTTCGCCGATGGCCTTGGCAAAGAAGCGCAGGCGGCCCTTCTCGACATCGATGGTGAATGTTCCGAGCTTGTGCCCGATCAGATGCTTGTCAGCCATGTGTCTCATTCCTCTTGTTGTTCTAGGGGGACAGGGAAACCGCTCAATTGCGGCCGAACATGGTCACCACACAGGCGCCGCCCAGGCCGAGGTTGTGCTGCAGGGCGATGTTCAGCTCGTCGACCTGGCGCTTGTCAGCGGTGCCGCGCAGCTGGTGAGTCAGCTCGTAGCATTGGGCCAGGCCGGTAGCGCCCAGCGGATGGCCTTTGGAAAGCAGGCCGCCGGACGGGTTGGTCACCACCTGGCCGCCATAGGTGTTGTCGCCATCGAGGACGAACTGCTCAGCACCGCCCACCGCGCACAGCCCAAGGGCTTCGTAGGTCAGCAGCTCGTTTTGCGCGAAGCAGTCATGCAGCTCCACTGCCCGCACGTCCTGTGGTCCGAAGCCTGACTGTTCGTAGACCAGGTTGGCGGCGCGCTGGGCCATGTGAAAGCCGGCATAGGCGATCATCGAAGGCGGATCGAACGACTCCACCGGGTCGGTGACCAGCGACTGCGCGAGGATCACCACGTCACTGCGCAGGCCGTGTTTTTTGGCAAACGCCGGCGAGCAGACAATCGCCGCCGCCGCGCCACAGGTGGGCGGGCAAGCCATCAACCGGGTCATGACACCCGGCCACATGACCTTGTCGTTCATCACCTCTTCGGTGGTGACGATGTTTTTGAACAGTGCCAACGGGTTATTAGCGGCATGGCGACTGGCCTTGGCGCGAATGGCGGCGAAGGTCTGCATCTGGGTGCCATACTTGCGCATGTGCTCGCGGCCGGCGCCACCAAAGGTCTTCAAGGCGCGCGGTAGATCAACGTCGCGGGTCAGTTCTTCGAGGACATGGGCGACGTTGGCACGGGTAATCGGCCGGTCGTCCCAGTGGGATTTCAGCGCACCGGCCTGCATCTGTTCGAAACCCAAGGCCAGCACGCAATCGGCCTGGCCACTCTGAACAGCGGCACGCGCCAGGTACAGGGCGGTAGAGCCGGTAGAGCAATTGTTGTTGACGTTGACAATCGGAATTCCGGTACGTCCGACTTCGTAAAGGGCGGTCTGGCCGCACGTGGAGTCACCGTAGACATAGCCGGTGAAGGCCATCTGCACTTTGTCGTAATCCAGGCCCGCATCCTTGAGTGCCAGCCGCACCGCCTGCGCGCCCATGTCGATATAGCTCGGGCTCGCGCCAGGCTTGGAGAAAGGGATCATGCCGACCCCGGCTACCACCACTTTGTCACTCATCGATCGGTTTCCTTCGCTGCGCACATTCACTTGGCGTACCCGCCGGCTGGCCGGTGGCTGTTGCTGCCTATCCTAGGAGCGCGCAATAGCCGCACACGACCGTCGAAGGGATGAAGATATGGATCAACCGGGGAAGCGTTCGAAGGAACGTTGCCAGGGAGTAGTCCGGTGCCCACCAACCAACGCCACCAAGGCTTTGGCGCGCGCATTCCTCCCTAGTGACGCCCGTTCGAACGATGCTGCGCATACTCCGCAGCATCATCCCTTCGGCGCTCTGCGCAACGCTACACCCCGCCCTACGATGAGCAGACCCAACCTGCATCGAACCAAGGACTCTCATGAGCGCTTACAGACCATCGTGGTTAACCGAAGACATGGCCATCTTTCAGCAGTCGGTACGCCGATTTGCCGCCGAGGAGCTGGTGCCCCATGAGGAACGCTGGGCCAAACAGCAACATGTCGACCGCCAGACCTGGCTCAGGGCCGGTGAGATGGGCATGCTCTGCCCCGGGATCCCTGAGGAATACGGCGGTGGCGGCGGCAACCATGCGCACAACGCCATCATCGGCTACGAACTGGCCTACGCTATCGCCACCAGCCTGGGAACCAATGTGCACAGTGCGATCAGTGCCCATTACCTGCTGCGTTACGCCAGCGAAGCGCAGAAGCAGCGCTGGCTACCGCGCATGGCCAGCGGCGAGCTGGTTGCCGCCATCGCCATGACCGAGCCAGGGGCCGGCACCGATCTACAGAACATCAAGACCAAGGCGATACGCGACGGTGACCACTACGTTATCAACGGCTCGAAGACCTTCATCACCAATGGTCATCACGCCGATCTGGTGCTGCTGGTGTGCAAGACCGATCCGAGCCTGGGCGCCAAAGGCATGTCCATCATCGTCCTGGAAGTTGCTGACCTGCCGGGCTTTCGCCGTGGGCGCATCCTCGACAAGCTTGGCCACAAAGGCCAGGACACCTCCGAGCTGTTTTTCGACGACGTTCGTGTGCCGGTGGCCAACCTGCTCGGCCCGGTAGAAGGCCAGGGCTTTGTCCAGTTGATGCAGCAGTTGCCCGAAGAGCGCATGTTCATTGCCATGAACGCCTTGGGTGCGATGCAGCGGGCGGTAGAGGAAACCATCAAGTACACCCAGGAACGCAAAGTGTTCGGCAAGCCGTTGCTGGACATGCAGAACACCCGCTTCAAACTGGCGGAGATGCAGACCACCGTCACCATCGCCCGCACCTTCATCGACGATTGCCTGGACAAGATGATCAGGCATGAACTGGATGCGGTCACTGCGGCCAAAGCCAAATGGTGGGCTTCGAGCCAGGCCTGCCAGATCATCGACGAATGCCTGCAGCTGCATGGCGGATACGGCTACATGCTCGAGTATCCGATTGCCCGCTTGTACATCAATACCCGGGTGATGCGTATCTACGGCGGCTCCAACGAGGTCATGAAAGAGCTGATCGCCCGCTCCTTCTAAATCCGTGGGACGGCCCTGGCCAGTCGCGTCAGGGCTGCTTTGACTTCACAATGGAGGCTTCCTATGGCGGTGCTTGAGTGTTCCAGGCGTAACGGTGTGGCGACCTTGCTGATGTCACGTACGCAAGTCAAAAATGCCTTCAACGGCGAAATGGCCATGGCCTTGCTCGAGGCCCTTGCCCAGATTCGCCACGACCCCGAGGTGCGGGCAGTGGTCCTGACCGGTGCCGGCACGGACTTCTGCGCTGGCGGCGACGTCAGCAGCATGGCCCGCATGGACGGCGACGCGGCAGCCGTGCGCCAGCGCATGGAACTGGTCAACAGTGTCATCAGCGCCCTGGCGGACCTGCCCTGCCCGGTCATTGCCGCGGTGGACGGTGTCGCCTTTGGCGCCGGCTTCAGCCTGGCCCTGGCGGCGGACTTCATTCTTGCTGCGCCGCGCGCGCGCTTCTGTATGGTCTTCGCACGTATTGGGGCGATTCCCGACATGGGCGCTACCTACCATCTGCCGCGCCTCGTCGGCCTGCAAAAAGCCCGCGAACTGATCTATTCGGCGCGCGAAATCGATGCTGCGCAAGCCCTGGAAATGGGCGTTGTACTTGAGGTGGTAGCCGACAACGATCTGCACCTGCGCGCCAATGAACTGGCCCGCAGCATGGCTTGCATGTCGCCGCTGGCGTTCAACATGACCAAGCGCTTGCTGAGCCATTCGTTGAACAACGACTGGTCCCGCCAGTTGAATGAAGAAGCTCAGGCTCAGGCCATCGCCATGTCTTGCGACTACTTCAAGGACGCCACGCTACGCTTCATGCGCAAACAACCCCTGCTGTACCGCTGGCCACAGCAGGCACGGAGTGCAGACCAGTGACCCACGCCACGTCACTCAACGCTGTCCAGGCTGTTGACGACGCTCCACCCGCCGGTTTCATACCGATGCAGCGGGCCGGTTTTGTCGCCCACTGCACCGGCCTATACCTCCATCCGCAACGCATGATAATGGCTGCCCGGATCCGCCCGGAGCACCTTAATCCGCTCGGTGTTGCTCATGGCGGCTTTCTCGCCACCCTGGCCGACAGCGCATTCGGCTGGGCATTCAAAGACGCGGTGGGTAGCGAGCTGCCGCCCGCCACCATCAACCTGAGCATGGACTATTTGCGCCCTGCGCCACTCGGTGCCTGGATCGAGACGCATGTACAGGTTCACCGCCTCGGGCGCACGCTGCACCACGCCAGCCTCGACCTGCTCGACGGCGAACGCCTGGTGGCACGTGGCACGGCGACCTTTATCAGCAACGCCCTGCTCCCGCGCTGATCACGGCGCGTTGTGGTCCGGGAGCTTCAGGTCCAGGTCGCGGGCCTTGGCAATGGCTTCATCGCGACCGTTGACCTCCAGTTTGTAGAAGATGTTCTTCATATGCCATTTCACCGTTTCCGGTGACAGGTTCAGGACCCGGGCGATCTTCTTGTTCGGCAGTGCCCGGGCGACCAGGCTCAACACATCCAGCTCACGGGCACTGAGCACTTTCGGCGTGTCGGTGTCCGCAGCCCCTTCAAGGCTCGCCGCGGCACGCTGGGCAACCTCTAGTAGCCGCCGGGTGTAGAACGCCAGCACCGGGTCGAGCAAATCTTCGTCGAGTACTGTTTGCAACAACGAAGTGATCCCTGGCCAGGCATCCAGCACACTCCGCACCAGGCCCAGGCGATGGCCCTGACGCAAGGCTTCGATGATCTGCAGACGAGCCGCTTGCGGCTGGTTGGCGCCCTGCTCGCTGACCGCCAGTTGCAACAGCATGGGCACAGCCCGACGCCAGCGCCGGTCACGGCGCGAAGTGTCGATCAGTACCTGCAAGCGTTCCCCCGCGCCCTTGAAGTCGGCTTTATGCAGATGCCGCTCACTGGCAGCGCGCCGGGCGATGGCCAGGATTTCCTGGGCGGTGCCCGGCCCCTGTGGATCATGGCGCTGGGCGATCTGTTCGATACGTTGCAGCGCTGTCGCTGCCTGTGCTTCATCGCCGCTCTGCTGCGCCCAGCGCATACGCAGTATCAATGCCGCCGCCAGCGGCCGATCCAGCGCATAAGTGCTTGCATAGCGTTCCAGCCGCTCAACCCAGCCCCAGGCCTCGGACGGCCGGCCGGCCAGCCAATGGGCCATGGCCAGTGTCTGCATCGCCTGCAATACACTGTCAGGAATCGCCACGCGCTCCAGCAGCTTTATCCGCGGTTCGAGCAATTGACACGCGGCTTCGTAATCGCCTTGCTCGTAGAGCGCGGTCCCTAGCAAGGCGGCGGCCATGCTGCTGACAATCAGATAGGCCACGCCGTAGCCTTCCGCCTGCGCGAGCACCTCGCGGTACACGTGTTCGGCTTCGGTGATACGCCCTTCGAGAGCCAGGCTCATACCATTCAGGCAGCGTCCCATCAGGCTGCGCCGCGGTGAACCGTGCAGGCGCTCGCCGCTGTCAAGCACGGCCCTGGCCTGTTCGAATTCGCCCTGGTACATGTACAGCCAGGCCAGGGTGTTGCTGCGTCCGGAATAGGCGAAATCGTCGGCATCATCGGGGATGGCCAACAACTCGGGGAGGATCTTCAGCAAAGCTGCGGTATCGTCCTGGCACAGTGCCAGGCTGGCTTGCAGCACCGTGAGCACATGCTGTTGCTTGCGGTCGAGCGCAGCATAACGACTGCGCAGCTGTATCAGGCTTTGCTGCACAGCGGAGAAATTGCGCGCGTATAGGGCAAGGTGCGCCATGACCAGCTGCAGGCCGATGCGGCTGGCGGTCTGTTCCGGCGGCAGGCTGCGCAACAATGTCGACACCTGACTTAGGTTGCCTCTGCCGAGCAGATCGTAAGCACAGGCTTCGACGATATCGGCGGCGGCTTCGGCGTCGCCGGCCTTGACCGCATGGCGGACCGCCTCGTCGAGATGGCCGTTGGCGCTGAACCAGCCGCGGGCCGTGGCGTGAAGCTCAGCCAGGCTTTCCTGCCCCTGCGCCTGCAGACGGCTGAGCAACAGCTTGCCCAACAACGGATGCAAGCGATACCAAGTTTCCTGATCATGGCTTTTGACTTGGGTGATGAACAGGTTGTCGCTGTCCAGCCGGGTCAGTTGCGTCAACATCCGGGCAATGGCATGGGGCTGACCGAGCAGGGTCGCGCACAGCGATGCACAAAAGCGTTCGCAGATCGATACGCGGGTGAGCAGGCGCAAGTCCTCGGGTTGCAGACGCACCAGCACCTCGCGTTCGAAATAGCTGGCAAAGGCACTCGGATCGCGCACCTGAACACGGTCAAAACCCCCGCCCTGCTTGGCTTTGAGGTCAATCGCGAACAACTGCAGGCCAGCCACCCAGCCATCGGTCAACTCGTGTAGCACCGCCGCATCGCGCGGGTCGATGCTGCCCAGTTGCTCACGCAGAAAGCGTTCGGACTCTTCGGCGCTGAAGCGCAGGTCACGCAAGTCGAAATCGGTGACCTGGCCCCGCCCGCGAAAACGCGCAAGGGCGACCGGCATGCCCATCCGCGAACAGAACACCAGGTGCAGTCTGGCCGGCGCATAGTCGAGCAACCAGTGCAGCGCCTGGACGATACGCGGATCCTCGACATGGTGCAGGTCGTCGAGCATCAGCACTAACTCGCGCTCATGACGGGCAATGCTCTGTACCAGGGTAATGACCCAATGCTCGAGATCCATTTCGGCAGTGTCGCGGCCAAGCATGAAGCTGGCATCACCCACAAGCTCAGGGTCTACCTCGGCCAGACTGGCCTGCAAACAATGAGCAAAACGCTCAAGGTCATTGTCTTCGGCTGCCAGCGACAGCCACGCAACATCGAAGTTAAGCGCCAGCAGCTCACGCCGCCATGCCAGTAAAGTGCTGGTCTTGCCGCTGCCGGCCGGCCCCTGGATCACCACGCAGCGTTGCCGGCGTGCTTCCATCAAACGCGCCAGCAGGCCGTCGCGTGCCACCAGACGGCGCGCACCGCGAGGCGGAACGACTTTGGTCTCAACGTTGGACGAATCCGTGTCAACTTCTGAATCAGGCAGTAGCGGCATGGGCGAAACATCCACAATGGCGGGCAGCACGACGCTTCAGTGTAAGGGCTAACGCGGCACTTGCCGATACAGGATTGCTATCGGCACCGGCGCAATGCCGCAACCACCACACCCGCGACTTGCCTGCTTTGCTGCGGCATAGCAGGCAGGTCTTGAAATCAGGCCTTCGGCAGCCCCTCGGGCCATAGCAAACGCACGGCATCACCGTCTTCGCGATAGGCATGGCAGGTGCCGACGACCCAGGGGCGCACGGCGACTTCGCGCTTCTGACTGCTGGCCGAGCGCAAGCTGGATTGCGCTCGGTAAGTGGAAAACAGCGTTTGCATGGCGGTGTTGGCCATCCGTTCGAGCAGCTCGCTCAGGTGTGTGCAGCCCCCCGCCCCGCCGACGATGGCCTTCATATTGCGCTTGAAGCCTGCGGCGATCTTCAGCCCTTTGAGCTGCGAATAGGCCGTGCTGATTTCCGCGCAGAATGGACTGGCCCCCACTGCCGTGGTGGCCGCAATGTGCTGGATGACCATCTCGGCATCGAGGGTCATGACCAGGCGCATGTCGTGGATGGTGCCGCCCTCCGCGACCGAATGGAACGGCAGGTCGGTGGCAGCGTTGGTCAAGTCCTGCAAGCGCCCTTCGATTTCAAAGAGGCCGTCGCTGCGCGCGAAGCCCTGACAGCGGATTTCACGGGTGTGCAGCAGCGTGCGGGTGAGCGCTGGCGTGGTAGTCGTCATGGGACTGCTTCTCTTATAAGGCCGGGTCACATGGTTGAGTGTGCCGGAAACCACAGTCAGCTCCCGACACGGCGAGCGGCGTACTAGAAGCCGCCGCGGCCACCGCCACAGATGATGGTCTGGCCGGTAACGTAGTCCGACTCCGGAATGCAGAACATGTACACCGAGCCAGCCGCCTCTTCGGCGGTGCCCGGACGGCCCAGAGCGATTTCGCGGCTGGCGGCGGCAATACGATCGGGATGGACGCCGACTTTGATGTCACGGCCTTCAACCTGCACGGTCTTTTCTTCGGTGGTCGACTGGGTCAGGCGCGTTTCGATAAAACCGAAAGCCACGCAATTGACATTGACCTTCATGCGCCCCCACTCCCTTGCCAGGGTCTTGGTCATGCCCATGACACCGGCCTTGGCCGAGGAATAGTTGACCTGGCCGGCATTGCCCTGGGTACCCGATACCGATGAGATGTTGACCACCTTGCGGAACACTTCCTGGCCGGCTTCGGCCTCGGCCTTGCTGGCTTCGCGAAAGTACGGGTAAGCGGCGCGCAAAATGCGAAAGGGTGCCTTCAGATGGCAATCAAGAATCGCGTCCCACTGCTCGTCAGCCATTTTCTGGATAACGTTGTCCCAGGTGAAACCGGCGTTGTTGACGATAATGTCGATGCGGCCAAAGGCCTGCAGGGCGGTCTGCACGATGCGCTCGCCAAAGTCTGCGGCCGATACGTTGCCGATGCACGCCACAGCATCGCTGCCCAAGGCGCGAATCTCAGCGATGACTTCGTCCGCCGGTGCCTGGTCCAGGTCATTGATGATGACTTTGGCACCTTTACTGGCGAACTTCAGCGCGACGCAACGACCAATGCCTCGGCCGGAGCCGGTGACAATGGCAACTTTACCTTCAAGTGTCTTTTCCATGGGTATGTCTCTTGTTTTTGTTCTGATGTCGGAAGATTTACTGCTTGCCGTAGAGGGTGACCACGCAGGCGCCGCCCAGACCAAGGTTGTGCTGCAAGGCGTGCTGCAGGCCCTCGACCTGGCGTGCTCCGGCGTTGCCTCGCAGTTGCTGGGTAAGCTCGTAGCACTGGGCAAGGCCGGTGGCGCCCAATGGGTGGCCCTTGCACAACAAGCCGCCGGAGGGGTTGGTCACCACACGGCCGCCGTAGGTGTTGTCACCGTCGAGGATAAACTGCTCGGCTGCCCCCACCGGGCATAGGCCGAGGGCTTCGTAGGTGAGCAATTCGTTATGGGCAAAGCAGTCATGCAACTCGACCACGCGGATGTCCTGTGGCCCCACCCCTGTTTGCTCATACACGGCGCCGGCGGCACGCTCGGTCATGTAGGCACCGACAAAACCGGTCATGGTCTTGGGCTCGAACGATTCCAGTGGATCGGTCACCAGCGACTGCCCGAGAATCCGCACATCACTGCGCAGGCCGTGTTTGCGCGCGAATGCCGGCGAGCAGATGATTGCCGCCGCGGCACCGCAGGTAGGCGGACAGGCCATCATCCGGGTCATCAACCCTTCCCACATGACCTGGTCGTTCATCACCTCATCGGTGCTGACCACTTTCTTGAACAACGCCAGCGGGTTGTTGGCAGCATGGCGGCTGGCCTTGGCGCGGATGGCCGCGAAGGTACGCATTTGCGTGCCGTACTTGCGCATATGCTCGCGGCCTGCGCCACCAAAGGTGATCAGGTTGCGGGGAATGTCGCCCGCATCCGGGCACAGTTCATCCTGAATCGGCAGAAAGTCACCGCGAGGCAGCGGGCGGTCATTGAAGTTGGAGCGGGTCGGCCCCGGCTGCATCTGCTCGAAACCTACCGCCAGGGCACACTCGACCTGGCCGCTCTGCACTGCCGCGCGGGCCAGGTACAAGGCACTGGAGCCGGTGGCACAGGCATTGTTGACATTGAATACCGGGATCGCGGTACGCCCGACCCGGTACAACACAGCCTGGCCGCAGGTGGTGTCGCCGTAGACATAACCGGCAAAGGCCATTTGCACCTGCTGGTAGTCAAGGCCAGCATCGGCCAGCGCCAGACGCACGGCTTGCGCGCCCATATCGATATAACTGGGGCTTGCGCCCGGTTTGCTGAACGGAATCATACCGACCCCGGCTACAACGACGTGCTCACTCATGGGTGTGTCCTGGTTGATGGTCAATCGGTTATCGGGAAGTGATGGATGCTGCTGGTCAGTTGTTGCCATGCCCCAGACTCAGGGCCCTGGCTTTGATGCTTGCCAGCGTCAGCCGGATGTCTTGAGGGTCCCAGGGCGGCCCGCCGGGGCCGCTGTCCTGGGCCAGCACCGGGTCCAGCAGTTGCTCAAGCTGGCGTGCCGCAAAAATCGCGGTCAACAATTGCTGTTGCTGTAAAGCCTCGTGCAGGTAGTCCTCGCCCCTGCCCGCTTCACCGAGCAGATGGGTTTGCGGCACACGCACATCAGTGAGGTTGATTTCCAGGCCCTCCCGGCACACGCCTGCGCCTGGCCGGATGGCCTTGGCCAGGTGGGCCGGACAAATACCCGGACGATCGCTTTCGACCATGATCAGACTCAGGCCCAGGTCGCCATCGGCATCTTCAGTCAGGCAGGCGAGCAGCAGCAGGTCGTAGTCACCGCCATTGCCCACCGCGCACGTGCTGCCGTTGATGAGAAAATCATCGCCGTCACGGCTGGCATAGGTGCGGCATTCGCCTTCGTCGCCCTGCGCTTCGGCCATCGCCAGGGCAAGGATCACCGCGCCGCTGCAGACACCCGGCAGCCAACGCTGCTTCTGCTCTAAAGTGCCAAGGCTGGCAAGACAAGGTGCCACGATATCCGAGTGCAGTGACAAGGCCCGGTCTTGAACACCGATGCTGGCGAACTCTTCAGTGATGACTGCGGCATGGCCGAAATCGCCACCACCGCCATATTGTGCCGGCAGGGTCACACACAGCAGGCCTTGGCGGCCGGCCTGCAACCACAGTTCTCGGTCCAGGGCTTCAGTACCTGGACAGTGGCGTTGGCGCGGCAGGTAGTCACGCTCGAGAAAGCGCCGCACAGTGGTGCGAAACAGCTCGTGATCTTCGCGGTAAAGTGTGCGCGGTGCATCCATCGGGGAACCTTTTGCCGCAACAGGATTGCCGGTACGAAAGCGGCCAAAGCCGATTCTGCGTGTCGATGCAATCGTTGCATGGGCGTCCGGGGGGCGAGAGCCACCCTCAGTGGGTGGGCCGGTTTCCAAGGCTCGGCACTGCGCACAATAATCGGCCACAGCCAGCGACCGGCGATGTCGTCGATGGTCGACTGTTACCCCCGCTTATCTACCGCTCATGGCAGAATGCGGCCCAAGCAGAATAATAATTTGATCGCCTGCGCCAACACTTGCGCGGCAGGCGGCAGCAGCGGAGGTTTTCCATGCCAGTTCAGCGAGACGAAGTTGCTATCTCCAGAACCACCGCGACCAAGTACGCCTGCCCCAAACCCGCCGAAAGCCACTTGCCGCGTCTGCGGCTGCTGGAGCAGATGGTCAACCTCGACACCACTCGCCTGATCCTGATCCGCGCTGCCGCCGGGTTTGGCAAGACCACCTTGCTGCAGCAATATCGCGAGTCATGCCTGGCCGCAGGCAAACAGGTGCTATGGGTCAACCTGGATCCTGCCGACAATGACCTGCCACGGTTTTTGCGAGTGCTGGTTGCCGGCCTGACGCACTACCTGCCCATTGCACCGGAGAATGTCTCGTCACCCAGCGCTGACGATCTGCTGGAACAGATTGCCGGCTGTAGCGTGCCTTTCGCCCTGCTGCTGGACGAAGTCGAGGTGATCCAGAACGTCGAGGTACTCGATTTCCTCCAGCAACTGGTCGAACAGTTGCCGGCCGGCTGCGTCCTGGCCATGGCTTCCCGGGCCTGTCCGGCGATCGGACTCGGCCGCATCCGGGCCCGTGGTCAGCTGCTGGAGATCCGGCCTGGCGACCTGCGTTTTACCCCCGAAGAGTCCATGGCCTTCATCCGCGACAAACGCCAGATCCCGCTGCGCGACAACGAGCTGACAGCCTTGTACCGCAGTACCGAAGGCTGGATAGCCGGCCTCTACCTGGCCAGCCTGTCACTCAAGGACCGCCAGGATCACCCGGCGTTTATCGCTTCGTTCTCCGGCTCCAACCTGGAGCTGGCCGAATACCTGACCGAAGACATCCTCATGCGCCAGAGCGAGGACTGTCGTTTGTTCCTGATGCAGACCAGCATCCTCGAACAGTTCTGTGTGCCGCTGTGCCAGGCGGTGACGGGTCGCAGCGACGCCGGGGCGATGCTCGATCATCTGGACCGTAGCAACCTGTTCCTGGTACCGGTCGACAGCCAGCAGCAGTGGTTCCGCTACCACCATCTGTTTGCCAGCTTCCTGCGCCATGCCCTGGATCGCCAGCATCCGGGTATGGCCAGACACCTGCATGAAATCGCCGCCCAGTGGTTTTTCAGCGCCGACCAGCCGACGCCGGCGATCGAGCATCTGTTCAGTGCCGGTTTGCTCGACGAAGCGGCCAAGCGCCTGAACCAGCACCTGGACACCCTGATTGACAGTGGCCGTACCCGGTTGTTGCTGCGCTGGCTTGACCGTATCGCCGAAGAAACCCGCGACGCTTATCCCTACCTGAGCAAGTCTTACGCCTGGTTACTGGCAAGTACCCCACGGATGAAAGATGCCTTGCAGGTTGCCGAGCGCCTGGAGCGGGTGTCCGGCCCCGAATACGCCTACGTGACCCGCGTGCTGCATTGCCTGCAACTGAGCGCCACGGATCATGCTGAGGCCTGTTGCAGCCTGGGGTTCGAGTTGCTTGAGCAGATGCCTGCCAATGAAGTGTACCTGTACATGGTGCTGGCAAGTGCCGTGGCCATGAACCTGGTCGCCAACGGTCGCTACGATGAAGCCCGCCAACTGCTGTCGGCGGCGCTGCAGCGCAACCCGCGGATCAACCTGAGCTTTCTGCGTCACACCTTAAGCGTCAACGAAAGCATTCTTGACCTGATCCAGGGGCGCTTGAGCCATGCCCTGGTGCGTATGCAGAGTACAGTCGAGACACCGCACGGCAGTGCGCAACGCAAACCTCACGAAGCCAAACTGTCGCTGGATATTTTCCACGGCTTGCTGATGTATGAAAGTGCCGCCTTCGATGAAGCCCAGAAGGTCCTGTCGCGCTGCCTGTTTTTCGCCAAACAGGTGATCTCCCCGGAAAACCAGATCGTCACCCACGTGCTTACAGCACGCATCGCTTACAACAACGGCGACCGCAATACCTGGATGCGCTGCCTGGTGGAACTGGAACAGATCGGCCAGCAAGTCGGATCACGCCGCCTGCAATGTTCAGCCTGGCTGGAGCGGGCACGGGTGGCGATTCTGGAACAGCGCCTGGATGTAGCCAGCCAGGCCATGCACGCCGCCGAGCTGAACGGCGACTGGGACCGGCCAGACTTCATTCGTTTTGCCAACGATGTCGACACCCCGAGCATCGCCCGCCAGCGCCTGCGCATCGCCCAGGGCGAAGGTGGCGCGGCGGTCAAATGCCTGCGTGCAGCGATCGAACAAGCCCGCCACTGGCAACATGTACGCCGTGAGTTAAAGCTGCATATTCTGCTCGCCATGGCCCTGGACAGCCAGCAACAACCCCAGGACGCCTACCAGGCCTTGAACGAGGCGTTGCGCCTGGCGAGTCACGAGGGCTTCTTCGCGACCTTCATTGAAGAAGGCGAACGGCTGGCCAGCCTGCTGCAACGCTGGGCCGGCAGCACCAGGCCCGATTGCAAGGCGCTGGGCATCGAGCCCGGATTCGTCGATCAGCTGCTGCAACAGGTCGGCGTAAGCAGCGATGACAACGACAGCACTGCCCAGGACAACGGCGCCCAGCAGGTGCTGACCGGTCGCGAGTACCAGATTCTCCAGCTACTTGCCGTTGGCTTGAAGAACCGTGATATCGCACAGAAGGTGTTTCTGTCCGAATTCACGGTCAAGTCCCACCTGCAGAAAATCTACGCCAAACTCGATACCAAGGGCCGTACCGAAACCCTGGCGGTTGCCCGGACGCGGGGCTGGATAGCTTGAACGGCCCGGTCGATCTGTGCGCTTATGATCGTGGCCGCTCCAGCAACTGCCGGGCAGGAATCGCCAGGAGCAACACCAGCGCCCCCACCACCAGCACCACCGCGATCACATCAAAGGCCATGTACAAACTGCCGGTCGCGGTCTTGATCGCACCGACCACGATCTGGCTGACCACACCGGCAATGCCGCCTATACAACTGATCACGGCGATACCTACCGCTGCTGCCGAAGGGCTGAGCAATGCCGGCGGAATGGTCCAGAACAGCGACAAGGCAGCCAGCGCTGCGGCAGCCCCAAGGGTCATCAGCGTCAATGAAAACAGCAGATGGCCCTGCACTGGCCCCAACAAGGCAAAGCAGCCGGCACTGACCAACACCGTCACCGCCACATGCCAACGCCGTTCCAGGTGTTTGTCCGAGCTGCGCGCCAGCAAGTACATGCCAATCAACGCCAGCAGGTAAGGCAGACTGGCCACCAGGCCGATGGTTTTGAGGTCGTGAATGCCAAAGCCGCGGATCAACGTCGGCATCCAGTACGAGACGGTGTTTGAGCCACTGTACAGGCAGAAAAACACCAGACCGGCCAGGTACACCCGCGGGTTGCGTAACACCTGGGCCAGGCTGGCATGCTCGGTGTCGGCGCCACGGGCCTGCTCCAGGGCACTGGCCAACAGCTGCTTTTCCCGCTCGCTGAGCCAGCGGGCCTGAGCTGGCTTGTCGACCAGCCAGAACCAGCCGAACACCCCGAGCAGCATCGCCGGAATACCTTCGACCACGAACAGCACCTGCCAATCGCGCAGGCCCATCCAGCCATCCAGGTGCGTCATGATCCAGCCGGCCAGCGGCCCGCTGATAATCCCGGCAATCATCGCGGCCATAAGGAACACCGCGGTGATGCGTGCACGCAACGCCGCAGGGAACCAGTAGGTCAGGTACAGAATCACCCCCGGAAAGAAGCCGGCCTCGGCTATGCCGAGGAGAAAACGCGCGACGATCAACTGATTGGCGCTGGTGACAAACGCCGTGCCCACAGTGACCAGGCCCCACAGCACCATGATCCGCGCCAATGTGGCGCGGGCGCCGATGCGCTGCAGGTACATATTGCTCGGCACTTCAAAAAGGATGTAGCCCAGGTAGAAAATCCCGGCCCCAATGCCGTAGGCGGCATCGCTGAGGGCAATATCTTCGGCCATGCGCAGCTTGGCGAAAGACACGTTCAAGCGATCGATGGTGTTGAGCGCATAGGCCAGAAACAGGTAAGGCAGCAGCCGCAGGATGACCTTGCGATACACCAGACGGGTTTCATTCTCGCAACTGACAGGCAGGACAACGGCGTCGTTCATGGACATCTCCCCGGCTGCCGGTTGCATCGCCTGGGGCGGGCGCCACCGGCAGCCATCATGGTCTTGCACAAGCCGATCAGCAGGCTGTTTGCTATTGAGGCGGTTACGCGACAGCCATAAGCTCGCTGTAGGCCTGCAAGTGGTGATCGTCATCGCCAAACTGGCGGGCAACCATCAGCAAGTGCTTGGCGTGGTGCGACAACACGTACTCCCAGGTCAATCCGATGCCACCATGTAACTGCAGACCTTGATCGGCGATGTAGCGTGCCGCACGGCAGACAATGAACTTGGCCGCTGCCAGTGTGCGGCTACGCTCGTCGCTGTCAGGCTGGTCGGCGGTGCAGGCAGCGAGCATGACCATGGAGGTGGCCTGGTCCAGTTCGATGTACATATCGACCATGCGGTGCTGCAGGACCTGGAACTTGCCGATCGGCTGACCAAACTGTTTGCGGGTTTTCAGGTAGTCGAGCGTCAGCTCGCAGGTGGCACTCATGCTGCCGACGGCTTCAGCGCATTGCGCGGCAATGGCGCGCCCCTGCTGATAGCGCAAAGCGGCCAGCGCTTGACCCGGTGCACCGAGCAATGCGGCACCGCTGACCACAACATTGTCCAAGAACAGGTCACAGGCCTTGCGTCCGTCCAGGCTTGCGTACTCGCGCAGCGTCACACCCGGGCTTTGCGGGTCGACTAGGAACAGGCTGATGCCGGTCTCGTCGCGGCTGTCACCCTGGTTGCGGGCCGATACCATAATCAGCCCGGCGCTGTGCCCGCCGACAACCATGGCTTTGCGTCCATTCAGACGCCAGGCGCCCTGCTGTGCTTCGGCGCGGGTCATGACATCGTGCAGTTGGTAATGGCTTTGCGCTTCTTCCAGGGCAACCGCCAGTTGCAGCGTGCCGGCGGCGACCTGCGGCAACAACTCGCTTTTCTGCGCTTCGCTGCCCAGTTGGCTGAGCAGGCCACCGCCAAGGATCACCGACTGCAGGTAGGGTTCCAGGCACAAGCCACGGCCCAGCTCCTGAGCCACCAGCATCAGGTCCACGCCGTTGCCACCGAAGCCGCCATACGCCGGGTCGAACGGCACCGAGGTCAGGCCCAGCTCACCCAGTTGTTGCCAGAATGCCAGGCTGTATCCTTGGGGACTCTGGCGGTAATTCTCGCGCTGTTCGAACGTATAGGTGTCACGCACCAGCCGCGCAGCCGTGTCTTGCAGCATCTGCTGCTCTTCGCTCAATTTGAAGTCCATGGCCTGCTCCTTAGAGTTCGAGAATCATCTTGGCGATGATGTTTTTCTGGATTTCATTGGAACCGCCGTACACCGAGGCTTTGCGCATCTCCAGGTACTGGCAGGTTGCCGTGGCGCTGAAGTCGTTGTGCAGCGTTTCGCCGCTGTGTTCGTAGCCCAGCTCGTCAACCAGGTGCGGTACGGCGTAGGCGCCCACCACCTTGGTTTGCAGGTAGGTGATGGCCTGGCGGATCTCGGTGCCCTTGATTTTCAGCATTGAGCTTTCCGCACCGGGCACCCCACCCTCACGTGCAGCGGCAAGGGTGCGCAGGTTGCTCATCTCGACGGCCATAAGCTGCATCTCGACCTCGGCGATCTGGGCGCGCAGATATGCGTCTTCGATCAGCGGCTTGCCATTGCGCATCTCGACCGCCGCAGCCTGCTTGAGGCGTTCGAGCATGGCTTTGGCCATGCCGATACCGGCAATCGAGGTACGTTCATGGGTCAGCAGGTATTTGGCGCAGGTCCAGCCTTGATGTTCGGCACCGACCAGATTGCCGACCGGCACGCGCACGTTGTCGAGGAACACCTCATTGACATAGTGGCCGCCGTCCAGGGTGATGATCGGCCGCACGGTGATACCCGGCGTTCTCATGTCGATCAGCAGAAAAGAAATCCCGCGCTGGGCCTGGGCCTGGGCATCGGTACGTACCAGACAGAACATCCAGTCCGCCAGATGGCCGGTGGATGTCCAGGTTTTCTGGCCGTTGACGACGTAATGATCACCGTCGCGCTGTGCACGGGTATTCAGACTGGCCAGGTCTGACCCGGCGCCAGGTTCCGAGTACCCTTGGCACCACCAGTCTTCACAAGCAAGGATTCGCGGCAGAAAACGGGCTTTCTGTTCAGGCGTACCGAACTTGATGATCACCGGGCCAACCATGTTGACGCCAAAGGGCACGATCCGTGGAGCCCCGGCGCGGGCATATTCTTCGTCAAAGATATGCTTGTGCACCACACTCCATCCGGTGCCGCCATGTTCCTTTGGCCAGCTTGTTGCCAGCCATCCCCTGGCGTTGAGGGTGCGCATCCACTCAACGTGATCGGCCTTGCAAATACTTTTACCGTGGCGGACACGCTCGGCCAGCGTTTTGGGTAGTTTGTCCTCGAGAAATGCGCGCACTTCCTGGCGGAAGGCGATCTCCTCGGCATTGAAATGGATATCCATCTGAGACCTCTACAGGGGCACACGCTACCGCGCTGCCGTTATAGCCAGGGGATGGCCGCCGCAGGCAACAGCGCTGCGGCGGTAGTAGGCAATCACTGGTCGAAGACGATTACCGAGCGAGCCAGTTCGCCACGGCGCAGCTCATCGAAGGCCGAGTTGATCTGATCGAGCCTGATACGCTGGGAGATCATTTCGTCGAGCTTCAGGCGCCCCTGCATGTAGAAGTCGGTCAGCCGTGGCAAGTCCACCGGAAAGCGGTTCGAGCCCATGAACGAACCCTGGATACGCCGCTCGTGGAGCAGCATCAGCGGGTCGATCTCGAGTTTGAGCCCCGGCTTGATCATGCCGATGACCGTGGCACAGCCTCCGCGCGCGAGCATGTTGAAGGCCTGCTCGGCGGTCTGCTTGAGGCCAATGCACTCAAAGGCATGGTGCACACCACCGCGCAGCAGTTCCTGCACTTGCTGAACCGGATCACCGTTCTTCGGGTTAATCACGTCGGTGGCGCCGAATTGCCGGGCCAGCTCCAGCTTGGAGTCCTGCATGTCGATGGCGATGATCCGCCCTGCCCCGGCCAGTGCCGCGCCGTTGATGGTCGCCAGGCCAATACCGCCACAGCCGATCACCGCCACGGTTTCGCCGGGACGTACCTTGGCGGTATTGAACACCGCGCCGGTGCCAGTGGTGACCGCGCAACCGAGCAATGCGGCACGGTCCAGCGGCATGTCGCGGCGAATGGCAACCAGCGCGTTTTCGTGCACCAGCATCTGTTCGGCATAGGCCGACAGGTTAATGAACTGTGGCATTGGTTTTTGCACGTAGGTCAGGCGTGGTTCTTCGTCTTTGCCTCGCTTGGTGTCTGGCGACACGCACAGCGACAGATGACCGGTGACGCAGTGCTCGCAGTGCCCACAGTAGGCCGAAAGGCAGGTCACCACATGGTCGCCGGGCTTGACCGTACGGACCAGCGAGCCGACCTGTTCGACGATGCCAGAGGCCTCATGGCCCAGGACCACCGGCGCCGGGTGCGGATAATGACCATCGACAAAATGCAGGTCCGAATGACAGACACCAACCGCGACCGTGCGTACCAGTACTTCGCGCGGACCGGGTTTGCTGATACCCACTTCTTCAATGGTCAAGGGTGAGCCTGGGGTATGGAATACGGCAGCTTTCATATTCTTGTTCTCTTTGTCTGGGAAGCCGGGCAAATACAGAAGGCGGGGATCAGCGCTTGATCAGCGACGCGACGAACTGGCGCACCTGATCGGTGTATGGCGGTCGCATCAGGTCCGGGCCGTCTGCAGCGCGCAGCACCGCTTTGGCGTGACTGAAGGTGCGGAAGCCGTCAAAGCCGTGGTAGGCGCCCATGCCACTGGCGCCAACGCCGCCGAAAGGCAATGTCTCGACCCCGGCATGACGCAACACATCGTTCAGGCAGACACCGCCGGAGGTGGTGCGGGCAAGGACAAAGGCCTGCTCGGCAGCGTGGTTGCCGAAGTAGTACAGGCCCAGCGGCCGCGGGTGGCTGTTGATGTAGGCGACCACTTGCTGGATGTCGCTATAGGGTTTGATCGGCAGCAAGGGACCAAAGATTTCGTCCTGCATGACCTTAAGACTGTCGTCGGGGTTGATCAGCAAGGTCGGTACGATCTTGTGGTGCGCCTGATCGGCAAAGCTTTCTTCGGCCGGGTTGAGCTCGATGACGTCGACCCCCGCCTCCCGCGCCTCGTCGAGGTAGCCCTGCAGACGCTGGAAGTGACGGGCGTTGATCACCGAGGTGTAATCACGATTGTCCTTGAGGGTCGGGAACAGCTTGGCAACGGCGGCCCTGGCCAGGCTGACGAATTCGGCCATCTTCTCTTCGGGCACGAACACATAGTCCGGCGCCAGGCAGATTTGCCCGGCATTGTGCAATTTGCCGGCGAGGATCTTGTTGACCGCCGCCGCCAAATCGGCAGAGCGCGAGATAATGGTCGGCGACTTGCCGCCCAGCTCCAGGGTTACAGGTACCAGATTGTCGGCCGCCGCTCGCATCACCTGCTTGCCGATGCTGGTAGCGCCGGTGAACAGCAAGTGGTCGAAAGGCAGACTGCAGAACGCCTGACCGACCTCGGCGCCACCGGTCACGATTACCACTTCATCCTCGGCATACACCGTCGGGAAGATCCGCGCGATCAGCGCACTGGTGTGCGGGTTGAACTCGGAGAGTTTGATCATCACCCGGTTGCCTGCTGCCAGCGCGCCAGCCAGGCCATTGAAGATCAGGTTGCCAGGGAAGTTCCAGGCAGTGAGGATCCCCACCACCCCCAGTGGTTGATACTGCACCCAGGCTTCGCCACGGTCGGTATGGCGCGGCTCATCGCGCATCCATTGGGCAATCTGGCTCTGGGTGTACTTCATGGCCGCCAGCGGGCTGAGGACATCGAACAGACGCGAGAAGTCTTCACTGCGATGACCGAAGTCGGCCGCCAAGGCAGCAACAATTTCTTCTTGATAATCAACCAGCAGGCCGATGGCACGATCAATGAGTTCGCAGCGCTGTTCAGCCGTCCAGGGCTCATTGCTCAGGCAAGCGGCACGTTGCTTTTCCAGCAAGACGCGAACATCGGCACCACGCAGATTTTCATTGGCACTCATGTGGTTTGGTCTTCCTTACAAAGGGGCGGTTCGGGAGCTGCCAATCAGGGGCCGGGCCGTTACACTCATGCTCGTACCGCAATTGGGGCGTTGTTCCAGTGCGCCGATACTAGAAAGGACGGGGCCGCCCCGACGACAACCAAAGGTAGGATGCATGGAAGGTTTTCGACGTAGTTCCAACGAACCAGTGCAGGGAGTAGTGCCCGTGCCTCGTCCGGGCAAATTCCTGGCACCGGCATCCCTGCCTGGGCAACTGGACCGCGCCGCCCTGCTCCCCTTGACCGAGCAACAGCCGGGGCTGCGCCTGCTGCTGATCAGTGCCTGTGCCGGCGCCGGTAAAACCATGCTGCTGAGCCAGTATCAGGCACGCTGTGTGGCTGAAGGCCAACGGGTGCTGTGGTGCAATCTGGACCCGGCCGACAACGACCCGTTGCGCCTGGCGGCCATGCTCCACACCGGGTTGCGTGACCTGGGACTGGTCCCCGCCAGCGATAGCCTGCCCGTTGCCGAGACGCTGGAACCGGCGTTGCTCGAGCAGATCGCCGCCAGCAATCAGCCATTCGCCGTGCTGCTGGACGGATTCGAGGTCATCTGCGCGCCGGCGGCGCTGGCGTTCATCCAGCAGTTGCTCGCAGTGCTGCCCGCGCACGGCACCCTGGCGCTGGCGAGCCGCACGCTGCCGGCGCTCAATCTCGGTCGTTTGCGCGCCCTCGGCCAGCTGCATGAAGTGAATAGCGAAAGCCTGCGCCTGAGCCTCGACGACACCACTCACTACCTGCGCCAGAGCCATCAACTGGTGCTCGGCGCGGATGACATCGCGCGCTTACATCAGTGCACCGAAGGCTGGATAACCGGACTGTTTCTGGCCACCCTGTCACTCAAACGGCATGACGACCCGGCTGCCTTCATCGACGCCTTCAGTGGCGCGCACCCGGCCCTGGCCGAGTATTTCACCGAAGATGTCCTGGCCCGGCTGGACGAACCCTGCCAGCGCTTTCTTCTGCAGACCTGCGTGTTGCCGCAGTTCACTGCGAGCTTGTGCGACGCTGTCAGCAGCGGCCATAGCAGTGCAGCAATGATCCAGACCCTGCAACAGGCCAACCTGTTCGTACTCGCCACGGATGAGCAGCGCCTGCATTTTCGCTATCAGCGGCTGTTTGCCGAGTTCCTGCGCCACACCCTGGCCAAGCGCCACCCGGCATGGCCGGAGCAGTTGCACCATGCGGCCGCGCAGTGGTTTTTCGCCGCTGACCAGTGTGAAGAAGCCCTCGAACACCTGTTTGCCACCGATAATCTCGATGAGGCGGCCGAGCAGTTGGTGGCTCACGTCGACCACCTGGTCGAGAACGGTCATACCAGCCTGTTGATGCGCTGGTTGTCGCGTATTCCCGATGAAGTTCGCGACATGCACCCACGCCTGGGTATCGCCTATGCCTGGGCGCTGGTGCATGGCCGCCGCTACAAAGAGGCGCTGCAGCTGATGCAAACCCCTGCACTGGCCGGTCAACCGCATCACATTCATTGCTTGCTGCTGTTGCTCAACGACCGGGTAGCCGAAGCGCAGCACAGTAGCCAGGCGCTCCTGCAAAGCCTCCCTGCCGAATCGAAATCGCCATACCGTATCAGCGCCTACGTACTAGCCTGCTGCATGTACTACAGCGGTCGTTACGGCGAAGCCCGGCAACTGCTGAGCAGCGATAAACTGCGTGAGGCACAGAGCGAGTCACCTTACCTGCGCGATGTCGCCGACAGCCTCGAGGCGCTGCTCGACATCACCCAGGGCCAGCTGGACACCGGCATGAGCCGCCTGCTTGCGGCCAGTCGGCGTAGCCGCGAAACCCTCGCTGGCACGCCGCCGGTTGGCTTTCCGGTATTGCAGACCGCACTGTGCCTGGTGATGTACGAAACCGATGCACTGGAGCAGGCACAGCACCGCCTCCTCGAACTACTGCCCTATGCCCGCGACCACGCCGCGCCCGACTCACTGATCAGCACTCATGTGCTGCTGGCGCGCATCACCTACCTGAACGGCGACCGCCCCGGCTGGATGCGCTATCTGGCCGAGCTGGATCAAATGGGCCGGGTGGCCGGTTCCACACGCATCCTCTGCTCGACTTGGCTGGAACGGGCGCGGGTTGCAACCCTGGAAAAACGCCTGGACGCCGCCGATCATGCGATGCGCTCGGCCGAGCAGCTCAACGACTGGGACCGCCCGGGGGTGCTGTTGACCGCCAACGATGTCGATACCCCGTACATTGCCCGTCAACGCTTGAACATCGCCCAGGGCAGTGCTGACCCGGATGAGTTGTTGCAAGCCATGGATCAAGCCCTGGCACGCAAACAGCACCGCCGTGCGCTGAAGCTGCGCCTGCTGCTGGCGCTGGCCCTGGAGGCCTGCAAACAACCCAAGCAAGCCCTGGAGCAACTGAGCCTGGCATTGAGCATTGCCAGCCCGGTCGGCTTTATCCGCACCTTTCTCGATGAAGGTACGCCCCTGGCAGCCTTGCTCGAACGCTGGGCGGTGACCTTTCACGGACAAGAGAGCGCACTGGGCGTCGAAGCGCGTTTTGTCGCGCACTTGCTGCAACGCAGCCATACAAGCCCAGTGCTTGAAGCCAAGGCTGAAGACACCCCACCAAACAGTTTGTCCAACCGTGAACTGCAAGTGCTGCGCCTGCTGGCCCTGGGTTATCGAAACCGTGAGATCGCGGAAAAAATGTTTCTCTCCGAGCTCACGGTAAAATCGCACTTGCGCAAGATCAACACCAAGCTCGGCGCCAGTGGCCGCACCGAGGCGGTATCGATTGCCAGAAGCAACGGCCTGCTTGACTGACGTTGCAGTCAGGCAGCCAACGCCGTTTCGATGAAATCCTGCAATTGGCGCTGCAATACCGCCAGATCGATACCTGCGGGGTCGAGCAGAAACTGCAGCATCGAGCCGCGCAAGGTACCCAGGATCAGTACCGCACTCGGTAGCGGCTGGACATCCGCGCGAATCTCGCCGTTGGCGATACCTGCGCTGATGCAATCGGCCAGATGCTGTTGCACCGAACGGTTGTATTGCGCAAGGATCTGCGCGGTTTCCGAATCCTGGGTGACCGCTTCTGCCATCAATGACAACAGCGCGCGGCTGTTGATCCAGTCGGTGTCGTTACGACCCAGGTAAACGCTGACAAAGCCCTTGAGCGCATCCAGACCCGGCCGCCACTTGGGCGACTCGACCTGCACCAGGCTCATGAAGTTGGCATTCACGTAGGCCGCCAGGGCTCGTAGCAGTCCAGCCTTGCTACCAAAATGGTGAGTGGCCAGGCCACGGCTGTAGCCGGCCTCCTCGCCCACCTCCGACAGGGTCATGCCGACCCAGCCTTTACGCGCAACAATCTGCCGCGCCGCCATCAACAGCCGTTGCTCAGCCTCGCCGCGGCGCTCGGCCTGGGTACGGCGCGATCCGCTCGGGACAGTTTTATCAGCGGGTTCCATCGGGTTGCTTCCTTACTCACCTGTAAACACGGGTTGGCGCCGCTCGGCCATGGCGCGGATGCCTTCGGCAAAGTCGGCACTGACGATCTGCCATTCCTGCTCGCTGGCTTCACGATCGATTATCTGGTCGACAGCATCGGCCAGGCCCATGCGCAACGTCGCGCGGCTGGACATCACCGCGCCTGGCGCACTGGCGGCAATTTCCTCGGCCAGCGCCTGCGCGGCCTGACGCTCCTGGCCGGGCTCGGCCAGTACATCGGCCAGACCGATACGCACCGCCTCGGTGCCATCGATACGTCGACCGGTGGCAATCAGCAGCGAGGCCATCTGCGGGCCGACCAGGCGCGGCATGGTAACCGAAATTCCGAAGCCTTGATGAATGCCCAGGCGGTTGAAGTTGGCCGAGAAGCGCGCCTTTGCGCTGGTCACGCGAAAGTCAGCGACCAAGGCCAGGCCCAGGCCGCCGCCCACCGCCGCCCCTTCAACCACGCCAATCAGCGGTTTGCGCGTACGGAACAAGCGCACTGCCGACTTGTACACCCGCCGCGGGTACTGCGGATCACATTGGTCCGCCGCGGAAAAATCGGCACCGGCGCAGAACACTGTGCCTTCGGCCACCAGCACCGTCACCCGGCAAGCAGGCAACTGGTCGAGGTAATCCAGGGTGTCAGCCAGGTCCTGGATCAGTTCGGCATCAAAAAAATTTAGCGGTGGGCGGCTGAAGCTCAAGGTGGCGACATGACCATCGAGTTGCAGGGTAAGGCCACGGCCGGGGACAAACGCGCGATCAGTAGACATACGGACTCCGGATGAACGCAAGGCAATTGGCAAACAGCGGCTTGCTTCGCTGCGAGGGTTGCTGATAGCTTATTTACTTGTTGGTCGTACAGCAAGTTCAATCCAGCATCCTGCCCCTTCACTTACAAGAGCTATAACCATGCAGGCACTCGATATCCGGCCCTGTCACCTGGATGCCAAGACAGATGCCCTTCGCACGCAAGTGCGCGAATTTCTAGCCGAGGCGTTGAAAGACTGCCCCCCCGAACAACGCGCCAGAAACTGGAACGGCGCCGACATCGCGTTCAGCCGCAAGCTGGGCGAACGCGGCTGGCTGGGCATGACCTGGCCGAAACGTTACGGCGGTCATGAACGCAGCGCCCTTGAGCGCTATGTGGTGCTGGAAGAACTGTTGGCCGCCGGGGCACCGGTGAACGCGCACTGGATTGCCGAGCGTCAGTCCGGTCCGTTGCTGATGAAATTCTCCCCCGAGGTACTTGCCCCCCGTCTGTTACCGGCCATTGCCCGTGGCGAGCTGCTGTTTTGCATCGGCATGAGCGAGCCTGACGTCGGCTCCGACCTGGCCTCGGTGCGAACCCGCGCAGAAAAGGTCGAAGGTGGCTGGCAGGTCAACGGCAGCAAAGTCTGGACCACCGGCGCGCACCGCAGCCATTACATGGTCACCCTGCTACGTACCGGGCCCAAAGATCCGGGCAACCGTCACGCCGGCCTGTCGCAGCTGTTGATCGACATGCACAGCCCAGGGGTGACGGTACGGCCGATCTACAACATGCTCGGCGAGCACGACTTCAATGAAGTGTTCCTCGACAACGTGTTCGTGCCCGACGACTTCCTCATCGGCCAACCCGGTGATGGCTGGCGGCAAGTGGGGGCGGAGCTGGCACTGGAGCGCAGCGGCCCGGAGCGCTACCTGAGCTGCACGCAGTTGTACCTGGAAATGCTCGACGCCGCCGACCCGCACGATAGCCACCATCGCGTCAGTCTGGGCCGTGTCGCCGCCCGTTATGCCGCGTTGCGCCAGATGTCTCTGGGTGTGGCGGGCATGCTGGCCCGAGGTGAAAACCCGGCGACGCCGGCAGCCTTGGTCAAAGACCAGGGCGCCCTGCTCGAACAGTCGTTGCCCGACCTTGCTCACGAGCTGTTCGGTGGCCGCCGTCAGCCCGGTAGCCCGCTGGACCAGGTGATGCGCTATCTGACCCAGACCGCCCCATCGTTTTCCCTGCGTGGCGGCACCCGCGAGATTCTTCGTTCAATCATTGCCAGAGGATTAGGACTGCGATGAACCAGGCTCCCAATACTTACAACAACGATGCTCAGGCTCCGTCGGAACTGCAACAGATGATCACCCACAGCGTCCAGGGTCTGTTTGCCGAGCTGGTCAGCCCTGAGGTCATGGCCCGCTTCGACACCGGGCAGCCGCCCAGCGAACTCTGGCAGCCACTGGTGGACCATGGTCTGACAGCCGCGTTGATGACAGAAGCCGCTGGCGGCAGCGCTGCCAGCTGGCTGGAAGCCAGCCCGATCCTGCATGCCCTGGGCTACTGGAACCTGCCGTTGCCCCTGAGCGAAACCATGCTCGCGGGGCTGCTGCTGTCACGTGCCGGGCTGCAGGTACCCGAAGGCCCGATCAGCCTTATCCAGACCGGGCGCCTCGGCGACTTGCAGTTGAGCGCCGACGGACAGCTCGACGGTCGCTGCTTAAACGTACCCTGGGCGCGCAGTTGCCAGTGGGCAGCTATGGCCGACTGTGGCGGACGAATCGCCTTGGTTGACCTGCGACAGATCGGGGTAAAACTGACAGCTGGCACCAATTTCGCCGGTGAAGAACGCGATAGCCTGGAGTTCACCAACGTACCGGTGCAGGCCATCGCGCCCTTGCAAGTGGCTGACGTATGCGAGCCGGTGTGGCTGTTCGGTGCGTTGGCGCGCGCCTGCATGCTGGTCGGAGCCCTGGAATCGAGCCTCGATCAGGCGTTGGCCTACGCCAATCAACGGGTGCAGTTCGGCAAGCCGATCGGCACGTTCCAGGCGCTTCAGCAACAGCTTGCGCATGCTGCCGGTAGCATTGCTGCGGCAAGTGCCAGCACCCAGATCGCCCTGCACAGCGCTGGCCTGGCCCTGAGCAGCGAAGCCGGCCAGCCCACCAGCCTGACCTTCGACGTCGCCGTGGCCAAGGTCTGTGCTGGCGAAGCCGCGACACTAGTGACCTCAATCGTCCATCAGGTTCACGGCGCCATTGGCTTTACCCACGAACACAGTCTGCATTACAGCACCCGGCGCCTGTGGTCCTGGCGCGACGAGTTCGGCAGCGACGCGCAGTGGGCCGAGGTGCTTGGCCAGTCGGCAATCAGCGCCGGCAGCCAAGGATTCTGGGCCGCCCTGACAGCCCGCGACCTCCCGTTGCAAACACCTTTGACGCGGAGCGCCAGCCATGCCGCTGCCTGACTTTTTGAGTAATCGCCTGCGCCTGCCATTGATCGGCGCACCTATGTTTCTGGCTTCAACCCCACCTCTGGTGACCGCGCAATGTCGTGCCGGAATAATCGGCGCCATGCCGGCGCTCAATGCACGCAGCCCCGCGCAACTGGACGGCTGGCTGGCGCAGTTGACCGAGGAGCTTGCCTGCGCCCAGCCAGTGAATGTAGCAGCGCCTGCACCCTTCGCCATCAATCAGATTGTCAGGCGCAGCAACACGCGCCAGGAGCAAGACCTGGCGCTGCTGGTGAAACACCGGGTGCCGATTGTCATCACCAGCGTCGGCGCCCCCGGCGAGGTGGTCGACGCCGTGCATGGTTATGGCGGGCTGGTGTTGCACGACGTGGTCAGTGTGCGCCACGCGCACAAGGCGGCCGAAGCTGGTGTCGATGGGCTGGTCGCGGTCTGTGCCGGTGCCGGTGGGCATGGCGGCACCCTCAACCCCTTGGCGTTCGTCAACGAAATACGGCGCTTTTTCAACGGCATCCTGCTGCTCGCTGGTGGCATCACTACTGGCAAGGATCTGCTGGCTGCACGCATCATGGGCGCTGATCTGGGCTATGTCGGGACGCGTTTTCTCGCTACCCGGGAATGTGAAGTCGATCCCGGCTACAAACAGATGCTGCTTGCCGCCGATGCCGACCAGATCGTCAATACCGCGCTGTTCAGCGGCCTGCCGGCCAATTATCTGAGGCACAGTATCACCCGCTGTGGCCTGGACCCGGACAACCTGCCCGAACGCCCAGCGCAAGGCGCAACGGGCGGACACAATGGCCATAAACTGTGGAAAGACATCTGGGCTGCCGGGCACGGCGTTGGCAACATCGACGATATCCCAAACGTAGAAACACTGGTCCGGCGATTGGAACACGAGTACCGGCAGGCAGCGGCCGGGAACCTTGGCTGGTAGCAGTACTTGCAACGTATGAATTGAGAATGTCCCCGCAGGCTATGTCCTGGCCTATTGGCTGGCGTGGCACACAGCTTGTGCTAGCGTTTTGAGGCCAATCCCTCATTTTCGAGCCCCAGCCATGGACGAAACCATCGTTAACGTGACCACCGAGAAGTTCAACGCGCTGATCGCGCTGGTGCA
>Ga0247821_10000113_pt1 | contig 45762 bp, 35 predicted proteins | sample 13C_Glycerol_Day_FD_192481 | JGI IMG/M metagenome (GOLD analysis project Ga0247821, IMG submission 192481) | Soil microbial communities from agricultural site in Penn Yan, New York, United States - 13C_Glycerol_Day14 | ecosystem: Environmental > Terrestrial > Soil > Agricultural land | place... | reverse complement strand
CTGGGTTAGATCGATGCCATTGTCCAGGCGTACCCGCGTACTGGGCTCGCTGCGGTAGCGCGCAGCCGAAAGCAGCAGGCGGCTGCCCTCGCCATCCAGGTACTGGCCATAATCCAGCCGGCCATAACGACTCTCATCCTCTCCAGGTGGCACCAGTGCGCTGGCCGAGAGCTGTTCGGCGAAGCGGGTTTGCCCATTGCTGGTCAGCGCAATCAGCGCTTGTGGATCATCGCGACTGCCCTCGACGACCTGCAAGGAAGTGCTAAGCGGTTTGCGCGAGGCCTGGGCGACCAGCCGCGCAGCGCCATCAGCGCTCGCTGGCGCAGCCAAGTGCGCGGCAAAGCTCACTCCCGGGATGCGATTGATCAGGCTGGTATAGCGCTCGAAGGTGGTCCGGGTCAGCGGACGCTCGGCCTTGAGCTTACCCATCAGGGTGTCCAGGTAGGTGGCAGCCGGACCGATGTCGCCCTCTATCTGGTAATCACGGATATAACCTTCCACCAGCACCACGCGCACCCGGCCATCGGCAAAGTCCTGGGGTGGCAGGTAGGCGTATGAGAGCAGGTAACCATCCTGCTGATAGCGCTGGGTCAAGCGCTGGGTGAACTCGACCAGTTCGCCCAACGTGACCCTGCGACCGATCAATGGCCGGTAATGCTCGCGCAGATCACTCAAGGGGAACACCGTACCGCCCTCGAAGCGGACCTTGCGCAGCTCGAACCGGCTGCTCAGGGGCAGTGCATGTGGCTGACCGACAGCTATCGGCGCAACGTGCATTACCGGCACGTTAGGACGATAGGCGTCGACCGGCACATTCGCGCTGGGTAGGCGTCGCTCGATGTCGTTGCTGTTGAGAAAGCTGGGCAAAGGCTGGGCCCCGGCCAGCCCCGCCCAGGACAGCATCAGCAGGGACACGACCAGAGGGCGCATTCGGACACTCCATGATCCCGTGGATAAGGGCCGCAAGTGCCGCCCCGTCACGTGCAAAGCCTAGGCGCTGGCCCAGTAAACGTCGAACCTTGTATGCGCCTGGCGCCGGTGAATCATTCGCTGACCTGGAACTCTACCCGCGCCGTCTCGCCGCTCTCGTCCAAGGCACTGAGTTCGATGCGCCCGGCCTGTTCGAAACGCAGCAGCATGCTGTCCTGCCCGCGGGTTTCACCCAGCGGCTGGCCATTGACGAACCACCAGCGCAGGCCAGCGCCACCTAAAGCCGAAACATGCAGCTGCAAAGGCTCGCTGCTGGTCGCCGGGCGACGCAGGTTATCACCGGGGCGAACGCCGACGATCGACAGCGGTGGCGCGCTGGCCGGAACCTGCGGCGGGCAGGCTGGATCGACTAGCGGCAGACGCGCTGCACGCCGCTCGACCCGGGCCAGCCAAGGTTCCAATGGGGCCGGCCAGAGGGCGATGTCCTGCGCCTTGGCACCGGCGCAGCTGGCATCGACACGCAAGCCTTGGTCATTGACCCAGACGGTTTCGCGCAGGCTCAAGCCCAACGGCTGGTCAGCCGCCTGCAAGGTCGGCGGGGTGGTGTTGTCGAGGGTCCAGGCAAAGCGTTGGCGCCGGCAATTGGGGTCTTGCCGATTCATCGGCTGGCCCAACGGCCAGCAGATCGCGGCAACGCCAACCGACGCTGGCACCTGCTCGACAGGCGCACTGATGCCCCGCTGGCTGTCGCGATTGCTCAACAGGTCGTGCACTTGCAGCATCAACGGCGCCGCCGAGGCCAGGCCGAACTGGCCAGGCACCGGAGTGCCATCGGGGCGGCCAATCCACACCCCGATCAAATAACGTGGTCCTACCCCCACCGCCCAGGCATCACGAAAGCCATAGCTGGTGCCGGTCTTCCAGGCCAGCTGCGGGCGCTGTACCAGTTCTGCGTGCGGGTCGCGGTCCGGGCGCGCCTGGCCGCTGAGAATACGCCGGATAATCCACGCCGCCCCAGGTGAGAGCAGCCGGCGTTCGAGCAACGGGTCCTGAGGTTGCAGCCGGATACGTGCACTGTTCCCGGCGCGGGCCAAGGCCGCATAGCCGCCGACCAGATCTTCCAGACGGCTGCCAGCACCGCCCAGAATCAGCGACAGGTTCGGTTCGGCCAATGGCGGTAGTATCTGCGGCATGCCGCCCATGCGCAATTGCGCAGCGAACCGCTTAGGGCCGTAGGCCTCCAGCAATTGCACCGCCGGCAAGTTGAGCGACAGGGCCAAGGCTGAGCTGGCCGAGACCGGCCCGCTGAAGCCCATGGAGAAGTTGCCCGGGCGGTAGTCGCCATAGCGGCGCGGTACGTCCTGCAACAGCGATTCGGAATGGATCAGGCCGTCATCCAAGGCCATGCCGTAAAGGAACGGCTTGAGCGTCGAGCCGGGCGAGCGCAGCGCGTGAACCATATCGACATGGCCGAAGCGGCGCTCGTCGGCGAGGTCGATCGAACCCAGGTAGGCGCGCACCGCCATGGTCTGCGAATCGACCACCAGGATCGCCGCCGAGGTGCGCTCGGGCAGCCGGGCGCGCCAGCCCAGCAGCAAATCTTCCAGACGCCGCTGCAACGAGGCATCGACGGTGGTGCGAATCAGCGGTGGGCTGTTGGCGCTATTGAGCCTTCGCGCCAGCAGCGGAGCCAGCGCCGGTTCCTGGCGCGGCGCCAGCAGCAAGGGCTCCTCGCGCGCCTCATCGACCTGTTGCGCGGGCCACACCTGATACTCGACCAAGCGCTGCAGGACTTTGTCGCGAGCCGCCTGGGCCCGGTGCGGATGGCGGTCTGGGCGTAAACGGCTGGGCGCCTGCGGCAATACGGCGAGCATGGCCGCCTCCGCTGGGGTGAGGTGTTTGGGGGATTTGCCCAGATACGCCCAACTGGCCGCCGCCACGCCTTGAAGAGTGCCGCCAAACGGTGCTCGATTGAGATACAGCTGGAGGATCTCGCGCTTGGACAGGTGCCACTCCAGCTGCAACGTTCGCCACAGCTGGCGCGACTTGCCCAGCAAGGTGCGCTCGTGCGGGTCGAGCAAACGCGCCACCTGCATCGACAAGGTGCTGCCCCCGGATACCACCCGGCCACCGCTGAGGTTAAGCCAGGCCGCGCGCACCAGCGCCAGCGGATTGACCCCAGGGTGGCGGTAGAACCAGCGGTCTTCGTAGGTCAGCAGCGCCTGCAAATACAGCGGCGACACCTCATCGGGGCTGATGGGATAACGCCAGACGCCATCGGCATCGGCAAAACGCCAAAGCGGCGTGCCATCCTCGGCCAGGACCACCCGCGCCAGGTCATCGGCGGGCATCGGCAATGGCCAGATACGATCGGCCAACCACAGCAGGCCCATCGCCAGCAGGCAGCCCACGACAATGCCGCGCAGTAGCCGTCCCGCACGGCTATGTGGGCGTACTAAGCTTGGCATCGGGAACCGACCTGGCCAGGTGATGGCCAAAGCCTTGGATTGATCATCAGGAAGCGATTATGCATGTAGAAGGTTTTTTCGATTGGCTGGGCCAGGCATTGGGCGCGTTGATCCGCTTTATCGTCGACGCATTGAGCGGGCTGTTCAACCTGCTGGCCAATGCCGGCGGCAACTTTATCGATGGTCTGGCGCGCACCTTGGGCATGGACACCTCGTTGGTCAGCATCCTGGCCCTGATCGTCGGCCTGTTGCTGCTGTACTCGGCGATCCGCGCTTTCATGCGCGCTTCGATCATCCTTGGGATCATCTGGTTGGTGTTGGGGTTGTGGGTGCTGAGCTGGATCATTCATTGATCCAGGATCGGTCCTCATCGCGGGCAAGCCCGCTCCTACATGGGCCTGCCCTGTAGGAGCGGGCTTGCCCCGCGATGAGGCCAGCCGCCCCTAGCGCGCCTTGACCACCAACTCACCCTGGCTTTCGCCCACCGCCTGTACGTTCGGCCGGTACATCGACTCGACCTGCGGTGGCGGCACCCGATAGGTGCCCGGGGTGACCGCACGCGCCAGGTACAACAGGTGCGTGGTGCCGTAGCTATCGAGCTTGAGCGCCGCTACGTAGCGGTCATCACGGTATTCCTGATGAACCACGTTGGCGTTCTGCATCGACTCGCGCCACTGCTTCACCGCGCTGCTGGCGTTTTCCAGGCTGGCCGCGCTCTGGGCCAGGTTCTGGTTCTCAAGCTCCAACCCCGCAGGCAGCAGGTCGACGACCAGCGCGTCCGGCACCTGGCTGTGCGCCTTGAGCGCCAGATGCACCAGGACCAGATCACCACTGCGCAGATTACGCAGATCAAGGTACTGGCCGTTCATGCCCAGGTACTCGCGACGAATCTCCATGCCATTGCCACTTGGCGCAGGCGCCTGGCGCGGATAACCGGACAAGGTCAGTTGCTGGTAGAGGGTCTCGCTGCCTTGGTTCTGCACCGTCAATGGCGATGCCAGCAGAGGGCCTTCCAGCTTCATGCCAGATTCCGCGTTGTCCAGCTCACGAATCTCACCGGCACTGTCCAGACGCGCCTGCCATTTGCCTTCGGGTTTACCCAGCAGACCACGGCCAGCCAGGTACAGCGCGTTGCGCTCTTGGGTCGACAGCCAGCGATTGGCCGCCAACTCATCGGACAAGGCGAACAGACGTTGGTCGACCTGGTTACTGGCCAGGTTGTTCTCCTGCAGCAACGCCAGGATCAGCGCCTGATCGCGCACCGCGCTGCCATAGTCGGCCATCCAGCCGTCGCTGCGACCAATGCCCAGGCCGGCCTGTAAGGCCTGCTGCGAACGCGGCTTGTCGCCCATCTTGTCCAGCGCCACCGCCAGTTGCACCAGGGGCAGACCGGAGCGGGCGTCACTGCGGCGCTCGAACAGGCTGCGCAAGGCACCCAGTGGCGCCTGCTGACTGCGGGCCAGCACCAGCGCAGCGTAGGCCTGCACCGCGAAGCGGGTGTGCTCGGAATTCTGGCTGTAGTTCACTTCGATCAAGTTGCGCTCTTGCAGATAACGCAGCAGGCGCTCGTTGGCTTTCTTCAAAGCTTCGGCCGGCACGCCGTAACCTTGCTCGCGAGCGCGCAGCAGGAAGTCGGTGACATAGGCGGTCAGCCAGTACTCTTCCTCGCTGTCCGAACTCCACAGGCCGAAGCTGCCGTTGTAGCGCTGCATGCCCAAAAGGTGCTCGATACCCATCTCGATCTTGCGTTTGCGCACATCGGCCGGCTCGCCCTTGATGCCCAGGCGCTTGAGGCTTTCGGCGTCGGCGTAGAGCGACGGATACAGGCCGCTGGTGGTCTGCTCCAGGCAGCCATAGGGATACGCCTCAAGCGCACGGATCTGCTCGGCGAGGTTCAATGGCGGGCGGCTCGACAGGGCGAGGCTGGCTTCCAGGCCCGCTGGTTCGAACTCGGCCAGATCGCTCTCCGGCAAGCTCCAGGGTTGATCCTTGAGTGCCACCCGGTAGTGCTTGAGCATCGCCGGGTAGGCCGGGCGAATGCCCAAGGTCCATTCACGCTCGAAGGCCATGGCAGGCTCGCCTGGCAGTTGCAAGCCGTTGACCTGCACATGGACCTTGCCCTGGCCCAGGCCACCCTGGGCTTGAACCGGAATCATCAAGGTGCTGCGCTGGCCTTCGGCCAAGGTGATGTTTTGCTGATTGGCGGCAACCAGGCCAAGCTGACCTTCGGTGCTCAGTTGCACAGTCAGTTGCTGGGCGCGACCGGACAGGTTGGCCAAATCCAGCGCCAGGTTGGTGCGGTCGCCGCCGGCCAGGAAGCGTGGCGCCGACAACTCGGCGATCAGCGGCGCGGCGACCACCGTCTTGCCTTCGGCCATGCCGAAGTGCTCGTCGCTCCAGGCCTGGGCCATCAGCCGCAGCTCACCGTTGAAATCGGGGATGTCGACAGTGGCCTCGCCTTCACCCTTGTCGTTGAGGGTCACCGGCAGGCTCTGCTGAGCGACGATGGTCACTGTGGTATTGGGGCGCTTGCCGCCCTTGGCCATGCCCGCATCGCCACCGAACGCCAAACTCGCCAGACGGCCTTGGCCAGCTTCGATCAACTGGCCGTAGATGTCCAATTGGTCAGCACCATAGGCCTTGCGGCCGAACAGGCTGGCGAACGGGTCTGGGGTCTTGAAGTCGGTGATATTGAGGATGCCGACATCCACCGCAGACAGCAGCACATGCACCTGCTTGGGAACGCTGCCATCGGCATTGACGGCTTTGAACTTGACCGTCAGCGGCTGCTTGGGACGCATTTTCTCCGGCGCTTGCAAGGTCACCGCCAGCTTGCGCTCGGCGCGATCGAGCGGCAGGTGCAGTACGCCAACCGCGCGCTTGGGCGTGGCATTGGCCTTGCGCTCACCGGGGCGGATCACCAGGGCGCTGATATACAGGTCGTGGCGCGCCCACTTGCTATCGAGCTTGACGTCGAAGGTCTTGCCCTCGGCAGGCACATCGATCTCTTGCCACCACAGCGGACCGTCGCTGGATTCGACCATCAGGTAACCACTGCCGGCGGCCGGTGGGGTGACGGTGACCTGGGCAGTGGCGCCATCGGCGTAGGACTTCTTGTCCAGCGCCAGCTTGACCTGGTCGGGACGTACCGCGCCGCCTTCGGCGTTGTCCTGGGCACGGTAGCCAGCCCAGAAGCGTGCGCTGGACACCAGGCCAGTCTGCGGATCTTCCACCTCGACCCGGTATGGGCCCCACTCGACCAGGAAGTTGAGCTTGGCCGTGGAGCCGGCCTTGACGCTGACAGTCTCCTCGCTCTGGGTCAGGAACTTCTCGTTGTAGTTGTAGCTCCAGCCGTCGCTGTCCGAGTAGTTCCAGTAGTAGTCACGACGCTCGCGGATCAGGCGCACCTTGAGGTTATCGACTGCGAGCTTTTTACCATTGCGGTCGGCCACCAGCACTTCGAATTCGACTGGGCCGTCGCTGTCGGTTTCTTCCCCCTCGAACAGCCCGCGCAGGCCCGGCAGGCGCTCGGCCGGCCAGATCGGTTGTTCGAGGCGGCGGGTAATCGGCCGACCACCCGACTCTTGCAGGCTGGCCTGCACAGTCAGTTGCAGGGGCGAACGAGCCTCGGCCCAGCGGCTCTCGATGTCCACTGTTGCCTTGCCGGCCTGGTCGAGGGTGACTTCGTCCAGTTCCAGATCCTGATTGAGCTCGGTCTCGGTGACCGAACCGAACTGATAACCCGGCAACGCCGGCACTGCCTCACGCAGCGGCCGCACATAGGCCTGGCCGCTCAGGCGGTTGCCGGCAGCAGGCGCGCCATAGAGGTAGCGGCCGTTGACCTGGATGTGTGCGGTTTGCTCAGGGCTCAGCGGCGTGCTACTGCCCTTGAGCTCAAGCGCCAGACGCTCGGGCAAAAAATCCTCGACGAGGAACTCATACACTTGCTTGCGACCACCGCCCACGTCCAGCAGCAGTTGCCAGCGACCGGTAGGCGCCTCAGTGGCCAATTGCAGCTGATATTGATAAAGGCCATTGGCATCGGCCTCCCAGACGAATTTGCGGCTGACCTGCTCATCCGGTCGGCGCACTTCCACGCTCACCGGCTGGGCCTTGATGGGCTTGCCGTCCTGATCGCGCAACAGGCCATTGAGCAACACGGTTTCACCCGGACGATACAAGTCGCGCGGGCCAAAGATGAAGAACTGCAGCGGGTTGGCTTGAGGGCCGGTGATATCGAATTCAGCCAGGTCCAGGGCAGCGGTGTTCAGACGCAGCAAGGTGGTGTGGACACCTTGGGTGGCGATCAGGGTGTCGGCCTTGGCCGTGATCGGCAGTTGCGCATGGCCGTCGCTGTCGGTCTTGGCCTGGGCCAGCAGCTTGCCCTTGTCATCGTGCAGTTCGAGGTTGACCGCGTTGAGCGCCTTGCCGCCTTCCAGGGCCTGGGCGAATACGTCCAGACGGTCGCGGTAACGGTGCGCGGAGACGCCAATGTCACTGAGGGTGAACAGGGTCGCCGGCTGCGAGTAGTCGTAGGTGCCGGAGGCACGCATCACGGCCAGGTACACGCCTGGGTCTTGCAGTGGCTTGATCCCGGCGATGGGCAGCAACACGGTTTCGCGGGTGTTGCGCGCAGGGTTGAGGTCGAAGCGGCCGCTGTACACCAGCTCGGCCATCTGCAACGTTTCCTTGGACTGGTAGTAGTACAAGCTGCTGTTACGGCCCCAGTTGACCAGGAAGGTCGAGAGCATTTCCGGCTTGATACGGAAGAACTCGACATCGACCTTGTCGACGTTCAAGGCGATCACCGGCAGGCCTTCGGCCAGGCGAGTGGGCAGCAACGAGCCACGGCTGGCGAAGCCGATGGTCGGCTGCATGTCGCGGGTTTCCAGGCGGCTGACCGATTCACTGGCCAGCGCGTTGCCATTGACTGCCAGCAGGCCCTTGTCGACGGTCAGGACCAGCTTGCGCTGCGGCTCAAGGTGGCGCAGGCGCAGCTCCATTTGGTTGTCCGAGAGCTCCCAGGCGCCATCGACCTTGCCTTTGACGGTATCGACCAGGTGCACCTTGGCGGCGAAGTCCTGGCTGGCATCCAGCGGAGCGGAAAAGCTGATCGACAACGCACTGGCACCGTCGACCTGGGTTTCCGAGACATCCAGTACAGTCAGCTCGCGACCGGCATAGCGTTTTGCGAGAACGGCGGGGTCTTCGCGCTTGGCCGGTTTAGCTTCGGCAGGCGCAGTGGCCGCCGGTTTTTCCGCGGGTGCAGGGGTGTCCTTGGAGGAGGAATCACAGGCACTGAGCAGGGCCAGCGCGCAGGCCAGCAACAATCCTTTGTTGAGCATGAGAGAGGGGACTCTTCGGCAGCGTGTTCGTAAGGGCACCAACTATAGCGCAACCGCGAGCGCCGCACCCGGTATGGAGCGGCAAGTGAGACCGCGTTCGCGCAGTTTGCTTGCCTGGCCGCTACAATGCCGTCGGGCAAATCCACCCCTTACCCGAAACAGTCTTACAGGCAGTTCCACTTCCAGGACTTCGCATGTTTTCTCTTATCGCCGACTGGCGTGATCGCCCGAGCCACCGCAAGGTCTGGGGCCTGGCCGCGCCGATGATCCTGTCCAACATTTCGGTGCCCCTGGTCGCGCTAGTCGACAGCACCGTCATCGGCCATCTGCCGCATGCTCACCAGCTCGGCGCGGTGGCGGTGGGCGCCACCCTGTTCACCTTCATGGTCGGGCTGATGGGCTTCCTGCGCATGGGCTCAACGGGCTTCGCTGCCCAGGCTGCAGGGCGCGCCGACGGTGCAGCGTTGCGCCAGGTGCTGGTGCAAGGGCTGCTGCTGGCGCTGGGCTTCGCCATCGTCATCGGCCTGCTTGCCTTGCCCTTCAGCCAATTGGCGTTGCACGCCATGCAGCCGAGCGCGGCGCTGCATCAATCCACCGAAGATTTTTTCCACACGCGCTTGCTGGGTTTGCCGGCAGCCTTGGCCAGCTACGCCCTGGTCGGCTGGTTCCTCGGTACGCAGAACGCCCGCGCGCCGCTGGCCATCCTGCTCACTACCAACGTGCTGAACATTGCCCTGAACCTGTGGTTCGTCCTTGGCCTGGACTGGGGCGTGGTCGGTTCGGCGCGGGCCTCGGTGATCGCTGAGTGGAGTGCTGCGCTGCTGGGCCTGGCCCTCACCCGCCCGGCGTTGCGCGCCTACCCTGGGCAGATCGCCTGGGCGGCGTTGAAACGTTGGCAGGCCTGGCGGCCGTTGCTGTCGGTTAACCGCGATATCTTTTTGCGCAGCCTGGCCTTGCAGCTGGTGTTCCTGCTGCTGACGGTACAAGGCGCGCGCTTGGGCGAGGCGACAGTGGCGGCCAATGCCTTGCTGCTCAATGGGCTGATGCTGACGGCTTATGCCCTGGATGGCCTGGCCCATGCGGTCGAGGCGTTATGCGGCCACGCCATCGGCGCGCGTGATCGCCAGACCCTGCGCCGCTCGCTGGTGGTGGCGGGCGGCTGGTCGTTGATCGTGAGTATCGGCTTTGCGCTGTTGTTCCTGCTTGGCGGGCATCTGTTCATCGACTTGCAGACAGATATCCAAAGCGTACGTGCGGCGGCGTATCCGTTCTTGCCCTATCTGGCGTTGCTGCCGCTGGTGGCGGTGTGGAGTTATTTGCTCGATGGCTTGTTCATTGGCGCGACCAGGGCGCAGGAAATGCGCAATGCGATGCTGCTCAGCGTGGTGCTGGCTTGCCCGTTGGCGTGGATGGCGAGTGGGTTCGGCAACCATGGATTGTGGTTGGCGTTTCTCGGCTTCATGGGGTTGCGGGCGGTGACGCTGGGGTGGTTGGGGTGGCGGTTGGAGCGGCAGGGGCAGTGGGTGCCCTGAGAGCACCCAAGCCATTGAAGCTTACGACGACAGGTAGGAAGAGCGGGTCAAGCCAAGGCGCAACGCATCCAGATACTGGGTACGCTCACGCGCAGTGATCTTGGCGCTGGCGACCTTGTCACGGTAATGCGTCATCAACTCCTCCGGCGACAAGTGCACGTAGCGCAGCATGTCTTCGATGGTGTCATGGGTCTCGATCCCGGCGTGGTACACGCTGCCATCGGCATTCTGGTAGATGTTCACCGAATCGGTGTCACCAAACAGGTTATGCATGTCGCCCAGGATCTCCTGGTAAGCACCGACCAGGAAGATCCCCAACAGGTAGTCTTCACCTTCGTTGATGCCATGCACCGGCAGGCTGGTCTCGATGCTCTGCTCATCGACATACTGGTTGATCTTGCCATCCGAGTCACAGGTCAGATCCTGCAGCACGGCGCGGCGCAGCGGCTCTTCGTTGAGGCGATGCAGCGGCAGAATCGGCAGTACCTGGCCAATCGCCCAGGTGTCCGGCAGGCTCTGGAACACCGAGAAGTTGCAGATGTACTTGTCGGCCAGCTTGTCGTTGAGTTCATCGAGCACTTGGCGATGCGAACGTTGGCGAGCCTTGAGCGAGTTGTGCAGGCGGCGGCACACAGCGAAGTAGCACTGCTCGGCCAGGGCTTTCTCGGCCAGGCTGATCTTGCCGTCGGCATACTGCGCGGCCACGTCACCCATGTAGTGGGTAGCGCGCCAGTAGGTCTCGGTCACCATCTCGATATCGGTCGGGCCGAGCAGGTCGACCAGCCACTGCACGGTCTCCGGCAGGCTTTCCTTGTTTTCGATGGTCGGCACTTCGTCGTTGTGCTTCTCGACGTCGGTGACCTGCACCACCAGCATCGCGTGGTGCGCAGTCAGGGCGCGGCCGCTTTCCGAGAAGATGTGCGGGTGCGGCAGGCCTTGGGCATCGCAGAACTCCTTGAGCATGCCCACCACGACTGCGGCGTAATCGTCGATGTCGTAGTTGATCGAGCTGGCGTTGCGCGAGTGAGTGCCGTCGTAGTCGACCCCCAGGCCGCCACCGACGTCGATGTGATCGACCGGCAGGCCCAAGGCGCGCAGCTCGCCGTAGTAGCGGATAGCTTCCTTGAAGCCGTGCTGGTAGTCCGCCAGGTTGGCGATCTGCGAGCCCATGTGGAAGTGCAGCAGGCGAATGCCCTGGTCCAGGCCGGCGCCACGGAAGCGCTCGACCACCGAGATGAGCTGGGCCGCAGACAGACCGAACTTGGACTTCTCGCCACCGGTATCGGCCCACTTGCTCGACGCCAGCGACGACAGGCGCACGCGCAGGCCCACTTGCGGCTTGACCTTCAGCTCAGCGGCTTCCTCGATCACCAGGGCGACTTCGGATTCTTTCTCGATGACGATGAACACGTTGTGGCCAAGCTTCTGGCCCATCAGCGCCAGGCGAATGAACTCGCGGTCTTTGTAACCGTTGCAGACGATGGTGCCGCCTTTGGGTGCCAGCGCCAGCACGGCCAGCAGCTCGGGCTTGGAGCCGGCCTCCAGGCCAATCGAGACGTTCTGGGTGGCGATGATGTTTTCCACCACCGCTTCTTGCTGGTTGACCTTGATCGGGTACAGGGCGGTGTACTGGCTCTGGTACTCCAGGCGCGCGATGTTGGCGTCGAAGGCGCCGGTCAGCTGGCGCACGCGGTCCTGCAAAATATCGGGGAAGCGCACCAGCAGCGGCAGCGACAGGCCGCTCTGACGCAGTTCGTCGACCTGCTCGAACAGGTCGATCGGCGCGCTGTTGGGGCCATTGGGGCGCACTTCGACGCGCCCGGCTTCATTGATGGCGAAATACCCTGCGCCCCAATGGCGGATGCCATAAACACTGCGGCTATCGGCCACGGTCCACTGGCTACCATCGTCTTTGCGTGTGCGTCGTACGGACATTCAAGTCCCCTGTAGAAAAGTCGAAGACACTGCCCTACCGAAAGGGCGCTGGCAGTGTAGAAACTGAAAATGACGGTTCGTCCATGTCCAGGGATAGACCCTGACTACGGAAACGAGTTTAGAAAGCCCTGGGGAAAAATGCGTCCAGGCGGATCAACCGCCGGATTTTTTCGCCTTGAAGCCCAGCTTGGTCAGCTCGCCGAGCAGCAGCTCGACGTGGTCGCCCTGAATCTCGATGACCCCATCCTTCAGCGCTCCGCCCGTGCCACAGCGACGCTTGAGGTTGGTGGCCAGCTCCTTGAGCTGTTCGAGGGCCAGCGGTACGCCGCTGACCGTAGTCACGGTCTTGCCGCCGCGACCTTTGCTTTCGCGGCGCACGCGGGCGATTCCGTCACCTTCGGGGATGACGTGCTGCTTGCAGATGCAGGCGTCCGCCGGCTTGCCGCACGCTGGGCAATGCCGACCGGCATCGGTGGAATACACGAGACCGCCAAGGGCGGAGAAGGAAGAAGCTTTCTTGGCCACTTTTGTTCCTCTTGCTGAGGACAAAAACTGGTCGACGCCATTGCCTGGAACCGACCGCGAAGCCCCACTCTGGCAGGGGCGGCGCTACTGACGCAGATCTTGCGACAGCCCGAAAAGGGCGCGCAGTGTAACGATAAATGCGCCGGTTGCTAAGTACTGGAATGCGCCATTTTACGAAGCATTCGCGACGTCAGGCCAAGCGCTGCCGGTAGCGCTGCAACGCGGCCAGAGAATCCGGGCAATACGCCAGCTGCTGCTGATCGATCTCGACCTGCTCGAGGTTGGCAAAGCGGGCTTCGATGACTTCTTCCGGTTGCAACCGCAGCGGGCCATCCCAGACCGCCGAGAACACCGCGCACCAGAGCCGGTTACCCGGCTGGTCAAAGAAGAACTTCTCGTGAAACCGCAACTCGACGCCGCAAACGCCGAGCTCTTCTTCAAGCTCCCTGGCCGCCGACTCGGCATAGCTCTCATCGGCCGCGACCATGCCACCTGCCGCCACGTCCCAATACCCCGGATACACGGCTTTACTCAACGAACGGCGGTTGATGCACAGCTCGCCGGCACTGTTGAACAGCAGAATGAAGGTGCCACGACCGATCAAGCCACGCTCGCGCAACTCGGCCCGGGGCAATGCCCCGAGCAGTTGGTCGGCGTCATCGACCCAGGCAATCTGCTCAAGGTCGGAGGCCGCGCGGTGGGCGGCCTCGGCTGGGGTGATGGGCATACTCAGCCTTGCGACAGCAGCTGACGCAGGTCGATCACAGCGGCGTTGGCGCGGGAAATATAGTTGGCCATCACCAACGAATGGTTGGCCCACATGCCAAAGCCACTGCCATTGAGCACCATCGGGCTCCACAGCGCTTCCTGCGAAGCTTCCAGCTCACGAATGATCTGGCGCACGCTGACCGTGGCGTTCTTCTTCGCCAGCACGTCGGCAAAGTCGACCTCAATCGCACGCAGCAGGTGCGACAGCGCCCAGGCCTGGCCACGGGCTTCGTAGAACACGTTGTCGATTTGCAGCCACGGCGTCTCGACCAGTTCCTCATCGAGCTGCGGCGCTTGGCCGGCAACCACCGTTTCGGTCTTCAGGGTGCTGTTGAGCTTGACCCGGCCAACACTGGCCGACAGGCGCTGGGACAGCGAGCCCAAACGCGTGGCGACGTCGCCCAGCCAGTTGTTCAGGTTGTCGGCACGGGTGTAGAAGATCGCGCCCTGGTCACCAGCGGCCAGGCGCGCCTGGTAACGGTTCAGCGACTTGATGCCTTCTTCGAACTCCGATTCGCTCGACGGCAGGATCCAGCTCTTGTTGTCGAAGTTGAAGCGCGGCTCGGCCTTGGCCAGGTCAGCATCCTCGGTGGACTGCGACTGCGAACGGGCGAAGTCCTTGCGCAGCGCACGCGACAGGTCACGCACCTGGACCAGCACGCCATATTCCCAGCTCGGCATGTTGTCCATCCACAAGCCAGGTGGGAAACGGTCGTTGGAAATGTAGCCACCGGGCTTGTCGAGCAGCGTGCCGGCGACAGTCTTGAGGGTTTCGATGGTGGTGTAGCCGACGACCATCTTGTGGCCAGTGCGCTCGGAGGCGGCCTGGGCATTTTGCTGCACCGGGAACAACTCCGGCTCCTGGCTCCAGTACCAACCCAGGCCGATGCATACCAGCAGGTACAGCCCAATCAGGGTGCCCAGGGCACGGCTCCAAAGGCCACCAAGGTAGCTACGAGTAGCAGCGCCACGGGTGTCGGCCCGCTCGCGGGGCTCAGCTTTGGCCTCGCGGTTTTTCCAGTCCAGCATGGCTTTGTCCTTAATTTGTCACGACGGTTGAGGGCTTGGACCTCAGGTCTGCCCCAGGGTGCCACGGCAAGCCCGCGTCGCAGCACTATAAAGCAGACACCGCCTTACGCATAAGCGACCAATCGGTCAGCAACTGAATAAGCAGACTTGAACGCTTTGTTGACACGAAGCACTCGCTTGTCGGAAAAGCGGTGCTAGCATAGAGCCATCATCGCACCTGCATATTCCCAATCTATAAGTAGTCAGGACATGACCCAGCCAGCAGAGCCCAGCCACGAGCGCCTCAAGCAGCACTTCGCCCAGCGGGTCATCCACCAGGCCCGACAGATCCTCGAGATCTGGCAGCGCCTGCAACGTGGCGAGTGGTCGGCGAGCGACCTGGGCGAGCTGAGCGAGGCCAACCTGCGCCTGCAACGGTACGCCGAGCGCTTCGAACAGCCAGAGCATGGCAGCCTGTCAGTGGCGATCGGGCAGACCTTGCGCGCCATCGAAGCCAACAGTGCGCGACTCAACTCCGAGTCGATCGCTGAGCTCAACCGCTTGATGCAGCGCCTGTCGCGCACCGGCCTGCGCAAAGGTGATCAGCTCGATAACGTGCCGCTGCCACCACTGCGCAAGCCGGTATATATCCTGCTACAAGATCACGATCGCGCCGAGCGCCTGGCCCAGCAGCTGGAATTCTTTGGCCTGGGCGTGCAGGCCTTGTTCAGCGCCGAGGCGTTCTGCTCGTCGATGAATGAACGGCTGCCTGCGGCGATCGTGATGGACGTCGACTTCAGCGGCCCAGGTTGCGGCTTGCAGCTAGCGGCCAAGGCCCAGCAGGGCCTGGAGCAGCACATCCCGCTGCTGTTTTTCAGCCTGCACGAAACCGACACCCCTACCCGCCTGGCCGCGGTGCGCGCCGGTGGCCAGGAATTTCTCACCGGCACCCTGGAAGCCTCCAGCCTGCTGGAGAAAGTCGAACTGCTGACCAGCGCCGCCCAGTACGACCCGTTTCGGGTGCTGATCATCGACGATTCGCGCGCCCAGGCCATGCACACCGAACGCCTGCTCAACGGCGCCGGAATGATCACTCGCACGCTCACCGAACCGATCCGCACCATGGCCGAGCTTGCCGATTTTCAGCCCGACCTGATCATCCTCGATATGTACATGCCCGATTGCACCGGCACTGAGCTGGCCAAAGTGATACGCCACAACGACCGCTATGTCAGTGTGCCGATCATCTACCTGTCGGCCGAGGATGACCTGGACAAGCAGCTCGATGCCATGAGCGAGGGCGGCGATGACTTCCTGACCAAGCCGATCCGTTCGCGCCACCTGATCACCACCGTGCGCAACCGCGCCGCCCGTGCGCGCCATCTCAAGGCGCGGATGGTTCGTGACAGCCTGACTGGGTTGTACAACCACACCCACATTCTCCAGCTGCTGGAGGACTGCAGCTTTCGCGCCCGCCGCGAAGAACTGCCGCTGAGCTTTGCCATGCTCGATATCGACCACTTCAAGAAGATCAACGACCGCCACGGCCACCCCATGGGCGATCGGGTGATCAAGAGCCTAGCGTTATTTCTCAAGCAACGGTTGCGCAAGACCGACTATATCGGCCGCTATGGGGGTGAAGAGTTCGCCATTGTCATGCCCAATACCCACCTGGCGGCAGCGCATAAGGTGCTCGACGAAATTCGTCGGCGGTTCTCCGAGATTCTCTATCCAGCCCAGCCGCAGGACCTGCATTGCACTTTCAGCGCCGGGGTGGTGCAACTGGATGAACAGCATGATGCGCTGACCATGGCCAGTGCCGCAGACGAGGCGCTGTACCGAGCCAAACATGCGGGACGTAACTGTGTGGTGCGAGTAGAGCCGTAGCGCCTTCGCCTTAGCGCTTTGGCGCCTCAACAAAGCGGTCAACACCGAGATAAAGGCAAATAGCCACTTTTTTATGGCGCCAACCCTCCGCCGTCATCACCGCGTCACAAAATCGCAATAACTTCAGGCACCTATCTCTCCACTCCCGCCGGAAGTTCGCGCCATGCGCCTGAAGTGGCTGACCAATTTCAATACCCTCTTGCTGGTAACCGTGTGCATTGCCCTGGGCGCAACCTTGTGGTGGTCGCAACGCGCCCTTGAGCGTCCCTATCAATTGATGGAGCGCTACCTGGGCCTGTCGCAGCAGTTCCAGAACCAAGCCGCGCGCAACATCCAGGCGTATCTGGCCAGTGGCGACGCCCTGCGCCACGCAGCCGCCACCGAAGCCAATCAACAATTGCACCAGGCGCTAGCCCAATGGCCGCAGCCACTGGCAGAACAACTGCGGCCGAGCCTGGATAACTTGCAGGCCTTCACCACTAACGAGCTCCTTGCCGCCGGCAAGCTTGCAGGCGATCCGCAAGCCCTGCTGCTGCAAGCCGAACGTGAGCTAGGGGCCAACCTCGAACAACTGGCAAGCTACGCCCGTGACAGCGGCAGCAGCGATGCCCCTCGCTATCTTGCTCCCGTGCTGGACGCCGCCGTACACCTGGGGCGCTTGTCACTGGCACGCGACAAACTGGTCAGCAGTGGCCGAGCAGAGCTGGCCGACGAAGTCGAGCGCGAACTGCAGCTGATCCGCACCCAGGCCGAGGCGATCGACGCCCTACCCCTGCTCGGGGTGACCCGCAGCGCCGAGTCCAACGCCGACGACTTCGCCGCGCTGATGGGCCTGCAAACCCAGGCCAGCGAGCAACAGGAAGACGTTGCCGTAGGCCTCAAGCGCGAGCTGCAGAGCCTGCTCAGTCGTTATCCTGGCGAACTGCAACGCACCCGCGAACAGATCCAGCGCCGCGCAGCCTTGGCCACCAGCACCGGCGAACGTCTGGATGCGGTGCAACAGGCCATCGCCGCCCTAGAGCCGCAGGTACGTGCGCAACATGGCCAGATCGCCAGCGAGGTGCGCATCATCCAAGGCCTGATGATCGGCCTGATCCTGCTGATCGCGCTGCTCATCGACACCCTCCAGCGCCGCCTCACCCGCACCCTGACCCACCTGGCGCCAGCGCTGTCACGCTGGGCCGAGGGCGACTTCGGCCAAGCCATTGCATTGGGCAAGACCAACCGTGAACTGCACGATATCCAGGAGTCGCTCAACCGCCTGCGCCTGTACCTGGTCGAACTGGTCGGCACCCTGCGCGCCAACGCCGAGCAAGTGGCCGGCAGCAGCCATGCCCTGGCCAGCATGAGCAGCGCCCTGCACGATGGCGCCGAGCGCCAGGCCGGCGACACTGCGCAGATCCGCGATGCCCTGGGCGAGCTGGAGGCGACCATTCAACAGGTGGCGGGCGACGCCAGCTCCGCGGCCGATGCCAGCCACGATGCCGGGCGCGCCGTCGAGCATGGCCAGGCGGTGATTGGCCAAAGCCTTTCCGGGTTACGTGCCTTGGTCGATGAAGTGCAGGGCAATGCGCAGATGATCGAGCAACTGGCCGAAGAGTCGGCGACCATCGGCGGCGTCCTGACAGTGATTCGCTCGATTGCCGAACAAACCAATCTGCTGGCCCTCAACGCCGCCATCGAAGCCGCTAGAGCAGGCGAGATGGGCCGCGGCTTTGCCGTGGTGGCCGACGAGGTGCGCTCGCTGGCCCAGCGCACCACCGGCGCTACCGGTGAGATCCAGGCGCTGATCGACCGGCTGCAACAGGCTGCGCGCGAATCGGTCAATGGCATGCGCATCCAGCTTGAGCATGCCGAGGCGACCGCCAGCCAGGCGCAGGCTGCCGACGGCGCCTTGGATGAGATTGTCAGTGCGATTCGGACCATCTCCGATACCGCCGTGCGAATTGCCGATGTCACCGCCCAGCAGACAGGGGCAGTGAGCGAAATCAGGGATCACAGTGAGCGAATCCATGAGCTGGGCGAAGACAACCTGCAGCGCATTGGCGAAGGCCGCGAGCAAGGTGAGCAACTGCTCAAGCTGGGTGGGCAGCTCAATAGCGCGGTGCGGGCGTTCAGGCTCTGAGGGGGCGTCGCCCGTACCGACGCTATCGCGGGGCAAGCCCGCTCCCACGCCGAGCGCCTTGCCAGGAGTTACACGTGGGCTTGCCCCGCGATAGCGCCTTGCAAGGGGTTACACGTGGGAGCGGGCTTGCCCCGCGATAGCGATGGTGCAGGCAGCACAACCCCAGCGGCCATGTGTCGCGCCACAGCCTGGTACAACCCCAATCAACAGCAACTCCGCTATCATGCCCCCACGTTCCACCTCGCGAGTCCGCCATGCGCCGCCTGTTTTTCCTGCTGTTCCTGCTGCTGGCAAGCCCCGCCTTCGCCAGCGGCCTGCTCGATAACCGCCCCAGCGCCACCCTCGGCGCGTCTTCGCTGAGCAACAGCGCCGACTTCCTGCCGGTGCACGAGGCCTTCAAGCTCAGCCTGGTCAGTAGCGACGCGCACACCATCAAGCTGCGTTTCGTTGCCAGCGACGGCTACTACCTCTATCGCCACCGCTTCCAGTTCCGCAGCGAGCCGGCCGACATCGCTCTGGGCGCAGCGCAGATCCCGCCTGGCGAGGCCAAGCACGACGAATTCTTCGGCGATGTCGAGGTGTATCACGGCGTCCTCGACATCACCCTCCCACGCCCAGCCGCCGATCAACGTGCCTTCACCCTGCTTGTGGGCTACCAGGGCTGCGCCGACAAGGGTTTGTGCTATCCGCCGGAAACCGCGCGACTGCCGATCACTGGCGAGGGTGGCGTAGTCCCAGGCTCATCAGACGCCGGCTGGAATTGGAAATCGCTGTTGCTGTTCTTCCTCGCCGGTGTCGGCCTGACCTTCACCCCCTGCGTACTGCCGATGCTGCCGATCCTCTCTGGGGTGGTCCTGCGCGGTCAGGTGGGCGGATGGCGTGGCTTGAGCCTGTCGCTGGCCTATGTGCTGCCGATGGCCGCCTGCTTCGCCGTACTCGGTGCGCTGATGGGCGTCTTCGGTGCCAGCCTGAACCTGCAGGCGCGCCTGCAATCGGCCTGGGTACTGGTGCCGTTTGCGCTGTTCTTCGTGATCTTCGCCCTGGCCATGTTCGGCTTATTCGAGCTGAAGCTGCCGCAAGCCTTGAGCAATCGCCTGGACAGCGTCGCCAACCGCACCAAAGGTGGCTCGCTGCTGGGCGCGGCGGTGCTCGGCGTACTCTCCAGCCTGCTGGTTTCGCCTTGCGTCTCGGCGCCGCTGGCCGGCGCCCTGCTGTATATCAGCGCCAGTGGTGATGCGCTGGGCGGCGCGTTGAAGCTGTTCGCCCTGGGCCTGGGCATGGGTGCGCCACTGTTGCTGGTGGCGACCGGCGGTGCAGCCTGGCTACCCAAGAGCGGTGCTTGGCTCAATACCGTCAAGAACGCGATTGGCGTACTGCTGCTGGGCCTGGCGATCGGTCTGCTCAGCCGAGTCTTGCCAGGCCCAGTGACGCTGCTGCTGATTGGTCTGCTGGCGGCAGGCGTAGCGCTGTTCCTTGGCGCGCTGGAGTTTGTCATCAAGACGCCCCGGGAACGTCTGGCGCAACTGCTGGGCCTGGCCCTGCTGGTGTATGCGCTGGCCTGCTGGTACGGCGCCTTGAGCGGCCAGGGCGATCCGTTGCGGCCACTGCCGCACGCCGCAGTGGCGACAAGCGCAGGCACATCGGTGAGCAAGACCGATGCCTGGCAGACCATCACCACCCCCGCAGCGCTGGATGCGGCCTTGGCTCAGGCCAAGGCGGCAGGCCAGCCGGTGCTGCTCGACTGGTACGCCGACTGGTGCATCAGCTGCAAGGTGATCGAGCACGAAGTGCTCAGCGCACCCCAGGTGCAAGCTCAGCTGGGCACCTTCAAATTGCTGCGTTTCGATATCACCGAAAGCAACGCCGAGCAGCGCGGTCTGCTCGACCGTTACCAGCTGTTCGGCCCGCCAGCACTGCTGTTCTTTGCCGCGAACGGCAGCGAAATGACCAGCGATCGGGTCGTTGGCGAAATAAACGCCGGCGAATTTGCAGACATTCTCACGCGCGTGCGCGGCAAACTCGGTCTATAACTTCCCGCTGACTGGGACTTTTCTCTGTATAGGTGACCAAAATTAATCATTTGGTCACATACTTTGCGCGAATCTCGGACATCGTGCTGGCTATTGCAGGGAACTGGACACTCGTGGTCGCTTTGCGGCATAGTCGCCGCGCATGTCGAATTGCCCTACAAGACCAAGGAACCCGCAGATGGCAACCCTACTGGTGCTGCATGGCCCCAACCTCAACCTGCTCGGTACCCGCGAGCCAGGTCACTATGGTGCCGCCACCCTCGCCCAGATCAACCAGGACCTGGAGCAGCGTGCCCGCGCCGCAGGCCACCATCTGCAGTACCTGCAGAGCAATGCCGAATACGAACTGATCGACCGTATCCACGCCGCGCGTAACGAAGGCGTCGACTTCATCCTGATCAATCCGGCTGCTTTCACCCACACCAGCGTCGCATTACGTGACGCATTGCTGGCAGTGAGCATCCCATTCATCGAAGTGCACCTGTCCAACGTGCACAAGCGTGAACCGTTCCGTCATCACTCCTACTTTTCCGATGTTGCTGTAGGGGTGATCTGCGGCTTGGGCGCCACCGGTTACCGGTTGGCCCTGGAGTCTGCGCTGGAACACCTGGCTGCCAACGCACAGCCCTGATGACACAAGGCCTTGGCCCCTTGGGGCCGAGGTCATAGAGAAACGTTTTCGACACGTTTTCAAATTACGTCCCCGACCGAACCTTGGGAGTTGCTGATTAATGGATATCCGTAAAGTCAAAAAGCTGATCGAACTGCTGGAAGAGTCCGGCATCGACGAACTGGAGATCAAGGAAGGCGAAGAGTCCGTTCGCATCAGCCGTCACAGCAAGACCCCAGCTGCCCAGCAGTACTTCGCTCCACAACCGATGCACGCAGCGCCCGTCGCCGCCGCTCCAGTTGCAGCCGCACCGGTTGCTGAAGCCGCTGCCGCCGCACCCGCACTGAAAGGCACCGTGGTCCGTTCGCCGATGGTAGGTACCTTCTACCGCAAGCCTTCGCCGACCTCGCCGAACTTCGCTGAAGTCGGTCAGAGCATCAAGAAGGGCGACACCCTGTGCATCGTCGAAGCGATGAAGATGATGAACCACATCGAAGCCGAAATCGGCGGTGTCATCGACGCCATCCTGGTAGAAGACGGTCAGCCGGTTGAGTTCGACCAGCCGCTGTTCACCATCGTTTGATTCGCGGAGAGCCAACGATGTCTGGGAAGCTGGAAAAAGTCCTGATCGCCAACCGTGGGGAAATTGCCCTGCGGATCCTGCGTGCCTGCAAAGAGCTGGGCATCAAGACCGTCGCCGTGCACTCCACGGCCGACCGTGAACTGATGCACCTGGGCCTGGCAGACGAGTCGGTCTGCATTGGTCCTGCTTCGTCCAAAGATTCCTACCTGCACATCCCGGCGATCATCGCCGCTGCCGAAGTGACAGGCGCTACCGCTATCCACCCTGGCTACGGCTTCCTCGCGGAAAACGCCGACTTCGCCGAGCAAGTGGAGAAATCCGGTTTCGCCTTCATCGGCCCGAAAGCCGATACCATTCGCCTGATGGGCGACAAGGTTTCGGCCAAGGACGCGATGATCAAGACCGGCGTGCCAACCGTTCCGGGTTCTGACGGCCCACTGCCGGAAGACGAAGAAACCGCCCTGGCGATCGCTCGCGAAGTCGGTTATCCGGTGATCATCAAGGCCGCCGGTGGCGGTGGTGGTCGCGGTATGCGCGTGGTGCACAAGGAAGAGGATCTGATCTCCTCGGCCAAACTGACCCGTACCGAAGCCGGTGCAGCCTTCGGCAACCCGATGGTCTACCTGGAGAAGTTCCTGACCAACCCACGTCACGTGGAAGTTCAGGTGCTGTCCGACGGCCAAGGCAATGCCATCCACCTGGGCGATCGCGACTGCTCCTTGCAGCGCCGTCACCAGAAGGTGCTGGAAGAGGCTCCGGCCCCAGGCATCGATGAGCAGGCCCGCCAGGAAGTCTTCAAGCGTTGCGTCGATGCCTGCATCGAGATCGGCTACCGTGGCGCTGGCACCTTCGAGTTCCTCTACGAGAACGGTCGTTTCTACTTCATCGAGATGAACACCCGTGTTCAGGTGGAGCACCCGGTTTCGGAGATGGTCACCGGTATCGACATCGTCAAGGAGATGCTCAGCATCGCCGCTGGCAACAAGCTGTCGTTCACCCAGGAAGACGTGGTGATCCGCGGTCACTCGCTGGAGTGCCGGATCAACGCCGAAGACCCGAAGAAGTTCATCCCAAGCCCAGGTACCGTCAAGCACTTCCATGCCCCAGGTGGCAATGGCGTGCGGGTCGATTCGCACCTGTACAGCGGCTATTCGGTTCCGCCGAACTATGACTCGCTGATCGGCAAGCTGATCACCTACGGCAAGGATCGCGACGAGGCCATGGCGCGCATGCGCAATGCCCTGGACGAGATCGTCGTCGACGGCATCAAGACCAACATCCCACTGCACCGCGACCTGGTGCGTGATGAAGGTTTCTGCAAAGGTGGCGTCAACATCCATTACCTCGAGCACAAACTGGCTAACCAGGATTGATCTTGAGCTAATGCTGTTGTGAAGAACCCCGGCCTGGTGCCGGGGTTTTTTTTGAGCTATCGCCGTGGTTACACGGCGTCCCCTCGAATTTGTAGCCTCTTAGAGCGAGCAAGTGCTGCGCCCTGCGCAGCTGCCGGGCCGTCTGGCGCTCATAGCGGCAGCGGCTTGAGCCAGAACGACATGATCTTGGCCGACTCCGCCTGCTCATCCAGATCGCGCCAGGCGTGTGAGCTGCGCAAGGATGGCTCATCAAGAAACCCCCGGTTACGCCAGAACCCGTGCAGCGGCTTGTAGTCCGTCGGCCTTAGTGGATGACCATTGGGGCGCTCCACCGTGCAGAACGCACAATAGTCGAATTCAGCCAGCTTGTGCGCATAAGACTCGCGTTCGATGAAAAAGCGCACCCCCAGGCCCCTGCCTCGATAGGCGGGTAGCAACACCGACTCAGCAAAGTAATAAACGCTTGCCGGATCGCGCCCCTGCGCCAGGAACGGCTGCTGCAACTGGCTCGATCCATCGACCAGCGGCAGGCCAAGCGAGGCACCAACCAGCTTGCTATCGTCCAGGGCCAGGACCACCAGACTACGCCCAGAGCGGGCGTAAATGGCCAGGTAGTCGGCCTCAGACTCCAGGGTGCCATCATAGAGGTAGGGAAATTCGCGAAACACCGTCAGGCGCAGGCGAGCGAGGTCATCGATGTAAGGCGCAATCGCGGCGCCGTGCAGCAGGCGGATTTCCATGCGGGGCGGTCGTTTTGTCGATGTGGATGACGTACTCGGCTAAGCCGGGCCTGAGTCAAGACCCTATCATCGCTTGCATGCCCCCTCCTTTCCCGAACACGACAGGAACATTGCCATGACCGCTACTGAACTGGTCAACGCCTACTACCGCGCCCTCAACGCCAAGGACCTGCCAGCCTTGCTCGCCCTGCTCAGCGAAGATGTGATCCATGACATCAACCAAGGCGAGCGGCAGATGGGCAAGCGAGCGTTTGCCGCGTTCTTGGACAACTTCAACCGCTGCTATAGCGAGCGCTTGGCCGATCTGGTGGTCATGGAAAATACCGAAGGCACTCGCGCAGCGGCCGAATTTACCGTGCATGGGGCGTATCTTGCCGATGCCCCTGGGTTGCCCCCGGCCAAAGGGCAGACCTATGTGGTATCGGCCGGGGCGTTCTTCTATATCCACTGCGGCAAGATTGCCCGGATAAGTCATTACTCCAACCTCAATGATTGGCTCGAGCAGGTGGTGTGAGCCCTGCCCCGCGCTGTAGCCCGTGCGCTGTTGATTCAACGCGCGCCAGAGCAAAAACGCCATCTGCCTGGTGCGCCATCATCCACTCTGCCACTAGCAGCAAATCGCACAAACCCCACGCACTCAAGTAAACTGCACCCCTTCGCGCAGCCCAGTGCTGCCCCCAACTCGATTCATCAAAGGTACCCGCCATGCCCTGGCTGCAAGTACGCCTGGCCATCAGCCCAGAACAAGCCGAAACCTACGAAGATGCCCTGCTGGAAGTGGGTGCTGTCTCGGTGACTTTCATGGACGCCGAGGACCAGCCGATCTTCGAGCCGGACCTCAACACCACCCCGCTGTGGTCGCACACCCACCTTTTGGCCTTGTTCGAAGCCGATGCCGAGCCTGAGCAGGTATTCGCCCACCTGCGCCTGCTGACCAACGCCGAACTGCCCGAGCACCACGCCGAGGTGATCGAGGACCAGGACTGGGAACGCAGCTGGATGGACAACTTCCAGCCGATGCGCTTCGGCCGTCGCCTGTGGATCGTGCCGAGCTGGCATGAAGCGCCGGAAAAAGATGCAGTGAACCTGCTGCTCGATCCGGGCCTGGCTTTCGGCACCGGCACCCACCCGACCACCGCACTGTGCCTGGAATGGCTCGATGGCCAACAGCTCCAGGACAGCCAGGTGCTGGACTTCGGTTGCGGCTCGGGCATTCTGGCCATCGCCGCGCTGCTGCTCGGCGCCCGCGAAGCGGTCGGCACCGACATCGACGTACAGGCGCTGGAAGCTTCGCGCGACAACGCCGGGCGCAATGGCATAGGCGCAGAGCGCTTCCCGCTGTACCTGCCGGAACACATGCCGGCCATGCAGGCCGACGTGCTGGTCGCCAATATTCTCGCAGGCCCATTGGTGTCGCTGGCCCCGCAATTGTCCGGGCTGGTTCGCCCCGGTGGCCTGCTGGCGTTGTCGGGGATCCTCGCCGAACAAGGTGAGGAAGTCGCCGCAGCCTACACCAAGGACTTCGACCTGGATCCGATCGCTGAACGCGACGGTTGGGTGCGCATCAGTGGTCGCCGTCGTTCGGTCGGCCTAGAATAATTCCTTGCACAACCCCCGGATTGCCGCATGACCGACAGTTTCGTCACCCAGTGCCCGCATTGCCAGACCAGCTTTCGCGTCACTCATCATCAGTTGAGCGTGGCCCGTGGGGTGGTTCGTTGCGGCCAGTGCCTACAGGTGTTCAACGCCGCCAAGCAGTTGCTTGAGCAGAACCGTGCCGGCACTGCCCAGCCCGCTCCGGCGACGGCCGTCGCGCCGACGCCAGAAGCTGTCGACGCGCCAGCACCGGCGCCTGTCGACGCGCCAACCGCCGACAACTGGGCGGCCACCTCGCAAGCCCTTGATGACCTCGACCTGGACCAGGCGCTGGCTCATCTGGAGCGCCGTGACCAGCCGGTAGAAGGCCAGGCCGAAGCCCGCAACGATGCGCTGCAAGCCCGGCGTGACGATCACAGCCTGGACGAACACCACGACCAGCCGTTCGGCAATGCCACCGACGAGCCCGCGCAAGAGCTCCCGGCGCTGCTCGAGCCACAGCCGCCGTTGATCGAGGCACAATCACTGGACCTGGAACCGGCCCCCGGCGAGCGCACCGAGCCAACCCTGAGCCTGGACCTGGAAGCCGACGACGAACCGGCTCGTCCGCAACCGACCATTGCCCTGGACGAGCCTGAGCCTGAACTCCATCTGCACGACCGGCTGGCCGCGCGCGATGACGACGAGCTGACGGAAAAAGGCATATCCGCGCTCGACGAAGAAATGCGCAGCGAGCACCTCTCGGCCCATGCCGACGACGACCTCGACCCAGCTCGCAACGAACGCAACGAACGCATCGAACCCGGCCTCAGTGCCCGCGCCACGCGGCGCAAGGAGCCGTTGATCGATGTGGTCGACGACCCGTTGCAACTGGACTGGCAAAAGCCCAAGGCCAATTGGGCCAAGCGCCTGCTGTGGGGCACCCTGACCTTGCTCGCTGCCGGGCTGCTGGCGTTCCAGTATGTCTGGTTCCATTTCGACGAGATGGCCCGTCAGGATCAGTACCGCCCGTGGTTCCAGCAGCTGTGTCCGCTGGTCGGCTGCCAAGTGCCCACTCGGGTCGATATCGCCCGGATCAAGAGCAGTAACCTGGTAGTACGCAGCCACCCGGACTTCAAAGGTGCCCTGATCGTCGATGCAATCATTTACAACCGCGCGCCATTCTCCCAGCCCTTCCCGCTGCTGGAGCTGCGCTTCGCCGACCTCAACGGTCAATTGATTGCCAGCCGTCGCTTCAAACCCAGCGAATACCTCTCCGGCGAATTGGCCGGTCGTGGCGAAATGCCCAGCCAGACGCCCATCCACATCGCCCTGGATATCCTCGACCCAGGCCCGAAGGCGGTGAACTACAGCCTCAGCTTCCGCTCTCCGGAATAACCACCCTACCCGGTCGCCGGTTTACCGGCGCCGGAGGGCTGTCCCAAACCCAGGGGCATAAGGCCGCAGCTGTTCAGATTTTATCCAGATTCATCTTTATCCGGTCATCGAGAGCGGGTATTATGCCAACCCTTTTTCGAACTCCAATGATTCGGCCCCACAACAGGGAACACCTATGTCGGCGGTACGCATCGGCCCTTATACACTGCGAAACAACCTGATCCTTGCGCCCATGGCCGGGGTTACGGACCAACCTTTCCGCACACTTTGCCAACGCCTCGGCGCAGGCATGGTGGTCTCGGAAATGGTCAGCAGCGACATGAGCCTGTGGGACAGCCGCAAGTCGCGTCTGCGCCGCATCCATGAAGGCGATCCCGAGCCACGCTCGGTACAGATCGCCGGCGGTGATGCGCAGATGATGGCAGCGGCGGCCCTGGCCAATGTCGAGGCGGGCGCCCAGATCATCGATATCAACATGGGCTGCCCGGCAAAAAAAGTCTGCAACAAGGCCGCAGGCTCTGCTTTATTGAGAGATGAAGCCTTGGTCAGCGAGATCCTCCATGCCGTGGTCGGCGCAGTAGAGGTCCCGGTGACGCTGAAGATTCGTACCGGCTGGGACCGGGCGAACAAGAACGGCCTGAACGTGGCGAAGATCGCCGAGCAGGCTGGCATCCAGGCGCTTGCGGTGCATGGCCGCACACGCGCCGACCTGTACACCGGCGAAGCCGAGTACGACACCATCGCTGCGATCAAGCAGGCGGTGTCGATCCCGGTGTTTGCCAACGGCGATGTAACCTCGCCAGAAAAGGCCCGACTGGTGCTCGACGCCACCGGTGCCGACGGCCTGCTGATCGGCCGTGCCGCCCAAGGGCGGCCGTGGATCTTCCGCGAGATCGAGCATTACCTGCGGACCGGCCAACACCTGCCAGCTCCCGAGCTGGACGAGGTGGAACGCATTCTGCTGGAGCACCTGGCCGCGTTGCATGCCTTCTATGGCGATGTGATGGGCGTACGTATCGCCCGCAAGCACGTTGGCTGGTACCTGGCAACACGACCCGGCGGCAAGGAGTTTCGCTCCCGGTTCAACGCTTTGGATGAGACACAAGCGCAGTGCGCCAACGTTCGCGAGTTCTTTCGCGAATGTCGACAGAGCCTTGAAACAAAGGACGAACAAGGGGTGGCCGCATGACGATGATGACCGAGACTTTAGTGAGTGGAACAACGCCCGTGAGCGACAACGCCAACCTCAAACAGCACCTCAATACGCCAAGCGAAGAGGGCCAGACCCTTCGCGACAGCGTCGAGAAGGCGCTGCATAACTACTTCGCCCACCTCGAAGGCGCTTCCGTCACGGACGTGTACAACCTGGTGCTCTCGGAGGTCGAGGCGCCGCTGCTCGAAAGTGTGATGAACTACGTCAAGGGTAACCAGACCAAGGCCAGCGAGATGCTCGGACTCAACCGAGGCACCCTGCGCAAGAAGCTCAAGCAGTACGACTTGTTGTAAAGCCAGAATCCCAATCAGAAAAGGCGGCTCCCGAAGGAGGCGCCTTTTTTGCTGACTCCACCGCGTTATGGAATCCGAAATGACCGACCAGACTACCCGCCTGCCGATCCGCCGCGCCCTGATCAGCGTCTCCGACAAGACCGGTATCCTCGAATTCGCTCGTGAGCTGCAACAGCTCGGTGTCGAGATCCTGTCCACCGGTGGCACCTACAAGCTGCTCAAGGACAACGGCGTCGACGCGGTGGAAGTGGCCGACTACACCGGCTTCGCCGAAATGATGGACGGCCGGGTCAAGACCCTGCACCCGAAAATCCACGGCGGCATCCTCGGCCGTCGCGGCACTGACGACGCCATCATGAACGAGCACGGCATCAAGCCGATCGACCTGGTTGCGGTCAACCTGTACCCGTTCGAAGCCACCATCGCCAAGCCAGGCTGCGACCTGCCGACCGCGATCGAGAACATCGACATCGGCGGCCCGACCATGGTCCGCTCGGCGGCCAAGAACCACAAAGACGTGGCCATCGTGGTCAACGCCAGCGACTACAGCCAAGTACTCGAAAGCCTCAAGGCCGGTGGCCTGACCTACGCCCAGCGCTTCGACCTGATGCTCAAGGCATTCGAGCACACTGCCGCCTACGACGGCATGATCGCCAACTACATGGGCACCATCGACCAGGCCAAAGACACCCTGTCGACGCAAGAGCGCAGCGCCTTCCCGCGCACCTTCAACAGCCAGTTCGTCAAAGCCCAGGAAATGCGCTACGGCGAGAACCCGCACCAGAGCGCGGCGTTCTACGTTGAAGCGAACAAGGGCGAGGCGAGCATCTCGACTGCCGTTCAGTTGCAGGGCAAAGAGCTGTCGTTCAACAACGTCGCCGACACCGATGCCGCGCTGGAATGCGTGAAGAGCTTCGTCAAGCCGGCCTGTGTGATCGTCAAGCACGCCAACCCGTGCGGCGTTGCCGTGGTCCCGGAAAACGAAGGCGGCATCCGCCAAGCCTACGAGCTGGCCTACGCCACCGACACCGAGTCGGCTTTCGGCGGCATCATCGCCTTCAACCGCGAGCTCGATGGCGAGACCGCCAAAGCCATCGTCGAGCGTCAGTTCGTCGAAGTGATCATCGCGCCGAAAATCTCCCAAGCTGCCCGTGACGTGGTCGCGGCCAAGCAGAACGTGCGTCTGCTCGAATGCGGCGAATGGCCAGCCGAGCGTGCTGCCGGTTGGGACTTCAAGCGCGTCAACGGCGGCCTGCTGGTACAGAGCCGCGATATCGGCATGATTGGCGCTGACGACCTGAAGATCGTCACCCAGCGCGCGCCGAGCGAGCAAGAAATCCACGACCTGATCTTCGCCTGGAAAGTGGCCAAGTTCGTCAAATCCAACGCCATCGTCTACGCCAAGCAGCGCCAGACCATCGGCGTCGGCGCCGGCCAGATGAGCCGCGTCAACTCGGCCCGTATCGCTGCAATCAAGGCCGAGCATGCTGGCCTGCAGGTGCAGGGTGCGGTCATGGCCTCGGACGCGTTCTTCCCGTTCCGTGATGGCATCGACAATGCAGCTAAAGTCGGTATCACCGCGGTTATCCAGCCAGGGGGTTCGATGCGTGATGCTGAAGTCATCGCCGCTGCCGACGAAGCTGGCATCGCGATGGTGTTTACCGGCATGCGCCACTTCCGCCACTGATCACCAGTGAGTGTGTAGAACGTGGGAGCGGGCTTGCCCCGCGATAGCGATCGCGGGGCAAGCCCGCTCCCACGTTCCCGCCCCTAGAGATCACAGCGCTTACAGAATTCGAGGTTTTGACATGAAAGTTTTGATCATCGGCAACGGCGGCCGTGAGCACGCCCTGGCCTGGAAAGTCGCCCAGGACCCACGCGTTGAGAAAGTCTTCGTCGCTCCCGGCAACGCTGGCACCGCCACCGAAGCCAAGTGCGAGAACGTCGACATCCAGGTCACTGCCCTGGAGCAACTGGCCGACTTCGCCGAAAAGAATGTCCAACTGACCATCGTCGGCCCGGAAGCGCCGCTGGTCGCCGGCGTCGTCGACCTGTTCCGCAGCCGCAACCTGGATTGCTTCGGCCCAACCGCCGGCGCCGCCCAGCTGGAAGGCTCGAAGGCCTTCACCAAGGACTTCCTGGCGCGCCACAAGATCCCCACCGCCGACTACCAGAACTTCACCGAGATCGAGCCAGCCCTGGCTTACCTGAAGGAAAAAGGCGCACCGATCGTGATCAAGGCCGACGGTCTGGCCGCCGGTAAAGGCGTGATCGTCGCCATGACCCTGCAGGAAGCCGAAGACGCTGTACGCGACATGCTCGCCGGCAATGCCTTCGGTGAAGCCGGTTCGCGCGTCGTCATCGAAGAATTCCTCGATGGCGAAGAAGCCAGCTTCATCGTCATGGTCGACGGCCACAACGTGCTGCCAATGGCCACCAGCCAGGACCACAAGCGCGTTGGCGATGCCGACAGCGGCCCGAACACCGGCGGCATGGGTGCCTACTCCCCGGCGCCAGTGGTCACTGCCGATGTGCACCAGCGGGTCATGGACCAGGTGATCTGGCCGACCGTGCGCGGCATGGCCGAAGAAGGCAATGTCTACACCGGCTTCCTCTACGCCGGCCTGATGATCGACAAGGCGGGAAACCCCAAGGTCATCGAGTTCAACTGCCGCTTCGGCGACCCAGAAACCCAGCCAGTCATGCTGCGCCTGGAGTCGAGCCTGGTGCTGCTGATCGAAGCAGCGTTCGCCAAGGCCCTGGACAAGGTCGAAGCACAATGGGATCCGCGCCCGAGCCTGGGCGTGGTACTGGCTGCCGGTGGCTACCCGGGCGACTACGCTAAAGGCGCTGTGATCAGCGGCCTGGACGCTGCCGCCAAGCTGGAAGGCAAAGTGTTCCACGCTGGCACCGCGCTGAAGGATGGCCAAGTCGTGACCAACGGCGGCCGCGTGTTGTGCGCCACTGCCTTGGGCCAGACTGTCGAGGCTGCGCAACAGCAAGCCTATCGCCTGACCAAGGAAGTCAGCTGGGACGGTAGTTTCCATCGCAGCGACATCGGCTACCGGGCCATTGCCCGCGAGCGCGGTGAGCAACAGTAACATTGCATTACCGAATGGCCGTGAAGCCCCTGGCGCACGGCCTTCGGCTCGTCGACAAGGCCCCGATGGGCCTTGCCTTCGCCTTGGCGCGCCGCGCATAGTTGTTATCCGGCACATTAGCTAAGAAGGGATTTCGTCGTGCGTCGGCTTCGGATTGCCACTGCCCTTATCGTCAGCCTGCTGACCCTGCTCTGCCTGCTCCCGGCTTCGGCCGATCAAGGCGGTGGTTGGACGGTGCTGCTCGACGAACAGGCCAACCTGCAATTGAGCGATGTGCGCTCGGACCGCTACCGCAACCAATTCAGTCCCTTGCAGCTCAACGAGCTACAAGCCTCCGCCGCCGATCAAGCACTCTGGCTGCACTATCGCCTGGAGCCCGGCGAGCAAGAACGCCTGCTGCGGGTATTCGCCCCAGACCTGTCGCGCCTCGACCTCTACGCACTGGACGGCGAAAAGCTGCTGCGTCAACTGCACCATGGGCAACAGGCCGGCGATGCCAGCCCGACCCTGCGCGGCAGTGATCACGTGTTACCGCTACCCAATAGCAGCCAGCCGCTGGATATCTACCTGCGCCTGGTCTCGGAACATCAACTGCGTCCCGCGATCAGCCTGGAGACCGCCGCCTCGGCCGCGACCGACCAGACCCGCCCCTTGTTGTTCGGCCTGCTGTTCGGCGGGCTGGTGATGCTGATCCTGCACAACCTGATTCGCTTCTTCTACAGCCGCTCCAGTACCACCCTGATCCTGGCGCTGTATCACGGCCTGATGCTGCTCAGTGGGTTGATCCTGCTCAACCTCAGCGGGCCCTGGTGGCACCTGTGGCATAGCGCCCAGACCCCAGCCGCCTATTTGACCCTGGTGATGGCGGGCCTGGCCGGCTTGTATTTCACCCAGCACTTCTTCAGCCCCTGTGGCTCGCCGCGGCTTAACCGGCTACTGCAAGGCGAGATGCTGGTGGCTGCCGTCAGCGGCCTGGTGCTGCTGTTCGTCGACACCTTGCCGCTGAACCTGATGACCTACGCCCTGCTCGCCGTGGGCAGCGTGAGCATGCTGCTGGTCAGCAGCTATCACTGGTACAAAGGCTACGGCCCGGCGCGCCTGTTTGCCCTGGCGATGCTGGTGTTCAACCTGGGCGGCCTGGTGCTGCTGCCGGCCCTGCTGGGCCTGACCCGAACCTCGACGCCCTGGTTGCTGTGCATCCTCATGGCCTTGACGGTAACCAGTGGCCTGCTGCTCAACCTGGCGGTCAGCGAGCGCCTGCGCAAGATCAGCGAGGAGCGCTTCCGCGCCAGCCGCGCACTGGCCGCCAGCGATGCCGAGATCAACGCCAAGGCCGAATTCCTGGCCAAGATCAGCCACGAGATTCGCACCCCGATGAACGGTGTGCTGGGCATGACCGAACTGCTGCTCGGCACGCCGCTGTCGGTCAAGCAACGCGACTACGTGCAGACCATCCACAGCGCCGGCAACGAGCTGCTGACGCTGATCAACGAGATCCTCGACATCTCCAAGCTGGAGTCGCGGCAGATCGAGCTGGACGATGTGCAGTTCGACCTCAATGCACTGATCGAAGATTGCCTGAACATCTTCCGGGCCAAGGCCGAACAACAGAATATCGAGCTGATCAGCTTTACCCAGCCGCAAGTCCCTCGGGTTATCAGCGGCGACCCGACGCGGCTGCGCCAGGCCCTGTCGAGCCTGCTGGAAAACGCCCTGAAAAACACCGAGCAAGGCGAGATCCTGCTGGTGGTGGCGCTCGACCAACGTGCCGACCAGCCACGCCTGCGCATTGCCGTGCAGGATAGCGGTACAGCCATGCCCCAAGCCGAGCGCGAAGCGCTGCTGCAGGCCGAATTGCACAGCCACCAGTTCCTTTCCAGCAACAAGCTCGGTGGCCACCTGGGCCTGGTGATTGCCAAGCAGCTGATCGGCCTGATGCAGGGCGAGTTCGGCATCAAGAGCAGCAGTAACATGGGCAACACCCTGTGGCTGACCTTGCCACTCGACCCCTCGCGCCTGGAGCAACCACCGGCCGACCTCGACGGCCCGCTGCGCGATGCGCGGGTGTTGGTGGTGGACGACAACGACACCTGCCGCAAGGTGCTGGTGCAGCAGTGCAGCGCTTGGGGCATGAATGTCAGTGCCGTGCCCTCGGGCAAGGAAGCGCTTGCCCTGCTGCGCACCAAGGCGCATTTGCGCGACTACTTCGATGCGGTGCTGTTGGACCAGAACATGCCCGGCATGACCGGTATGCAGTTGGCGGCGAAGATCAAGGAAGACCCAAGCCTTAACCACGACATCCTGGTGGTGATGCTCACCGGTATCAGCAATGCGCCGAGCAAAGTGATTGCCCGCAACGCTGGCGTCAAACGCATCCTGGCCAAGCCGGTGGCCGGCTATACCTTGAAAACCACCCTGGCCGAAGAGTTGGCCCAGCGGGGTCGCGAACAGGCGATCCCAGCGGTGTTCGCCGCACCTACGCCAGCGGTGGAACTGCCGGTCGATTTCCATGTGCTGGTGGCCGAGGACAACAGCATTTCGACCAAGGTCATCCGTGGCATGCTCGGCAAGCTCAACCTGGAGCCGGACACCGCCAGCAATGGCGAAGAAGCCCTGCGCGCGATGAAGGCGCGGCGCTATGACCTGGTGCTGATGGACTGTGAAATGCCGGTACTCGATGGTTTCTCCGCGACCCAGCAGTTGCGTGCCTGGGAGGCCGAGAATCAGCGCCAGCGCACGCCGGTGGTGGCCCTTACCGCGCACATTCTCAACGAGCACAAGGAACGCGCGCGCCTGGCCGGGATGGATGGGCACATGGCCAAGCCGGTGGAATTGTCGCAGTTGCGCGAGCTGATCCAGTATTGGGCGGGCCAGCGTGAGGCCAAGTCCGACACACTGCATACCTCATGATGACAATGTGGGCTCTATCGCGGGGCAAGCCCGCTCCCACGAGGACCTTGTAGTCACCCTGCGTCTGCGTGGGAGCGGGCTTGCCCCGCGATAGCGCCCGCACTGCTCAACGCGCTCAGGCCTTCACAGCTGATACACTTCCTCGCACCCTCCCCCGCCATGGACCTCGGCCATGCTCCATGAGTTGTTCAGCGTCTACCTGAAAATGCTCGTGCTCTACAGCCCGTTCTTCGTGCTGTCCTGCTTCATCAGCCTGACCCGCGGTCACTCCAGCAAAGAGCGCAAGCAGCTGGCCTGGCGCGTGGCCATTGCCGTGCTGATCGCCAGCGTCCTGCTGTACCTGTTCGGGCGGGTGATTTTCGGCGTGTTCGGCATCACCGCCGACGCCTTTCGCATCGGCGCTGGCAGCGTGCTGTTCATCTCGGCGTTGGGCATGGCTCAAGGCAAGCCGGCGGTGCAGGCCGATAACGTCCAGCAGGATGTGACCATCGTACCGCTGACCATCCCCCTGACCGTCGGCCCCGGCACCATCGGCGCGCTGCTGGTGATGGGCGTCGGCCAGCCGCACTGGGACGACAAGCTGCTGGCCATCGTCAGCATTACCCTGGCCAGCTTCACCGTCGGCCTGGTGCTCTATTTGTCCCACCGCATCGAGCGGATCCTCGGCGACCAGGGCTTGCAGATCGTCAGCCGGCTGATGGGGCTGTTCGTCTGCGCCCTGGCGGCGCAGATCATTTTCACCGGGATCAAAGGCTACCTGGTGGCCTGAACCCCATCAGGGTTTTTCGCCATACCAGCGTGGTGTGTACACCCACTGACCACCACCGTCACGCCCGAAGGTACAGGTCAGCGACGAGCCGATCAGCACCATGGTGCGCATGTCGACCATTTCCGGCTGCAGCTCGGCGAGGGTCACCACCCGTAGCGTCTGCCCTGGCCGGCCAATGTCGCGCCCCAGCACTACCGGCGTCTGCCACTGGCGATGGCGACGGACGATATCCAGGGCCACACCCAGTTGGGTCGGCCTGGACTTGGAGATCGGGTTGTAGAACGCCAAGACCAGATCGGCCTGAGCGGCCAGGTCCAGACGCTTCTCGATGATCGACCAGGGCTTGAGGTTGTCGGACAGCGACATCACGCAAAAATCGTGGCCCAACGGCGCTCCCGCTTGCGCGGCGGTGGCCAGCGATGCCGAGACGCCAGGGAGGATCTCCAGATCGACCCGATGCCAGGCCGGATCGCTGGACTCGTGCAGCGCTTCGAGCACCGCCGCGGCCATGGCGAACACGCCCGGATCACCCGACGACACCACCACCACCGAACGCCCGGAAGCGGCCAGCTCGAAGGCATGCCGGGCACGCTGCATTTCTTCGCGGTTATCGGTGCAGTGCAGCACTTGATCAGCGCGGAACGGGCCAGCCATGCGCACATAGGTTTCATAACCCAGCACATCCTCGGCCCGCGCCAGCTCGGCCTTGACCGCCGGTACCATCAGCTCGGCCGCGCCTGGGCCGAGGCCAATCACCGCCAGCCGGCCCCGTACTCGCCCAACCTTGGCGACCTCGATGGGTGCTGGGGTCGCGGCGATTACCACGTTTGAAACTGCCAGCGTCTGCGCCTCAGGCACGACGTGCGCAACCATGCTCTGCAGGCTGTCGGCCGGCGCCGTGAAACGCAGCGGTACGTCCAGGGCGCGCGCAGCTTGGTGCAGCGCGGGGGCAGCCATATCCTGCTCACTGGCCAGCAAGCAGGCCAAAGCTTGCTCGGCGATGTTGGCTTCGGCCAGCGCCGCGCGCACTTCAGTGGTGAGGTCCGACTGGGTGGCGCTGACCGCCACCAGCACCGAGCGCGAGTGGATCAGCAGCTCATCGCGATGGTCCGGGCGGGCTTGGTAGCCCACGTGGATAGTGCGCTGCGCGTGGGCATCAGCAGGCAGCTGCGCTTGCGCCAGCCACGGCGCATCGCCTTCGATACGCACGCTCTGGCCGGCCAGCAGATCAGAAACGAACCGCTTGCCCTGCTCCAGATCGGCCAGGGTATAACCCTCTGGCGGATTGAGCAGGCAGGTGCCAAAGCGCAGCTCACCACTGGTGGTGATGGCAGGCGCTACGCCCAACGCCTCGCCGATCTCACGCGCCATCAGGTTGACCCCGCCCAGGCCGCCGAGCAGTGGTACCACTGCACTGCCATCTTCGGCCACGGCCAGCACGGGCGGCTCGACGTCCTTTTCGCTGAGCAGGCTGGCCAGGGTGCGAATCACGATACCCGCCGCGCACAGGGCAATGATCGGCGTGTCCTGCTGATACAGGCCACGCAGCGTCTCGCCAAAGGATTCATACAGGCTGTCGACCGCCTCGACCCGACCGCGCAGGCCGTGAAGGGTGGCCTGTGGATAAAGCTGCTGGATCCGCTGCGCGGTGGCCAGGCTGCCGGCGCCGAGGATGACGATTGCGGGGGCCTTGCGCATGTTCATCCCTGCCATTTTTCCCCCGGCACGATGATCAGCGAGAAGTATGGCGAAGACTGCGGGTCGACCTCTTGCAGCGGAACGATCTTCTGGTTGGCCATGGTCGCGCGTTCAACGTACAGCGCACGCCCTTGCAGACCGAGCTCGCCAAGCACCTGGCGGACCTTGGGCAAGTTACGCCCCAGTTTCATCACCACCGCCGCATCGGCATCGGCCAGGCGGCGCTTGAGTTCTTCGGCAGGCAGCACGCCAGACAGCACGGTCAGCGTCTGGTTGCGGTAGACCAGCGGCGCACCCAGCACCGAAGCGCCGCCAAGCATCGAACACACTCCAGGGATCACTTCGGCTTCATAACGCTGGGCCAGGCGATCATGCAGGTACATGTAGGAGCCATAGAAGAACGGATCACCCTCGCAGATCACCGCCACATCCCGGCCGGCGTCCAGATGCGCGGCCACTTGTTGGCCGGCTTCATCATAGAAATCGCTGATCACCTGCTCGTAGGACAACGGCGCCGGCAACACTTCGGTGGTTACCGGGTACACCAGCGGCAGCAGGGTCTGCTCGGCTTGCAGGTGCGCCTCGATGATGCCAAAGGCATTGCCGCGCTTGCCCTTGGCGACGAAATACGCCACCACCGGCGCCTCGCGCAGCAGGCGCAGGGCTTTGACGGTGATCAGTTCAGGATCGCCAGGGCCTACGCCCAGGCCGAGAAGACGTCCACGCGCCTGCATCATTCGACCTCCGTGGCCAGTGCGTTGACCGCCGCCGCCGCCATGGCGCTGCCACCCAGTCGGCCCTGCATGATCACGAACGGCACCCCACGGCTGTCTGCAGCCAGCATGGCCTTGGATTCGGCGGCGCCGACGAAGCCCACCGGGAAGCCGAGGATCAGTGCTGGTTTCGGCGCGCCGGCATCGATCATTTCCAGCAGGTAGAACAGTGCGGTCGGCGCGTTGCCAATCACCACCACGCTGCCTTCCAGGTGCGGCCGCCACAGTTCCAGGGCCACCGCCGAGCGCGTGTTGCCCTGCGCTTTGGCCAGGTCTGGCACGCTCGGGTCACGCAGGGTGCAGATCACCGGATTGTTGGCCGGCAGCCGCGCGCGGGTGATGCCTTCGGCGACCATATGCGCGTCACACAGGATTGGCGCACCCTTGGCCAGGGCTGCACGCCCCGCCGTACCCGCACCTTCGGAGAATTGCAGGCCGTCGATGGCCTCGACCATGCCGCAGGCATGGATCACCCGTACAGCAAGTTTTTCCAGGTCAGCGGGGATCCGCTCGAGCCTGGCTTCCTCACGGATGATCCGGAAGGAATTGCGATAGATCTCCTGACCATCGCGGATGTAGTCAATCATCAAGGTGCTCCGTGGGCAGGTCGAGCATGGCGCCTGCTTCTTTCAAGGTAAGGTCGCTCGCGCGCAGGGCTCCGAAGCCCGGCAGGCGCGCATCGCGCAGATAAAGGTCATAGCGGCCCGGCGCGCGGGCCAGCAGGGTGGCCGGGGCGACATGGGCCGCGGCGCAGGATCGGCTGCAGCCGGACAGGTGCACACTGGCCAGCGCGCCAGCAGGCAACCCGCTGGCCAGGGTGAGGGCATCGCTCTTGGTGTCGGCCTGGGCTTTGGCGCAGCCGCTGGAGCCGGTGCAGGCGGTGAGGCGCGCCAAGGGCTGCGCAGCATCGCAAAGCAGACCGAGGGCGTTGAGCTCGGCTTGGGCGGCGTCGATCTGCGCGGGGTCGATATTGGTCAGTACCGCGCTCTGCCAGGGGCTCAGGCGCAGTTGACCGTCGCCTGCCTGGCGCGCAATACGGGCAACACCGCGCAGCATGGCGGGGGTCAAGCGGCCCAGGGGCGGGGCGATGCCCAGGGCCAGGCCCTGCCGTTGGGTCAGCCTGCCCAACCAGCCGGTGCGGGTCGCTGAACGCTGCCAGCCAAGCACCGCGGCGTCGCGACGGATCTCAAGCGCCAGTCCGGCGATGAAGTGCTCGGCCGGACAGGTTTCGAGCAACTGGCGCATCCGCGATTGCTCAGGGCTGGCCAAGTCGAGGAAGCGCTCCAGCACCGCACGGGTCAGCGCCAGCCCTGCCTGCACAGGGACCGCACCCAGTGCCCGGCTTGGGCAACCTGCCAGGCCGAATGCCAGCCAACGCTCGCCATCGAGCTCAACTGCCGAGAGCCACAGGTCATGCGGGTGTTCAAGCATCGCCAGGCCTTCGCCGCCATCGAGCTGCACGGCGAACTTGGCCGACAGCTGGTGCAAACGCGGGGTGCTTTCGAGCATCTGCAAAATCTGCGCAGCGAGCGGCTGGGTATCGACGAGCATGAGCGGATCGAGACCGGCCAATGGGCTGAGCATCACGTTGCGCACATCGTCGCCCGCGGCTTCACGCGGGCCGAGGCCGGCTGCGAGCAGGTGCTCGATCAGCTCGCGATGCTGCGCGCCAATGCCGCGAATCTGCAGGTTGGCGCGGTTGGTCGCCTCGATCACGCCGCCGGCAAATCGCTCTGCCGCCGCAGCGACGGCATCGGCCTGGTCGGCCAGCAGCACACCACCGGGCAGCTTGATCCGGCAGATACCGCCATCGCGCGCGGCGACGATACGCCACAACCCCGGGCAGGCCGAGGGGCGGGGCGAAATGGCGGGGGGCAGGGACGGGTTCAAGAGGGCATCCGGCAATCGTCAAAGTGCGCTTGAGTGTAGAAGGCGCGGTATTATGCCTGCTTTGTCCGGCGGCATGAAAAACCGGCGGTCGAAGATCGTATGGAATTCAGGGGCCGCTTCGCGCCCTTCGCGGCGGCTCGGCGCTCCGACAAGCCCGCTCCCACAGGGACTGCGCCAGCCGCAAGAGCTGCGCTAATCCTGTAGGAGCGGGCTTGTCGGAGCGCCGCACCGCCGCGAAGCGGCCCCAAAATGATGGAAGTGAAATTAATGGCCCCGTGGCTGACAGTAGTAGGTATCGGTGAAGACGGTTTCAGCGGCCTGGGCAAACCCGCCCGGCGTGCTCTGCTGGGCGCCTCGCGGATCTTCGGCAGCCCACGCCAGTTGGCCTTGCTGCCACGCTGTGTGAACGGCGAACGCGTGCAGTGGCCGAGCCCATTCTCACTGGCGCCCGTGCTGGCCCAAAGCGGCGAACCGGTGTGCGTCCTGGCCAGCGGCGACCCGATGTTCTACGGCGTCGGTGCCAGCCTGGCGCGGCAGGTTCCTGCCGAGCACATGCGCGTGCTCAGTACGCCCTCCTCCTGCGCCCTGGCCGCAGCCCGCCTCGGCTGGCCATTGCAGGAGGTGCACATTCTGTCGATCGTCGCCCGCCCCTTGGCCGCAATCAATGCCCAGCTCTTTAGCGGCGTGCGCCTGCTGGTGCTGAGCAACGATGGCGACAGCCCGGCGCAGATCGCCGCACTGCTACGCGAACGCGGCTTTGGCCCAAGCCGGATGCACGTCCTCGAGCACCTCGGCGGCCCTGAAGAACGTCAGCTCAGCGGCACCGCTGAAGACTGGACCCATGCCCACAGCGCCGCCCTCAACCTGGTGGCCATCGAGTGCCTGGCATCGCCCGACGCACCGCGTTTGTCGACAGCCTGCGGACTGCCCGACAGCGCCTTTCGTCACGATGGCCAGCTGACCAAGCGCGATGTCCGCGCCATCACCCTCGCCCGCCTGGCCCCGCAGCCCGGCGAGCTGCTGTGGGATGTCGGCGCTGGCTGTGGCTCGATCGGCATCGAATGGATGCGTGCCCACCCCAGCTGCCGGGCATTGGCGATCGAGGCCGACGAAGGCCGCCAGGGGTTTATCGAACACAACCGCGACGCGCTCGGCGTGCCTGGCCTGCAACTGATCTGCGGCAAGGCTCCGCAAGCCTTGGTCGAGCTGGAACGACCCGATGCCATTTTCATCGGCGGCGGCGTCACCCGCGACGGCGTGTTGCCGCTGTGCTGGGAGCGCCTGCGCCCCGGCGGCCGGCTGGTGGCCAACGCGGTGACCTTGCAAAGCGAAGTGGCCTTGGCGCAGTTTCGCCAGCAGCATGGCGGCGAGCTGACCCGCATCCATGTCGCCCAGACGCAACCCCTGGGCAGCTTCGATACCTGGCGCCAGGCCTTGCCGATCACCCTGCTCGACGTGGTGAAACCCTTCGATGCGTGAAGAGACCCGCGAACAACCCGCGCCTCTGCGCAGCGGCCTGACCACCGGCAGCTGCGCGACCGCCACCAGCTTGGCTGCTGCCCGGCTGCTGTTGACCGGGCAACGCCATGACGCCGTAGCCATCACCCTGCCCAAGGGCAAGCAAGTACAGATGCGCCTGGAGTTCTGTCGACGCGATGGCGAGCGCGCCGAGGCCGGCACCCTGAAAGATGCCGGCGACGATCCCGACGTCACCCACGGCGCCCTGCTCTACAGCCAGGTGCGCCTGCTCGATGCCCCAGGTATCCGCTTTGTCGCCGGCATCGGCGTCGGCACTGTCACCCGCCCAGGGCTGGTGCTGGCGGTTGGGGAACCGGCGATCAACCCGGTGCCTCGCCGGATGATCACCGAGCACCTGCAACAGCTGGCCAGCGATTGCGCCTACAGCGGCGGTTTCGAGGTTACGGTGAATGTGCGCGATGGCGATCAACTGGCGCTGAAAACCATGAACCCACGGCTAGGTATTCTCGGCGGCCTGTCGATCCTCGGCACCAGCGGGATCGTCCGGCCGTTCTCCTGCTCGGCCTACATCGCCTCGATCCACCAGGGCATCGATGTTGCCCACACCAATGGCTACACGCACATCGCTGCCTGCACCGGCAATGCCAGCGAGGACACCATGCGCCGGGTCTACAACCTGCCGGAGATCGCCCTGATCGAGATGGGCGACTTCGTCGGCGCGGTACTCAAGCACCTGCGCAAAGTGCCGGTGGCGCGCCTGAGTCTGTGCGGTGGTTTTGGCAAGATCAGCAAGCTCGCCGCCGGGCACATGGACCTGCACAGCCGCCACTCGAGTATCGACCTGCCGCAACTGGCCGGCTGGGCGCGGGAGATTGGCGCCGATCAAACCCTGCAAGAGGCGATCATTGCCGCCAATACCAGCCAGCAAGCGCTGGCCCTGGCCCATGCAGCAGGGATCGAACTGGGCGACGCGGTGTGCGCCCATGCCCAGGCGTTCGCCCGCAGCGTGGTCCCGGCTCAGGTGCACGTCGAAGTCTTCGCCATCGACCGCCAGGGCGGTATCGTTGGCCAGGCAGGTGTGCAATGAGCGAACGCATCTTGCTGCTAGGCGGCGTCACCGAGGCCTTGGCAATCGCCCGGCGCCTGGGCCCCGAGCACGTCTATAGTCTGGCCGGAGTCGGCCGTGTGCCGCAGGACCTGGCCTGCACGGTTCGGGTCGGCGGCTATGGCGGTGCCGAAGGGCTTGCCGCCTATTTGCAAGAGGCGCGCATCACGCTGCTGATCGACGCCACCCATCCCTACGCCGCCCAGATCAGCCACAACGCAGCCCGCGCGGCGCAGACGGCGGGCATCCCGTGCTGGGCCTTGCGCCGCCCTGCGTGGCAGGCGCAGCCCGGTGATGACTGGCGTGAGGTGACCGACTGGGCTGAGCTGATGCAAGCGCTCGAACCCTTCGCGCGCCCGCTGTTCACCCTGGGCCGCGAGCCCTTGCTGCATCTGGACGAAATCCCCGCGCAGCAGTTCTGGACCTTGCGCGCCCTCGACGCCTGCCCTGGCAATGATCGCTGCGAGGTCATCGGCGCCCGCGGTCCTTTCCAGATTGCCGATGAACGCGCACTGTTCGCACGACGGCGCATCGATGTGCTGGTCAGTAAGAACAGCGGCAGCGTGGCCACAGAACCAAAGCTTGAGGTGGCGCGCGAGCTGGGCGTGCCTGTGCTGGTGCTCAAGCGGCCGGTGTTACCGGCTGTGGATCGCGAGTTCAGTCAGATCGAGTCGTTGCTGACCGCGTTAGCTACCGACTAGGAGCGCGCCCTGGGGTCGAAGACTGGGTGACATCGCTCTAGCTTTTCGCAGGTTTCTCCCTACGCAATATTCGGAGATTTCAGCCCCCTCATACCGTACAAGCAGATGGCCCTGTGCCTGCAATCTGCCGTAAACTCCGCCCTTCTCTCCTGGAAGGCCCACCCATATGGAAATGCAATGGTGGATCTGGCTCGTCTTCGGCGTGGCCCTGATCCTACTCGAACTGGTCCTGCCCACGTTCTTCATTCTCTGGTTCGGCATCGGTGCCGTGCTGGTGTCGCTGATTGCCCTGCTCGCGCCAAACCTGCAGCTGGATATGCAGGTGCTGCTGTGGGTGCTGTTTTCCTCTGTCACCACCGTTCTGTGGTTCAAGCTATTTCGGCGCAAGAAGGCCGATGTGCGCTGGACCGCCGATAGCGTGATTGGTGAAGTCGGCTTGCTCACCGCCAGTGTCTCTGAGTTCCAGAAAGGCCGAGTGCGTTTCCAGAAGCCGATCTTGGGCAACGAAGAATGGACCTGCATCGCTGACAGCGACATCGCCGCTGGCGAGCGCGTGCGCCTGACCGCCATCGAAGGCAACACCGCCCGGGTCAGCCGGGCCTGAATCCGTACTAAAAGGAAGTTCGTAGCATGACCAGTCTTATCGTCGTCGGCACCCTCGCCGTGTTCGTTCTCATCACCGTGTTCAAAGGGGTGCGCATCGTGCCTCAGGGCGAGGAGTGGATCGTCGAGCGCCTGGGGCGCTACCACAGCACCCTCAAGCCCGGCCTGAATATCGTCATCCCGTACATGGACGTGGTCGCCTACCGCCTGCCGACCAAAGACATCATCCTCGATGTGCAGCAGCAGGAAATCATCACCAAGGACAACGCGGTGATCGTCGCCAACGCCCTGTGCTTCGCCAAGGTGGTCGACCCGCAAAAAGCCTCCTACGGCGTGCAGAATTTCTCCTTCGCCGTGACCAGCCTGACCATGACTTCGCTGCGGGCTATCGTCGGCGCGATGGATTTGGACGAAGCATTGTCCAGCCGCGAGCAGATCAAGGCACGCCTGCGCGAGGCGATGTCCGAACAGACCGAAGACTGGGGCGTGACCGTGCGCTCGGTAGAGATCCAGGACATCAAGCCGTCCGAGAACATGCAGATGGCCATGGAGCGCCAGGCGGCTGCCGAGCGTGAGCGTAAAGCCGATGTAACCCGTGCCGAAGGCGCCAAGCAGGCCGCGATTCTGGAAGCCGAAGCCCGCCTGCAATCGGCCAAGCTGGATGCCGAGGCGCAGATCAACCTGGCAGAAGCGTCGGCGCGTGCGATTTCGCTGGTGCGCGATGCAGTAGGGACCGAAACCACCCCGGCCATGTACCTGCTCGGTGAGCGCTACATTGGCGCGATGGAGAATCTGGCCGGCAGCGACAACGCCAAGGTTGTGGTGTTGCCTGCGGATCTGCAAGAGACCGTGCGCGGGTTGCTTGGGCGCAAGGCCTAAGACACCCCGACAACTCGGCTCCTACAGGCACAGCATCGAGCGCAAGATCAATGCGAGACCTGTGGGAGCGGGTTAACCCGCGAAGGGCCGCGCTGCGGCCCCAAAGCAAACGACACCGACTGGAAGGTATCGGGCCTGCCGATACGGCAACACTCACCTCATGCCTGCGGCACCTCACCGCACCCCGGCATTTTTACCTATACTCCGCCGTACAATACCCGCCACGATTCCTGACCGGATCTCTCCATGCCCCCACGTCGGCACATCGCCTGGATAGCCTGCCTTGCAGTGCTGTTCAATTTGCTGGCCATGCCGCTGTCATCGGCCGCGCCCAAGGGCGCGGCCGAGCAGCTGCTGTGGGGGGCTTTCTGTTCCAGCATGGGCGCCAAAGCCAAGCTCGATGTAAAGGCCCTGGCCAAGATCGATCTCGGCGATCAAGGCGACGCGCACGCCAACATGCAGCACTGCTGGTGCTGCTCGGGCGCAGCGCCGCTACTGGCCCTACCCGGCCAGCCGCCACAGTTGCACAGCCCGGCGCACCTGAGCATTGGCCAACTACCCAACCTCGCCCGCTATCAACCTACGCCTCGCCAGCTCTGGCCGGCGTTAAACCCGCGTGCCTCTCCGCTGGCCTGAGTTCTCGACGCTATCGCCCTGAACCTGCACAGATCGGAGATCTCATTCCATGCTCAAGCAAGCCCTCGTCCTGGCCGCCCTGCTGTTGCCCGGCGCCTTCGCCAACGCCCATGAATACACCCAGGGCGACCTGCACATCGCCCACCCGTGGTCGCTGGAACTGCCGCCCAACGCGCCCAACGTGGCTGCCTATTTCGTCGTGCACAACAACGGCAAGCAGGATGATCGCCTGCTCAGCGTCGCCAGCCCGATCAGCGATGATGCGCAACTGCACGAGCACGCCAAGACCGCCGAAGGCCTGATGAAAATGCAGCAGGTGCCCAGCGTGGCGATCCCGGCAGGCCAGGACCTGGTATTCGCCCCCAGCGCCTACCACGTGATGCTCATGCAGCCCAAGGACCGCAGCCTGCTCAGCGACGGCAAACGCTTCCCGCTGACCCTGCACTTCGAAAAGGCCGGTGACATCACCGTGCAGGTCGCGGTGCAGAAACAACCACCGACCGACCAGCCAGAGCACCAGCACGCGCACTGATCGCTGACAGGCACTCGCCATGAGCGTGCTGCGCGAACGGACCATCCGCCGTACCACCCGCCCTGATCGCAGGCGCGCCGGTGGCGGCTGGCTGAGCCTGTTCGCCATGTGGATGATCTTCATCGGCCCACTGGTTTCCCAGTCGATGCCGATGGATCACCACGCCGGCATGAATATGCCGATGGACATGAGCATGTCCGCCGGCCACAGCCATGCCGACGCCGGGCACCATGGCCATGGCAGCGATGGCGAGCTGCACGCGCTGTGGGAAAAATGCGGCTATTGCAGCCTGCTGTTCAACTGCCCAGCCTTGCCGCAAACCTTCAGTCCGCTCAACGCCAGTAGTAC
>Ga0247821_10000112_pt1 | contig 45830 bp, 38 predicted proteins | sample 13C_Glycerol_Day_FD_192481 | JGI IMG/M metagenome (GOLD analysis project Ga0247821, IMG submission 192481) | Soil microbial communities from agricultural site in Penn Yan, New York, United States - 13C_Glycerol_Day14 | ecosystem: Environmental > Terrestrial > Soil > Agricultural land | place... | reverse complement strand
TGGTGGAGGTGGCGCCAGCCTATGACCATGCCGATATCACCGCGCTGGCGGGGGCCACCCTGGCGATGGAAATGCTGTGCCTGTATGCGGCGCGGCACAAGGTGGACAAGGGCCAGTAACCTGGGGCTGCAAAGCAGCCCCCAGGGCCCATACTGAAACATCAGGAATCATCTCCACCCGCATTCACACTTTTGCCGCGAACCCTTCGCGCCTTAGGCTATCAAACCCACCAGGCGCGGCATTCTCGTACAGGAGGTGAAGCATGACCCCGACATTGCCCATCCTGGCCCTCGGCCTGGTGCTGTGGTTGCCCGCGCAAGCAGCCCCGGAGCTGCCCGTGCAACTCGCCGCCGGCAACAACAACCCCTATAACAGCCCGATCCAGCGCGCCAACCCCAACAGCCGCCAGGGCAGCATGCCGGCCGCACCTCCCGTGCGCGGCCCATCCACCGACCCATACCAGCGCACGCCCACCCTGGACAACCGCGGCATTGGCAACGGCGACAACCTGCGCCGCCAGCAGCAAACCCCGAGCCTGGAGCCCACCCGACCACCTCGCGACAACCCGCGCGCGCCATGAGCGCCCTACGAAAGGAATCCTGCATGCTTCGAGCACCCTGGCTTGTAACCCTGACCGCCGCCGCACTCCTGCCCCTGCTGGCGCAGGCGGCGGCCGAACAGCAGCTGCGCAGTGAAGAAGGCACCTTGACCGTCAGCACAGTGGCCGACGGCCTGCGCAACCCCTGGGCTTTGGCGTTCCTGCCGGGTGGCAAGGACATGCTGGTCACCGAGCGCGCCGGCAACTTGCGGGTGGTCAATGCCGAAGGCAAGGTCGGCCCACCGATCAGCGGTGTGCCCAAGGTCTGGGCCGAGGGCCAGGGCGGCCTGCTGGATGTGGTGCTGTCGCCGGAGTTCGCCAAGGACCGTACCGTGTACCTGTCCTACGCCGAAGAGGGCAGTGACGGCAAGGCTGGCACGGCGGTCGGCCGTGGCCAGTTGTCCCAGGACCGCGCCCGGCTGGAAAACTTCAACGTCATTTTCCGCCAGCAGCCCAAGCTGTCGGAGGGCAACCACTTCGGCTCGCGCCTGGTGTTCGACCGCGACGGTTACCTGTTCATCGCCCTCGGCGAGAACAACCAGCGCCCGACTGCCCAGGACCTGGACAAGCTGCAAGGCAAGATCGTGCGTATTTTGCCGGACGGCGAAGTGCCCAGGGACAACCCCTTCGTCGGCAAGGACAACGTACGGCCGGAGATCTGGTCGTTCGGCCACCGCAACCAGCAAGGCGCCGCACTCAACCCGTGGACCGGCAAGCTGTGGACCCACGAACACGGCCCGCGCGGTGGCGACGAGATCAACATTCCCGAGCCCGGGAAGAACTACGGCTGGCCGGTTGCGACCCACGGCATCAACTACTCGCTTCTGCCGATCCCCGAGGCCAAGGGCAAGCATGTGCAGGGTATGGTCGACCCGCACCATGTGTGGGAGAAGTCGCCGGGTATCAGCGGCATGGCCTTCTACGACAGCCCCACGTTCAAGGCCTGGGACCACAACCTGTTCATTGGCGCGCTGGCCACCCAGGAGCTGATCCGCCTGCAGCTGGATGGCGACAAGGTGGTGCATGAAGAGCGTTTGCTGGGTGAGTTGAAGTCGCGTATCCGCGATGTGCGGGTGGGGCCGGATGGTTACCTGTATGTGCTGACCGATGACAAGGACGGCGCGCTGCTCAAGGTAGGCCTGGGCGACGCTTGATCACCACTGTTGTACGCGGCCCCTGTGGGAGCGGGCGTGTCGAGGCGTCGAACCGCCGCGAAGCAGGCGCCGCGGTGGATGGCACGGGCTTCGCCCGTGTTCGCGGGCACGCCCGCTCCCACAGGGATCGCCGCAGCCTTTTGAATTTGGGTAATACCGTTGTTCCCACAAGGTCCGCGGTGTGTCAGCCGTGTAGAATGCCGCATGGCTATCGATCCCCACTCCCTCTACCAGCAGGCCCTGACCACCCAGGGCTATGTCGCCGACCCTGCCCAGGCCTGCGCTGTCGAGGCCTTGCAGGTCTGCTTCCAGGCCCTCGAACAGGGCCGCCCAACCCAGGGTATCTACCTGTGGGGCCCGGTCGGCCGGGGCAAGACCTGGCTGATGGACCAGTTTCACCGCTGCCTGCGGGTACCCAGCCGGCGCCAGCACTTCCACCACTTCATGGCCTGGGTCCACCAGCGCCTGTTTCAGCTCAACGGCACTGCCGACCCGCTGCTGGCGCTGGCCGGGGAACTGGCCGGGCAGATTCGCGTGCTGTGCTTCGACGAACTGTTCGTCAACGACATCGGTGACGCGATCATCCTCGGCCGCCTGTTCCAGGTATTGTTCGACCAAGGCGTGGTGATCGTCGCCACCTCCAACCAGCCACCCGAGCAGCTGTACCGCGACGGCTTCAACCGCGAGCGTTTCCTGCCGGCCATTGCCGCCATCCAGCGGCACATGCAGGTGCTGCCGGTAGCCGGCGAGCAGGACCACCGCCTGCACCCCGGCGCCGAGCGCCAGCGTTACTGGGTGGCGCAAGCGGGGCAGGCCAGCCAGCTGGACGAGGTGTTCCGCCAGCTCAGCCCCGGCGATGCAGGCCAAGACCAGCCCTTGGCGATCGGCTCCCGGCAGGTGCAGGTGGTGCGGCGCAGCGCGCAGGCCATCTGGTGCCGCTTCACCGACCTGTGCGAGCAGCCGCTGGCAGCCATGGAGTTCATGGCCCTGTGCGACCGGTTCCCGGCCATTCTGGTGTCGGGCATTCCGACGCTGGGTGGGGAGCAGCGGGCCGGGCGCATTGCCCGGGGCACCGAGGATGCTGCGGCGCGGGTGGTGGCGGGCGACCGCGAGCTGCCGGCGCTGTCGCCCAAGGACGACGCGGTGCGCCGCTTCATTGCCCTGGTCGACGAATGCTACGACCGGCGGGTGGCGTTGTACCTGGAGGCCCAGGTACCGCTGGATGCCCTCTACACTCAAGGGTATCTGGCGTTCCCGTACCAACGGACCCTGAGCCGGCTACGGGAGATGCAACTGCAACGCTTCGCCTGAAAAGGAGCCGAACCATGGAGCCGTTGTCGCATCATCTGCTGACCCAGGCCTACAACAATGGCTGGGCCAACCACCGGCTGTACAAGGCCTGCCTGCAACTGACCCAGGACGAATTCGTCGCACCCCGCTGCAGCTTTTTCCCCTCGATCAAAGCTACCCTCAACCACTTGCTGACGGTGGACTGGTTCTACCTGCACATGCTCGAGTGCGAGCAGCGTGGCGAGCGGCCCGACGCCGACGGCGAGGGCTTCTTCGAGCCGGAACAACCGTTTGCCACCTGCACCGACCTGCATGCCGAACAGGCCCAGGCCGACCACCGGCTGATCGCCTATTGTCGCGGCCTGCGCGATGGTGAACTGGGGCGCTATGTGAGCATCGTGCGCCCCGAGCGGGTGCAGCGCGAGCAACGGCTGCGGCTGTTGGCGCACCTGTTCGAGCACCAGGTGCATCACCGTGGGCAGGTGCATGCGATGCTCAGTGACACGGCAGTGAGGCCGCCGCAGCTGGACGAGTTTTTCTGCGAGGAAGAGGCGGGGTTGCGGGCGGCGGACTTTGCCGAGCTGGGCTGGACAGAGGAGCAGGTCTGGAAAGTGTAGGGGGCCGTAAAGCGGCCCCCCGCCTATTGGCTCACTTGCCCAACCACTCCACCAGCGTACGGTTGAACCGCACCGGCTCCTCGATCTGCGGCGCATGCCCCATGCCTTCAAAGGTAATCAGCTCACCCTTGGGAATCAGCTTGGCCACCTGCGGCCCCAGCTCTGCATACTTGCCCAGCTTCGCTTTCACCTCTGGCGGCGCGATATCACTGCCGATGGCCGTGGTGTCCTGGTCACCGATCAGCAGCAGGGTGGGCATCTGCAGGTCCTTGAATTCGTGGTACACCGGCTGGGTGAAGATCATGTCGTAGATCAGCGCCGAGTTCCACGCCACCGCTTCATGCCCTGGCCCCTTGTTCAGGCCCACCAGCATCTGCACCCAGCGCTCGTACTCCGGCTTCCAGCGCCCGGCGTAGTAGGTCTTGCGCTCATACTCGCGCACGCCTTCGGCATCCAGCTTGAGTTCGCGCGCATACCACTGGTCCACCGTGCGGTAGGGCACGCCCAGGGCTTTCCAGTCTTCCAGCCCGATGGGGTTGACCATCGCCAGGCGCTCTACCTGCTGCGGGTACATCAGCGCATAGCGGGTGGCGAGCATGCCGCCGGTGGAGTGGCCAAGCACGATGCTTTGCTTCACGCCCAGTTGTTCGAGCAGGGCATGGGTGTTGCTCGCCAGTTGCTGGAAGCTGTACTGGTAATGGGCTGGTTTGCTGGAGCTGCAGAAGCCGACCTGGTCGGGGGCGATGACCCGGTAGCCGGCCTTGCTCAGGGCATCGATGGTGGTTTCCCAGGTGGCGGCGCAGAAGTTCTTGCCGTGCATCAGCACCACGCTGTGGCCGTTGGCCTGGCCCTGGGCGGGTACGTCCATATAGCCCATCTGCAGGGCCTGGCCCTGGGTCTTGAAGTCGAAATGCTTGAGCGGATGCGGGTAGCTGAAGCCCTCTAGCTGGGGGCCATAGGTGGGCGATTCGGCAGCGATGGCCGAACTGCCGGCGAGGCAGGCCAGGGCCAGGGCGGTTGCGCGCAGCATGGGGGCACTCCGTGTAGGGCCATGTAGGAAGGGGCGACTGTAACAGCCAGTGGACCACGCGGAACGTGAAAGGTGTTACCAGGCGTGAAACCAGCCCAGGGTAATCATCGCCAGCACCCCATAACGGCCGGCCTTGGCCAGGGTCACCAGCAGCAGGAAGCGCCAGAACGGCTCACGCATGATGCCCGCGATCAGCGTCAGCGGGTCGCCGATCACCGGCATCCAGCTGAGCAGCAGCGACCATTGCCCCCAGCGCTGGTAGCGCTGTTGCGCGCGCTCTAGCTGGGCAGGGCTGAACGGGAACCAGCGCTTGTCGCGCAGGTGCTCGATGGCCCGCCCCAGCACCCAGTTGAGCACCGAGCCCAGCACATTGCCCAGGGTAGCCACCAGCAGCAGGGTGGTCCAGGCTTCGGGCTGGCGCAGCAAAAGGCCGACCAGCACGGCCTCCGATTGCAGCGGTAGCAGGGTGGCGGCACCGAAGGCGCTGAGGAACAGCGCCCAAAGGCTGAGCATCAGTAGTTGGCGACCACGGTGTCCTTGCCGTCCTGGGTCACGCCGATGACCTGGTAGGCATCCTTGTGGTCACCCATTTCCATGCCGGGCGAGCCCATGGGCATGCCCGGCACGGCCAGGCCCTTGAGGTCGTTGCGCTTGGCCAGCAGGCGCACCTGCTCGGCCGGCACGTGGCCTTCGACGAACTTGCCGTCGATCATCCCGGTATGGCACGACGCCAGGCGTGGCGCCACGCCCAGGCGTTGCTTCACCTCGCTCATGTTCGGCTCGACATGGTCGTTCACGGTGAAACCGTTGTCGCGCAAGTGGCTGATCCAGGCCTTGCAGCATCCGCAGTTGGGGTCGCGGTAGACGTCGATGGTCTCGGCGGCCTGGGCCAGGCCAGTGACGGCCAGCAGGCCCAGGGTCAGCAAGTGTTTGCGCAGCATGGTGAAGCACTCCTTCCAGCGGTAGTTCAGCAGCATAGCGTAAGCGGCTTGCACGATGTTCGCCGCTGGCACCTGTCAGGTACCTGAGGCGCACATTACAGGTTTGTCAGCTGGCCGCCTCGTCGGTGCCGAGGTCGCGCATCAGCAAGGCGTAGTCGAGCGTGACCTGCTCCGGAATCGGCAGGTACACCACGTGGCCGTCACCCGGAGCCACCTCGATGGCCTGCTGCTGGCGGTCGCACAGGCGGTGCAGGTCGAAGTGGTAGTTGCCGCGCGGGGTCATCAGCTCCAGGTGGTCACCCACGGCGAAGCGGTTTTTCACCTTGACCTCGGCCAGGCCGTCGACGCGCACCCCGGTCAGTTCGCCAACGAACTGCTGGCGCTCGGACACCGAGTTGCCGCGCTGGTAGTTCTGGTATTCGTCGTGCACGTGGCGGCGCAGGAAGCCTTCGGTGTAACCGCGTTGGGCCAGGGATTCGAGGTTGTCCATCAGGGCGCGGTCGAATGGCCGCCCGGCCACCGCGTCGTCGATCGCCTGGCGGTATGACTGCACGGTACGGGAGCAGTAGAAGTGCGACTTGGTGCGGCCTTCGATTTTCAGCGAGTGCACGCCCATGGCCGCCAGGCGCCCGACGTGCTGGATGGCGCGAAGATCCTTGGCATTCATGATGTAGGTGCCGTGCTCGTCTTCGAACGCCGGCATTTCGGTACCGGGGCGGTTGCTTTCCTGCAGCAGGAATACCTGCTCGGTGGGGGCGCCCAGGCCCAGGGTCGGCTGCACTTCGCGCACGATGTCGCCGTTGGCGTTCTCGGTGGCCGGGGTGGCGTCATACTTCCAGCGGCAGGCGTTGGTGCAGGTGCCCTGATTGGCATCACGCTTGTTGAGGTAGCCCGACAGCAGGCAACGGCCGGAGTAGGCCATGCACAGGGCACCGTGAACGAACACCTCCAGCTCCATGTCCGGCACCTGCTGGCGGATTTCCTCGATCTCTTCGAGCGACAGCTCGCGCGACAGGATCACCCGGCTCAGGCCCAGTTGCTGCCAGAACTGCACGCTGGCCCAGTTGACCGTGTTGGCCTGCACCGACAGGTGCACCGGCATCTGCGGGAAGTGCTGGCGTACCAGCATGATCAGGCCTGGGTCGGACATGATCAGCGCGTCCGGTGCCATCTCGATCACTGGTGCCAGGTCCTTGAGGAAGGTCTTGAGCTTGGCATTGTGCGGGGCAATGTTGACCACCACGTAGAAGCGCTTGCCCAAGGCATGCGCCTCCTGGATGCCCAGGGCCAGGTTGGCATGGTCGAACTCGTTGTTGCGCACCCGCAAGCTGTAGCGTGGCTGGCCGGCGTAGACCGCGTCGGCGCCATACGCGAAGGCGTAGCGCATGGTCTTGAGGGTGCCGGCGGGGGCCAGCAGTTCGGGCTTGGCGATAAGGGTCATGTGCGCACCGGAGCGAAAGGCGCGGATGCTAGGGTTGGCAGACACGGCGCGTATTGATTTGCATCAAGGGAATGGCGGCACTTTTGCCCAGGTGCGGTGCACTAATAACGCATAAGCCATGCGAGGACCCGCAATGAACCAGACCGCCCTGCAGAACAAAGCCCTGGCAGTACTGCTGGCGCTGGTGACCATAGCTTTCATCTGGATCCTGCTGCCGTACTACGGTGCGATCTTCTGGGCGGTGATACTCGGCATCCTGTTCGCCCCGCTGCAGCGCCACCTGCTGCTGCGTTTCGGCCGCCGGCGCAACCTGGCCGCAGCGACCACCTTGCTGGTGTGCCTGCTGGTGGCGATCCTGCCGGTGATCATCACCAGCGCGCTGCTGGTGCAGGAGGGAGCCGCCCTGTACCAGCGCATCGAGCACGGGGAGCTGGACATTGCCGGTTATGTCGAGCGCGGCAAGGAGATGCTGCCGGCGTTTGCCCAGCAGGGCCTGGACAGCATGGGCATGGGCAACCTCGACGGGCTGCGCGACAAGATCAGCAAGTGGGCCACCCAGGGCAGCCAGGTGTTGGCCAGCCAGGCGTTCAACTTCGGTCAGGGAACGTTTGAGTTCGTGATCAGCTTCGGCATCATGATGTACCTGTTGTTCTTCTTCCTGCGCGAAGGCGCGGAGGTGGCCCGCCAGGTGCGTCTGGCAGTGCCGCTGCCCGAGCAGCAGAAGCGCCGTTTGCAGTTGAAGTTTAACCGTGTGGTGCGGGCGACGGTGAAAGGCAACGTGCTGGTGGCCATTACCCAGGGGGCATTGGGCGGTTTCATCTTCTGGGTGCTGGATATCCCGAGTGCGCTGGTGTGGGCGGTGCTGATGGCGTTTCTGTCGCTGCTGCCGGCGGTAGGGGCAGGGATCGTGTGGGCACCGGTGGCGGCGTATTTCCTGTTGACCGGGGCGATATTGTCGGGGGTGATCCTGACCGCGTTTGGCGTGCTGGTGATCGGCCTGGTGGACAATTTGTTGCGGCCGATTTTGGTGGGCAAGGACACGCGCATGCCGGACTACCTGATTCTGGTGTCGACGCTGGGCGGGCTGGCGGTGTTCGGGCTCAACGGTTTCGTGATCGGGCCGTTGATCGCGGCGCTGTTTGTGTCGAGCTGGGCGATCTTCGCGGCGACCAAGCCCCAGGTGCAGTTGCCGGAGTAGGGGTGGGCCTTCATGGGGCCGCAAAGCGGCCCCAGTGGCCGGGTCAGGATGTTTGCGGCATCTCACCCTGGGCCAGGCGCCGGTTGATGTCGGCGATCACTTCGGGCAGTTCGTTGATGGTGTCTATCAGATAGTGCGGTCGAGAGCCGGCGAACAGGGCGTGGATGCGCTGGCGCTCGCTTTCCAGCTTCTCGGCGCTAAGCGCGCGGTAGCCTTCCCAGGTCAGCCCCAGGGCATTGCCCGAGCACACCAGGGCCACGGTCCACATGCCGGCGCGGCGGCCTTCGAGGATGCCCGGCACGGTGTCGTCGACCTTCACGCAGGCCGCCACATCGTCGATACCCAGCGCAATCACGTTGGCCAGGGCCTGGGCCGGCCATGGGCGGCCGTTCGGGGTTTCGTCGGTGGCCACAACATGGTCGGCCACGTAGCCGTTCTGCGCGGCCAGCTCCACCACCTTGTCCATCACCACCTTCGGGTAACCCGAGCAAGAACCGATCTTCAGGCCGTCCTGGCGCAGCCCGGTGAGGGTGTCCAGAGCGCCGGGGATCAGCGCCGAGTGCACGGCGATCTTCTCGATCTGCAGCGGCATGAAGCGGTTGTAGATGGCGGTGACATCATCGTCGGTCGGGGTACGGCCGAACACCTTGCGGTAGCGCTCGGCAATTTCCGGCACATCGCACAGGGTGCGGATGTGGTCCCACTTGCCCATGCCCATCGGGCCGCGGGCTTCTTCGATGGACACCTGCACATCGAATTCGGCAAAGGCTTCGACAAAGATCTGGGTCGGGGCGAAGGAGCCGAAGTCGACCACGGTGCCGGCCCAGTCGAGGATGGCGGCTTGCAGCTGTGTTGGGTTGCTGTAGTTCATGTGCGCGTGTTCCTGAAATTGGGTGGGCAAAGGGTCAGATATCCAGCACTTCCATTTCCCGCAGCACTTCGGCCACGGCATTCACGGCAGCCTGCATGCCATCGGCTCCGACCACGCCGATGCAGCCGACACGGAAGGTTTCCACCTGGGTCAGCTTGCCCGGGTAGAGGATGAAGCCCTTGGCCTTGACCCGCTCGTAGAAGTCCTTGAACTGATAGCGGGGATCCTTCGGTGCGTGGAAGGTGACGATGATCGGCGCCTGGATCTCGGCAGGCAGGAAGCTGCGCAGGCCGATGGCGGCCATGCCGTCGAGCAGGGTCTTGCAGTTGTCGGCATAGCGCTGGTGGCGCGCCGGCAGGCCACCTTCCTCGTTGTATTGCTGCAGCGCCTCGTGCAGGGCAGCGACCACGTGGGTTGGCGGGGTGAAGCGCCACTGGCCGGTCTTGGCCATGTAGGCGTGCTGGTCGTGCAGGTCCATGGCCAGCGAGTGGGCGTTGCCTTCGGCGGCGGCCAGGGCGGTTTTCTCGGCGAACACGAAGCCCATGCCGGGTACGCCTTCCAGGCATTTGCCGGAGGCGGCAATCAGCGCCTCGAAGGGGATCGCGCGGGCATCGATCGGCAGTGCGCCGAACGAGCTCATGGCGTCGATGATCAGGCGCTTGCCGTGGCCTTTGATCACCTGGGCGATCTCGGGCAGCGGGTTGAGGATACCGGTGCTGGTTTCGCAGTGGATCAGCGCGACATGGGTGATGGTCGGGTCGGCGGCCAGCAGGCGGTCGACGTCGGCGGCGGTGGTCGGTTGGTCTTCGGCGGTTTCGAAGGTGCTGTAGTTGCGGCCCAGTACCTTGCAGATCTTTGCCAGGCGCTGGCCATAAGCGCCATTGATCAGGACCAGAACCTTGCCATCACGTGGCACCAGGGTGCCTATCGCGGCTTCCACGGCGAAGGTGCCGCTGCCCTGCAGAGGCACGCAGTGGTGGCTGGCGCTGCCATCGATGATGGCCAGCAGTTGCTCGCAGACACTGGCAGTCAGTTGGTTGAAGTCGCGGTCCCAGGAGCCCCAGTCCACCAGCATGGCTTGGCGGGTGCGGATTGATGTGGTCAGGGGACCGGGGGTCAGCAGAATCGGGGCGTTGCTCATTCCGTTATTCCTCACAAGCGGTGGGCTGAAACTACGGGGCCTAGGTTGCAATTGGCGCTGTCATCAATCAAATTGTTTGTTGTTATCCGAGCTATAAGTCGTGCCGATAAATGGCCCCGCGTTCCTCTGCTTTACGCCTGTTTCCCTCGACGATTTCATCGCGCAGCACCTGCCTGCCTGGCCAGTCAGAAGCAACTGGCCACGTTTACCGGTCCACCTGTCATACGTGCTATCGCGCTCATTCGAGAAGCAGTTGGTACCTGGCCACACATGCCTTCGCTGATTGCCCTTGCTAGCTGACGCCCTCATCAGTCAAATTGCTCGCAGACAATTCGAGCATTAGCCAGGCCTATGTCCATGAACCTGTTCCAGTTGCGTGCTTTCGACGCGGTAGCCCGTGAAGGCAGTTTTACCCGCGCCGCCGCACGCCTGTTCATCAGCCAGCCGGCGGTGACCGGTCACATCAAGGCGCTGGAGGAGCATTATCAGATTACCTTGCTGCGGCGCACGGCCCGCCGGGTGGAGCTGACAGAAGAGGGCACCCGCCTGGCAGCCATCACGCGGGCCATGTTCAGCCTCGCCGACGAAGCGCAAGCCATGCTCGAAGCCAACCGGCAACTACTGACCGGGCGTCTGGAAGTGGCCGCCGACGGCCCGCATCGGGTCATGCCGATGCTGGCAATACTGCGCGAGCGCTACCCGGGTATCACCGTCAATCTGCGGCTGGGCAATGCCCAGGAAACCCTGGCCGCGTTGCTCGGTGAACATGCCGATGTCGCCGTGCTGACCGAGATCGAACCGCGCAAGGGCTTGCATTTGCAGAGCCTTTGCCAGTCACGCCTGTGTGCCTTGCTGCCAGTGGGGCATGCCTGGGCGGCAGAGCAGGGCGACCTGCCGCTGACAGCGCTTCATCAGCAGATCATGGTACTGCGCGAGCCCAGTTCCACTACCCGCCGCACGTTCGACAAGGCCTGCCTGGCGGCGACGGTGCAGCCGCGCGTACTGCTGGAGCTGGACAGCCGCGAAGCGGTCACCGAGGCAGTGGCAGCGGAACTTGGCATTGGCGTGGTTTCGTCCACCGAGGTCGCCAGTGACCCGCGGGTGGTCGCCCGGCCCCTGGCCGGGCAGGGGCTGGTCAACCAGCACCTGGTCGGCTGCCTGGAGCGGCGCCGGGAACTGCGCCTGATCCAGGCTTTTCTGGGGCTGGCGGCAACACTCTGATGGCGGTTGCCCAAGGTGGCCGTAACTACCGAGATCAAGCCGACGGGACGGCCGATGAGCGAAAAAGACACCATCTCCATGCACCTGGTGCGTGAGGCACTTTTACAAACCTGCCCGGCCGGCGAGCCTGACAGGGGTTTGCTGACGCGCGCCGGTATCGACGCCGACCAGTTGCACCAGCCGGATGCGCGCGTTGGGGCGCAGGCCTATGCCCGGCTCTGGCGCCTGCTGGCGCGGCGTTGCAACGATGAGTTTTTTGCCATGGACCCGCGCGGCTTGCGCAATGGCAGCCTGGCGTTCATGTGCCGGGCCAGCATGGCGCAACCTACCCTCGGCGCCGGTCTGGAAACGGCCCTGGCCTTTTTGTCATTGATGCTGCAGGACCTGCAACCGGCCCTGGTGCGTCAGCAGGGCTTGGCCGAGATCGTGATCAACGAACCCCGCGATCAACCCCGCCGGGCGTTTACCTATTTCACCTTCTGGATGATCGTGCATGGTGTTGCGTGCTGGTTGGCCGGGCGACGCATTCCGATACTGGCCATCGACCTGCGTTGCAGCGCGCCGCCATTTTGCGAAGACTATCGCGTGATGTTCTCGGACAACCTGCACTTCGAGCGGCCATTGACCCGGCTGGTAATGGCGGCAGACGGCCTCGACCAGCCGCCGCGTCGTACCGAAGAAGAGCTGCAGCGCTTTCTTGCCGAAGCGCCGGGCAATATCCTGGTGAAATACCGTGACCCAGCCAGCCTGGGCCTGCGTATCCGGAGCGATCTATTGGGCCTGGACCCTGGCCGTTGGCCCGACAGCGACAGCCTGGCAAGGCGTCTGTGCTTGTCACCTTCCACCTTGCGCCGTCGCCTGGCTGAAGAAGGGCAGTCGTATCAAGGCCTTAAAGACAGCGTCCGGCGCGAGCTCGCCATTGCCTGGTTGAGCCAGCCACAGCCAGGCATGGTTGAAATTGCCGAGCGCCTGGGGTTTGCCGACAGCAGCTCGTTCTACAAGGCATTTCGCAAATGGTTTGGCTGCAACCCTGGGCAATATCGCGAGCAGACCCAGGCCCGCGGCAGGCGTTGACGGGCTGTTGAAGGCTAGCGGGTGAGGTAGTTCCCCCTGACCGGCAGGGCGCTTCGATGAAAGATTGTGCGTCTCTTTCCGCCGATCAGAGCACAGCCCATGCGCCAGTTTGCCGCCGTTTCGCAAAAGCCCCTCGCATACACCGTGGAGGATGAGCAACGGGCCACCGACCGTTTCATCCAGCAGCGCTTGCCAGACTGGCTAAAAGAAGCATCCGTGGGGCAAATCAGCGAACTACGCCGCCTGCTCGACGCGCACAAGGCCAGCCAGAAGCGAGTGAAGGATGCGACGCAAGCGGTCGCCCCAGTGCAGCAGTTTGCCGCAACCCAGTTCGCCCGGGCCCTGAGCCGGTTTCTGCCAGCGGGCAAATCACTCAGCAAGCTGCAGTGGCGAGACAAGGGAGTGGAGCTGCTGGGTGTCTCGCTGCCGCACCTGCGATACACCTACAAGGAAGGCCCTGCCTTGTTGCGCCTTATGCAGAACTTCGCCGAAGGCGCCACCCCGCTGGATGGCAGTGGCCTTTACGATCCTGTCACGCAAACGCTGGTGTCCGAGGATATCGATTCGCTCGTGTTTGCCTGCCGAAGCCTGGATGCGGGTGGCAGGTATCAGACCTTGCTCACCGACAACTTCAGACGCCACCGGGCGGTACTGGTCGGTGACAAACTCGCCGCGCTGCGGCTTGCCGCGCAGGTCGCGCTCTTGCGCGGGCAGATCGACGCGACAGTGAAAGCAGCGTTGGATGCCTGTTTCGCGCCCAGTGCCAGGGCACCACAGGATCCCGCTCCCGCATTGATCGCGTATCCTGGCTTGCTGAGCATGCTCGGCCATACCGTGCACGAGGCGCTGTACATACAGTTGCGCGGCCACGATGACAGTGATCAAGGGGTAATCCTGTACCTGGCAGATGGCTCCGATCATCCGTTGCGCCGCTATGACTCGAAGCTGGCCCTTGAGCAGGCGCTGGTCCGCCAGTTATCGACGCCGGAGCCCCTGGCAGCATTCAGCCAACGCATAGCCCTGCGCGAGCGAAAGCCGTTTCTTGATCAACTGGGATTGCGCCTGGCAGATGCTGAACCCGATCTTGAAGTGGAAGGCGAGGCGGGGCATGGCGCCATTGGCGAGCGTTGGGTAGCGGCGCTGATCGATCGGGCCAAAGATGATGCGCGGCTGCTTTTGGTGCCCACCGCTGATGCCGACGCCAAGGCCAGTCAGGAGCGCCTGGCGACCTGGAGTTCGGCCGGTTGGAACCTGGCCAACCTCGCCGGATTCTTCATTCCGCTGGTGGGGGCAGCATTGCTGGCCGACTTGCTGCGCCAGGTTTGTTCCCATACCTATGAAGGGATGGCCGACTGGGCCGAGGGGCATGACCACGAGGCACTTGAACATTTGCTTGGCGTTGCGCAGATTGCTGCGGGCGTAGCCATCACCACCGGCGCGGTGGCGGGTGCCGGGGCTGTGGTACGGCTGTTACAGCGCAGTACATTCGTCGACGACCTGGTGCCGGTCAGCCTCGAAGGTGGAGGCGCACGTCTCTGGCAAAATGATCTGACGGCGTATGCCTGTGATCTGGAGCAACATGCGTTGCTGGATGAGCGAGGCCTCTACAGCACCGGTCAGCGGCACTGGCTACGCATCGCTGATGATTACTATGAGGTGCACCAGCCGAACGTGGGTGGCGGCTGGCGCTTGCGTCATCCACTGCGCAGTGAAGCCTATGGGCCTGCAGTCGATTTCAACGGGGAGCGCTTTTGGCACTTGCCGCAAGAGCGCCTCGCAGCCTGGAGCGATCCAGCGCAGATGCTCAACCGGCTGTGGCCGCAGGCACAGCCACTGGACTCACAGCGTGCCGAAGCAATATTGCGAGTAGCAGGCAGTGACCTGGACGAGCTGCGCGGTATCGTCCTTGATAACCGCGCCTTGCCAGCCAACCTGCGTGATACCTTGCGCCGCTTCGAGGCGGATCGGCGCATCGAGATGTTTTTTGCCGCGCTCGGCGCCGCCGAGGCTGGGGCGGATCCAGCACTCCTCCAGTACTGCCGGCAACGTCCGCAATTTGCCGGCGTCGAGGACGCCGACCTGGCTGCTGCGGTTGTCGAACACAGCTCGACATTGCGCGCGGAACTGTTTGCCCACCTGACCCAGGAAGCGACCACGGAGGACCGCGTTGCAGGCGTAGTCATGCGTGACTTTGCAGGGTTGCCTGTGGGCTATGCTCTGGAGTTGGCTCACTCGGTCACTGGCGAAACCCGGCAGCAGATCGAGCTGTTGCAGCGGCTGCCGCTGCCGGTCGCCGAAAAAGCCCGAGCGTTGCTGCAGCTGGCCAGGCTGAGCCGGGCTCAACAAGGCCTGCTGCTGCGCAACGCTTACAGTGACGAAAGCGGCGAGCTGCTGATGCAGCTGTTACCACACCTGGCCAACTGGTCTTTCCAGCAGCGGCTGGAGCTGCGCGCAAAAAGCGCGTCGGGCCGCCTGATCGCGATCCTCAACTTGCAAGCACCTGCAGAGGCCGGGGTAGTACTGGTGCACGCCGAGGGGCAATTCAAGTTGTATGATCATCGAGGCGCGTTGCTCGATAAAGAGGTGGATGCACCAGACGACATCTTCGCGGCGGTTGTTGCCACGCTGTCACCCGGACAGCAAAGCCGGTTGAAGCTTGACCCCGCGAACCCGGCCGGTGCGCTGCGCCGACTGATTACCAAGGCAATACCGACGACGCGTACGCAGTTGCTCAGGCGGCTCGGCTGGCGAGAGCAGCCAGGTTGGTTCAACCCCGGGCAGCGCTTGCCTGACGGGCGAGTGGGTTACCCTCTGGGCGGTCAGCAGTCTACCGAACAGGGCTATGTGGGCCAACTGCGCGCGCGGCTCAGAAGCCTTTACCATGGTGCGAGAGAAGCAGAAATCGATGAACACCTGGACAGGATCAACCGCAGCGAAGACCCGTTCGCAGCGATGCTTGCCGAGGAAGAAAATTTTCGCCTGCTCAACCACCGTCTAGGCCGATGGGTTTCGTATGCCAGGGGCAACGAGGCGGGGCCGCGGCGGTTGTTTGCAGCCCGGTTACGCCAGGCTTGGCGCCGGCAATTGCCCCTCGACACGATGCATGCCGAACTGGGTGGGCGGATTCTTGACCTGAGCGGCTTTCAGGTCAGCAGCCTGCCGGAACTGGCAGAGGCCCTCGACTTCCATTTCGTGACCACGCTGGTGATGATCAATACGCCGCTGGTCGTGGAGCCTAACGAGTTCTTCAGCTGCTTCAGAGAAGTGCGCAGGCTGAATTTTTCCAGAAACCACCTGCGCCGGGTGCCCGCCGGGCTGCGGCACATGGCCAACCTGGAAAACTTGCAACTGTCTTATAACCGCATCCAGTGGGGCGAAATGGGAAGCGAAACCTTGAGCGGGTTACAGCATCTGTCCGTGCTGGACCTGAGCGCCAATCCGTTGCGGCGCCTGGCACTGCGTTTCAACTCGGCTCCGCAGTTGCAAGCGCTGCATCTGCGCCATTGCAGCCTGGTGGAATGGCCCACAGGGCTGGAACAATGTGCCCTGCTCACCGTGGTGGATCTGCGCTGTAACCAGATTACCGAGGTGCCACAGGCGATCATGCAAATGCCGTATGAGTTTCGTATGGCTTTTCAGGTGCAGAACAACGCCATTCCTGCACGGCAGTTGGCCAGATTGCATGCTCCGCCGGCCCATTTGGCGCACCCACAAGCCGCACCGATGGCGCAAGTCCCGGCTCGCCAGCTGTGGCTGGGCGAGGCCGCCACCCAGGTGCAGCGTGATCGTTGGGACCGTGTGTTCGGCGTGGCGGGCCGTGCGCGTGTGCTGGATATCTTGCAGGCGCTGCAGAACACCAAGGACTACCACAGGCACCGAGCCGATCTGACACTGCAGGTGTGGGGGCTGCTCGAGGCGATGGATGAAGATGCCGAGCTTGCAGGCCAGGTGACAGCCATCGCCGAAGACAGGACGACCTGCGCCGACAGCATTGCCGAACGCTTCAGCGAAATGCATCTGCAAGCCCTGATCGCCCAGACCAACCGAGCCACCGACGTCCAGCAGGATGGCTTGTTGCAACTGGGGCTTGGCTTGTTCCGGCTGGAAAGGTTGCAAAGGTTCGCACGCATGGACATTGCCACGCGCGAGAGCCTGCACCAACAGGTAGACCCGATAGAGGTCAAGCTCGCCTACAGCGTGGCATTGGCGCAGGAAATGGGCTTGCCAGGGCAACCCTCGTCATTCAGGTACGGCGATCTGGCCAATGTTACCCCAGCTCAGCTGGAAGCAGCGCGCGCATTCGTCCGCGAAAGCGAGACCGTAGAGGCGCAGGCCGAGTTTCTCGCGTTGCAACCGTTCTGGAGCGGTTGGGTGGAAAGCCAGAATCAGCAGCGCTTCGAGGAGCTCGATACGCACTATGCGCAGCAGGCAAACGCATTGTCCGCTCAGACGGAGCAGGGCGCCGGCGCGCAGGCACCTCAGGCTGAATGGGATGAGCTTGAATACAGGCGGACCTCGGACCGCTACAGGTTGGTTGTGGAATTTACCAAGGAAATATTGCAAGCCAGGCCTGACCACGGCGCCTGATCGCCCTGCTATCGATCGCGCAGGAGAGTGAAATTCGTATCTCGCCCAGGACGCTTGCCCGAGATGGTTGCTGCCCAGAGGCAAGCGTTCCTGCTGTCTGTACCGAGGCTGGCTGATCATGGTGATGGCCCTTCAACCAGACAGGGCTCTGCCTATGTGTCCCGCAAAGGCGCTCCGCGCCTCCTCTTACCCTGGCAATGGCTTCATTGCCAGTCATTTGCCCGAGTGGCTTGCCAAAGCCAGTGCGCAACAAGTCAGGCGCTTGCATGACTGTGTGACTGCGCATTTGCAAAGCCAGAAGCAGATGGCCCGTTATAGCGGCCAGTTGCAACCGCTTGGGGAATTCGCGAAAGGTCTGCTTCAACCAGCCATTGCAAGCCGGCTGGGGCAGGTGATCGAGCTGGATACCGCCGTCTGGCGAGAAGCGCGCATTCATGTCAGCCAGCGGCCATTCGAGCCCATTCCGGGTTTGCTTCCGCCAGACTTCGAAACACGTTTCGTCCAGCAGCCGTTGCTGCAAAAACTGCTGCAAAATTTTACTGCAGGCGAGTCTTTCGCCAACCAGACCGCAGTGCTCGGGCCACAGGCTGCGGGCCAGCAAGCGCCCGTCATATTGACCGACCGAATCGATGATCTGGTCGCCGTCTGCCGGGAAGTCGATGTCGGGGCCGCTTACCAGGCGCATCTTGCCCGGGTACTGGGCCCAGCCTTCGTCGATGCGCTGGCGCAAGACAAACGCCAGGAGCTGGCACTCGCCATCGAGCTGGCCTGCCTGAAAGGGCAGCTCAACAGTGCCGATGGCATGGCGTTAAGCTTGATTTGCCAAGACAAGCCAGCACTCCATGCCGAGGGGCTGGTCGTTGACACCGGGGCGTTAAAGGTTCTGGGAAAACGGGTCGACGGCGCCCTGGCCTTCGAGTTGCGCGAGCCGATCCGGCGGCAGAGTGATTTCCCGGTGGGGCCGCCTGATCGTCTCAAAGGCGTGATCATTTACCTCCCCGGCGCGGCGTCAGCGTCGTTACGTCGTTTTGCGGATTGGGGCGCTGTCAAGCAAGCTCTGGTCCGTGAGCTGGCGCAAGTGGCATTTCAGCATGCTTTGCTGCAGCGCATCGCTTTGCATGATCGGGCGGGTTTCCAGGCTTTGTTGGCTGTGCGCTTGAGTGATGCCCAGCCAGACTTGCAGCCTGGCCGGTCGAAAACCGATGGTAAGTGGTTCATCGATATGGCCCGCTGGCAGGCGCGTCGTATCAAGAACGACGCGATGTTTGTGGCGGTTCCCTCGGCTCGCGTGGATAGCCAAGCGGCTGCGGTGCGCCTGACCGCACTGAAAAACGCCGGCATCGGTCTGCTGACCCTGGCCGGTTTGTTCGTGCCTGTGGTGGGCACCTTGCTGTTGGCAGACATGGCCAGGCAAGTGTTGGGGCATGTGTACGAAGGCGTCAGCGACTGGTCCCAAGGTCACCAGCACGAAGCCTTGCAGCATTTGCTGGAGGTGGCTGGCGCGGTTGCAACGCTTGGGGTGGCGTCCGTGGCGGCCTACACGGCGCGTAGCGTTTTTGTCGAGACGCTCGAACCCGTTATCACTGAGCAGGGGCAGGAGAAACTCTGGTTGTCCGATCTGGCGCCGTATCGACAAGCAGACCCTGATGTTGAGATGACTGAACGCCACGACGGGCTGTTCAGCGGTGCCGGTGAATTATGGTGGCACAACGATGGGAAATTTTACGGCGTGTATCAGGACAGCAAGGGCGCGTGGCGCTTGCTGCACCCGGATGGCCCGCAAGCATTCGGCCCGCTGCTGCGCAGTAATGGCGAACGCGGCTGGTGGCTGAGCCTGGACCGGCCACAGCAATGGCAAGGGAGCGCGTACTTGCTCACACGCCTGTGGCCGGCGGCCAGAACCCTGTCAGCCGAGCAGGTGGCGCAGATACTGCTGGTTGCGGGCACAGACGAGGCGGGGTTGCGTCGGCTGGTGGTCGAATCCCGACCGTTACCGGTGACGCTGCGCGACACCCTCGAGCGGTTCGCGGTGCATACTCAGAACCAAGCCTTTTTTGACGGTTCGGCTGAAGGCGCGGCCTTTGCCGATCGGCTCAACTGGTGTAGCCAGAAACTGGGTGCGCCAGTGGATGCCGCGAGCGACCAGGCCGGCCAACTGCGCCCTGCCATGCTGGATCATTTTGCTGAGCGATACCTGCGCGAAGAGCCGTTGTGGCCGTTGTTCGCTCGCCATTTCCCGCAACTGCCCAAAGCCTATGCGTCGGATATCCTCAGAACGGCCACCAGCGAAATGCGAGCAAGCATGCAGAGCAGTTCGCGCCTGCCGCTGGTATTGGCTCAACAGGCGCGGCTGCAGCAGCAGCGTGCTCGGCTGACCCGCCTGCGCGAGGCATTGTGTTTGCGTGACAGCTACAGCCATGATGCCGTTACTTTGGTATTTCGTCTGTTGCAACGTCAGGGGCTCGCTGCCGACCAGACCGACCTGGTGCTGCATGAGCGCTCGTCCAGCAGCCCGGTACTCGAGCGCTTGCTGCCGGCATTTGGCAAGCCGCCGCAAAGGCTGCACATGGTCTGGTCAGCGGGGCGCTTCGAGCTGTATGACGACGCTGGCAGGCGCAGCGACCTGGATGTCGCGCAGCCGCAAGGCTTGTTCGAAGTGCTCGCGGCCTGCCTTTCCCCTGCCTACTGCCGTCGGCTGGGCTGGCTGGGTGACGATGCGCCGCAGCGCATCCGCGCGCAGATACAGGCCTGGCTGCCATCTGAACCCAAGGAACAGCTGGCCTTGTTAGGCTGGCGTGAAGCCAGGCCGCTTGGCGCCACCTTCCAGCGGCTCGGCGATGGCCGCGCCGGCTACCCGCTCGGCCCGGTGCTGTCGTGCCTGGACTCGCCTGAGTGCGTGTTACGCCGCAGGATCCTCGCGCTTTATCCGAGCTTGAATGAAGTGCAGGCCGAGCATTACATCGATTTGCTTTACCAGCACAGCGCGTCACCGTTCAGCTCGGTACTGCGGCTGGAGCTGGAATACGATCAGCTGTCCCAGCGCCTCAATGCCTGGGCGCGGCATGCCAATAGACATGTGCGTGATCATCGCCTGCAAGCCAGCATCGAATTTCAGCGGGCGTGGCGAATGGAGACCTTCCGTTTGGCGGCCCGGCCGCAGGGCGGCAGGCAGGCAAACGTTTCTCTGATCTCCATTCCTCTGGGCGAGCTGCCCGAATTGCCCGCCGGCACGGATTTTGGCCACATCGACCAGTTGGTGTTGGTCAACCTGCGCCTGCCGGCGCTGCCTGAGGATTTCCTGTCGTTCTTCCCCAATGTGCAGGTACTCAACCTTGCCTACAACGATCTGCATGCACTGCCTGCCGGCTTGGAGAACCTCGGCCAGCTGCGCGAGCTGAACCTTGCCGGTAATCAGATTCGCCTGGACGAGGACCAGGCGGCGGTGCTGGCTGGCCTCGGCGAACTGCGCAGCCTCGAGCTCAGCGATAACCCGTTGGGCGCGGTGACTCTGCAGTTGGGAGCTCTACATAGCCTGGAAACCCTGAGCCTGCGCCGCGTTGGCCTGACGGCAATGCCCGAAGGGCTAGAGCTTTGTGAACAGCTGACCTATGTCGACATGCGTAACAACCAGATCACCGACCTGCCGCAAGCACTCATCGATTCACCAGTGCCGCGGCGCCAGCTGCTTATCCTGTCTGGCAACCCATTGTCGGAGCAAGTGATGGACCAACTGCGCAACCCTGCGCACCCCGGCCAGCCGACGCTGGTCGAGCTGGAGCCCGTCGTATCGAAGAACACCTGGCTGGGCACGCTCGATGACAACCAGCGTCAAGCCCATGAAGCGCTGTGGGATGCGCTGCGCATCGAAGCGGACAGCGATGCATTTTTCGGGCTGCTCGACGAATTGGTGGAAAGCGCCGATTTCAGGGCAGCGCCGCAGGAGACCGGGCGAAGGGTATGGAGGGTGGTGGCAGCAGCCAAGGGCGATGCCCGGGTGCGCAGGGACCTGTTCGACTTGGCGGCCGACCCGCGTACTTGTGCCGACAGCGTAGCGCATTGTTTCAGTCAGTTGGAGGTGGGTATGCATGTGGCCGAGTTCACCCACAACGGTGAACCCGGCGCAACTGCCAAGGAACGCCTGATGCTCGCTCGGCGCCTGTTCCGCTTGGACCAGGTCGAAAAGCTCGCCCGCGCGAACATGGACGCAAGGTATGCAGATGGCCGCTGGGAGCAAGGTGAGCACGACGAGGAGGAGGTGGAGGTCAGCCTGGCTTATCGGGTGGGGCTGGCGCAGCGTCTCAATCTGCTCGGTCAGCCCACCAGCACCTATTTTGCGCACATGGTCGAGGTTAGCCCGGCAGACCTGGACGCGGCCTATGTTTCGGTGCTTACAGCTGAAGCCAGCGAGGAGCGACCTGCATTCATCAGCAAGCTCGGGTTCTGGATCAAGTCCTTGCGGGCACTTCATCCATCGCTCTACAGCGCGGTCGAGGACGACTTCCTCGAACAATGGCAGGCTGTGGAAGCACAAGGGCAGGCGCAGCGCAGTGCTGCCGCCGCGCTGGGTGACCCTGGCTATCTGCAGCAGGCGCGAAACCTTCAGCAAGCCCGCGCACGGGCGCTTGCCGCGCTGAACTTGCGCCTGACCAGAGAAGCGCTGGCGCGGCCGGTCTGACGCGCCCAAACGGCCAAACCGGTCATCCATATTGACAGCTTTGGCCATTGTCGCCGCGCCCGGGCAGCGCGAATATCGTCGAACCGATGGTTAACAAAAACAACAAACCAGGAGTTCGACGATGCGCGACTACGCTCAGGCCGCTCGTACGTTTGACCATGACCAGGCTGTTGCGGCGGCGCTGCAGGGTAGCCTTGAAGCCCTCAATGCCTGTGTCGAATGCTGCGACCGCCACGCCGGTACCGGCAAGCTGGCGCTGGTCTGGGAAGACCGTGATGGCAACAGCGCACGATACAGCTTCGATCAGCTCAAGGACCAGGCTGCGCGGTTCGCCACGGTGCTCAGGGAGCATGGCGTAGGCGCCGGCGACCGGGTCGCCGGACTGATGCCGCGTACTCCCGAGCTGCTGGTCACCATCCTCGCCACCTGGCGTCTCGGGGCGGTGTACCAGCCACTGTTTACCGCGTTCGGCCCCAAGGCCATCGAACATCGCCTTGAGCAGTCCCACGCCCGCGTGGTCGTCACCGACAGCCACAACCGCGCCAAGCTGGACGATGTGCACGCCTGCCCGACCATCATCACCGTCAATGCCCGCAGTGGCGAGCTGGACTTCCAGCAGTGCCTGGACAATGCCGCAGACCAATGCGAGCCGGTCATGCGCTCGGGCAACGACCCGTTCCTGCTGATGTTCACCTCCGGCACCACTGGCCCGGCCAAACCGCTGGAAGTGCCGCTGCGTGCCATCGTCGCGTTCCAGGGCTACATGCGCGATGCCATCGACCTGCGCCCCGAGGACAACTTCTGGAACCTGGCCGACCCGGGTTGGGCCTATGGCCTGTATTACGCGGTCACCGGCCCGCTGTCGCTGGGCCATGCCACCACCTTCTACGACGGCCCGTTCAGCGTTGAAAGCTGCGCGCAGGTGATCGACAAGCTGGGCATCACCAACCTGGCCGGCTCGCCCACCGCGTACCGCCTGCTGATTGCCGCCGGGCCGGATTTCTCGGCACCGATCAAGGGCCGCCTGCGGGTGGTCAGCAGTGCCGGCGAACCGCTCAACCCGGAAGTGATCCGCTGGTTCGCCGACGAACTGGGCGTGACCATCCACGACCACTACGGGCAGACCGAACTGGGCATGGTGCTGTGCAACCACCATGGCCTGCAGCACCCGGTACACCTGGGCTCGGCCGGTTTCGCCATCCCCGGCCACCGCATCGTGGTGCTGGACGAGCAGGGCAACGAACTGCCTGCCGGCCAGCCGGGCATCCTCGCGGTCGACCGCGAGCAGTCGCCGTTGTGCTGGTTCGCGGGTTACCACGGCCTGCCGACCAAAGCCTTCGTCGGCAAGTACTACCTCAGCGGCGACACCGTCGAACTGAACCAGGACGGCAGCATCAGCTTCGTCGGCCGCAGCGACGATGTGATCACCACCTCCGGCTACCGGGTCGGCCCGTTCGATGTGGAAAGCGCACTGATCGAGCACCCGGCGGTGATCGAAGCGGCGGTGATTGGCAAACCGGACCCGGAACGCACCGAGCTGATCAAGGCCTTCGTGGTATTGGCCAGCGGTTACCAGGGCAGCGCCGAGCTTGAAGAGGCTTTGCGCCAGCACGTACGCCAGCGCCTGTACGCCCATGCCTACCCAAGGGAAATCGAATTCGTCAGCGAGCTGCCCAAGACCCCGAGCGGCAAGCTGCAACGCTTCATCCTGCGCAACCAGGAAGTCGCCAAACAACAAGCGCAACAGGCCACCCCTGCCAGCGCCTGAAAGGAAACCGATCATGCAAATAGCCAACAAACACTTCATCGTCAGCGGCGCTGCCTCCGGGCTGGGTGCTGCTACCGCACAGATGCTGGTCGAGGCCGGCGCCAAGGTCATGCTGGTCGACCTCAATGCCCAGGCCGTCGAAGCCAAGGCACGCGAGCTGGGCGACAATGCCCGCTTCGCGGTGGCCGACATCAGCGACGAGCAGGCCGCCCACGCGGCAGTGGATGCGGCTGTCAACGCCTTTGGCAGCCTGCACGGGCTGGTCAACTGTGCCGGTATCGTCGGTGCCGAAAAAGTGCTGGGCAAGCAGGGCCCGCATGGCCTGGCCAGCTTCGCCAAGGTCATCAACGTCAACCTGATCGGCAGCTTCAACCTGCTGCGCCTGGCAGCCGCAGCCATGGCCGAAGGGGCTACCGGTGAGGACGGCGAGCGCGGGGTGATCATCAACACCGCGTCCATCGCCGCCTATGACGGGCAGATTGGCCAGGCCGCCTACGCGGCTTCCAAGGGCGCCATCGCCAGCCTGACCCTGCCGACCGCCCGCGAACTGGCGCGCTTCGGCATCCGTGTGATGACCATCGCCCCGGGCATCTTCGAAACGCCGATGATGGCCGGCATGACCGAGGAAGTACGCGCCTCGCTGGCCGCCGGCGTGCCATTCCCACCGCGTCTGGGTCGCCCGCAGGAATATGCCGCGCTGGCCCGCCACATCATCGAGAACAGCATGCTCAACGGCGAGGTGATCCGCCTCGACGGTGCACTGCGCATGGCTGCCAAGTAAGGAGAGCGAACATGACCCTCGCCAATGACCCGATCGTTATCGTAAGCGCCGTGCGCACGCCCATGGGCGGCCTGCAGGGCGACCTCAAGAGCCTGACCGCGCCGCAGCTGGGCAGCGCCGCCATCCGTGGTGCCGTGGAGCGCGCCGGCATCGATGCTGCCAGTGTCGAGCAGGTGCTGTTCGGCTGCGTGCTGCCGGCCGGCCAGGGCCAGGCACCGGCGCGCCAGGCCGCGCTGGGCGCCGGCCTGGACAAGCACACCACCTGTACCACCCTGAACAAGATGTGCGGTTCGGGCATGCAGGCGGCAATCATGGCCCATGACCTGCTGCTGGCCGGCACCGCTGATGTGGTGGTGGCTGGTGGCATGGAAAGCATGACCAATGCGCCCTACCTGCTGGACAAGGCCCGTGGCGGCTACCGCATGGGCCACGGCAGGATCATCGACCACATGTTCATGGATGGCCTGGAAGACGCCTACGACAAAGGTCGCCTGATGGGCACCTTTGCCGAAGACTGCGCCCAGGCCAATGCCTTCAGCCGCGAAGCCCAGGACCAGTTCGCCATCGCCTCGCTGACCCGCGCCCAGGACGCTATCAAGAGCGGTCGCTTTGCTGCCGAGATCGTGCCGGTCGAGGTCACCGAAGGCAAAGAGAAACGCGTCATCAAGGACGACGAACAGCCGCCCAAGGCACGCCTGGACAAAATCCCGCAGCTCAAGCCGGCCTTCCGCGAAGGCGGCACGGTGACCGCCGCCAACTCCAGCTCGATTTCCGACGGCGCTGCGGCGCTGGTGCTGATGCGCCGTTCCGAAGCCGACAAGCGCGGCCTCAAGCCGCTGGCGGTGATCCACGGCCATGCCGCCTTTGCCGACACCCCGGCACTGTTCCCGACCGCACCGATCGGTGCCATCGACAAACTGATGAAACGCACTGGCTGGGACCTGGCCGAGGTCGACCTGTTCGAGATCAACGAGGCCTTCGCCGTGGTCACCCTGGCGGCCATGAAGCACCTCGACCTGCCGCATGACAAGGTCAATATCCATGGCGGCGCCTGCGCCCTCGGCCACCCGATCGGCGCTTCCGGCGCGCGCATCCTGGTGACCCTGCTGTCGGCCCTGCGCCAGAACAACCTGCGCCGTGGTGTGGCGGCCATCTGCATTGGCGGCGGCGAGGCCACTGCCATGGCTGTCGAATGCCTGTACTGAGGTGAACCATGCTGGTAACTGACGAGCAACAACAGATCGCCGACGCGGTTCGCGCCTTTGCTCAGGAGCGCCTGAAGCCGTTTGCCGAACAATGGGACAAGGAACACCGCTTCCCGAAGGAGGCCATCGAGGAGATGGCCGAGCTGGGCCTGTTCGGCATGCTGGTGCCGGAGCAGTGGGGCGGCAGCGACACCGGCTACGTGGCCTATGCCATGGCCCTGGAGGAAATCGCCGCGGGTGACGGCGCCTGCTCGACCATCATGAGCGTGCACAACTCGGTGGGCTGTGTGCCGATCCTGCGCTTTGGCAGCGAGCAGCAGAAAGAGCAGTTCCTCACCCCGCTGGCCAGCGGCGCGATGCTCGGTGCCTTTGCCCTGACCGAACCACAGGCCGGCTCTGACGCCAGCAGCTTGAAGACCCGTGCACGTCTGGATGGCGACCACTACGTGCTCAATGGCAGCAAGCAGTTCATCACCTCCGGGCAGAATGCCGGGGTGGTGATTGTGTTCGCCGTGACCGACCCGGACGCCGGCAAGCGCGGCATCAGTGCTTTCATCGTGCCCACCGATTCGCCGGGCTACCAAGTGGCGCGGGTCGAGGACAAGCTCGGCCAGCACGCCTCCGACACCTGCCAGATCGTATTCGACAATGTGCGCGTGCCGGTGGCCAACCGCCTGGGTGCCGAAGGCGAGGGCTACAAGATCGCCCTGGCCAACCTCGAAGGCGGCCGTATCGGCATCGCCTCGCAGGCGGTGGGCATGGCCCGCGCGGCGTTCGAGGTGGCGCGTGACTACGCCAACGAGCGGCAGAGCTTTGGCAAGGCGCTGATCGAGCACCAGGCGGTGGCCTTCCGCCTGGCCGACATGGCGACGAAGATTGCCGTGGCCCGGCAGATGGTGCTGCACGCCGCCGCGCTGCGCGATGCCGGGCGCCCGGCGCTGGTTGAAGCGTCGATGGCCAAGCTGTTTGCCTCGGAAATGGCCGAAAAGGTCTGTTCGGACGCCTTGCAGACCCTGGGCGGTTATGGCTATCTGAGTGACTTCCCGCTGGAGCGCATCTACCGCGACGTTCGGGTTTGCCAGATCTACGAAGGCACCAGCGACATTCAGCGCATGGTCATTGCGCGCAATCTTTGAAGGAGCAGACTGCATGGCATTCGAAACCATCCTGTTGGACATCCACGGCAAGGTCGGCCTGATCACCCTCAACCGCCCGCAGGCGCTGAACGCGTTGAACGCGCAGATCGTCGGCGAGATCAACCAGGCGCTGGACCAGCTCGAGCGCGATCCGAACATCGGCTGCGTGGTGCTGACCGGTTCCGCCAAGGCCTTTGCCGCTGGCGCCGACATCAAGGAAATGGCCGAGCTGCAATACCCGCAAATCTACGTTGACGACCTGTTCAGCGATGCCGACCGCATTGCCAACCGGCGCAAGCCGATCATTGCCGCGGTGTCCGGTTTTGCCTTGGGCGGTGGCTGCGAGTTGGCGATGATGTGTGACTTCATCCTGGCGGCGGATAACGCCAAGTTTGGTCAGCCAGAGATCAACCTGGGCGTGCTGCCGGGGATGGGCGGCACCCAGCGCCTGACCCGCGCGGTGGGCAAGGCCAAGGCCATGGAATTGTGCCTGACCGGTCGCCTGATGGGGGCTGAGGAAGCTGAGCGTGCCGGGCTGGTGGCGCGCATCGTGCCACAGGCGGAGCTGGTGGAAGAGGCGTTGAAGGTGGCTGCGACCATCGCCAGCAAGTCGATTCCGGTGAGCATGATGGTCAAGGAGAGCGTCAACCGTGCGTTCGAAGTCACCCTTAGCGAGGGTGTGCGCTTCGAGCGGCGGGTGTTCCATGCGGCGTTTGCTACCGAAGATCAGAAAGAGGGTATGGCTGCGTTCATTGCCAAGCGCGAGGCGCAGTTCAAGGATCGGTGATTCTGGTTGTGGATTTGCGTTGGGCCTTTGGGGCATGCCTTTAGAGGTCCGGCGCCTGTGAGATCGAGCGCCGCCCGCGCGGCGCTTCGCGGGGCAAGCCCGCTCCCACATTTGTTGCAACGTGCCGAACCTGCCAGGCCATGGTTGCCTGCCTTGGAGCACGTCTTGAAACTGGTGAGGCGGCAGCAGCGCCAACCGAGAAATTGAGTCAGACCAACAAGGCTGACAACCATGGCCTAACAGACATGGCCACGTTGCAACAAATGTGGGAGCGGGCTTGCCCCGCGAAGCGCCGCGCGGGCGGCGCTCGATCTCACAGGCACTGAAAATGTCATGGCAAACACCTGATAGCCCTAACCCAATCTCCAGACATGCACCTGGCGGCCCTGACCCAATTCCCCGCCATACTCCACGGCCCCTACCAAGCATCTTCTTTGCACCGACCAGCGGATTCCGAGCGCCGAAAGCAAATTCCCACCCAATTGCAGTTGCTCCACGCGACGCGGCGCCTTAGACTGCCGCCCCCTGTAAAAGAGTGCCGGTTGGCGCTTGAAGAATTCCGCTGCCGATGCCAAGGCGTCGGCGGCACCGGGAATCGCCCAAATGCACATTTTTTCATAGAGAAATCGATGACCAAGGAACAGTTGCTGGCCATGTCGGCCGATGACTACATGAACGCTGACCAGCTGGCTTTCTTCGCTGGCCTGCTGCAGGCGATGAAAGTCGAAACCCATGAACGCATCGAGCTGAGCCGTGCCACCATCGAAGGCCTGGACACCCCGTCGGACCCTGCCGACGTGGCTTCGGTCGAAGAGGAGCGTAGCTGGCTGGTGAATGCCATCGACCGCGACCAGCGCCTGCTGCCGCAGCTGGAAATGGCCCTGGACCGTATTGCCGACGAAAGCTTCGGCTGGTGCGATGACAGTGGTGAGCCTATCGGCCTGAAGCGTCTGCTGATCAGCCCGACCACCAAGTACTGCATCGAAGCCCAGGAGCGCCACGAGCAGCTCGACCGCCACCAGCGCCAGGTGTAACCACGCGCGGTGTGCCAAGCCCCACGGAGCGATCCCTGGGGCTTTTTGCGTTTCTTGTCGGCTGCGGTTTTGTTGCCCCGTACGTAACACTGCTATACCGGGATGCGCTGTTTCCGCGCCGTAAGCAGGCGTATCATGGCTCTATCGTTAGGGTGCTAATTAAATTCCGGAGGGAATGATGAATAGCCGGGTCGATGTAGCCGTGATGATTGGTTCGGGTGTGCCTGCCGCACTACGGGCGCTGGGTGTGCGCAACTGCTGGGTAGTGCTGGTCAATGGCGAACGCCGTGGCACCGCATTCGCCACCCGTGAAGAGGCGCTGGAGTGCCAGGCGGCCTGGCAGCAGCAGTTGAAGAAGGGCTTGGCTGCCTGAGCGCCGTGAGTGCTGTCGGCGAGTGAGCAGGGTTGTTCAGGGCGTTCCCTGTAAGAAATGTACTTTACCTCTCGACGAATTTCGGTGTTTTCGTGCATATTCTTCCCCCAGTAATGCGCTGATGGATTGCAGGGCCCGTTCTCACGTGCGCTCTGGCATTGCCTGCCGCATCTTTTCTGGCGGTTTTGTTGTCAGACATTACGCTTCCCGAATTGGGAATATGCCGAAAGCCTGTATTCGAGGCCAGATCTGGCAAGCCAGAGTAAAGATTCCTGCACGCTGCAGCGCCAGCGGGCACAGACATTTCGCATATCGCTTTATTATTCTTTCGCCTATCGATAAGAAATGACCGTGCCTCACCGAGCTTTGGGTGAGGGCGGGTTGTAACCGGTTGAGGATTACTTCATTGGCAGTCAGCACTCTTGATACCCATGCGTTGTTCGCCCTGGGCGACTTGCGCGGTAAATTGGCCCAGTTGTTTCAGGGCCGCTTTGTCTATGTCACCGAACAGAGTCCCGAAGGCCTGTACATGGCCGAAATCGACACCGAAAGCGCATTGGTCGTCGATGACAAGCAACGTTTGGAACTGAAGGTCGGCGACCACTTTCGCGCCGCGGTACTGCCCAGCCGTGAAGGCGGCAAACTGGAAATGCGCTTTCGTGAAATCAAGCTGAACGTATATGGCGTGGGCGATTATGCCTTCGTGTCGGTGCCCGAAGGCGAAGGCATCGTGTTCCGTGAAGGTCACGGTGTGATGCTGGTGTTCGCTGCGCAGCAGCAAGTGCAGGAAGGCCTGGGCAAGTTGCTCAAGGCGGTGACCGGAAAGGTTGCCAAATGGCGCAAAGGTGAGCTGACCACCTTCAAGGCCAGTGAATGACCCACAGTGACGAGGTGCCCGCCACGCGTGCCGAGTTCCATCGGCAGCACCAGGCGGATGCCTTGGCCGAGGCCGAGCGTTTGCTGGCCAGGCGCGATGAACTGCAAGGCGCCTGGTTGAACTGGGTGGCAGGCGAATTATATCGCCTTGGCCCGCCGCCTTATGTGGCCATGGTCCGGCGCGAGTTGCAGCGCCTTGCCCAAGGGTGAGGCCGCGATCTGTCAGTTGCCTCGATCGCGGCCGCTGCTGACTTCTTCAGGTACCGGCTCTTTCGCCATGCGCTTGCGGAACAGTGCTGCCCGGGCCAGCAACAATGTGGTCACCGGTACGGTGATCGACAGCAGGATCGGAATCAGCCAGGCGTGCAACACCGGGGCTTCCTTGAGCCAGGAAAAGTAGATGATCGAAGCCAGTGCCACGCACCAGGCGCCAATGGTCGAGGCCAGTGCCGGTGGGTGCATGCGCTGAAAGTAGTCCTTCAGCCGCAACAGGCCCACGGCGCCGATCAGGGCGAAAAGGCTGCCGGTCAGCAGCAGTGCGGCAGTGACCAGCTCCAGCCAGAAGGGGAGTTGCAGGTTTTCAGTCATTCGATCACCTCACCGCGCAGCAGGAACTTGGCCAGGGCAAACGAGCCAACGAAACCGAACAGCGCAATCAGCAGGGCACCTTCGAAGTAGGTGTCACTGGCATAACGGATTCCCAGTACCAGCATGGTCAGCATGGCCAGGATGTACAGGTAGTCCAGCGCCAGCACCCGGTCCTGGGCGGACGGGCCGCGGAACAGCCGGATAAGTGCCAGGGCCATGGCCAGGGCAAAGATGAACAGGCTGGCGAGGACAGCATTGGCGAGCAGGCCTGTCATTGGAAAATCTCCATAAGCGGGCGTTCGTAGGTGTCCTTGAAGTGCTGGATGAAGGCCGCCTCGTCATCCAGGTCGAACACATGCAGCAGCAACACGCTGCGGTCCAGCGCCAGTTCGGACCAGACCGTGCCGGGCACCACCGTGGTAATCATCGACAACGCTGCCAGGCCATGCGGGTCGCGCAGGGCCAGCGGGATGTGCACGAACGCAGAGCGTGGCGGCTGCTTGCCGGCGCGCAGCACGCCACGGGCAACCAGCAGGTTGGACATGATCACATCGATACCGACCCGGCCAATCAGCCGGGCGATCGCCAGCGGCCGTCGCACATGGGCATGCTGCGGGCGCAGTGGCGCCATCAACAGAGGCGCCAGCACGCCGAGCGCGGCAGCCAGCGACAGATTGCCGGGGCTGACCGAGAGGTTCAGCAACAGCCACAGTGCGAACAGCGAAACCGATAAGAGCGGTGCGGGGAACAGTCGATTCATGGCTGCACCTGTACGTCAAGCGAGGTGGGGCCAGGAATCGGCCGCGCGGCCATCACGGCTTCGATATAGGCGTCGGGGGCCTGCAGGCCGGCAGCGGTGTCCTGGGTGTAGCGCAGCAGTGGCTCGGCCTTGAAGCTGAGGATGATGCACAGGCCGAGCAGGATAACGATGGGCAGGCATTCATAGCGGCGCAGCACCGGCGAAGGGCGTTCCTCAGGCTTCCAGAAGCGCTGGATGCCGACACGGCCGAAGGCGATCAGCGAGGCCATGCCAGACAGGATCAGCAACGCCACCAGGCCCCAGCCTGCCGCCCCCAGCGGCTGCTCGGCAGGCACACCCAGCCCTTGCGGGTTGAACAGCGCGCTGATCAGGTTGAGCTTGCCGACAAAGCCCGACAGCGGCGGCATGCCGATGATCAGCAGGGCGCAGGCGATGAAGCTGAGGCCGAGGAAGGCCATGGTCCACGGAATGATCTGGCCGATCACCACCTTCTGTTCGTCGTCGAGGTTGATGCCCTTGGGTGGGTGCAGTGATTCCAGCGGTGGCGGCATGGCGTCTTCTTCGTCGTCCAGCGGTGCTTCGTTGGCCGAGCGCGAACGCTCGACCAGTTCGGCGAGCAGGAACAGCGCGCACAGCGCCAGGGTCGAGTTGACCAGGTAGAACAACGCCGCGCCGGTCAGCGCCGATTGAGCGAAACCGACGGCGCCGAGCAGGGTGCCGGCCGAGACCAGGATGCTGAGGGCGGCCATGCGCTCCAGGCGCTGCGCGGCCAGGATCGACACCGCCGCCACCGCCAGGGTGACCAGGCCACCGTATACCAGCCATTCACCACCGAAGTGCGCCGAGGCCCCGGCCTGCCCGGAGAACAGCAGTGTCCACAGGCGCAGTACGGCATACAGGCCGACCTTGGTCATGATGGCGAACAGCGCAGCCACCGGCGCGCTGGCCGAGGCATAGGCCGGTACCAGCCAGAAGTTCAGCGGCCAGATGCCGGCCTTGACCAGGAACGCCATGGCCAGGATCGCCGCGCCAGCGTGCAGCAGGCCACGGTCGGCCTCTGGCACCAGCGGAATCTTCAGGGCCAGGTCGGCCATGTTCAGGGTGCCGGTCACGCCATACAGCATCGCGGCGCCGATCAGGAACAGCGACGAGGCGAACAGGTTGATGGCAATGTAGTGCAGGCCGGCTCGCACCCGGGCGCGGCCCGAGCCGTGCAGCAGCAGGCCATAGGAAGCCGCCAGCAGCACCTCGAAGAACACGAACAGGTTGAACAGGTCGGCAGTGAGGAAGGCGCCGTACAAGCCCATCAGCTGGATCTGGAACAGCGCGTGGAAGCTGGCCCCCGCACTATCCCAGCGAGCGCGGGCAAACAGCAGGGCACTGAAGGCAATGATCCCGGTGAGCGTCAGCAGCAGGGCCGACAGGTGGTCGACCACCAGCACGATGCCGAACGGCGCCGGCCAGTTGCCCGGCAGGTAGACACCGATGGATTCCGCCTGGCCCTGGGTGCGCACCCACAATAACAGGCTGACCGCGATGCCCAGGCCGGCGAAAGTCGACAGGAGGTTCAGCCGGGCTTTTGTCTGCCGGTGTTTCTCGCCCAGCAGCAACATCACTGCCGCGGTCACCAGTGGCAGCAGGATGGGCGCGATGATCAACTGGCTCATGCCACTCATTCGTCACGCTCCCGGCCATCCACGTGGTCGGTACCGGTCAGGCCGCGCGAGGCCAGCAACACCACCAGGAACAGCGCGGTCATGGCGAAGCTGATGACGATGGCGGTGAGCACCAGGGCCTGCGGCAGCGGGTCGGTGTAGTGCAGCAGGTCTTGGGGCACGCCGTCCTTGATGATCGGTTCTTTGCCAATGAACAGGCTGCCCATGCTGAAGATGAACAGGTTGACCCCGTACGACAGCAGGCACAGGCCCATGATCACCTGGTAAGTTCGCGGGCGCAGGATCAGCCATACCCCCGAGGCGGCCAGCACGCCGATGGCAACTGCAATCACTTCTTCCATCAGGCGGCTCCTGCTTGGCTGGTTTTCGCCGGGTTGCCCGGGCGGTAGGCGCGCACCGACTGGTGCGCCAGGGCAGTGAGGATCAGCAGGGTCGAGCCGACCACCACGGTGAACACACCGACATCGAAGAACAGCGCGCTGGCCACGTGCACATCACCGAGCAACGGCAGGTGCAGGTGGGCGGTATGGGTAGTGAGGAACGGGTAGCCCAGCAGCATCGCGCCGGTGCCGGTCAGGGTTGCGCACAGCAGTCCGGTGCCCATCCAGCGCAGCGGGCGCAGGCTCATCTGCGCCTCGACCCACTGGGTGCCGGCCACCATGTACTGCAGGATGAATGCCACCGACATCACCAGGCCGGCGACAAAGCCGCCACCGGGCTGGTTGTGGCCACGCATGAACAGGTACATCGACACCAGCAGGGCGATCGGCAGCAGCAGGCGCACCAGCACAGCGGGCACCATCATGAAACCCAGTGCGGTGTCGGTGGCATGCCGCGGATTGATCAGGTCGGTGACCACATCGGGTGCCAGCTGACGCTGCTGCGCCGGCAGTTGCATGCTTTCCTTCGGTGGGCGGAAGCGCCGCAGCAGGGCGAACACGGTCAGCGCCACGGCCACCAGCACGGTGATTTCACCAAGGGTATCGAAACCACGGAAGTCGACCAGCATGACATTGACCACGTTGGTGCCACCGCCCTGGGGCAGGGCCCGGCTCAGGTAGAACGAGGAAATGTCGTTCGGCGTCGGCCGGGTCAGCATGGCATAGGACAGCACGGCCATGCCGCCACCTACCAGCACCGCCAGCAGCAGGTCGCGCAGGCGACGCATGCGCGCACGCTCCAGGCTGCCCGGCAGCGGCGATACGCCTTCGATCCGCCGCGGCAGCCAGCGCAGGCCGAGGAGGATCAGCACGGTGGTGACCACTTCCACTACCAGCTGGGTCAGGGCCAGGTCGGGCGCGGAGAACCAGACGAAGGTGATGCAGGTCATCAGGCCGCAGACGCTGACCATGATCAACGCTGCCAAACGGTGGTACTTGGCCTGGTAGGCGGCGCCGATGGCGCAGGCGATGGCAATCAGCCACAACGCGACGAACACGCCCGAGCCTGGAATCTTCGGCCGATCGCCCCAGCTCAGGCCGCTGTAGAGCATGGGCGTGAGGCCGGCGAGGAACGCGGCGAGCACCAGCATGAACAGCTGCGACTGCAGGCGGCGGCTGGTGAGCAGGCGCTCGATACGCCGCGCCAGCAGCATCAGCTGCACCTGACCGTACTCGAACAGGCGCTTGCCGTTGAAACGCTCGATCACCGGCGGGTAGGGGAAGCGGCCCAGGCGCAGCTGCTTGCGCAGCAACAGGTACAGCACGATACCGCCGCTCATGGCCACCAGGCTCATGACCAGCGGCGCGTTCCAGCCATGCCAGATGGCCAGGCTGTATTCCGGCAGGGTGCCGCCTACCACAGGCAGGGCGGCAGCGGCCAGCAGCGGGCCGACCGACTGGGCAGGGAAGATGCCCACCACCAGGCAGGTGAGCACCAGCAGTTCGACCGGCGCACGCATCCAGCGTGGCGGTTCGTGCGGGGTGTGCGGGAGGTCCTGCGCAGTGGGGCCGAAGAACACATCGACGGTGAAACGCAGGGCATAGGCCACGCTGAAGGTGCCGGCCAGGGTGGCGATTACCGGCAGCGTGGCCTCGACCCAGGCGCTGGAGCTGATGAACACCGTTTCGGCAAAGAACATTTCCTTGGACAGGAAACCGTTCATCAACGGCACGCCGGCCATCGAGGCGCTGGCCACCATGGCCAGGGTGGCGGTGTATGGCACCAGGCGTATCAAACCGCTGAGGCGGCGGATGTCACGGGTGCCGCTTTCGTGATCGATGATGCCGGCGGCCATGAACAACGAGGCCTTGAAGGTGGCGTGGTTGAGAATGTGGAATACCGCTGCGACCGCGGCCAGCGGGCTGTTCAGGCCCAGCAGCAGGGTAATCAGGCCCAGGTGGCTGATGGTCGAGTACGCCAGCAGACCCTTGAGGTCGTTCTGGAACATGGCGGCGAAGGCGCCGAGCAGCAGAGTGAGGGCACCGGCACCGCCGACGATCCAGAACCACTCCTCGCTGCCCGACAGCACCGGCCACAAGCGCGCCAGCAGGAATACCCCGGCCTTGACCATGGTCGCCGAGTGCAGATAAGCCGATACCGGGGTGGGCGCTGCCATGGCATGGGGCAGCCAGAACTGGAAGGGGAATTGTGCACTCTTGCTAAGGGCGCCGATGAGGATCAGCGGCAGCAGCACCGGGTACAGCGCATGCTGGCGAATGGTGTTGCCGGCAGCCAGGACCTTGTCCAGGTCGTAGCTGCCGACCACATGGCCGAGCAGCAGGGCACCCACCAGCAGGCACAAGCCGCCCGCGCCAGTGACCATCAGCGCCATGTAGGCGCCGCGGCGGGCGTCGGCACGGTGGTGCCAGTAGCCGATCAGCAGGAAGGAGAACAGGCTGGTGAGTTCCCAGAAGAACACCAGCTGGATCAGGTTGCCGGAGATCACCAGGCCGAGCATGGCGCCCATGAAGGCGAGGAAGAAGGCGAAGAAGCGCGGCACCGGGTCTTGCGGTGACATGTAGTAGCGGGCATACAGCGACACCAGCGTACCGATGCCCAGCACCAGCAGCGAGAACAGCCAGGCGAAGCCGTCCATGCGCAGCACCAGGTTCAGCCCCAGGCTGGGCAACCATAGGAACTCTTCGCGAATCACGCCACCGTGGGCGACCTGAGGGTACAGCAGTGCTACCTGGACAGTGCCGACCAGGGCCACGAGCCCGGCGAGAATGGACTCCGCGTTACGTGCGTTGTGCGGCAGCACGGCTGCCAGGCAACTGCCCACGAACGGCAGAAGCAATAGCACTATCAAAGACATAGCGGCCTATTCTGGAGAAGTTTGCAAAGAATCATACGTGCCGAGGGGATGATCACCAACACGCAAGCTGTCGCAGAATCCTACAAACAGGCTGTGACAAGCTGTTTTTTTATAACAGATTCTTACAAAGCATAGCCGCAGTTGACGGCTTTACAGGCCAGCCTGGCGTTCGCCTTCATCCTGCACTTCCCGCGCTTCGACCACCTCGCGCGGGCGGCGCACCTTGAGTTCGCTTACCACCACCGCGATCACGATCAGCAGGCCGCCGAGCAGTGCCACGCCCGGCAGGCGCTCACCGGCGATGCGCCCGACGATTCCGGCCCATACCGGTTCGCCGGCATAGATGAGGGTGGCGCGGGTGGGCGAGACCGACTTCTGCGCCCAGTTCATTGCCACCTGGATCACCGCGCTCATGGCGCCCAGGCCCACGGCACTGGCCAGCAACAGCCAGGAAAAGTCAGGTATGCGCTCCTGGGTCGGCACGATCATCAGGAACGCCAGCAGCGAGGCGGTCGCCAACTGAACCACGGTGACCCGGCGCACATCGACCTGGCCGGCGTAGCGGCTGATCAGGATGATTTCACCGGCAATGGCCACGGCGCTGACCAGGGTTACCAGTTCGCCTTCGCTGAAGTGCAGGCTGCCCCCTTCCGGCCCGGCCAGCAGCATCAGGCCGATGAACGCCAGGCAGATGCCGATGCTGGGCATCAGGCCGGGCCGCCGGCCCAGCACCAGCCACTGCAACAGCGGCACGAATGGCACGTACAGCGCGGTGATGAACGCCGACTGGCTGCTGCTGATGGTTTGCAGGCCCATGGTCTGCAAGCCGTAGCCGAGCATGATCGACACACCGATCAGCATGCCGGCCTTCAGTTCGGTGAAGGTCAGCCCAGGCAGTGCTCGCGCCGAGACCACCCCGACGAACAGCGCGGCTGCGGCGAAGCGCAGGCCGACGAAGAACATCGGGCCGCTGACGGTCATCACGTTGTGCACCAGCAGAAAGGTGCCGCCCCACAGCATGGTGATGAACACCAGCACCAGTTCGGCCTTGCTCAGGCGAAAGGTAATGGCAGGGGCCGGTTTGCTGCTGGGCTGGGTCATGGTCTTGCGCACTCGGAGGGGGCGGCGCACAATCGCCGCAAAATGGGCAGTATACTGCGCAATACCGACCAGTGAGCAATATAGTGCACAAAGATTCCTCGCACCGGGCATCGGTGCTGCAACATGTCAGCCTCAATGTACGCGGCCTGCGTAACGCCGCGGGCATGAGCCAGACGGCGCTGGCGGAGCGCTCCGGTGTCAGCCGGCGCATGCTGGTGGCGATCGAGGCGGGCGAGAAGAATGTCAGCCTGACTACCCTCGACCTGATTGCCGAAGCCTTGGGCGTGGCTTTCAGTACCCTGATCCAGGCACCTGACCAGCGTGACCCCGGGCGCATCGAAGAGTTGGCCTGGGCCGGCGAGCATCCGCAGAGCCGGGCGGTGCTGCTGGGCAGCAGTGTGGCGCGGCGCGAGGTGGAGCTGTGGGAATGGACGCTGGCACCGGGCGAGTGCTATTTCAGCGAGGCTGATGCCGAGGGCTGGAGCGAGCAGATCTATGTGGCGCAAGGGCAACTGACGCTGATTATCGAAGGGGTCGAGCATCGTCTGCAGGTCGGGCAGTTCCAGGTGTTTCCCAGCAATTGCCGGTATGCCTATCGCAACGATGGGGCGGTGGCGGTGCGATTTGTGCGCAATGTGGTTATTTGAGGTAGCAGGTTTTGGGGCTGCTGCGCAGCCCATCGCGACGCAAGGCCGCTCCTACAGGAGATCGCGTACCCCCTGTAGGAGCGGCCTTGCGTCGCGATGGGGCGCAAAGCGCCGCCAGACCTCAAGCCTGATCAGCGATCCAGCAATTCATCGGTCTTCACCACCTTGGCATAGGCAAACGCCAACGCCGCCATCGCCGAATCATGTACCTGTGCCGCCGGCACCCGCTTGCCATCGAACTCCAGTGGCAGCGTGGCACAGGCGTCGTGCGCCACGGTCACCTCGTAACCCAGATCGGCTGCGGCCCGGGTGGCGGCGTCGATACACATGTGGCTCATGCTGCCGACGATGGTCAGGGCCTCGACACCATGCCGGTCCAGCGTATTCTCAAGGTCGGTACCGAGGAAGGCGTTCACCTTGTGCTTTAGCACTACGGGCTCACCGGCCCTGGGCTCGACCTTGGCGTGGATGGCCGCACCCTGCGAGCCTGGCGCGAAGAACGGCGCATCGGCACTGTCGAACTCATGCCGTACATGCACCACCAGGTCGCCCCGTTGACGTGCCGCTGCCAGCAGACGGGCAGCATTGTCCGCCGCCTGGTCGGCCCCATCGAGCGTCCATTTGCCGCCCGGGAAGTAGTCGTTCTGGATGTCGATGATGATCAGCGCCTGCTTGCTCATGCTGCCTCCTGTGGCAGTAGTCGTTGGATGACGTTAGTTATAGGCTGTGCGCACGGACCTGAGGATTGGCGCGAACGACACTATGCGGGCAAAAACTGACAACCACGCCAGCCTGGACATCGGCCTGCTGCTGTACCCAGGCGCGCAGCGTGCCGCCGTGCATGGCTTGGCCGACCTGTTCCTGGTGGCCAACCGGGTGGCTGCGGAACTTGGGGCCGTCGAGTTGCCATCGGTGCGTATCAGCTTCTGGCAGGCGGACGAGGCGGGGCAATTGCAGCCTGCCCCTGAAAGCCCGCCCGTCGCCGTATCCGATCTGCGGGTGCTGATCATTCCGCCGAGCCTGGAGTCGGCACCACAAGGTGAGCTGCTTGAACGCCATCGCGCGACGTTGTGCCAGTTGCACGGGCACGGCACGGTACTGGCATCGGTGTGCATCGGGGTGTTCTTCATCGCCGCCAGTGGCCTGCTCGACGGGCGCCCGGCCTGTACCCACTGGAACTACGTGCATTCGCTTGCCCAGCGTTTTCCCAAGGTGCGGGTCGAGGCCCAGCAACCGTTGCTGGACGATGGCGACATTGTCACCTCGGCCGGGCTGATGGCTTGGACCGACCTGGGCTTGCGCTTGCTTGAGCGCTTCATGGGTGCGACGGTGGCGCGGGAAACTGCCCGCTACCTTGCGGTCGACCCGGTCGCGGCGCCGCTGCCCGGTGCAGTGTTCAATCCACGCCTGGATCATGGCGATGAGGCGGTGCTGAAAGTACAGCACTGGTTGCAGGGCAACGGAGGGCAGGATGCCGACCTGGCCGGCATGGCCGCCTGCGCGGGGCTGGAGGAACGCACCTTCCTGCGGCGTTTTCGTGCTGCCACGGGGCTGCGGCCAACCGAGTACTGCCAGCAGGTGAGGGTGGGGCGGGCGTGTCGCTTGCTGGAGTTCACCCGGCGCAATGTCGAGCAGATCGCCTGGGGCGTCGGTTACCAGGACCCGGGAGCGTTTCGCAAGGTATTTCAGCGCATCACTGGCCTGACCCCGAGTGATTACCGGCGGCGCTTCGCCGTATCCGGTTAGGGCGTACCGGGTGTTCCCGTTGCGGAAAACCGCTTGACCTTGACATAACTTGAGGTTTTACCCTGCTCGGCATCGCGCTGTACGCGTCCGTCAGCAGGAGAACGTTCATGACGGCAACAACTCAAGCCCTGTGGTTTACCCAGATGATCGAATATGAAGTGCCCGGCAGCTTCCAGCAGGCGTTGGCCCAGGCGCTGGTAGCACGCAGTGAAGCGTTGGCCGCGCATTGCGAAGGGCTGCAGGGTGTCAGTATCCAGGCCAGCGACGACGGCAGCCGGGTGCTGCAGTACCTGCAATGGCAGTCCCGCCAGGCGTGGGCAGCGGCGGCGGTGTATTTCGTCGGGGAACCTTTTCTCGAACTGCTTGGCCAGCACCAGGCCCGTGGCGTCAACTTTGCTGCCTATCAGACCCTGCGCAGCCTGGTGCGCGGCGCCGATGGCGGCCTGCATTGCCAGGTGGGTGAGCCTCAGGCATACCAGGGCGCGTAGTGCGGGTAGCGGTCCAGGCGGGCGCCAATGACCATTTCGCTGACCCATGCCGCCAGGATCGAACTGTAGGCTTTCTGGCTTTCTTCGCTGGACAATGCGTGGTCGGCACCGTCGACAATGCGGTGGGTGAGCGAATGGGCACTGACGAATGCCGAGCGGTAGCTCATCAGTGTGCTGTGCGGCACGTAGTCGTCCTGCTCGGACTCCACCAGCAGTACATCACCACCGAATTCGGCACAGGCTGCCAGCGCGCGGTTGTCCGACGGCCCGAGCGGTCGCTGGCGGTAGGCGTTCAGCCGTTGCCGGTCGAGGGTTTGCTTGGGGAGGTTCCATTCGTCGTCCCAGTACATGGCGGGTACTCGCAGGGCCAGCCATTTGACCGGCCGTTCGCGGGTCAGCAGGGTGGCCAGGTAGCCGCCATAGCTGCTGCCGATGATGGCGATGGCACTGGAATCGACGGCCGGGTGACTTACCAGCCGGTCGTAGGCCACCAGCAGGTCGGTGAGGTTCTGTTCGCGGGTGACCGTCAGCCGTTGGCTTTCGGTTTTTTCGTGGCCGCGCAGGTCGAAGGTCATGCACACGCAGCCCAGCCCGGTGATTTGCCGGGCGCGGGCCAGGTCGCGCTGCTGGCTGCCGCCCCAACCGTGGACGAAGAGGATGCCCGGCATCTTGCTGCCGGGGCTGACCAGGGTGCCGACGATGCTGTCATCCTCGACCTGCAGTTCAACGGTTTCACTCTGAATGGTCATGTTCGCGAATCCGCGCAAATTTGCTGAGTTGTCCGAGTTCACTGTCGTTTCCTTGGTAGAAGAGGGTGGCGTCAGCGGGCAGTTCGGGAGTGCCGAACACTTCATGGGTAGAGGCACGCACCCGTTGCAGTGCCGGGTCGTCGGCGAACGCCTGCAAAGCCAGCAGCTCGGCACTGCTGGCACCGCCCAGACGCCAGGATTGTTCGAGTACGCCGCTGCGCAGGTGGCCTTGGGGGGTCACGCCGCGGGCGATGTCGTAGTTGCGCCGTGAGGCGATGAAGCCGGGGAAGTGCTGCTCGGCGGCCTGTTCGTAAGCCATCGCCTGGTTTATGGCCAGGCGCAGCGGCTCGTCCAGGGGCAGTTGCAGCAGTGCCTGGTAGTCACCGCGCACCACTACCAGGTCGGAGCCGCCATACACTTCCGTGCCCTGATGGTCGCGAGTCAGTTGCTGGGTGCCGTGATAGCTGCAGGTCAGGCCGGCGACGCGTACCTGGCCGACGCTGAAGGTTTGCACTTCGCTCAGGTCTTCCTCGAGCACCAACCCCCATAGCGCAAGGTCCTGGTCATTCATGCCGGTCAGTAGCGGTTCCAGCTCATCCGCCGTGTTGATGACCTGCTGTCCACGGCCTGCACAGGCCAGTACCGGCTTGATTCGCAACGGGCCGTCCGCCAGCAACAGCTGTGCGGCGCTGCGCGCATCGGCCTTGCTGAACACGGTGTAGCCGCGCAGCAGGGCGTCGCTGGCTTGCCGGGCGAAGGCATCGGTCCAGCCCGGCGGGAAACTGGCCCCTGCCGGCAGCGGGTGGGAAATCGCCTTGGTTGCCATGTATGGGTGTGCGACCAGGCCGCCGAACAGGTCCTGTTCGCTGCAGATACCCAAGGCGGCATGGCGCCTGGCATCGACCAGGGTTTCGGTGGGCAGGTAATAGTAGCCATCGGTGGCGCTTGGCGGCTGGCTGGGTTGCACGTGCGCGCAGCCCAGCAGGCGGGCCAGGCCATCGGCAAGCTTCAGGTGTACGGCATGCTCGTGGTCGGGGGTGTGCGCGCGGGTGTCGAGCAGCACCACGCCGCTTTTAGGGGCGCCGGCATTGGGCATGGTCATTTGCCTGTGTGCAATGAATGTACTGAGTGTGAAGCCGGTGCTTTGAGGAAGTTCAGCGAAACTTGATCGGTGGTCCTGACCCTTCTGGAGGAAATGTCCGGTATGCGCAGGGCGTGGCGGGCAATGCATGCCGTGTGTCGGTCGCCAAGATTGCAGGGCTTCGGCGGCTGTTCCATTATCGACGCATTGGATAAACCGTGATGTAGCCGCAGGAGAGCGCATGAACGTTCAGACCATCCTTGGGCAAAGCGTGCCGCAGCGCCTGGCACAGGTACGCCAGGCCATGGCCGCAGAGGGCATCGATGCCTTGCTGGTACCCTCGGCCGACCCCCATCTTTCCGAATACCTGCCCGGTTACTGGCAAGGGCGCCAGTGGCTGTCGGGTTTCCACGGCTCGGTCGGCACGCTGGTGGTCACGGCTGATTTTGCCGGGTTGTGGGTCGATAGCCGCTACTGGGAACAGGCGGAGCACGAGTTGGCAGGCAGTGGCATCGAGCTGATGAAGCTGTTGCCGGGCAAGCCTGGCGCGCTGGAATGGCTGGGCGATCACGTTCAGCTCAATGGCAGCGTGGCGGTAGATGGTGCGGTCATGGCCCTGGCTTCGGCGCGCCAGCTCGGCGACCGGCTGAAGGCGCGTGGGGCGCGCCTGGTGACTGACAAGGACCTGCTGGGCCAGGTCTGGGAAGGGCGCCCGGCGCTGCCAGGCAACCCGGTCTACCAGCATTTGCCGCCGCACGCCACGGTGAGCCGTGCGGAAAAACTGGCGCAGTTGCGCCAGAGCGTGCAGGCCAAGGGGGCCGACTGGCATTTCATCGCCACCCTGGATGACATCGCATGGCTGTTCAATCTGCGCGGCAGCGATGTGTCCTATAATCCGGTGTTCGTGGCCTTTGCCCTGATCAGCCAGCAGCAGGCCATTCTGTTCGTTGGCCAGGACAAGCTCGATGACCATCTGTGCCAGGTGCTGGCGGTCGACGGCATCGAAGTGCGCGACTACACCGAAGCAGGCAAGGCCCTTGCCGCCATACCTGCCGGCAGCCGGTTGCTGGTCGACCCGGCCCGGGTCACCTGCGGCCTGCTGGATAACCTGCCGGCCGAGGTGGAACTGGTCGAGGGGCTCAACCCCAGCACCCTGAGCAAGTCGTGCAAGAGTGATGACGAGCTGGTGCACATCCGCCAGGTAATGGAGCAGGATGGTGCGGCCTTGTGCGAGTTCTTCGCCTGGCTCGAGGCCAACCTCGGTCGTCAGCTGGTAACCGAGCTGACGGTCGACGAGCAATTGAGTGCCGCGCGTGCCCGCCGCCCGGGCTTCGTGTCGTTGAGTTTTTCTACCATTGCCGCCTTCAATGGCAATGGCGCGATGCCGCATTACCGTGCCACCGAGCAGTCGCATGCGGTCATCGAGGGCGATGGCCTGCTGCTGATCGATTCGGGCGGGCAGTACCTGGGCGGTACCACCGACATCACCCGCATGGTGCCGGTGGGCAACCCGAGCCTTGCACAGAAGCAGGATTGCACGCGTGTGCTCAAAGGCATGATCGCCTTGTCGCGCGCTACCTTCCCGCGAGGCGTGCTGTCGCCATTGCTCGACGCCATTGCCCGCGCGCCGATCTGGGCTGACCAGGTAGATTATGGCCACGGCACCGGGCATGGGGTGGGTTACTTCATGAATGTGCACGAGGGGCCGCAAGTAATTGCCTACCAGGCCGCGCCCACACCGCAGACCGCGATGCAGGTGGGCATGATCAGCTCGATCGAGCCGGGTACATACCGCCCTGGGCAGTGGGGTGTGCGCATCGAGAACCTGGTGGTCAACCGCGAGGCCGGCAAGAGCGCCTTCGGCGACTTCCTGAAATTCGAAACCCTGACGCTGTGCCCGATCGACACCCGCTGCCTGGTGCCCGAGCTGCTGACCAGGGAGGAGCGGGACTGGTTGAACGGTTATCACGCCAGTGTGCGCGAGCGCCTGGCGCCCTTGCTCAAGGGTGACGCGCTGGCCTGGCTGGAGGCGCGTACCGCGCCCTTGTGAGGTAAATGAAAAGGGCAGCTTGAAAGCTGCCCTTTCTTCTACTTGCAGATGACGATCATGCTGCGGCTGGTATAACCCGCCGGGTTGATACCGAACAAGTAGTCACCGGGTTCTTCATCGCTATCGCCCGAGCGTGCAACGACCCGATAGCCGCGCGTGCTGCAGGAGCTAGCGGCCTTGCTGTAGCAGTTGTCCCACGAGGAAGACAGGCCGGAACAATTGATATGCAGGCCCTTCTTGCCCCTTTTGACCTCAGTCTTGGCCGTGGCGGCACATCCAGCAATAGCCAAGATGGCCAGGATGAGCAAAATACGTTTCATTCCTGTCCTTAAATGCGGGGCGGATCAGTTGTCTGACCCCGTCGTTATCGCTTCGGTTCGTCCTGAAAATTCCCCAGCGTCCGTGTTCGGTCCAGTAGATAGCGTAAAGATGATGATTCTGTGACAGCTTAATCAGCGAGACGGGTCGCTACAATCACTAATCCTGTCTCAAATGAAAATATTTCTCATATCAGTCTGCTGCGACAGCCGGGCTGGGCTCCTTGCGCATGGACAGGGTGGTGCCGACCGATGCGGTAATGATCGCCAGAATAGCCAGCCACTGGGTAAACGTCAGTACCTCCCCCAGGAACAGCAAGCCGGACAGTGCGCCAAATGCTGGTTCGATGCTCATGAGGGTGCCGAAAGTGCGTGCCGGGATGCGCGTGAGGGCAACCATTTCCAGGCTGTAGGGCAGGGCGGTCGACAGCACCGCGACGCCCAGCGCCATGGGGATCACGGCGGGTGTGAGCAATGCGCTGCCAGCGTGGGCGATACCGATGGGAGCAACGAACAGCGCGGCGACCACAACACCCAGCGCGGCGCTCTGGATTCCATGCTCGGCCCCGGCACGCTGCCCGAACAGGATGTACAGCGCCCAACACACGCCCGCGCCCAGGGCATAGGCTGCGCCGACCGGGTCGAGAGCCTGCCCGCCATGGCCGGCCGGCAGCAGCAACAACAGGCCGACGATGGCCAGGGCAATCCACAGGAAGTCGATCGGCCGACGCGAGGAAAAGATCGCCACGGCCAGCGGGCCGGTGAACTCCAGTGCCACGGCGATGCCGATGGGTACCGTTTGCAGAGCCATATAGAAGAGGAAGTTCATGCCGCCCAGCGCCATGCCGTAGATTATGACGTTGCGCAGGGTATTGCGGGTCATGCGCACACGCCACGGGCGCAGTATCAGCAGCATGATGATGCTGGCGAAGATCAGGCGCAGGGTGGTGGTGCCTTGGGCACCGATGATGGGGAACATGCTTTTGGCCAGTGAGGCACCGGACTGTATCGATGCCATGGCGATGAGCAGCAAGCCGATCGGGAAGAAGGTAGCGGCCAGGCTGCGGGGTTGGGTGTTCATTTCTGCGCGGCGATCCTTGAGCGGGGTGGGGTGAGCAATATAGTGCGCAATTATGAGGGTGGGGGGCAAGGTGCATGGCGTTGTACTTTCGGTGCCTGTGAGATCGAGCGCCGCGGGGGCGGCGCTCGATCTCACAGGCGCTGCGGGGCTTGCGGCGAGCACCAAGCGGCCCTGAAGCAGTCTTTTCAAAAAAAACCTAAATTATTGAAATCAAAGGTTGACCTCCTGAAAAGCCGCCCTATAATGCGCACCACTCCAACGCGGTAGCGAAGCGAAGCCAGCCACCCTGTTGAGTCAAGTGTTTGAAGCTAAACGAGTTTCTCGCAAAAAACTTCAAAATAAACGCTTGACAGCAAATGAGGAAGGCGTAGAATGCGCGCCTCGGTTGAGACGAAAAGCTCTTAACCAAACGCTCTTTAACAAATCGAATCAAGCAATTCGTGTGGGTGCTTGTGAGTATGGACTGATAGTCAAAAAGATTATCAGCATCAC
>Ga0247821_10000111_pt1 | contig 46006 bp, 38 predicted proteins | sample 13C_Glycerol_Day_FD_192481 | JGI IMG/M metagenome (GOLD analysis project Ga0247821, IMG submission 192481) | Soil microbial communities from agricultural site in Penn Yan, New York, United States - 13C_Glycerol_Day14 | ecosystem: Environmental > Terrestrial > Soil > Agricultural land | place... | reverse complement strand
GTTGGGGAAGTCTAGGGTGGGCATGGTGGCTTTTCCTGTATTGGGGAGGCGACAGGAAAAAGCGGAGCGGGGTGGGTGAGGTGGTAGATATATGAGCGTTCAGGGTAACTCCAGGCGAACTCCGCGCCTGTCGGCACGGGAGCGCTGGGTGGGCGTGTTGTACCCAGCGTTGTTTTCATTAATGCTGTTCAGCCTCAGGTCGACCGCCCCTCAATCCCATCCAACACCGCATCAATCAACCCCATGGCCATCTGCACCGAATGCTGCGTCGACCACACAAACCCCCGCCCCTCAGCACTGCTGTACTGCACCGCCTGGGGAATCGTCGCATGGGCGCATTTGAGGTAGAGCAGGGCGTGCACCAGAGCATCCTCGGCACTGACGCCTGCGCGAACATTGAACAGCGGAGGATGGTCCGGGCAACTGGTGACCGGCGTTTCGGCGGTTTCGACGAGGTGCAGGCTCGGGGGATCGGGGACAAGCTTTTTCATGGTCAACTCCTAACTTGGGGAGCAGCCACGCCTTTGTCGCCAAACAAGTTGGGTGGCAGCTGTACGCGGGTTGGCGAACCGGTAAGTTAGGAACCCGGCAGGGCCGAAGCCCTCCCGCGCACAACCGCCATAGAGGGAGTGCTGGACATGAACCAGCTGCCGCCATGGAGATCGCTTAACTTGTCCGGGTCGCCAAACCCGATCACCAAACATTCAGTGACCTGGCGAGCCTAGTGTGAAGGCCTTCCCCGGGCAAGCTACTGAGAGCGACAGACCGCGTAGGATAGGTCCTAGGACTCGCCACTGGCTAGACCCCTGCGTGTTACACGGCCGATGTCAGCGGCTGCCGTTCCCCGGCCAGCACCCCGTAACCCACCCGTGGCACGCCCTCCAGGCGCTGCTCCACCAGGGCCTTCAACGACTCGCCCGTGCCGAGGTAAGCATCGCCAAAATCATGCCCGCCCAGTGCGCTGGGATGAGCTACCACCTCCAGCAGCCCCGCATCCGGCGCCAGCCCCGCGCGCAGGTCCGCCGGCGTGCACACGTAGTCCGCCGTCGCCCCCGCCAGCTGGCGCAAGCGGCGATTGAGCAAGGTCTTGTACACCCGCTTCACAGGTCCAATGTTGTGCCCCAGGTTGCGCGCCAGCCTTACCGGCACCCCGACACGCGCCGCGAAGCGGGCGACGATCACGCCGATCGGCCAGATGTTGTGCACGTGCTGGTGGGAGTCCAGGTGGCTGGGCCTCAGGCCCAGGCACAGGCAGTGCTGCCACTGGGCAAGCAGTTCCTGTTCGACCGCCTCGCGTTCGCGCCGGCTCAGGCGCAGGGTGCGTTGTTTGATGCGCAGGTCGAATTCGCCGCCGGGGGTGCAGAAGCGCGGTTCCTTGGTGATGGCTTCGCTCAAGGGGCGGCCAAAGGTCAGGTTGAAGTGCAGGCCCACCCGGCCGCGCAGGGCCGGCAGCTGGGCCAGGGTACAGGCCGCAGCGAAGGCCGGCATGTTGGCCATGGCCGTGGCCGAGCTGATCAGCCCGGCCTGGAAGGCGTGGAGGATGACCGCGTTGGTGTGGGCGCTGAGGCCGAAGTCGTCAGCGTTGACTATGACCTGTGAGGGCATTCGGGTTCTCCGGTTGGGGAATCGGCTCGGCGGCGGGCGCCGGACGTGAATGACGCAGGCGTTGCAAGTACGGCTTGAAGCGTCGCCACGAGCGCAAGGCCAGGCCCAGGACGATGCCGTCCGGGCGCCAGCTGTAGAAGCTCAGGCGTTGTTGCTCAAGGTGGGCACTCATGCGCTCCTGCAACTGGTGGCTGGAATTGCTCAGGCTGACGCGCGAGGCGTCGACCCATTCCCAGCCCTCATCCAGGCCCCAGTGAATCCATTCTTCAAGCAGTACCCGGCCGCTGCCCAGGTCAGCATGGGCAGGCACGAAGGCCAGGTTGTAGTCATAGACCCGTCCGTGCTCGAACACGCCCAGGCGGTAGCTGATGCAGCGCCCGCCCAGTTCCAGCAGGACCATGCGCACCAGGCCTTGTTCGGCCAGTGCGCTGAAAGCCTGGTACATCCATTGGCGGCGCAAGGTGCCGGAGAAGATGCCGACATCGTCATCGCCTTTCCAGCTGGCGTCCTCGACATCGGCCACGGCATCGAGCAGGGCCTTGATGGTGCCGGCATCGGGTATCACCCGACGCACCTGGGCACCACAGGCGGCGATGCGCTTGCGCGCGCGGCGTAGTTTGTAGCGTGGGTCGCCGCTGATTTCCTGGCGGTCTTCGGGCACGATGCGGTGCACCGGCACCTGGCAGCTCAGGCGCCGTTCGAAGGTGGAGCTGCGCCGTTGCCAGGTGCTGAGCAGGGCGTGCGGCGCCGTCTCGTCCGGCACTTCACTGAGCTGCAGCAGGGCATGGGGCAGGCGCTGGCGGATGGCCCGCAGTACCTGTGCCGCAGCGCCCGCCGGCAGGTCGGCGAGCAGGGCGATACGGTCGCTCAGGGGGTAGCCCAGATGGCGCACCACCTGGACGTTCAACGGGCCGAAGCGTTCGCTGCCACGGATCAGGGGCAGGCACAGGCACAGCCGGCCCTGGTGGTGGCCGACCAGTACTTGCAGGTGCCGGTCGGCGGGCAGGGCGGCTTCGGCAGCCTGCAACCAGCCCAGGTGGTTGAACGGCGTGCTGCCCGGCAGGCGCTGGCGCAGTTGCTCGTAGGCCTCTGCGGGAAAGCCGTCGGCGCTCAGCGAGGGGTACCATTTCAAATCCATTTGCGTAGACTCAGGTCGCTGTGGCGGTGGAGGGGCTGGGGGCCGGTTTGCGCAGGGCGTCCAGGCGCGAGCCGCTGTAGCGGGTTTCGCGGTAGAACTTCCAGCGGCCGAACAGGCAGTACACATTCATGATCCGCCCCTGTTCCTTGTAGCCCATGCGCAGGTGCAGTTTCAGCGCCGGGATGTTGTGGTTCTCGCACACATCCACCACGGTGTCGCAGCCCTGGGCGGCCATGGCTGCCCACAGTTCCAGTTGCAGGTCCACCGACAGCTCGGTACCCCAGTACTTGCGAATCAGCTCGCCGCCGAACTCGAAGAACTGGCCCGGTTCCACCGGGAACCAGCAGCCGTAGAAGTGACGGTCGTGGTAATGGCGCAGGCTGCCCCAGATGAAGGCCACCGCGTCGCCGGCGTCATCGAGGAACATCAGGCCGGTATGGCCTTCGGCGGCCAGTTCGCGCATGGTGTCGACGCGGTCACCGAAGTGGCGGGCGAAGGCCCCGGCGTTGTGCACGGTGATGGTTTCGATCCGCAGCGGCGGGTAGGGCTTGAGGTTGTGCGGCGGCACGGGGCTGACCAGGTCGCGCTCCATCCACAGCAGTTCCCAGTGATAGAACAGGTAACGTTTGACCCCGGCGCTGAGGGTGTTGCGTAGTCCCTTACGCTTTATGCGGTCCTGGATCTTGCTCAAAGCACTCATGGTGCCTCCTGTTTTCAGGTTGAGGCGCGCTTGCTACGAAGCGCTCCAGGTCAGGGCAAACAGCGTTTGCCCCGGCAGTTGGAAATGCACGCGGCCGTCACGGCAATCGTAGACGGCGCTGCGCGAGGTGTTGTCCGGGCCGAACAGGTTGAGCACGCCTTGCGGGCACTGCGCGTTGTCCAGCGCCAGGCTGACCTGCTGACGACGCTGGCCCTTGTTCACGCCCAGCAGGCTGCGCTGCTTGCCGCGGGCCATGGCCAGGGCGTCGACTTCGAAGGCGTCGTTGTCCAGCGTCAGCACCTGGTCGAGCCAGTGCTGCTGGATGAACTGCTGGGCCAGGCCCACGGGCTTGAGTTCGAAGCGATCGTCACTGAGCACCCGGACCATGCCCTTGGGCCACTCCGGCTCGTCGGCGACATGGAACCAGTTGAGCATGTCGAGCAGGCCGTCCTGGGAGGCGTTGATCACCACCGAGGTCCACCACAGGGCGGCGTAGTGGGTTTCCTGGTCGTAGGGGCTCAGGCTCGAACCGCTGGAGAGGTTGGTCTGGTCCAGCAGCAGGGCCTTGTTGGGCCGGCCCTGGGCATCCAGGCCGACCAGTTCGGCGGCCTGGCGCACGGCGTCGCGGTAGGTGCGGGTGGCCAGCAGGTCGCGCACCATCCACTCATGCCAGGCCAGGGCGTCGATCTGCGCGCCGTGCTCCTTGAGCAGGCGCCGGGCCCAGTCCAGGCCGATGCGTTCGCGACTGCCTTCGTGGAACGGGCCGTTGACCAGGTTGGAGCTGGCCGGCATGGCGATGCGCACCCCGGCCTCGCGGGCGCCGGGGAAGCCTTGCACGCGCTCGGCCATGGCCTGGAAGTAGCGGCTGAAGGTGGGGTAGTCGCTGTAGTTGAGGTTGGGTTCGTCGGCAAAGGCGATGTAGTGCAGGGCCTTGCCATCGAGGCCCTTGGTGGTGTTCAGCCAGGCATCCAGGCCGTCGTGGCGGGTACGGTCGGCGGCCAGCACCGATTCGCGACCGGTGCCGGCCAGCAGGGTGATGTCCTGTTTGATCCGGTAGCGTTGCTGGTAGAAGCGCCGGAAGGCGTCTTCGTAACCGGGCTTGCGCGCCATCAGGTCGGCGAAGCTGTAGTAGCCGGCGGCCTGTGGCGCCAGGGCATCGAGCACGCCGTAGCTGGAGGCCGGTGGCAGTACGTAGGGCAGGTTGACGCCCAGGTCGGGCGTACGCCCCAGCGCTTTGCTGCCCAGGCGCAGCGCCACCTTGCCATCGGCACTGGGCAAATCACCCAGTTGCGCCGCCTGCTGGGCGAACAGGTTGGCGCTGCCGTCGAGCCAGAACGCCACCTTGCCACGGCCTTGCAGTTTCAGGCGGTAGGTCTGGTCGCTGCTGGACACCGGCAACGGCAGGCGGTCGAACTGCCAGTAGGCGCGATAGGGCCGCAGGCCCAGGTTCAGTTGCTGGCCATCGCCCAGGCGCCGCACCTGCAGGCCGTGCACGCCGCCATGGTACTTGCCGGCCAGGGTCGCCTGCTGGCCGGCGGGCACGCGAAAGTACAGCTCGACCCCCGGCCCGACTTCGGCACTGAAATGCACCTTGGCCGGGGCGAACAGGGCCCGGGTCGTGTCGGCGTGTTCGATGCGGTAGCGGCGGAAGCTGTAGCCGGGGATTTCCAGCTGGTAAGGCGCGCTGCCGGCGGCCAGCGGCCAGCGCTGTCGGCCACGGGTTTGGTCGGGCGTGATCAGCCGTTCGGCCTGCAGGTGGCCCTGGCCGTCGAGCAGGTACAGACGCTCCTGGTTGGCCTCGGCCTGCCAGGCCGGTTGCCAGCTGATGTTCAGGGTGTCGGGTTTCTGCGCGACGAAAAACAGGCTGCCGTCGCGGATGTCGCCCCAGTACAGCGGCGCGGCCTGGGCACTGGCGCCCAGCAGCAGGGTGGCGAACAGCAGGACCGGGCGCATCAGGCGGGCCTGCGTTGCAGCATCTGGCGCAGCGGCGACAGGTCGCTGGGCAGCACCAGCAGGGTCTGCCACAGCGCAACGCCGCTGAGCTTGCAATAGAGCAGCAGCATCGCCAGGGTCACCGCCAGGTAAGCGATGGACGAGGCCATGGCCGCGCCGACGATGCCGTAGGCCGGGATCAGGATGACGTTGAGCAAAAGGTTCAGCGCAGCGCCTGCGCCCATCATCAGCGACACCGTGCCCGGACGGTTCTTGCCCAGCAGGTCCAGGCGCAGGATGCTGGCGTAGCACAGGCCGAACAGCCCGGGCAGCAGGGCCAGCAGCGCCGGGTAGGCCGGTTGGTACTCGGCGCCGAACAGGGTGACGATCAACCATTCACCGATCAGCGCCATGCAGAGGCAGGCGCCGAGCATCACCGTGGCGGTCAGGCGCAGGGCCAGCGGGGTGAGCTTGTCCATGCCGGCGTCCTGTTGCAGCAGGCGCTTCATCAACGGGGTGGTCACCGCTTCGGGGACGATCAGCAAGAGTTCGGCCGCCGCACTGGCCATGGCGTAATGGCCCAGGGCGGCACTGCCGAGCATGGCGCTGATGAACAGGTAGTCCGAGCGCAGGATCACCTGCTGGAACAAGAGGTCCGGGTGGCTCTTGGCGCTGTAGCTGAGCAGTTCGCGCTGGCCGCTGCGGTCCCAGCACAGGCGGATCGAATGCTGGCGGCCGAGCCAGTACAGGCCCAGCACCACCACCAGGCTCAGGCCCAGCAGCCAGCTGATCAGCGCCGCTTCCAGCGCCGCGTTCTGCCACATCCAGAACAGGCCGACGAACAACAGCAGCGGCACCAGCGACTCGGTCAGGCGCAGGGCATTGAAGGCGCCGACGCCGCCGGTGGCGTTGTGCAGGGTCAGCAGGCCGCTCTTGAGTACGGTCAGCGGCACGGCGAGCAACAGCAGCCAGGCCAGCAGGCCGAGCTGGGTGGTGACTTCCAGTTCGCTGCCGAAGGTCCGCGCCAGGGCCACGCAGACCAGGGTCAGGGCGCCGGCCACCAGGCAGCCGAAGATCAGCACCTGGCTGAGCAGCAGGCCCATGGAGCGCTGCTTGGCCGCCTGGTAGCCGACGGCCGTGTTCAGGCCACCGCTGGTGGCCGCGCTGATCAGGTCGGGCAGGGTGCTGAGCAGGGCGAACAGCCCGCGTTCGCTGGGGCCGAGGATGCGTGCCAGCAGCACGTTGCGCAGCAGGCGCAGGGCGATCATCGCCAGGCGCGTGCCCATGCTCAGCAGCAGGTGACGCAGGTAGCTGTTGCGGCTCATGAGCGCCCTCCACGGCTGATCCGCCAGGCCAGCAACGAGGGCCGGCTGGCGGTGCGCTGGCTGACGCTGATGCGCGGCAGCGCCAGCGGGTCGTCATGGCCCTGGCAGATGCCGGCCTGGGTGCCCAGGGCGAAGGGGTAGCGGTGCGCCCTGAGGCGCTCACGCACCCGCGCATCATGGTCGCCGTTGGGGTAGCAGTACACCGGCAGCGGCTGCCTGCAACCTTGCTGCAGGGCGTAATGGCTGCGGGTCAGTTCTTCTTCCAGGCGCTGGTCGTCCAGCCCCGGCAGCAGGGCGTGGCTGGCACCATGGGGGCCGAAGCTGATCAGCCCGGAGTTCTCCAGCAGGCGCACCTGGTTCCAGTCCAGGGCCTGGGGCAGGGACTCGGCCGGGCAGGTGTCGGTCAACAGGTGCAGGGCCTGGGGCGGCAGGGACTTGAGGCTCTGCAGGTACCTGGCCAGTACCTGGCTGCGGGCATGCTCGCGCTCGTTCATGAACCAGGCGGCCGGCAGTGGCCGGCCGATCTTGCGCAGTTGTTCGACCAGCGCCCGGCGCGGCACTTCGCCGTGGCTGCCCCACAAGGTCTCGCCCAGGCTTTCCCACCAGAAGCGCTGGCGGCTGCCGATGTAGTCGGTGGACAGGAAGATGCTCGCCGGCACCTTGTACTGCTGCAGCAGGGGGAAGGCATTGAGGGCGTTGTCGCGCCAGCCGTCGTCGAAGGTCAGGGCGACCTTGGGCCGTTGCTGGCTGCGTGGCTGTTCATGGACCTTGAGCAGGTCCATCAGGTGAACGCAGTCAAAATGCCGTTGCAGCCAGCGCAGCAAGCGCTCGAAGGCCTGGGGGCCGACACAGAGTTCATTGCGATGGGGCAGGGCCGCGCTGCTGTCGTCGGCCAGCACCCGGTGCAGCATCAGAATCACCCCGGCGCCGCGCAGTTGATTGCGGCCCTTGGGCGAGTTCAGGTAGAGCCAACCGCTGGCACGCTTGAGACTGGTCTTGATCGGCATGTCAGGCTCTCATCGGGTCTGGTCGGGGTTCCATTGGTTGTAGCTGTGCCCGCGCAGGAACTGCCACACACCGACGCTCATGCCGGCCAGGGTCACCAGCACGAAGGCGGCCAGGCGAAACGGCTTGGGCAAGCGCCGGCGCTCGTCCAGCAGGCCGGCCACGGCGATGGCATAGCCGATCAGCTGGGCGGCCAGGGTCAGGCGGTAGAAGCCGTGGTCATCGAGCAGCCAGAGGTTGGCCAGCAGCAACGGCAGCAACAGCACCGGGGCCAGGCGGCGGATCAGCTTGTGGCTGATCAGGGCAATGGCGTACAGACCATGGCGCATCGGGTTGAGCAGCTCGCGCCGGGCCGCCAGGCTGATCAGCCCGCCGACGGTGACGCGCTGGCGGCGGCTGAACTGACGGTCGGCCTCGTCCACGCCCTGGTCCAGCACCTGGGCCTGGTCGACATAGACCACGCGCTTGCCGGCCACCGGCGCGCAGGTGTTGATATAGAAGTCGTCGTTGACCCGTGCCGGAATCGGCTGGTACAGCTCGCGGCGCAGGGCCTGCAGGGCTCCGTCGGCCGAGACCGTGCAACCGGTATGGCTTTCCAGCCGGCGCAGCCAGGCTTCGTAGTGGCGGTACAGGCTTTCACCCACACTCAGGCCCTTGCCGGCGACGGGGATGATCATCTTGCCGACGGTACCCCCCACCTCGGGGTCGGCGAAGGGCGCCAGCAAGGCGGCCAGGGTGCCGTCGATCCAGTGCACATCGGCATCGGTGAACACCACGATATCGCCCGAGCACTGGCTGACCGCGACGTTGAGCACGCTGTTCTTGCCCATGCGCGGCAGGTCCAGGACCTGGATGCGCGGGTCGTCGAAGCGGCGCGCCAGTTCCACGGTGCGATCGCTGGAGCCGTCGCTGGCGACGATGATCTGCAGGCTGGCGGCCGGGCAGTCCTGCTCCAGCAGGTTGCGCAGTTTGTTGTCGATATTGCGCTCTTCATTGTGTGCGGCCACCACCACACTGACCCGTTGCGGCGCCAAGGGGCCTGGTTGGTGGCGACGGAACAGGGGGGCGGCGACGCTGAGCAGCAGCGGGTAGCCTAGCCAGGCGTAGAAGGGCAACAACAGGCACAGCCAGAAAATGAACTCAGCCACGGGCGGGCCTCCTTGCGTTCCAGTTGAACAGACTGAGCACGAAGGCCGCGCCGGCCAGGTGCAGGCGAATCCAGTGCAGGCCCCACAGTTGCAGGCTGAACAGCAGGTCGTTGTGGCTCAGGCTCTGGCGCAGGCTCAGGGCCAGGGCCGGCAGTGCGCTGACCAGCAGCAGGAACAGCGCCACATGGGGGAAGCCGTCGAGCAAGGCCGACAGGGCCATGAAGTCCAGTGTCCAGGCGCCCACGGACAACAGCGGGAAGCGCAACAGGCGCAGGCTCACACCATTGCTGCGCAGCAGCTGCAACTGACTGCCCTGGCGCCACATCTCCTTGCCCAGCCATTCGCTCCAGCTGCCTTCGTAGCCCCAGTGCAGGGCCGCCGGCTCGCGCAGGGCCAGCAGCCGTGCGCCGGCATGGCCCAGGCGCAAGGTCAGGTCCTTGTCTTCACCGGTGCGCAGGTGCTCGTTGAAGCCGCCCACCTGCTCGAACCAGTGACGCTGCATCAGCAGGTTGGGGGTCGGCAGCCATTGCGCCCGGTGTTCATTGCGGCCGGCGCGCAGGGTGCGGCGCTGCCAGGCGCGGGCGAACCAGGGCGCCTGGCGCGGGGTGTCGCAGTCCAGGGCGAAGACATCGCCACGGTGGTCGGCGTGCAGCGCCAACAGCGCCGTCAGCCAGTCGTGCGGAACCTCGATATCGGCATCGAGGAAGGCCAGCCACTCGCCCTGGCAGGCGGCCGCGCCACGGTTGCGCAGGGCGCCGATGGTCAGCCCCGGCAGGGTCAGCACCCGGGCGCCGAGGCCGCGGGCAATCTGCGGGCCGTCGTCGCGGGAGCCGTTGTCGACCACCACCAGCTCGCATTCAAGCCCGGCCACCTCGGCGGCGTTGCGCGCCGACTGCAAGGTACGGCCAATGTGCCGTGCCTCGTTGAACATCGGTATGACGATACTGATCCGGCTCATGCCACCTCCCGGGGCAGGCGCGCCCGCTCGGCTTCCAGGCGCAGGACACTGGACAGCGCGAGCATGATCCACAGGTACTTGTGGTTGGGCGCACTGAGGAACATCAGGAACAGGCCGATGGCGAGCATGCTCATGCACAGGTGGGTGAGCATGTCGGCCTGCTTGTGGTTGCCCTGCTGCAACCACAGCCGCCTGGCATACCAGAGGTTGTACAGGGCCAGGATCACCATGGCGGTGAACAGCAGGCCGGCCGGTACACCCACTTCACTGAAGATTTCCAGGTAGGTGTTGTGGGCCCGACGGTACAGGTCGCCGACCTTGCGGTTGGCCGAGAACGCCTTGGCATAGCCGGTGGTGGCGTAGTGCAGGGGGAAGGTGCCGGGGCCGGAACCGAGCAGCGGGTTCTCGCGGATCATCTTGCTGCCGACGACGATGTAGGAAGAACGCCGGCCCAGGGAGTCGTCCTTGAAGGCGTTGACCCCGGACTTGAGGTAGGTCAGCGACTGGATGCGGGCAATGTAGGTGTCCGGCATCACCGCCACGGCGGCGGGCAGCAGGATCGCCAGCCCCAGCATGGCAAAGCCCAGGTGACGCGGGCGCAGGCGGGCCACCTGTTCGCGGTAGTGGACCAGGACGATGCCCAGGCTGATCAGCAGCACCACCAGGCCCGAGCGCGAGTTGGTCTTGGTCATGCCGGCCAGCAACAGCAGGCAGCAGGCGATCCAGAACAGCCGCTGCAAGCGGTTGGGGCTGTTGAGCACCAGCCACAGCGCCATGGGCACGGCGATGGCGATGAGCATGGCGAAGACGTTGGGGTCCGAGAGCAGGCCGGCGGCGCGGCCCTCGTCCTGGTACTTGGTGGAGAACATGGCCATGATGCAGGTCAGGCCGACGCTCAGGGTCACCAGCCGGCACATCATCGCCAGGTTCAGCTCGCGGCCGATCAGCAGGGTGATGGCGAACAGCAGCAGGCCAACCGCCAGTTCACGAAAATGCCCAAGGGACATCTCGCTGCTGTCGCTGACCCAGAAACTCAGCAGGTACAGCGCCAGGAAGCCCAGCAGCAGCCGCCACATGGAGCTGCGCAGGCGCTCGCCGGGCAGTTGCCCGACCGCCAGTTGCAGCAACAGGACCAGGGCCAGGGAAGCGCCGATGACCTTGGCGGCCGACAGGTCGCTGTCCTTGAACAGACCTTCGAGCGGCACCACCGCGATGATCGCCAGCAGGCCCCAGGCCGGGCGCCGGTACAGCGCCAGCAGGCCGACCAGGCCAATGGCCGCACCGGGTGCCAGGTACGGGTAGGGGCTGGCCAGCAGGGCGATGCCTGCAATCGCAAACAGACCGATCAACGACAGTGGAATGATCATGCGCAGGTCTCCGTGGCCGCGCCCAGGTAGACCCGGGCCCAGCGTTGCGCCAGCGTCGGCAGGTGAAAACGTTCGCGTTGGGTGTGGCGTGCCTGGGCGATCAGTTCGGCCGCCTGGGCGGGGTCGAGCAACAGGGCTTCGAGCTGCGCGGCCAGCTCGTCCACTGCCAGTGGCCGGGCCAGCAGGCCGCTGCGACCGTGCTCGATGACATCGGGAATGCCGCCCACGCCGAAGGCCACCACCGGTACGCCATCCTGCATGGCTTCGAGCAGGATCATCGGCGTGCCTTCGGTGCGCGAGCTGATCACCAGGGCATCCAGGCGCGCCATCCACTTGCGCATGTCGCGTTGAAAGCCGGGCAGGCGGATACGCGTGTTCAGCCCGGCGGCATCGATGCGCGCCTGCAGCTGTTCCCGCTGTGGGCCGTCACCGAGCATCACTGCATCCAGCTGTGGATGGCGCTGGCACAGCGGGATCAGGGTATCGAGAAACAGGTCGGGGCCCTTTTCACTGCTCAAGCGCCCGACATAGCCGGCCAGCCAGCGACCGTCGCCATGGCTGAGGTCGGGCAGGGCGGTGGCTTCGGGCAGGCCGTTGGGGATGACCTGCAGCTTGTCCGGCGCAACGCCGGCCCGACGCAGCAGCACGGCGATGCTTTCGGCCACGCAGACCACCTGGGCGACGGTGCGGGTGCGGCACAACTGCAGGGTCAGCCAGCCATACAGACGCTGCTTGCGGCTGGTGGGGGTAAAGCCATGCTGGGTGCTGACCATCGGCAGTCCCAAGCGCCTGGCGGCCACCCAGCCGAACACCAGGCCCCTGAAGTTATGGGCATTGAGCAGCGGCCGCGGGTGGCGTTGCTTGCCAAGCTCGGCCAGCAGCGCAGCGAGGCCGTCGCAGGTCTGGCAGGCGACACCGGCGGCGCGAAACCGCGCCACCAGGTCTTGCGGGGCCCCGAGGAACAGCACCTGATGCTGTCCCGGGGTGGCCTGGCAGTGGTCCAGCAACATCCGTTCGGCACCGTAGAAGCCACCGCTGCTGAGCAGGTGGATGATCGGCCGGGTCGGGGTCAGGGGTGCGTTCAATTGCGCACCCAATGCATCAACCGTGGCAGGGTCCAGCCGCTGTGCGGGTTGGGCGTTTCCGGGGTCTGGTCGTTGATCACCAGCAACACCGGCAGGTCCAGTTGATGGCCGATTTGCGCCGGATGCTTGAAGCGATGGTCGAAGAACTCACGTACATAGACCAGGGCAATGGCCAGCAGCAGGCCGGTGAGCATACCGAACGGCACGATCAGCAGCGGCTTGGGAAACGCTGCTTCGGAAGGCTCGTAGGGGGCACTGAGGATCCGCGCGTTGGACAGGTCGCCCGCCAGCAGGCGCTCGCCGCGTGCTTCTTCATAGCGCTGGGTGTAGGTGAAGAACGCCTTGTGCAGGGCGTCGATCTCGGTGTCGAGCTGACGCGCCTTGCTCTGGGTTTCCTGCAACTGGTGCACCCGGCCTTTGTAGTCGGCGATGCGCTGGGTCTTCTGGGCGATCACGTCCTGGACCACGGCCAGGTCTTTCTCACGCTCCTTGATGCGGTTGGAGACGACCTTGAGGAACTGCTGGCGGGTCTTGGCGATCTGCTCGCGTTGCAGCACCATCTGCTCGCTGCTGGGCTGGAACACCGCCAGGTCGCTGACGTAGGTCAGCACCAGGGTGGTCAGTTGCTCGCCCAGTTGCTTGATCTCGCGGTCTTCGAACGCCACGTTGTCGACGGTGGTGGTGAAGGTGTAGGGGAAGGCGAAGTCACGCATGCCGGCGTTGCTGGCCGCGCCCAGGCTGGTCTTGAGGTAGTCCAGCCATTGCTTGCTTTGCAGCAGGCGGTCGCGGTACAGGTTCAGCGCCTGTTCCTCGGTGTTGATGGCATTGAGGCGGAAGGTGATTTCCTCCTTGGGGTCGGACGAGCCGATGCTTTCGAGCATGCCCAGGCGCTTGCTTTCCAGGTCATCCATGCGGGCCTGGTACTGCAGTTTCTTCTGCTCGTAGAACTCTTGCGGCAGCTCGTTCGATTGCAGGTTCTGGCGGTTCTTCAGGTAGTTGTCCAGCAGCCGGCTGACGAACAGGGTGCCCAGTTTCGGGTCGGGGAAGCTGTAGGTCACCGACACCACGTTGGAGCCGGGCAGGGTTTCGATCTTCAGGTCCTTGATCGCCTCGTCGGTGAGGGTGTCGAGCTGGGTATCGCGCACCGGGTCGACCTCAAGGCCGAACAGCGAACGCACCGGGTTGACCACGTACTCACGCAGCGGGTTGACGATCACGCTCTTGATCGGGCCGAACACCAGGCGCTGCATCAGGCCTGGCGGTATGTCGTACTGGCCCTCGTCGCGCAGCTGGCTGATGGTCTGGCGGATCAGGGTCGGCGAGCGCAGGATGTTGCTCTCCGTCTCCATGTCGGCCAGCGACGGCGGGATGAACTTGTCGGTCTCCTGGGCCAGGGCGGTGTTGGTATCGCTCTGGGACAGTTTCTTGGACTGGACGATGACCTCGGCCGTGATGTCGAAGCTCTGTTTGAGCACCAGCGGCAACAGCAGGGCAATCACTGCAAAGACCAGGAACACCCGCTTCACCAACTGGCGGTTGGCGAAGAAGATCCTGAAGAATTCATGCAGGTAGTTTTCTTTTGTGTTCATGCTCATTCACCCGCCTTGAATTAGTCGTCGCTGTCTTTGTTGTCAACACGGTAGGCAAAGCTGAAGCCGAAGCCCTGGAACAGCACCACATCGGCCAGTTGCCGGGCCAGGTCACCGGCGCTGGCCAGTTTGGTCTTGGGCACGTAGAGCATGTCGTCCGGTTGCAGGTAGGCCACTTGCGCAGCGCTGGCATCCAGGGCCTTGTCGACGTTGTAGGGGAACGCCTGGACCTGGTTGCCGCTGCGGCGCAGGATCATCACCGAATCCAGTCGCGCCTTGATGTTCGGGCCGCGGGCCAGGGTCAGGGCTTCGAGCACCGAGATCGGACGACGGATCGGGTAGGCGCCGGGCTGGCCGACCTCACCGAGCACATAGACCTCGTTGGCCGCGGTGGACTTGAGCATCACGTCCACGGTCATGCGCCCGGGCAGGCTGGCGTAGCGATTGTTCAGGTAGGTCTGCAGTTGATTGACCGTCATGCCTTGCAGCGGCACCGAGCCGATTTCCGGGAAGCTGGCCTGGCCGTCGGTGCCCACGGTGATTTCCCGGCTCATGCCGGTGGCCGGGTGGTTCAGGGCACTCTTGAGGTTCTGCTCGTTGGTCAGCGGGCTGATCACCTGCACCGTCAACTGGTCGCGGTTGGGCTGGAACAGGCTCTTGTTGCGGTAGGCCTGCTGGATGGTGCGGCGAGCCTCGTCGGGGGTCTGCCCGGCGATGTTCACCGAGGTGTTGGCCCGTGGCAGTTCGATGCTGCCATCGGGCAGCACCAGCTGGTTGCCGTTGAGCGAACTGGCCGAGAGAAACGCCAGGCCCACGGTGTCACCCGGCTGGATGCGGTAGGCATCGGAGCCGCTGGTGCTGATATGGAAGATCACATCGAGCACATCCTGTGGTCGCAGCACCTGTTCACGGCGCGGCAGTTCGGTGTCCTGGGCATTGGCCGGGGCGGCCGTCATGATCTGCACCGGCATCTGCCGGGATTCCTGGGTGGCGCAGCCGGCCAGGGTCAGCAGGCACAGCGCGAACGATGTGTATTTCATGGAAAGCTCCTGGGCTGCTGGCCTCAAAGGTTGTTGTACAGCCACTTGGGCATGTAGTACTTGCGCCGGTTGAAGACGCTGCCGATCAACCGCGCACCGGCCTGGGTCAGGCGCTGGGCCGCCGCCTGGGCCGCCTCCCAGCGGGTCTCCTCGGCGCACACCACCAGGATCACGCCATCGACCAGGGTGCCGATCACCAGGCTGTCGGCGCTGGCGTAGACCGCCTCGCCGTCGATCACCACGAAGCGATAGTGCTCGCCCAGGTGGCGCAGCAGGACCTTGAGCAGGTCAGGGTTCAGCCGCGCCTTGCCGCGTCGGTAGGTGCCGGCGGGCAAGATGTCGAACGGCTGGTCGGACAGGCGCACGATGCAGTCCTGCATCAAGGGCGGGGTGTCCTGGTCGAACATCAGGTCGTTGAACCCGCGCAGTTTGTGCAGGCTCAGTTGCTGGCTGAGGTTGTTGCCGCTTGGGCTGCTGTCCACCAGCAATACCGGGCCGCCGCTCATCAGCGCCAACTGGCTGGCGAAGGCCAGGGCACTGGTGCTGGTGCCGCTGCCGGTGTTGGCAGCAGTCAGCAACAGAATGCGCTGGTCCTCGTCGAGCACGGTGGACGTCAGGTTGGTTTCGCTCGGGGTGGCGATGGTCAGACTTCTTGAAGTAGAACCGTCCATTCAACTTGCTCCGTGGCCGCTGAAGACTTTGAAAGGCGTCTTGAAGAGGATTTTCAGGTCCAGCATCAAGCTCTGTTCGTTGATGTAGCTCAGGTCCAGTTCGACGCGCTGGTCGAAGTCGATATTGCTGCGGCCGCTGATTTGCCAGAGGCCGGTCATGCCGGGGTAGATGCTCAGGCGCGCAAGGTGGTTGTCCTTGTAGCGATAGGCGTTGAACGAAGTGGGGCGAGGACCGACCAGGCGCATATCGCCGAGCACCACGTTGAACAGGTTGGGCAGTTCGTCCAGGCTGCTGCGCCGCAGCCAGTGGCCGATGGGGGTGACACGCGGATCCTTGTCGATCTTGAAATCGATGGAGTCGGCGCCGTGTTTGTTCAGGTGGCGCACCGAGTCCTTCAGCGCTTCGGCGTTGGCCACCATGGTGCGGAACTTGTACATGCCGAAGGCGCGGCCGCGATAACCGGTGCGTTTCTGCACGAAGAACACCGGGCCCGGGCTGCTCAGCTTGACCAGTACGGCCAGCACCAGCAGCAGCGGCGAGATCAGCATGAGGATGCACAGGGCGCCGATGCAGGCGACCACCCGGTTGGTGCGCGACAGGGTCCAGGGACGCCCGCCGGCACGGCCGGTCATCCAGCCACGGCCCTGCATGTGGATCGCCGCGTCGATGCGTTGGCGGTGTGCCGGGTCCATGCGTTTGTCTTGGTGCAGTGCCTGCAGTTGCGCACTTTTAGGTTGTCCTGTCATACCGCCCTCCGTTGATGCTCGGGTGTTGGCCCGGTGACCCGCATGTCGTCCCTGGCAAGGTGCGGGTAGTACTGATGAAACCAGGCAATAAAGCGCCCGAGGCCTTCATCAAGTGAAATATGTGGGGTGAACCCGGTGACCTGCTCCAGGCTGCTGGCATCGGCGCAGGTGGCCAGCACATCGCCGGGCTGCAGGGGCAGCAGTTCGATCTCGGCCTTGCGCTGCAGGTGTTTTTCCAGCAGGGCGACGTAGTCGGTCAGCTCCACCGGGCGTTGGCCGCCGATATTGAACAGGCGCCAGGGCGCGTGGCTGCTGGCAGGGTCGGGCTGCTCGCGGTCCCAGTCCGGGTTGGCCCGGGGCGCCAGGGGCACCAGGCGCACCAGGCTCTCGACGATGTCGTCGATGTAGGTGAAGTCGCGCTGGTGCAGGCCAAAGTTGAACAGCTGGATCGGCCGGCCTTCGGCAATCGCCCGGGCGAACTGGATCGGCGACATGTCCGGCCGGCCCCAGGGACCGTACACGGTGAAAAAGCGCAGGCCCGTGGCCGCGATGCCGAACAGGTGGCTGTAGCTGTGGGCCATGGCCTCGTTGGCTTTCTTGGTCGCGGCGTACAGCGACAGCGGATGGTCCACCGCGTCCTGGACCCGGTATGGGGTGTGCTGGTTGGCGCCGTAGACCGAGCTGGACGAGGCATACAGCAAGTGCTGCACAGGATGGCGGCGGCAGCCTTCGAGGATGTTGAGAAAGCCGCACAGGTTGCTGTCGATGTAGGCCCGCGGGTTTTCCAGGGAGTAGCGCACCCCGGCCTGGGCCGCCAGGTGGATGACCACCTCGGGTTGCTCGCGGGCAAACAGCTCGGCCACGCCGGCGGCGTCGTTGAGGTCCAGGCGATACAGCGCGAAGGGGCGGGCCAGGGATGACACCCAGCGCACCCGGTCTTCCTTGAGCGCCGGGTCGTAGTAGTCGTTGAAGTTGTCCAGGCCGATCACCTCAAAGCCGTCCTGCAGCAAGCGCAGGGTGCAGTGAGCTCCGATGAAACCGGCGGCGCCGGTGACGAGTATTTTCATGGTGCCGGCGCCCCCGGCAGAACCTGTCGCAGGCCGATACCGCTGTAGCTCAGGCCGTAGGTGGCCACCTGGTCGGGGTTGTAGAGGTTGCGCCCGTCGATGATCACCCGGCTGCGCAGCTTCTTGGCCAGCAGGGCGAAGTCGACCACGCGAAAGGTCTTCCATTCGGTGCAGATCACCAGGGCGTCGGCGTCTTCCAGGGTGTCGTCGCGGGTGGCGCACAGGCGCAGGTCGTTGCGGTAGCCGTAGATGCGCCGGCATTCGGCCATGGCTTCCGGGTCATAGGCGCAGACGGTCGCACCCTCGGCCCACAGGGCCTCCATCAGGTAGCGGCTCGGCGCTTCGCGCATGTCGTCGGTGTTGGGTTTGAACGCCAGGCCCCAGAGGGCGATGGACTTGCCGGCCAGGCTGCCGGGCAAGTGCTGCTTCAACTTGCCGAAGAGGATCTGGCGCTGGGCGTCGTTGACCTCGCTGACACTCTGCAACAGCCGCAGCGGCATGCCGCTGTTCTCGGCGGTGTGCAGCAGGGCGCGCAGGTCCTTGGGGAAGCACGAGCCGCCAAAGCCGCAGCCGGGGTAGATGAAGTGATAGCCGATGCGTGGATCGGAGCCGATGCCCTTGCGCACGGCCTCGATGTCGGCGCCCAGGCGCTCGGTGAGGTTGGCCAGCTCGTTCATGAAGCTGATGCGCGTGGCGAGCATGGCATTGGCCGCGTACTTGGTCAGCTCGGCGCTGCGGTTGTCCATGAACATCAGCTTTTCATGGTTGCGGCAGAAGGGCGCGTAGAGCTCGGCCAGCTGGTCATGGGCCTGCTCGTCGGCAGTGCCGACGATGATCCGGTCCGGGCGCATGCAGTCGGCCAGGGCACTGCCTTCCTTGAGGAACTCGGGGTTGGAGACCACCCGGACCTTGAGGTTGTCCTTGGCCAGGTGCTGGAGTTCTTCCCGGGCCAGCTGGGCGACCTTGTCGGCGGTGCCGACCGGTACGGTGGACTTGATGATCAGGGTGCGGTCGGCGTCCATCAACCCGGCGATCTGCCGGGTCACCCCCAGCACATGGGACAGGTCGGCCGAGCCGTCTTCATCGGGCGGGGTACCGACAGCGATGAAGATCAGCTCGGCATGCGCCACTGCATCGCTGGCCTGGGTGCTGAACAACAAGCGTCCTTCCTTGATGTTCTCTTCGAGCATGCTCGACAGCCCAGGTTCGCTGATCGGTGGAACACCCTGGCGCAGTTGATTGATCTTGTGTGCGTCGACATCGACGCACAACACTCGGTGACCTACGTCTGCCAGGGCAGCAGCTTGTACAAGACCGACATAGCCGGTGCCAAATACGCTCACGTCCATGTCGGCGTGCCTCGTATGGAGTAATGAGAATGAAACAGGTGTGAAGAGGGTATAGCCCACCGGTGAACGGTTGTGTCAATCAAATGGCATGTTTCGTCGGATTTACAGTCGCTAAAAAATGGGCTTTTTGCCATCAAGCCTTTTGAAATCCGTACCTTAGCGAATCTGGGCAGTGGCAATTGGCCGCTTGCTAAAACGATGAACGGTCATGAGCCCCTAAAAACGTGGCCTGTAGGAAGGGTACTGTTTCACGAATGCAACGCTTTCTCGTTCTCGGCCTGTCAGAATTGGCGCACGTAAGTTGAGTCAGATTATTGACGAATTCGGGTTTGCGCTTTGTGACAGCACTGCTAACGTGGAAGAAGCCCGGGTCGTAAAAGGGCCTATTTGCGAGGGAGCCATGCGCCGATATTTCAAGGAAATGCTGCTCGTCCTGTACCTACTCAGTCACTTTCCCTACTACCTCGAACGCATCCAGGCCATCGGCCCGGGTCCGGCGCTGGTGTTGTATGGCGGGGTGTTCGTGTTGCTGGTGCTGGCCCTGCTGCTGTGCGCCACTATTCGCCAAGGTTGGCTGCGCTGGAGTTTTGCCCTGGTGTTTTCGGCCAGTGCGCTGTTTTTCGATGCCTACACCCGTATCACCGCCGATTACCTGACCTACAGCGCCTTTATCTCCATGGTCTATTCCGGCGGCTTCATCGGCGAGGCCCTGGCGCAGTACCACAGCGTGATCCTGCAGAGCCTGGGACGTACGCTGCTGTTGCTGCTGGGCCTGGGCCTGCGCCCCCGGCGCACGCTGCCGGGGCCGGCGTTGCTGCCCTGGGCTGCGCCGCTGCTGGCCATCGCCCTGTTGACTACCATCCTGTTCGTGCGCGCAGGCGAGGGCGCCCGTGGCCTGCCGATCATGTACACGCCGCTGGCCTACCTGAACCTGATGGCCTACGAATCGCTGAACAACCATGTCGGCCCGCGCGAACCCGTGACCCTCTCGCGCAACGGGCCGGTGCTGGCCCGTGACATCGTGCTGATCATCGATGAAAGCGTCTCGGGCAACTACCTGGACCTGAACACCGCCCAGGGCGTGCGCAGCCACCTCAACCAGGCACAGCCCGGGGCGAGCATCTTCAACTACGGCTACGCCGCCTCCATCGCCAACTGCAGCGCCGACACCAACGTCACCCTGCGCTACGGCGGCACCCGCAGCGACTACCTGCGCATCAACTCGACCCTGCCGTCGATCTGGCAGTACGCCAGGGCGGCGGGCCTGGGCACCGTGTACATCGATGCCCAGCGTACCGGCGGCAACCTGCAGAACCTGATGACCCAGACCGAGAAGCGTGACATCGACCAGTTCATCCAGTTCGATGACACCCCGGTGCAAGACCGCGACATGGCGGCAGTGGACAAGCTCATCGCGCTACTGGGCGATGACAAGGCGCAACTGATCGTGATGAACAAGGTGGGCGTGCACTTCCCGGTGCACGACAAGTACCCCGATGCCTTCATGGCCTACCGCCCGGCCTTGCCCCGCGGGCAGTACGCCGATATCACCGACACCGGCCGGCGTGACGGCTTCAGCGGGCAGCCGGAGGATTGGGTGCTGTACCGCAATTCCTACAAGAACAGCCTGTTGTGGAACGTCGGCGAGTTCTTCAATCGCCTGTTCGCCCGGGCCGACCTCAGCCAGGCGGTGCTGATCTATACCTCCGACCATGGCCAGGACCTGCACGAGCGCGGCAATCCGGGCTTGAACACCCATTGCGACAGCGACCCGGTGGAAGAGGAAGGCCTGGTGCCGCTGGTGGTGATCCAGGGCGAGCAGCTCAAGACCCTGGACTGGGATGCGGCGCTGGCCGGCAACAAGGACCGCTCCAGCCACTACAACATCTTCCCGACCCTGTTGCAGTTGCTCGGTTATGACCCGGCCGGCATCGCACCGGTCTACGGGCGCTCGCTGGCGGTGCCGACCGAGGACGACTTCAGCTTCAACACCCGCTTCAACGCGCGGCTGGGGGCGGAGCCGGTGTTCAAGCGCATCGACCTGAGCGAGGTGGTGACCCCGGGCACAGGGGTGACGGGCGAGCAGATGCCGGTGGGCAAGGCCGATTGAGCGTGGCCCTTATGGCACTCGGGCGTGCAGGGCGCGGAAGCTGTCGGCTTCCTCCACCAGCCAGTCATGCACGGCCCGGGCGCCCGGGTGGGTCAGTCCGCCGGGCGGGTAGTGCAGAACGTAGCGCTTGTGATTGGCGATCGGCAGCCCGAAAGGCACGATCAGGGTGCCACGCTCCAGCTCGTCATTGAGCAGGGTACGGCGGGCAATGGCCACGCCGATGCCGGCGATGGCCGCCTCGATGGTCAGGTGATTGCGGTTGAAGGTATGGCCGCGACGCACGTCCAGGCCGGCGGCACCGATGCCCTCCAGGTAGAACTCCCACTCCGCATATTCGGAACTGCCGCGCCAGGCGGTGATGTCGTGCAGCAACGGATAGTGCGCAAGATCGCTAGGCCCGTGCAGCGGCGGGCGGCCGCGCAGCAGCGCCGGTGAGCACACCGGAAAGATCTGCTCGTCGAGCAAGGGGGTGGAATGCATGCCCGGGTAGCTGCCGTCGTTGAGGTCGATGGCCAGGTCGAAATCGCCTTCGCGCAGGGCCTGGCTGCTGTCTTCGGCCACCAGGCGCAGCTGGATGTCCGGGTAGCGTTGTTGCAGGCGCGGCAGGCGTGGCGTCAACCATTTGGCCAGGAACGAGGGGATCGAGCGCAGGCGCAGGGTGCCGCGAATCTCGCCGGCGTCCAGGCGCCGCAGTTCGGCATCGATGTTGCCGTAGGCTTCGCTGACCGTCTGCGCCAGGCGCTGGCCTTCGGCGCTGAGCTCCACACCGCGGGCGCGACGCAGGAACAGGCGAAAGCCCAGGCGCTCTTCCAGTTGGCGAATCTGCTGGCTGACCGCCCCCGGCGTGATGTGCAGTTCCTCCGCGCAGCGGGTGAACGACAAGTGCCGCGCCGCACAGGAAAACACATGGAGCCAGACATACATCTGGCCATTCATTTGCCGTCTCATCGTTTAGTTCTACTAAAGGCTTGCTTAGAAAGTTTCGTTGGTCAATGCCACGGTGACCGGGCAGTATCGCGCAACTTCGCGAAACCCTTCAATTTTTTCACAGCGCGGCAGGGCGACATTCGTCGCTTGAGTGTGCAGGCATTAGCATGGCTATCAGTGTTTTCGACCTTTTCAAAATTGGCATCGGGCCTTCCAGTTCCCATACCGTAGGCCCGATGCGGGCGGCTGCCACCTTCGCCCAGGCCCTGCGCGAGCAGGGTTTGCTGGCCCAGGTGAGTCGCCTGGAGGTGCGCCTGTATGGCTCGCTGTCGGCCACCGGTGTCGGTCACGCCACGGACCGGGCCTGCCTGCTTGGGCTGATGGGCCAGTGGCCGGACCAGATCGAGCCCCGTAGCATCGAGTCGCTGATCCGCCAGTTGCAGGACAGCCAGGTGCTGTTGCTCGACGGCAGCCAGCCGGTGCCCTTCGATTGTGCCCGTGATTTGCTGCTGCTCGACGAAAGCCTGCCGTACCACCCCAACGCCATGACCCTGGAAGCCAGCAGCGCCAGCGGCTCCTTGTTGCAGCAGACCTACTACTCGGTGGGCGGCGGCTTTATCGTCGAAGCCGCTGAGATCGGCCGGGTGGCCAGCACCGAGCAGGTGCAATTGCCCTACGATTTCGACAGCGCCGCCCAGTTGCTCGCCCTGTGCAAGCAGCACCGGTTGCGCGTGAGCGAACTGATGATGGCCAACGAGCTCGCCTGGCGGCCCGAGGCCGAGGTCCGCAGCGGCCTGCTCAAGCTCTGGGCGGCCATGCGCGAATGCGTCGACAACGGTTTGCGCAATGAGGGCATCCTGCCTGGCGGGCTGCAGGTCAAGCGCCGCGCCGCCAAGCTGCACCGCAGCCTGCAGGAACTGGGCAAGCCCAATGTGATCGGCTCGACCCTGAGCGCCATGGAGTGGGTCAACCTGTTCGCCCTGGCGGTCAACGAAGAGAACGCCGCCGGCGGGCGCATGGTCACCGCGCCTACCAACGGCGCGGCAGGGATCATCCCGGCGGTGCTGCACTACTACATGAAGTTCAACCCGGACGCGTGCGACAACGACGTGGTCGATTTTCTCCTCAGCGCCGCCGCGGTGGGCATCCTGTGCAAGAAAAACGCCTCGATCTCCGGCGCCGAAGTGGGCTGCCAGGGCGAGGTCGGCTCGGCCTGCGCCATGGCGGCGGCGGGGCTTGCCGAGGTGCTCGGGGCCACGCCCATGCAGCTGGAGAACGCTGCCGAAATCGCCCTGGAGCATAACCTGGGCCTGACCTGCGACCCGGTCGGCGGCCTGGTCCAGGTGCCGTGCATCGAGCGCAATGCGATTGCCGCGGTCAAGGCCATCAATGCCGTGCAGATGGCCCTGCGTGGCGATGGCGAGCACTTCATTTCCCTGGACCGGGTGATCCGCACCATGCGCGACACCGGCGCCGACATGCACGCCAACTACAAGGAGACCTCGCGCGGCGGCCTGGCGGTCGCGTTCGTCGAGTGTTGATTGCGTTGCCGCCAGGCTGCGATCGCCGGCTGTAGGAGCGCAGGCGAGGCAGAACAGTTGCATGCAAAGATCCCAAGTTATTCATAAGCAACAAAAACAACTACAAGGCAATATCGATGACTGATGTAAATAGCACCACGACCATTCGTGTGGAATCGGCTGCGCCTGCGCAAGGCAAAGCCTGGAACCGCCACGACACCACCTGGGTCCTGGGCCTGTACGGCACCGCCATCGGCGCCGGTACCCTGTTCCTGCCGATCAACGCCGGGGTAGGGGGCTTCTGGCCGCTACTGATCCTGGCGCTGCTGGCCTTCCCCATGACCTTCTACGCGCACCGCGGCCTGACCCGCTTCGTGCTCTCGGGCAAGCGCGGCGCCAGCGAAGACATCACCGAAGTGGTCGAAGAACACTTCGGCGTCGGTGCCGGCAAGCTGATCACCTTGCTGTACTTCTTCGCCATCTTCCCGATCCTTCTGGTGTACAGCGTCGCCCTGACCAACACCCTGGGCAGCTTCATGGAGCACCAGCTGCACATGACCCCGCCACCGCGGGCCCTGCTGGCCTTGCTGCTGATCTGCGGCCTGATGATCGTGGTGCGCAGTGGCCAGGGCATCATCGTCAAGGTCATGAGCCTGCTGGTCTACCCCTTCGTCGCGGCGCTGCTGTTGCTGGCCCTGAGCCTGATCCCCAACTGGAACGGCGCGTTCTTCGCCCAGGCCAGCGAAGGCATGCCCATGGACCTGTTGCTCAAGACCCTGTGGCTGGCGATTCCGGTGATGGTGTTCTCCTTCAACCACTCGCCGATCATCTCGGCCTTTGCCGTCGACCAGAAACACCGCTATGGCGAGCAGGCCGACCAGAAAAGCGGCAAGATCCTCGCCAGCGCCCATGTGATGATGGTGCTGACGGTGATGTTCTTCTGCTTCAGCTGCGTGCTGGCCCTGAGCCCGGCTGATCTTGCCGCGGCCAAGCAGCAGAACATCTCGATCCTGTCGTACCTGGCCAACCACTTCCAGACCCCGGTCATTGCCTTCGTCGCCCCGCTGATCGCCCTGGTGGCGATCACCAAGTCGTTCCTGGGCCACTACATCGGTGCCAGTGAAGGCTTCCAGGGCATGATCATCAAGAGCCTGCGCAGCCGTGGCAAACAACTGCCGGCCAAGCGCCTGGAACAACTGACTGCCTTGTTCATGGTCCTGACCTGCTGGGCGGTGGCCACGCTCAACCCGAGCATCCTGGGCATGATCGAGAACCTCGGCGGCCCGGTGATCGCCTGCCTGCTGTTCCTGATGCCGATGTACGCCATGCACAAGGTGCCGTCCTTGCGTAAGTACTCGGGCAAGGTCTCCAACGTCTTCGTGGTGCTGATCGGCCTGATCACCTTGTCGGCGATCCTCTATTCCTTCCTCGCCTGATGCCTTAGTGTAGGGACTCCGTGCCAGGCCTCGGGGGCCTGGCCGTTGTCAAGGAAGCCTGCACCGATGACCGATTCGACCGTCCACGCCGAACTGGGCGAGATCCCCTACAGCGTCAACCTGTCCGCTGGCGCGAACCAGTGGCTTGCCGATGAAAACCAGGCACTCGGTGGCCGCGACAGCGGCCCCAACCCCCATCAACTCTTGCTCTCGGCCCTGGGTGCCTGCACCGCGATCACCCTGTCCATGTATGCCCGGCGCAAGGAATGGCCGTTGCAGCATATCCATGTGCAGCTGGATATCACCAAGGAAGAGAAGGGGACGCCCATGCACACCCAGATCAAGCGGGTGATCGAACTGCATGGCGATCTCGATGCTGCCCAGCGCGAGCGCCTGCTGGGCGTGGCCAATGCCTGCCCGCTGCACAAGCTGCTCAGCGGCAACATTGTCATTGACAGTCAGCTGGCTGATTGATGCCTCTCGGGATGTAGCCGCTGCCGCCAGGCTGCGATCGGTCGCATCGCGACCGCAAAACCTGCCGCATCGATCCTTCAGGCCCATCCCGTTGCCCGGGGCTGCGACTGCTGCGCAGTCGATCGCAGCCTCATGCCTGGACAGCGGCTACGCGAGGAGTTCCAGGCTCCTGGCGTCGGGCTCGCCGGCATAGAACTGGTCCAGGCCAGCCTGGAACAACCGATGGTCGGGTGCGACGCTGGCGAACAGGGTGAGGCAGGAGCGCAGCTTCAGGTCGTCGGGGTGGCCGAGGATCTGCAGGGCGCTTTTGTCCTTGTGTTGCAGCAGGGCACTGACACATTCCTCAAGGCGCGGCCCAAGCACCGGGTGCTGCAGATAGGCCACGGCCTCGCTCCGACCACTGATCGCATAGAAATCGGCGATGTCGCTATGCGCCAGGCCATAGAGTTGCGGGAAGATGAACCAGATCCAGTGGCTGGTCTTGCGCCCATCCTGCAACTCGTGCAGGACCTTGGTGTAGACCGGCTCCTGGGCCTCGACGAAACGCTGAAGATCAGAGGGCTTGAACATGATCGTGTTCCTCGTCGTGGACGCCTGGACAGTATGACCGTTCATGGCGCGACCTCAAGGGTTTCCAGGGCCTGGCGCAGCCTCTGCGGCAATGGCACCGGGCGTTGGGTCAGGCGGTCGACGTAGACATGGACGAAGCGGCCCTGGGCCGAGGCCTGGCCATTTTCGTTGGCGAATAGCCCCACCTCGTAACGCTGGATGACGGGCTTGCCGGATGTGAGAGGGGGGCACGGGATCATGGACAGCGCCTGATGGGGGCGTCAGGCGACCTGGAGGTCGGGTTGCGGTGGACGGAATACGCTCAGCACGATGAAGCAGGCCAGTACGTACAGACTCATGACCAGGTACAGGCTGTAGCTGGTGCCGCCACTGGCGGTGTTGATGGCCGTGGTCAACGAAGGGCTGATGGCGCCACCCAGGTTGCCGATGCTGCTGACCAGGGCGATGCCGGCAGCCATCGACGCCTTGGGCAGGTATTCGGACACCAGGGCGAAGAACACCGGCGTTATCGAGGTCAGCCCCATGACGGCCAGGCACAGGCCGGCCAGCGAAAGGGTCAGTGCGCCTTGCGCCAGGGCGATCAGGCCCAGCCCCGTCGCGGTGAGCAGGGCGCCGGCGGTGAAGTGCCAGCGACGCTCCTGGCGACGGTCCGAGCTGCGGCCGAGCAGGAGCACGCCGGCTATTGCAAATAGCTGGGGCAAGGTCGCGTAGAGGCCGATCTGCAGCAGGTCGGTGACGCCCCAGCTCTTGATCAGGGTCGGTGTCCAGAACACCACGGTGTAGGTGCCGCCGACCATCAGCACATAGGTCAGCGCCAGCGCCCAGACCCGGGCGTCACGTAGGAACTGGCCCAGCGACGCATGCGCGGCCTTGGCGCTGCTCTGGTCTTCGGTGTCGAACGCCTGGCGCAGCTGCGCCTTCTGCGCAGGGCTCAACCAGGCCGCCTGCTCGGGACGGTCCACCAGCCAGAACCAGGCCAGGATGCCCAGCAGCGGTGCCGGCAGGCCCTGGACCAGGAACAGCCATTGCCAGCCGTGCCAGCCATTGATGCTGTCGAGGTACTTCATGATCGCGCCCGACAAGGGCCCGGCGATCAGGCTGGCGGCGATCGCGCCGAGCATGAAGATGCCGATCATCCGCGCGCGCCGCGCCGGTGGGTACCAGTAGGTCAGGTAGAGCAGGGCGCCCGGGGTGAAGCCGGCCTCGAACACGCCGAGCAGAAAACGCAGGACGTAGAACTGGGTCGGCGTCTGCACGAACATCATCGCCATGGCCACCAGCCCCCAGCAGACCATGATGCGCAGCAGGGTCTTGCGCACGCCGATCCGTTCCAGCATCAGGTTGCTCGGCACCTCGAACAACAGGTAACCGACGAAGAAGATCCCCGCGCCCAGGGCGTAGACGGCATCGCTGAAGGCCAGCGTCTCCTTCATCTGCAACTGCGCGTAGCCGACATTGATGCGATCGAGGAAGGCCACCACATAGGCAGCCAGCAGCAGCGGCATGATGCGCCAGCTGATCTTGCGAAATAGCATCCGGTCATCCGGGGAGGCTGTCTGGTCCATCGCTGTCTCCAGGTTGTTGTTCTTGTTGCGAAGGGGCGGGGTGCCCAGGCCTTTCTGTGTAGAAGTCGGCAGCCTGGATACTGCGTGCGCGGCGCCGCAGGGGACCCTCCCTGTTCGGGGGGGGATCGGTGCGCAAAGGGCAGGCCTGGGTGGTTACCGGCAACCTACCCGCTTCGAGGGGGGGGAGTGTCGGCCTGCCGGCCTAAGGTGGGGCCAAGGCGTTCGCAACAGACGCAACCGTAGAACTCGTCGAATTCAAAGGTATAACAATGATTCCTCGCACCCTTTTCGATCATGAGCACGAAGCCTTCCGCGATTCGGTCCGGCGTTTCCTCGCCGAGGAATGCACGCCGTTGCACGAGCAATGGGAAGAAGACCGCCTGGTGCCCCGGCGGATCTGGCAGCGGGCGGGCGCGCTGGGCATGCTCAATGCCACCACCCCGGAGGCCTATGGTGGCCTGGGCCTGGACCGGCTGTTCTCGATGATCGCGGTGGAGGAGGTCGCCCGTGCCGGGCTCTCGGGCCTGAGCGGCTTCAACGTGCATGACATCTGTGCCGGCTACCTGATCAACTTCGGCACTGAGCAGCAGAAGCAGCAATGGTTGCCGAAAATGGCCAGCGGCCAGGCCATCGCCGCCGTGGCCATGACCGAGCCGGACACCGGCTCCGACCTGCAGGCAGTCAAGACCCGCGCGGTGCTGGACGGCGACGACTACGTCATCAACGGCGCCAAGACCTTCATCTCCAATGGCACCAACAGCGACATCATCGTGGTCATCGCCAAGACCGGCAACAGTGGCAAGGGCTCCCGGGACATCTCGCTGATCCTGGTGGAGGCCGATCGCGCCGGGGTCAGCAAGTCCAGGCCGCTGCGCAAGGTCGGCCTGCATGCCCAGGACACCACCATGCTGTTCTTCGAGGACGTGCGGGTGCCCAAGGCGAACATCCTCGGCGGCGAACCGGGCCAGGGTTTCTACCAGTTGATGAAGGAGCTGGCCTGGGAGCGCCTGAGCATCGGCATTCTCGCCGTGGCCGCGAGCCAGGCAGTGCTGGAGCAGACCATCGACTACACCCGCGAACGCAAGGCCTTCGGCAAGCCGATCATCGACTTCCAGAACTCGCGCTTCAAGCTGGCCGAGCTCAAGACCGACATCGTCCTGGGGCAGACCTATGTCGATCGTTGCATGGAGCTGGAGTTGCAACACGCGCTGAGCCCGGAGGCGGCGGCCGCGGCCAAGCTCTGGTGCACCGAGCTGTACTCGCGGGTGGTCGACCAGTGCGTGCAACTGCATGGCGGCAATGGCTACATGCTCGAATACCCGGTGGCCCGCCATTACCTGGACAGCCGGGTCAACCGCATCTACGGCGGCGCCAACGACATCATGCGCGAGCTGGTGGCCCGCAGCCTCTGACGCGCTTCGTCACACCGGGCCGGCGCCTTGCGTCGGCTGTACTGACTTTTGGCCAACGTTGGGGTACAAATCCGACCATCGCCCTGATGTCGTTCATCCTGGCCGTGTTTCCCAGCCATCGCGGCCATAGGCCGCGATGGGCTGCAGAGCAGCCCCAACGAAACATTCGCTACGCCCGGCAAGCGACCTGTGAAGCGGAGAACGCTCAGTACATGCATACCGACAAACTGCTGGTGTCGACCAAATTCGCGCCGCCGCGCATCGGCACCCAGACCATCCTGCGCCAGCGCCTGCTTGAACAACTGCAGGGCATGGCGCAATGCCGCGTGGGCCTTTTGACCGGCAGCCCGGGGTTCGGCAAGACCACGCTGCTGGCCCAGTGGCGCCAGGCGATGATGCGCTCGGGCGCAGAGGTGGCCTGGCTGTCGCTGAGCGCCGATGACAAGCACCTGGCGATCTTCTTCGCCTACCTGCGCGGTGCCCTGCAACGCCTGGGCATTGCCCTGGACAGCGGCATTCCGCTGGAGGGGGCAAGGCCGGAGTTCATCGACGAAGTGGTGGCGGCCATTGTCGAAGGCGCGACGGCGATCAACAAGGAACTGTTCCTGGTCATCGACGACTACCAGCACGTCACCGATCCGCGCTCCCACCAGTTGATGCAAAAACTGCTGGATCACAGCCCGGAGAACCTGCATTTCGTCATCTCCTCCCGTGTCGGCCCGCCGCTGAGCTTCAGCCGCCTGCGCCTGAGTGGCCAGTTGGTCGAGCTCGATTGCGCCGCCTTGCCCTTCGACCTCGGGGAGTCGCGGGCATTCCTCGAACAGAGCCTGGCGGCCTTGAAGCTCAGCCCCGAGGAACTGCACCAGATCCACGAGCTGACCAGCGGCTGGCCGGCCACCCTGCAACTGGTGATCATCCTCCTGCGCAGCGACCCGGACTCACGCAGTGCCCTGCGCGAGATGGGCTGGCGCTCCGACGACCTGCAGAGCTACCTGGCGGAAAACGTCATGGCGCATCTGCCGCCGGAGTTGGCGACCTTCATGGAGAGCGTGAGCATCTGCCGGCGCTTCAACGCCTCCCTGGCCCAGGCGGTGACCGGCAGTGACTCGGCGCAGGCCATGCTCAAGCGGCTGGATGAAGAAAACCTGCTGATCTTCCGTGTCGAGGCCGACGACCGTCAGCCGTGGTATCGCTTCCATGCCCTGTTCGGCGATTTCCTGGCCACACGCCTGGCCCGTCGGGACAGCAACGCGCAAACCGAACTGCATTACCGGGCCGCCCGCTGGTTCGCCGAGCGCAAGCTGCTGGCCGAGGCGGTGCGCCATGCCACTCTGGCGGGCGACCTGAGCTTTGCCGCGCAACTGATCGAACGCGCAGCGCCGGCGACCTGGAGCCTGAGCCAGCTCAGCCCGTTGCTGCGCCTGCTCGATCGGCTGCCCCAGGACATCCTGTTCTCGCGGCCGCGCTTGTTCTTCCTCGGTTGCCTGGCCTATGCGCTGACGGCGCGCCCGGCCAAGGCCGAAGCCTGGCTGGAGCAGTTCCAGCGCAGCGGTGCGGCGCAGCAGGCCGATGTCGCCTACCGGCTGCCGCTGGTGCAGGCGGCCATCGAAGTGCAGCGTGATCGCTCCGAGCCGATCATCGGCCTGCTCAAGGACTTCCAGGCCTTGCCCGACGACTATTCGGTCACCCGCTTCGGCGCGCCGGCGTTGCTGGCCATCGCCTATGCGGCCGCCGGCAGGATCGAGGAGGCGCTGCAGTGCCTGGACCGCAATCCCATTCCCGACGCCGAGCGCGACGCCGAGATGGCCCTGGTGGCCGAAGGCGCGCGCACCCTCTGTTACCTGCAGACCGGCCAGGTGCACGAGGCCGAACGGATCGGATCGATCCAGCTGGCCCGCGCCGTATCGGTCCATGGTCACCGTTCGGCCAGCGCCTATCTTGGCGCCGCCACCCTGGCCGAGGTGTACCGCGAGCTGGATCGCACCGATGAAGCGCGGGAGATCCTCGCCAATCGCAGCGGCCTGCTGCAGTGGGCCATGCCCGATACCATGCTGCGCGCCACCATCTGCCGGGCGCGACTGGACCTGTTGCAGGACAGCGCGGCGATGGCCATGGCGTTTCTGCAACGCCAGGAGCGTCACTTCCACGCTATCGGCCAGGATCGCGCCCTGGTGCATTGCCTGGCCGAGCAGGCGCGTATCGCCTTGCTCGAACAAGACAAGGTCCTGGCAGCCGACCGGGTCGCCAAGCTGCAGGGCCTGGCCGCCGGCTACCAGCAGGCGTCAGGTTTCCAGGCCGATATCCCGGCGATTGCGGCGCTGGCCCAGGCCCGTCTGCTGCTGGCCACCAACTACCCGGACAAGGCCCTGCAAGCACTGCAAACGCTCTGCGCCTACGCCGAGCGATTCAGGCGCGGCCAGTTGCAGGTCACCGCGCAGTTGCTGATGGCCTGCGCGCACGCTGACCTGCTGCAGCCGGAGCAGGCGCACCGGCACCTGTTCGCCGCCGTGTCCCAGGGCCGCGAACTGGGGCTGGTGCGGACCTTCCTGGATGAAGGCGAGGTGCTGCGCAAACTCATCGCCGGGGCTGCCGGCAAAGGCCTGGCGGCCGAGGACGAGGCTTACCTGGCACAGCTGCTGGAGCGCTTCGGCACGGCCAGCGCCGGTCGTGGCGGCGAGGCGAGCGGCACTGGCGCAACGTCGGTACTGACACCCCGGGAGCTGGCCATCCTGCAGTTGATCAGCCAGGCCATGGCCAACAAGCGCGTAGCCCTGACCCTGAACATCTCGCTGGAAACGGTGAAGTGGAACCTGAAGAACATCTACGTGAAGATGGGGGTTTCCAGCCGTTATGACGCGGTGTCCTGGGCCCGCAAGCACGGCCTGATCGAGTAAGTGCGAAAACACCAGCGCCGGTCCTCCGTGGCGTTGCGTGGACGCCGCCGGGCGCACCGTCGCTGGTATTTCGCCGGGCCAGTCTAGGGCCGCCAGCGGCGTGCCCTCCAACCCCGTAAGGGGGGGGCACGAGCGCGAAATCCACTCCCCTGTATATCCCCCCCTCCCTGAGGGGGCGGCTCGCCGATACCTGCTCCTATGATCGATCCAGAGCCCCTGTAAAGGTGGCGAAACGACGACCCTAGGAGAGAACCAGCAATGATTCCGCGTAGCCTGTTTGATCATGAGCACGAGGAGTTTCGCAGCAGCGTGCGGCGCTTCCTGGCGCAAGAATGTGCGCCTTGCCTTGAGCAGTGGGAAGCCGATCAGCGGGTGCCCCGCAAGATCTGGAAGCGTGCCGGCGCGCTGGGCATGCTCAACGCCACCACGCCGGAAAGCTATGGCGGCCTGGGCCTGGACCGACGCTTCTCGATGATCGCCACCGAGGAGATCTACCGGGCGGGCCAGGCCTCGGGGCTGATCGGCTTCGGCGTGCACGACATTGTCGCCGGGTACCTGGTGAACTTCGGCAGCGAGGCGCAGAAGCACACCTGGCTGCCGAAGATGGCGGCAGGCGAGGCCATCGGTGCGGTGGCCATGACCGAACCGGACACCGGCTCCGACCTGCAGGCGGTCAAGACCCGCGCCGTACTCGACGGTGACGAGTACGTCATCAACGGCGCCAAGACCTTCATCTCCAACGGCACGAACTGCGACATCGTGGTGGTGGTCGCCAAGACCGGCAACAGCGGCAAGGGCGCCCAGGACATCTCGCTGATCCTGGTCGAAGCCGACCGCGCAGGCTTCAGCCGTTCCCGGCCCTTGCGCAAGGTCGGCCTGCACGCCCAGGACACCACCATGCTGTTCTTCGAGGACGTGCGCGTGCCGAAGCACAACCTGCTCGGCGGAGTGGCCGGGCAGGGCTTCATCCAGCTGATGAAAGAGCTGGCCTGGGAGCGCCTGTCCATCGCCATCAGCAGTGTCGCCGGGGCCCTGGCGGTGCTGGAAAGCACCCTGGAGTACACCCGCGGGCGCAGCGTGTTCGGCAAGCCGATCTTCGAGTTCCAGAACACCCGCTTCAAGCTCGCCGACCTGAAGATGCAGCTGGCGGTGTCGCGCAACTACGTCGACCGCTGCATGGAGCAGTGCCTGGCCGGCAACCTCAGCCCGGAAGCGGCGGCTGCCGCCAAGCTGTGGTGCTCGGACCTGTACACCAAGGTGGTGGACGAATGCCTGCAACTGCACGGGGGCAACGGCTACATGCTCGAGTACCCGGTGGCCCGTCACTACCTCGATCACCGCGTCCTGCGCATTGCCGGCGGCGCCAACGACATCATGAAGGACCTGGTCGGGCGCACGCTCTGATCCGGGCCGCAGAGGAATACCCATGGACTACCTGATTCCCCGTACGCTGTTCAGTGCCGAACACGAAGCGTTCCGCCACGCCGCCCGCCGCTTCATGGACGAGGAGGTCGCACCGTTCCACGCCCAGTGGGAGAAGGACAAGTGCGTGCCCCGCGAGGTCTGGCGCAAGGCCGGCGAGCTGGGCATGTTGCTGCCCTCCATGCCGGAAGAATACGGCGGCCCCGGCGCCGACCGGCTGTTCGACATGGTCTTCTCCGAGGAATTCATGCGCATCGGCGCCACCGGCCTGATGGGCTTCGGCGTGCACGGCCTGGTGGCCTTCTACATCCTCAACTACGGCACCGAGGCGCAAAAGCAGGCCTGGTTGCCGCGGATGATCGCAGGCGAAGCGGTCGGCGCCATCGCCATGACCGAGCCCAACACCGGCTCGGACCTGCAGGCGGTGCGCACCCGCGCCGTGCAGGACGGCGACCACCTGGTCCTCAACGGCTCCAAGACCTTCATCTCCAACGGTGCCTCCTGCGACCTGGCGCTGGTGGTGTGCAAGACCGGCACCAGCGGCAGCGCCAAGGACATCTCGCTGGTCATCGTCGAGAAGGAGCGCGAAGGCTTCAGCCGTTCGCAGCCACTGGAAAAGATCGGCCTGCATGCCCAGGACACCAGCATGCTGTTCTTCGACGACTGCCGCGTGCCGGCCGAGAACATCCTCGGAGGCGTGCCGGGGCAGGGCTTCTACCAGCTCATGCACGACCTGGCCTGGGAACGGATCATCGGTGCGGTGGGCTTCCAGGCCCAGGCCGAGGCGGCGCTCGAACAGACCATCGAATACACCCGCACGCGCATCGTCTTCGGCAAGCCCGTGCTGGATTTCCAGAACTCGCGTTTCACCCTGGCGCAGCTGAAGACCGAAGTACAGATCGGCCGCTCCTGGATCGACAGCTGCATGGCCTTGCTGCTGCAAGGCGAGCTGAGCGCCGAAACGGCGGCCGTGGCCAAGTACTGGACCGCCGAACTGAGCAGCCGGGTGGTCGATGCCTGCCTGCAACTGCACGGCGGCAACGGCTACATGACCGAGTACCCGATCGCCCGGTTGTACCTGGACACCCGCGGCAACCGCATCTGGGGCGGTACCAACGAAATCATGAAAGAAATCATCGCTCGCACCTTGTGAGCGCGATCAGAGGAGTGCAAACGTGTCTCAAGAAATTCGCTTCGACGGTAAAGTCGCCATCGTAACCGGCGCCGGCAACGGCCTGGGTCGCGCCCATGCCCTGTTGCTGGGGGCGCGCGGTGCCAAAGTAGTGGTCAACGACCTGGGGGTCAGCACCGATGGCCTGGGCAGCTCCAGCGCCGCCGCCGACGCTGTGGTCGCCGAAATCCGCGCCCTGGGCGGCGAGGCGGTGGCCGACCATCACTCGGTGACCGAGGGCGAGAAAATCGTCGCCACCGCGCTCGAGGCCTTCGGCACCGTCGATATCCTCATCAACAACGCCGGCGTGCTGCGCGACACCTCGTTCCACAAGATGACCGAAGAGCAGTGGGACCTGATCCAGGACGTCCACGTCAAGGGCGCTTTCCGCCTGACCCACAGCGTGTGGCCGATCATGCGCGACAAGGGCTACGGCCGTATCGTCATGACCGCCTCCGGCTCCGGCATCTTCGGCAACTTCGGCCAGTGCAACTACTCCGCCGCCAAGGCCGGCCTGATCGGCTTTGCCAACGCCCTGGCGATCGAAGGCGCGAGCAAGAACATCCGCGTCAACACCATCGCCCCGATCGCCGCCTCGCGCATGGTGATCGCCAGCGGCCTGTTCCCGGAAGCGCTGCACGACAAGCTGAAAGTCGAAGACGTGGCACCGCTGGTGGGCTGGCTGTGCAGCGAACAGTGCGAAGACACCGGCGGCCTGTTCGAGGTCGGTGGCGGCTTCCATGCCAAGTACCGCTGGGAGCGCTCCCACGGCCGTTTCCTGCACACCGACAGCCTGAGCCCGGAACTGGTACGCGACAACTGGGCGCGCATCACCCGCTTCGACGAGCACAGCGTCCACCACAGCAATGGCGGCGAAGGCTTCAAGGAGCTGTTTGCGCGCATGGATTCGCCGGCCAAGGGCGGCAACGCCTACGTCGACATGGAAGTGGCGGCCAACGCCGTGTCGTACCTGGAGACCGAGTACGACCAGAACGACGCGGCCCTGTATGCGCTTGCCGTCGGCGCCGCCAAGGACCCGCTGGACCGCACCGAGCTGTTGTATGTCAACGAGTTCGCCGGCGATGACTTCCGCGTGCTGCCGACCATGGCCGTGCTGCCGGCCACCGAAGTGTTCCTGCGCGCCGCCAAGTCCGGCGAGCCGCAGCTCGAAGGCCTTAACCTGCCGTTCGCCAAGGGCCTGCATGGCGAGCAGTACACCGTGATGTACCGTCCGCTGCCGCCGAAGGCCAAGCTCAAGCACAGCATGCGCCTGAAGTCGGCCATCGACAAAGGCAAGAGCTCGGTCAGCGTGCTGGCCATCGAGACCACCGACGAGCACGGCACGCCGCTGTTCTACAACGAAGTGACCGGCTTCTACCCAGGTGTGCCGGGGGCGGGCCTTGAGCGTGTGGCCAGCGAAGAAATCAACGTGCCGCCGGCCCGTGAGCCCGACGCCGTGCTGGCCGACACCACCGACATCAACCAGGCCCTGCTGTATCGCCTGTGCGGCGACTGGAACCCGATGCACGTCGACCCGGACTACGCCGCCAAGGCCGGTTACGAGAAGCCGTTCCTGCACGGGCTGTGCACCTTCGGTTACCTCGGCCGCCATGTGATCAAGGCGTTCTGCGACAACGATTCGCGCCTGTTCAAGAGCGTGCGCGCCCGTTTCGCCTCCATCGTGATGCCCGGCGACACCCTGGAAACCCGCATGTGGCGCGAGTCGCCGACCCGCATCGTGGTGCAGATGCGCGCCGTGGAGCGGGATGTGATCGTGTTGAAAAATGGTGCGGTCGAACTGTTCGAGTCCGTGCCGGCCTGAATCCCCGGCCACCTGCCGTGCCCCTGAAGCGGGCGCGGCAGCTTTCTATTTCAGGAGCGCACGATGCAACGTTGCGTCAATGTGATTGGCGTAGGAATGTCGCCCTTAAGCCCCGTCGCACCGGGCCCGGCCCCGGATGCCCTGATCGGCGCCACGGTGCTTGCAGCACTGCGCGACGCCGGCGTGTCGGCAAGTGGCGTCACCCGGGTGTTTGTCGCCTCGGACCTGATCGAGGGCACACAGCTGCAGCGTGCGCTGCACCGCGTGGGGCTGGCGCAGGCGGCGCTGTGCCACTTCCCGGAACACGGCGTGGATGGCAGCCTGCTGATTGCACGCGCATACCAGGCCATCACCCTGGGCGAGGCCGAATCTGTCCTGGTGCTGGGGGTGCAGGGCGCGCTGGCGCCGCCGACACCGATTGCCACGCTGGAACACCTGGGCGTCACCGCCCGGGAATACATGCGCCGCTACCGGGCCCGGCGAGAGACCTTCGCCATGATCGCGGTCAAGGCCCGCCAGCATGCCGCGCTCAATCCCCTGAGTGCATTCAGCCAGGTGTTGAGCCTGGACCAGGTGCTGCAGGCCGGGATGATCGCCGAACCGCTCACCCATCCGCAGTTCGCCTGGCCGAGCGTCGGTGCTGCCGCCGTGTTGCTGTGCTCCGGCGAGTTTGCCAGGCGCCACGGCCCGGGGCCGAAGGTGCGCCTGCTCGCCCAGGCGTGCGTGTCACCGCTGCAGGTCAGCGGCCAGGACCTGGGGCTGGGCGTCGACTATGACCTCAACGTCGCCGCCGCCCGCGAGCTGTACGAACAGGCGGGCAGGGGACCCCAGGAGGTCGGGGTGTGCGAGCTGCACGACAGCAGTACCCTGGGGGAATTGCTGCTTTACGAGGCGCTGGGCTTCTGCCCCGAGGGCAATGCCGAGAAGCTGGTCGAGGATGGCGACAACACCTATGGTGGCAACCTGGTCGTGAATCCGTCCGGCGGCCTGCTTTCACTGGGCCAGACAGCTGCGGCGAGTTCACTGGCACAATGCATCGAACTGGTGCTCCAGCTGCGTGGCAGCGCCGGTCGACGCCAGGTCGTCGACGCGCAACTGGCCCTGCAGCACCAGACGGGCGCCGACGGTACGGTGATTGCCACGCTTTATCAGCGCGATTGAATGAATGCAGCGGGCACAGACAGAATAATTTCAATGGGTGGAACACCACCCCTCGGATGCAGGAACTGCCATGAACAACAACAATAAGCACCCTACACTGTTGCATCGCTTCCTCCACTGGGAGCGCACTACAGCCGATTCGATCTACCTGACCCAACCCCTGGCCGATGGCACTGTGCAGGACTTCAGCTGGGGTGAAGTGGGCGACCAGGCGCGGCGCATGGCCGCCCACCTGAAAAGCCTCGATCTGCCGGCCCGGTCCTCCATCGGCCTCTATGCCAGGAACAGCGCACACTGGATCATCGCTGACCTGGCGATCTGGATGGCCGGGCACGTCAGCGTGCCGCTGTACACCACCGCCAACGCCGACACGGTGCGCTATGTGCTGGAACATGCCGAGGTGCGCCTGCTGTTCGTCGGTCGCCTGGAGGGAGACCGCGCCGGCTGGGAGGCGGTCCGCGCGTCGATTCCCGCGGGATTGCCGCTGATCGACCTGCCGATGTCGGCGTGCGGCGAAGGCGAGGCCTGGGCGGATATCATCGCCCGCACCGTGCCCTTGCAGGCGGTGGTCGAGCCTGAACCCGAGGCCTTGGCCACCATCATCTACACCTCCGGCAGCACCGGCGATCCCAAGGGCGTGATGCACAGCTTCCGCGCCATGTACGCGGCACCGGATGTGACCGGCTGCATGTATGCCAACGGCAAGGGCACCAGCAGCGATGACCGCCTGTTGTCCTACCTGCCCCTGGCCCATACCGCCGAACGGGCGGTGGTGGAGGCGGTTTCGCTGTATAGCGGCTGCCGGGTGTTCTTCAACCTCGGGCTCGATACCTTCAGCGACGACCTGCGCCGCGCGCGGCCGACCATCTTCCTGTCGATGCCGCGCTTGTGGGGCAAGTTCTACCAGGGCATCAACGAACGCATCGACCCGGCTACCCAGGCGGCGGTGTTCGCCGACCCGGTCGAAGGCAAGCTGATGAAGGCGCAGATCCTCTCGGCGCTCGGGCTTGACCAGGTGCACACCGGCCTGTCCGGCTCGGCGCCGTTACCGGTCAAGGTCATGCAGTGGTACCGCCAGCTGGGCCTGGAACTGCTTGAAGGCTATGGCATGTCGGAGAACTTCGGCACCTCGCACTTCAGCCTGCCCGGGCAGGTGCGGGTCGGCTATGTCGGCGCGGCGATTCCGGGGGTGGAATGCCGTATTGGCGAAGACAACGAAATCCTGGTCAAAAGCCCGGCGCAGATGCTGGGCTACTACAAGCTTCCTGAGTTGACTGCGCAGAGCTATACGGCTGATGGCCTGTTCTGCACCGGTGATCGTGGCGAGCTGGACGAGCAGGGGCGCCTGCGCATTACCGGGAGGGTCAAGGAGCTGTTCAAGACCGCCAAGGGCAAGTACGTGGCGCCGGTGCCGATCGAGGCCCGGCTGGGCAATCATCCGCGGGTCGAGGCGTCCTGCGTGACGGGCGTGGGCCTGCCTCAGCCGCTGGCGTTGCTCAACGTGTCGGCCGATACCCGGGCCGCCTTGGCGACGGCCGAGGGGCGTGACATGCTTGCCACCGAACTTGAAGTGTTCCTGGCCGAGGTCAATGCCCAGTTCGAGGCGCACGAGCAACTGGCGTGCCTGGTGGTCGTTGCCGAGCCCTGGACCATCGCCAATGCGCTGTTGACGCCGACGTTGAAGATTCGTCGCAATCTGATCGAGGACCGGTATCACCGGGAGGTCGAGAGCTGGGGTGCCAGCCGTTGCAAGGTGCTGTTCGAGTAACTGCGCCGATGTGGTTGAAACAGGCCGGTCCTTTGTGACCGGCCTTTTTGTTCCTTCGTGGATGGCTTTGCGGCCGTTTCACGGCCGATCGCAGCCTGGCGGCAGCTCCCACACACACACACACACATGCCCTGCAATTACTGTGGGAGCTGGCGAAGGCTGCGATCGACTGCGCAGCAGGCGCAAGCGGGTTGATCGTGGGGGCAGGTTTTACGGTCGCTTCGCGCCCGATCGCAGTCTGGCGGCAGCGGCTACGAAAACGCCCTGCAATGGCAGGGCGTTGAGATTGACACCTGTAGGAGCGGGCTTGCCCCGCGATTGCGATGGATCCGAGAAATCGCAATCACGGGGCAAGCCCGTTCCTACAGAGGCTCAGCGAATACCCGCGTTGCGCAGGGCCGCCGGGGTGAAGTCGGCCAGTTTGGTCCGGCCGCCGTACTGCGGCGCCAGCTTCGCTTCGTTGCTCATGGTGGCAACGATGTAGCGTCCGGCAATCAGGTCATAGAAGCCTTGCGCCGCCGGTGCATTCAGGCCTTTTTCAAAGTTGTTGTAGGTGTAGTTCTCGCCCACGCGCCACAGTTGCCCACGCCCGTCGTAATGGTCCACCTCGGCCAGCACCCAGGTGTCTTCATCGAAGTACATGTCGCGCTTGGCATAGATATGCCGCTCACCCGGCTTGAGGGTGGCCTGCACATGCCAGACCCGGTGCAATTCATAGCGGGTATGGTCCTGGTTGATATGGCCAGGTTTGATGATGTCGGCGTACTTCAGGCTCGGCGACTGCAGCTTGTAGTTGTTGTAAGGGATGTACATCTCCTTCTTGCCCACCAGCTTCCAGTCGTAACGGTCGGGCGAGCCGTTCATCATGTCGGCGTTGTCGGAGGTGCGCATGCCGTCAGAGGCCAGGCCCGGCGCGTCGTAGGCCAGTTGCGGGGCGCGGCGCACACGGCGCTGGCCGGCATTGTAGGTCCAGGCCTTGCGCGGGTCGCTCACCTGGTCGATGGTCTCGTGGGCCATGGACACGGTGCCGGCCAGGCGCGCCGGGGCGTTGACGGCGAAGATGTAGTAGTACAGGACGTTCTTCGCCGCCTGCGGGTCGACCCCGTCCATGTACTGCGGGAAGCTGTTCTGGTCATGGGTCTCGACGATGGTGTACTCGCCATTGACCTGCGGAGCGGCCTGCACCGACCAGCGTTCGATGTTGTCGCCGCGGTAGCGGGTGACGTAGTTCCAGTAGACCTCCACGCCGCTCTTGGGGATCGGGAAGGCGTAATAGCGCGAGTCGGCGAAGTTGCCCAGGCCATTGCCGTCACTGACCAGCTGGACATTGACCGCGCTCTTTTTCGCCAGCTCATAGATCTTCGCCGGGGCCATGGCGGTGCGGTGGCTTGGATAGACCGGGATCTTGTAGGTGTCCGGATAACGCTTGAACATCGCCAGCTGGCCGGGGGTCAGCTTGTCCTTGTACTGCCCGGCATTGGCCGCGGTGATGGTGAACAGCGGCTTTTCATTCTTGAACGGATCGCCCAGGAAACCCTTGGCATCCACCGAGGCGGCGCCGGCCTTCAGGCCCCCGGTCCAGGCTGGAATGCTGCCGTCGGCGTTGGCTTCCTTCTGCGCCCCCAACGGGGTCAGCGCGGTGCCCAGTTGAGCCGCTTCCTGTTCGCTGACGGCGGCCATGACGCTGCCGGCCAGCAGGGAAAGTGCCAGGGTTGCCGAGGTGATGATCTTCTTGTTGTTCATGCAGATACCCTCTGTCGGTTGCGACTCAGAAGTTGACGCCGAAGCTGAGCGCGACGTAATCGCGGTCAGTGGTGGTGTTGAATTGGCCGCCAAAGAAGTCCGTGTAGCTCAGGCTTGCGGTGTAGGTGTTGAGGTAGTCGGCGTCCACGCCGACGCTGACGGCCTTGGCGCCTTCCTCGAAGTTCGGGCCCCAGCCGTCCACGTCATGGGACCAGGCCAGGTTTGGCGACAGGTTGATGCCGGCGATGACGTTGGAGTAATCCAGCTTGGCGCGCAGGCGATAGCCCCAGGAGTCGGTGGTGTAGAAGCCGTGGCTATTGCACTCCTGCTGCGGGTTGGTGGCGGTGGCGCAGACCGTGGCGTTCTGGCTGCCGGGGAACTCGCCGGCGCCGTACACGGGGCTGCGGCCGAAACGGATGTCGGTGCCGTCGGCGTCGCCCAGGCCGTTGATGCGGTTGTAGCCGACTTCGCCCACCAGGGTCAGGCGGCTGGCGCCCCAGATTTGGTCGATGAAGTGGGTGGCGGTCACCTGTGCCTGCATCACCGGCATGCGCTTGTAGCCAGGCAGGTCGCCGCCCAGTTGCTGCGCGGTTTCACCCGAGGTGAAGACCGGTGAGGTCTGGGTGCGCAGGTCGGTGTCGGTGGACTGGATCGCCGCCAGGTTGAGGTCGGCGGTGTTGATCTGCAGCGGCATGTTCGGACGGAAGCTCACTTCGCCAGCGACCGAGGTCGGTCCCAGGGTGGTCTGGAAGCTCACGCCATAGAGGCGGATGTCCTCCGGGTAGTCCACGAAGTAGCGCGCCGCGCGCACCCGGTCGAACTGGTTCTGTACCGCGGCAACCGTGCGTGCCGCGGCGGGCAGGGCGGCCAGCTGGGCGCCGGTGATCGGGGCCACGGTGGTCTGTTTGAAGCTCAGGTAGGGACTGCGGCTGTGGTAGTTCATGGCATAGAAGCCGAACTCGGTGTCGTGCAGTTGCGGCACGAACCAGCGCAGGGCCACGCCGTACTGGCCGCTGTCACGCGGGTCGTTGTCTTCCAGGCGGGGCATGTAGACGTCATCGAGCGCTGCGCCACTGAGGATCTGTGCGGCAGTGGCGGTGTTGCGGGCAACCCCCGGGGCCAGGTCGGGGCCGGCGAACACCAGGCGGTCGTTGCAGCCCTGGGGCAGCGGGTCGGAACCGAAGAAGGTGCCGCAGTTGTCGACCACCGAGTTGTCCCACTCCAGCTGGTAGAACGCTTCGGCGTTGAGGTTCTCGCTCAGGCCCTGGGAGATGTAGAACATGTTCACCGGCACCAGGCCTTCCTTGACCTCGGCGCCCGGACGACGCAGGGCGGCGACGTCGATGGGGTTGATGCTGTTGATCGAGTTGCCGATGAAGGTGCTTTCGCCCCAGCTCACCACCTGCTTGCCCAGGCGCACGTTGCCGGCCAGGTCGCCCAGCTCGTAGTTGTGGTAGACGAAGGCATCGAGGAACTCGGCGCCGGACGCCTTGGCCAGGTCGTCGCGGCCGCTGTCGTCGATGTCGTAGAACAGGCGGTGCTCGTCCTTGAGCTCGAAGTCGTACCAGTACTTGCCACGTACGAACATGCCGCTGTCACGGTATTTCAGCTCCAGATCGTGGACACCCTTGAAGATCTTCGAGAAGGTTTCGCCCTTCTTGAAGTTCTGCCGGTTGTCGTCGGCGGTGCGGGTGGCCGACTCGCCGCGCAGCCCCACCGTGTTGGCGGCGTTGACGAACTCCGGGTCGGGACCGCGGACCGCCCAGCTGGCGCCGATGGAAAGGGTCGAGTCGAACTGCCCTTCGATTTCACCGATCTGGAAGTCCAGGGCGTTGGCGCAGGTAGCGGTGCCCAGGCCCACGGCCAGGGCCAGCAGGTGAGGGCGCAGCTCCATGGGCATCAAGGTCGAAGGCCGCGGGCGTTGCGAGCGCATATGTCGAGCGAAAGTCACGTGATGGTTACCCCTGTGATCTTGTTGTTGTTCTGGTGGACCGCGAGCAAACGCTACCGCCGTGTCCCGGTGAGCCTCCCCCTCCAGTGGGGGGGGAGGCTCCCCACCGGTCGCCTCCTGAGAAGGTTGCCGCCGGGGTCGCGGCGCGCCCCCTCCACCCGGGGGGGCGTTGCCGGTCGTGGTTACGTGACCATCGGTTGACGGTTTGCTGTGATCGCCGCCGCAAGAGGGCGAAGTCGCAGGCCCTGACAACTGACCTTGGAGAAAGTGATGTCGCAGAAAGTATTTGTCGCCGGTGTCGGCATGATCCCGTTTGCCAAGCCTGGCCAGAGCGGTACCTACATCGAGATGGGCGCCCAGGCGATCCGCCAGGCCCTGCAGGACGCCGGCCTGGACTACCGCAAGGTCCAGCAGGCCTACGCCGGTTATGTCTACGGCGATTCCACCAGCGGCCAGTCGGCGCTCTATGAAGTGGGCCTGACCGGTATCCCGGTGATCAACGTCAACAACAACTGCGGCAGCGGCTCCACGGCGCTGTACCTGGCGCGCCAGGCGGTGGAAAGCGGTGCGGTGGATTGCGCCCTGGCCTTCGGCTTCGAACAGATGCAGCCCGGCGCCCTGAAATCCCACTGGCTCGACCGTCCGATCACCTACGGCAAGGGCCATGAAGTGGCCGACGCGATCTTCGCCGAAGGCCGCGAGATGCCGGATGCGCTGAAGTTCTTCGGCGGCGCAGGCCGCGAGCACATGCACAAGTACGGCACCAAGATGGAAACCTTCGCCGCCATTCGTGCCAAGGCCAGCCGCCATGCCGCCAACAACCCGCTGTCGGTGTTCAGGAAGGTGGTCACCACCGAAGAAGTCATGGCCGACCAGGTGATTTTCCCGGGCGTGATGACCCGCCTGATGGCCTGCCCGCCAACCTGTGGCGGCGCGGCGGCGATCGTGGTGTCCGAGCGTTTCGCCAAGCAGCACGGCCTGCGTACCGATGTCTGCATCCTGGCCCAGTCGCTGGTCACCGATCAGCCGCAGGCCTTCGATCCGCCGTCGCTGATCAGCATCGTCGGTGTCGGCATGACCCGCCAGGCGGCGACCGAAGTCTACGAAAAGGCCGGCGTCGGCCCGGACGAGATCCGTGTCTGCGAGTTGCACGACTGCTTCGCCCATAACGAACTGCTGACCTACGAAGGCCTGGGGTTCTGCCCCGAAGGCGGCGCCGAGAAGTTCGTGATGGACGGCGACAACACCTACGGTGGCCGGGTGGTGATCAACCCGTCCGGCGGCCTGCTGTCCAAGGGCCACCCGCTGGGCGCCACCGGGCTTGCCCAGTGCTACGAGCTGACCCATCAGCTGCGTGGCACCGCCGACAAGCGTCAGGTAGAGGGCCTGCACCACGCCCTGCAGCACAACCTGGGCCTGGGCGGCGCGGGCATCGTGACCCTGTTCGGTCGCGCTTGATGACCCGGCGCGCCCGTTGCGGGCGCGCCTTTCCACTGACTGACAGGACTGCGTGACATGGCAGACAAGAGTCTCATCGGCCGCTCGCTGGGGGTAACCACCTGCGAGGTTGAAAAGGGCCGCCTGCGCTTCTTCGCCAAGGCCATTGGCGAAACCGACCCGATCTACACCGACGAAGCCGCCGCCCGCGAGGCCGGCCACCGGTCTCTACCGGTGCCGCCCAGCTTCCTGATGTGCCTGGAGGCCGAAGGGCGCGACAGCGACCATATCGTCGAGGGCATCTTCGGCTTCGACCTGGGGCGCATCCTGCACGCCGAGCAGGGCTTCGACTACTACGCCATGGCCTACGCCGGCGATGTGCTGACCTTCGCGACCCGGGTGGTGGATGTCTACCAGAAGAAGGGCGGGGCCTTGACCTTCGTGGTGCAGCAGACCCGCGTCAGCAACCAGGATGGCCAGCACATCGCTGACATTCGCTCGTCGCTCGTGCAGCGCTGAGGAGCCCGCCATGAACGCTTTTCAATCCTCCGACGTGCCGGTCGGCTTCGAGCTGCCGCCGCTGGTGCTGCCGGCGGTCAACCGTACCACCCTGGCGTTGTACGCCGGTGCCTCGGGTGACCACAACCAGGTGCATATCGACCTGGACTTCGCCCGCCAGGCCCGCCAGCCGGATGTGTTCGCCCACGGCATGTTGTCGGTCGCCTACCTGGGCCGGCTACTCACCGGCTGGGTGGCGCAGCGACAGATCCGCAGCCTCTCGGTGCGCTTTACCGGCATCACCCAGGTAGGACACATCCCCACCTGCCACGGCAAGGTCATCGAGCTGCTTGAGGTCGACGGTGAGCGGCGCGCGCGCCTGGCGATCCGCTGCACCAATCAGTACGGCGACGACAAGCTGGTCGGTGAAGCCGTCGTGGCACTGAGCTGAATCCAACAATAACAAGGACAATTCCCATGAAGAAACTCGAAGGCAAAGTCGCCCTGGTCACCGGCTCCGGCCGTGGCATCGGTCGCAGTGTCGCCCTCAAACTGGCCGCCGATGGCGCCCGCGTGGTGGTCAATGACCTGGACGCAGGCCCGGCCGAAGAAGTGGTCGCGCAGATCCGCGACGCCGGTGGTGAAGCCGTCGCCTGCGTGGGCAGCGTCACCGCCGTCGACTTCGCCGAGCGCTTCGTCAAGACCGCGGTCGACAGCTTTGGCGGCATCGACATCATCGTCAACAATGCCGGCTACACCTGGGACAACGTGATCCAGAAGATGAGCGACGAGCAGTGGTACGCCATCATCGACTGCCACATCACGGCGCCTTTTCGCATCCTGCGCGCCGCGCAGCCGATCATCAGTGCCATGGCCAAGCAGGAAGCCGCCGAAGGGCGGGTGGTCAACCGCAAGGTGGTCAACGTGTCGTCGGTGTCGGCCAGCGGCAACCCGGGCCAGGTCAACTACTCCACCGCCAAGGCCGGTGTGCTGGGCATGACCAAGTGCCTGGCCAAGGAATGGGGGCGGATGAAGGTCAACGTCAACGCCGTGGCCTTCGGCCATATCGAGACCCGCCAGACCCAGCCGGTGGAAGGCGATCCGAATTTCATCGACATCGAAGGCCGCCAGATCAAGGTCGGCATCAGCCCGGCGATTGTCGAGCAGTCCAGGAGCATGATCCCCCTGGGCCGTCCGGGCAACACCGAGGAAGCCGCAGGTGCCGTGTACCTGTTCTGCATTCCGGAATCGGACTACGTCAGCGGCCAGGTCCTGGTGTGCGGCGGCGGTCTGGGCAACGTCTGACAACCGTGGCGGGGTGCCCTGGCGCTCCGCCATCCCTGGAGTTCATGGCCATGACCCTGACCATTGCCGGCCAGCCCAGGCGCCGGCTGCTGCA
>Ga0247821_10000110_pt1 | contig 46117 bp, 33 predicted proteins | sample 13C_Glycerol_Day_FD_192481 | JGI IMG/M metagenome (GOLD analysis project Ga0247821, IMG submission 192481) | Soil microbial communities from agricultural site in Penn Yan, New York, United States - 13C_Glycerol_Day14 | ecosystem: Environmental > Terrestrial > Soil > Agricultural land | place... | reverse complement strand
TTGTTGCAGGAAACCTGAGACAGCGGCGACAGCCAAGAGAGGAACCGCCATGAGTCGTGAAGCTTTGCAGGAATCGCTGTCCGCGGTGATGGATAACGAAGCGGACGAACTGGAATTACGTCGGGTATTGAACGCCGTCGACGACGCCGAAACCCGTGCCACCTGGTCGCGCTACCAGGTCGCCCGTGCGGCCATGCACAAGGAACTGGTGCTGCCCCGTCTGGATATCGCCGCTGCCGTGTCCGCCGCCCTGGCCGACGAAGCCGCACCCGTCAAGGTCAACCGTGGTCCATGGCGCAGCCTGGGTCGCCTGGCCGTGGCCGCCTCGGTCACCGTGGCCGTGCTGGCCGGTGTGCGCCTGTACAACCAGGACGAGATCAGTGGCGTTCAGCTGGCTGCCCAGCAACCTGCCCAGCAGGGTGTAACCGTGCCACAAGTTCAAGGCCCCGCCGTGCTGGCAGGCTATAGTGAAAGTGCAGAACAGCCAGGCCCGATGGCCAATGGCGTGCTGCAAGGGCAATCCGGCTGGCACGACCAGCGTCTGCCCGGCTATCTGCGCCAGCATGCTCAGGAAGCGGCCCTCAAAGGCACCGAGAGCGCCCTGCCATACGCCCGCGCGGCCAGCCTGGAAAATCGCTAAGTAGGGAGGATCATGCGCGCGCTACCTCTTATACCGCTGTTGCTGGGCGGCTGGCTGACACTGCCGGCCCATGCGGCCAACTCGTCTCCAGAGGCGGGTGACTGGCTCAAGAAGCTGGCCCAGGCCGAGCAACAGCAGAGCTATCAGGGTACTTTCGTCTACGAGCGTAACGGCAGCTTCTCCACCCACAACATCTGGCACCGTGTCCAGGACGGCAAGGTCAGCGAGCGACTCCTGCAGCTCGATGGCCCGGCCCAGGAAGTTGTGCGTGTCGATGGGCATACCCAGTGCGTCAGCGGAACCCTGGTCCCGGGCGTGGACAACACGCCGGACTCGGCGGCGCGAGTGCTTGATCCCCTGAAACTGATGAGCTGGTACGACCTCGGGGTCGCCGGCAAGTCGCGGGTCGCGGACCGTGATGCGGTCATCGTGACCCTCACGCCCCGTGACCAGCATCGCTACGCTTTCGAATTGCACCTTGATCGTGGAACCGGCCTGCCGCTCAAGTCATTGATGCTCGACGACAGGGGTCGCCTGCTGGAGCGCTTCCAGTTCACCAGCCTGGACACCGCCCAGGTCCCCAGCGACGATGAGCTCAAGGCGGGTGGACAGTGCAAGCCCGTTGTCCAGGCAGCGGCACAGGCCGCGCAACCGGCCACGGGCTGGCGCTCGGACTGGCTGCCGCCAGGGTTCGAGCTGATCGACAGTTCGGTACGCAAGGATCCCCAGGGCAAGGGTGCCGTCAGCAGCCTGATGTACGACGATGGCCTGGCACGCTTCTCGGTGTTCCTCGAATCCCTGGAGGGAGGCTCGGCAGCGGATATCCGCACCCAGCTGGGGCCTACCGTGGCCGTTTCCCGGCGCCTGACCACACCCAGGGGTGAAGTGATGGTCACCGTGGTCGGTGAAATCCCGATCGGTACCGCCGAACGGATTGCCCTGTCGATGCGTGCCCAGGACGGCCAGGCGCAGCAATGAGAAAGCATGGATCAGAGCAGTCGAGGGTGCCTTGGCTGACATGATTGGCAAGCTTTGCAGTTTGCAAAAAACTCAAAACTTTTCTATAGGTCAGTCCTTTCGGGGACTGGCCTTTCCTGCTTCTGCAGGACCCTACTGCTAACCACGCTCGTTGTGACGGGAGCCGTATGTCAATACCACGCTTGAAAACCTACCTATCGTTGTTCGCCGCCGTGCTCATGCTCGGTCAGGTGGTCACCGCCCAGGCCGAAGCCCTGCCGGACTTCACCACCCTGGTCGAGCAGGCGTCGCCTGCGGTGGTGAACATCAGTACCAAGCAGAAACTGCCGGATCGCAAGTACGCCACCGGCCAGGTACCGGACCTGGAAGGCCTGCCGCCGATGTTCCGCGAGTTCTTCGAACGCAACATGCCCCAGGCCCCGCGCTCGCCGCGCGGTGATCGCCAGCGTGAGGCGCAGTCGCTGGGCTCGGGCTTCATCATCTCCAGTGACGGCTACGTACTGACCAACAACCACGTGGTCGCCGACGCCGATGAAATCATCGTCCGCCTGTCGGACCGCAGCGAGCTGCAGGCCAAGCTGGTCGGCACCGACCCGCGCACCGACGTGGCCCTGCTCAAGGTCGACGGCAAGAACCTGCCGACCGTCAAGCTGGGGGATTCTGAAAAACTCAAGGTCGGTGAGTGGGTGCTGGCCATCGGCTCGCCATTCGGCTTCGACCATTCGGTGACCAAGGGTATCGTCAGCGCCAAGGGCCGTACCCTGCCCAACGACACCTACGTACCGTTCATCCAGACCGACGTGGCCATCAACCCGGGTAACTCCGGCGGCCCGCTGTTCAACATGAACGGTGAGGTGGTGGGTATCAACTCGCAGATCTTCACCCGCTCCGGCGGCTTCATGGGCCTGTCGTTCGCCATCCCGATCGATGTGGCGCTGGACGTCTCCAACCAGCTGAAGAAAGACGGCAAGGTCAGCCGCGGCTGGCTGGGCGTGGTGATCCAGGAGGTCAACAAGGACCTGGCTGAGTCCTTCGGTCTCGACAAGCCGGCCGGTGCCCTGGTAGCCCAGGTCCTGGAAGACGGCCCGGCCGCCAAGGGTGGCCTGCAGGTGGGCGACGTGATCCTGAGCCTGAACGGCCAGCCGATCGTCATGTCCGCCGACCTGCCGCACCTGGTCGGTGGCCTGAAGGATGGCGCCAAGGCCAAGCTGGACATCATCCGCAATGGCAAGCGCCAGAACCTGGACATCACCATCGGTGCACTGCCTGACGACGATGCCGAAGTCGCGTCCAGCCTCAATGGCGGCGCCGAGCGCAGCAGCAACCGCCTGGGTGTGTCGGTGTCGGACCTGACCGCCGAGCAGAAAAAGGCCCTGGAACTCAAGGGTGGCGTGGTCATCAAGGAAGTCCAGGAAGGCCCTGCGGCCATGATCGGCCTGCGTCCGGGTGACGTCATCAGCCACCTGAACAACCAGGCGATCCTGTCGGCCAAGCAGTTCACCGAAATCGCCAAGGAACTGCCGAAGAACCGCTCGGTGTCCATGCGCGTGCTGCGTCAGGGGCGCGCCAGTTTCATCACCTTCAAGCTGGCTGAATAAGCCGGGTTGAGCGGAAGAGGGCGGCCTGGGCCGCCCTTTTTTCGTCGCAAGTGCTGCAATCGCGGGGCAAGCCCGCTCCCACAGACACCCGGTGGGAGCGGGCTTGCCCCGCGATTGACGATATGGAATCTCCCATAACCTTTAAGCTTCAGGTACAATTCCCGGCTATTTTTCGGTGGGCGTTCGTCCCGCAGCCTTTTTGAGTGTTGACCCGTGAGTGATTTGAGTCATATCCGCAATTTCTCCATCATCGCCCACATTGACCATGGCAAGTCGACCCTGGCCGACCGTTTCATCCAGATGTGCGGTGGCCTGTCCGCGCGTGAAATGGAAGCCCAGGTACTCGATTCCATGGACCTGGAGCGTGAGCGCGGTATCACCATCAAGGCCCACAGCGTTACCCTGCACTACAAGGCGCAGGACGGCAAAACCTACCAGCTGAACTTCATCGACACCCCCGGTCACGTCGACTTCACCTACGAAGTCAGCCGTTCCCTGGCCGCCTGCGAAGGCGCGCTGCTGGTGGTCGATGCCGGCCAGGGCGTCGAGGCCCAGTCGGTTGCCAACTGCTACACCGCCATCGAGCAGGGCCTTGAGGTCATGCCGGTACTGAACAAGATGGACCTGCCCCAGGCCGATCCGGACAAGGTCAAGGACGAGATCGAGAAGATCATCGGTATCGATGCCACCGACGCCGTGGCCTGCAGCGCCAAGAGCGGCATGGGCGTGGACGAGGTGCTCGAGCGCCTGGTGCAAGCCATCCCGGCGCCGACCGGTGATATTGACGCGCCCCTGCAGGCGCTGATCATCGACTCCTGGTTCGACAACTACCTGGGCGTGGTCTCCCTGGTGCGTGTGCGTCACGGCCGGGTGAAGAAAGGCGACAAGATCCTGGTCAAGTCCACCGGCAAGGTGCACCTGGTCGACAGCGTCGGTGTCTTCACCCCGAAACACACCCAGACCGCCGACCTGAAAGCGGGCGAGGTAGGCTTCATCATCGCCAGCATCAAGGACATTCACGGCGCGCCAGTGGGCGACACCCTGACCCTGAGCTCGACCCCCGAGGTCGAGGTGCTGCCCGGTTTCAAGCGTATCCAGCCGCAGGTCTATGCCGGCCTGTTCCCCGTCAGCTCCGATGATTTCGAAGATTTTCGCGATGCGTTGCAGAAGCTGACCCTGAACGACTCATCGCTGCAGTACCTGCCGGAAAGCTCCGACGCCCTGGGCTTCGGCTTCCGTTGCGGCTTCCTCGGCATGCTGCACATGGAGATCATCCAGGAGCGCCTGGAGCGCGAATACGACCTGGACCTGATCACCACCGCGCCTAGCGTAATCTTCGAGGTCAAGCTCAAGACCGGCGAGACCATCTACGTCGATAACCCGTCCAAGCTGCCGGATGTGTCGTCGGTCGAAGACTTCCGCGAACCGATCGTCGCCGCGACCATCCTCGTACCCCAGGAGCACCTGGGCAACGTCATCACCCTGTGCATCGAGAAACGTGGTGTCCAGCGCGACATGCAGTTCCTCGGCTCGCAGGTGCAGGTACGCTACGATCTGCCGATGAACGAAGTGGTACTGGACTTCTTTGACCGCCTGAAGTCCACCAGCCGTGGTTACGCCTCGCTGGACTACCATTTCGATCGTTACCAGTCGGCCAACCTGGTCAAGCTCGATGTACTGATCAACGGTGACAAGGTCGACGCCCTGGCGCTGATCGTCCACCGCGACAATGCGCACTACAAGGGCCGCGCATTGACCGAGAAGATGAAGGAACTGATTCCTCGGCAGATGTTCGACGTGGCAATCCAGGCCGCCATTGGCGGGCAGATTGTGGCGCGTACCACTGTCAAGGCGCTCAGAAAGAACGTACTGGCCAAGTGCTACGGTGGTGACGTCAGCCGTAAGAAAAAGCTGCTGGAGAAGCAGAAGGCCGGTAAGAAACGCATGAAACAGGTCGGTAACGTGGAGATTCCACAAGAAGCCTTCCTCGCCGTGCTCAGGTTGGATAGTTAGGTCCTATGTCGCTAAATTTCCCGCTGTTGCTAGTCATCGCCGTTGCCGTCTGCGGTCTGTTGGCCCTGATCGATCTGCTGTTCCTGGCCCCGCGCCGGCGTGCGGCGATCGCCAACTATCAGGGCAGCGTCAGCCAGCCTGAGATGGCCGTGGTCGAGCAGTTGAACAAGGAGCCGTTGCTGGTCGAGTACGGCAAGTCGTTCTTCCCGGTGCTGTTCATCGTGCTGGTGCTGCGTTCGTTCCTGGTCGAGCCGTTCCAGATCCCGTCGGGATCGATGAAGCCGACCCTGGAAGTGGGCGATTTCATCCTGGTGAACAAGTTCTCCTACGGGATCCGCCTGCCGGTGATCGACAAGAAGGTCATCGAGGTCGGTGACCCGCAACGCGGCGATGTGATGGTGTTCCGCTATCCGAGCGACCCGAACGTCAACTACATCAAGCGTGTAGTGGGCCTGCCGGGCGACCAGATCAGCTACACCCGCGACAAGAAGCTGTTCGTCAACGGCCAGCCGATTGCCGAACAACTGGTGGGCACCGAGCCAGGCACCCTGGGCAGCGCCGAGCTGTACAAGGAAAAACTGGGCGCGGCCGAGCACCTGATCCGCAAGGAAATGAGCCGCTACCGCATGCCGCCTGACCAGCAATGGACTGTCCCGGCCGGCCATTACTTCATGATGGGCGACAACCGCGACAACTCCAACGACAGCCGCTACTGGGATGATCCCAACATTCCCAAGGCGCTGCACGGCATGGTCCCGGACCAGAACATCGTCGGCAAGGCCTTCGCGGTCTGGATGAGCTGGCCAGAGCCCAAGCTCAGCCATTTCCCGAGCCTGTCGCGAGTGGGCCTGATCCAGTAACACGACAACGGCGCTGTCCTGGGACAGCGCCGAATGCATTTCTGGCATAGGCTGTGTTCAGAGGGATCCGCGGATCCACCTGGGCTGCCGATGCCGGTGGGCATGAGCCAAACAGTCTTTCAGGATGTTGATTTGAACAAAGCGTTGAATATCGACCACGAACTGCGCGTGGGTACACTGTGAGCGTTTCCTTGAGCCGCCTCGAGCGCCAGCTCGGTTACACCTTCAAGAACCAGGAGCTGATGCTGCTGGCCCTGACGCACCGCAGTTTTGCCGGGCGCAACAACGAACGCCTCGAGTTTCTCGGCGATGCGATCCTCAACTTCGTCGCCGGCGAAGCGCTGTTCGAGCGCTTCCCCCAGGCCCGCGAAGGCCAGCTGTCGCGCTTGCGCGCGCGCTTGGTCAAGGGCGAGACCCTGGCCGTGCTGGCCCGTGGCTTCGACCTGGGCGAGTACCTGCGCCTGGGCTCCGGTGAGCTGAAAAGCGGTGGCTTCCGCCGCGAATCGATCCTGGCCGACGCCCTGGAGGCGTTGATCGGTGCGATCTACCTCGACTCGGACATGCAGACCGCCCGCGAGCGTGTGCTGGCCTGGCTGACCGGCGAGTTCGAGAGCCTGACCCTGGTCGATACCAACAAGGATCCGAAAACCCGCCTGCAGGAATTCTTGCAGTCGCGGGCGTGTGAACTGCCGCGCTACGAAGTGGTGGATATCCAAGGTGAACCCCATTGCCGGACGTTTTTCGTCGAATGTGAAGTGACCCTTTTGACTGAAAAAAGCCGAGGGCAAGGCGTCAGCCGGCGTATCGCCGAGCAGGTCGCGGCCGCCGCAGCACTGATCGCCCTGGGCGTGGAGAATGGCAATGACTGATACCAACACAACCCGCTGCGGCTATGTCGCCATTGTCGGCCGCCCCAACGTCGGCAAGTCGACGTTGCTCAACCATATCCTCGGCCAGAAGCTGGCGATCACCTCGCGCAAGCCCCAGACCACCCGGCACAACATGCTCGGGATCAAGACCGAGGGTGATGTCCAGGCGATCTACGTCGATACCCCGGGCATGCACAAGAGCAACGAAAAGGCGCTCAACCGCTACATGAACAAGACCGCCTCGGCCGCCCTCAAGGACGTCGACGTGGTGATCTTCGTGGTCGACCGCACCAAGTGGACCGATGAAGACCAGTTGGTCCTCGAACGCGTGCAGTACGTGCAGGGCCCGGTGATCCTGGCGATCAACAAGACCGACCGGATCGAAGAGAAAGCCGAGCTGATCCCGCACCTGCAATGGCTGCAGGAGCAACTGCCGAACGCCGAGATCGTGCCGATTTCCGCGCAGCAGGGCCATAACCTCGACGCCCTGGAAGGCCTGATCGCCAAGCACCTGCCGGAAAACGACCACTTCTTCCCGGAAGACCAGATCACCGACCGCAGCAGCCGCTTCCTGGCCGCGGAACTGGTGCGCGAGAAGATCATGCGCCAGCTCGGTGCGGAGCTGCCGTACCAGATCACCGTGGAAATCGAAGAGTTCAAGCAGCAGGGCAAGATCCTGCACATCCACGCCCTGATCCTGGTCGAGCGGGACGGCCAGAAGAAGATCATCATTGGCGACAAGGGTGAGCGGATCAAACGCATCGGTTCCGAAGCGCGCAAGGACATGGAAGTACTGTTCGACGCCAAGGTCATGCTCAACCTCTGGGTCAAGGTCAAAGGCGGCTGGTCCGACGACGAGCGCGCCCTGCGTTCGCTGGGCTACGGCGACCTCTGATTGCACCACGCCCGGCGGCAGCCGCTGCCGGGTCCAACCTCTGTCGAAGCGCCACTCATGGATCAGCCAGTCGGCCAACCGGCGTTCGTGCTGCACAGCCGGGCCTACCGTGAAACCAGTGCGCTGGTGGATTTCCTCACCCCGCAAGGGCGCTTGCGCGCGGTATTGCGCCGTGCCCGGGGCAAGGGTGGTAGCCAGGCGCGCCCCTTCGTACCCCTTGAAGTCGAATTTCGCGGTCGCGGCGAGCTCAAGACGGTCGGTCGCCTGGACAGCGTCGGTGTGGCCGCCTGGTTGCATGGCGATGCCTTGTTCAGCGGCCTGTACCTCAACGAGTTGCTGATTCGCCTGCTGCCGGCCGAAGATCCCCAGCCTGTGCTGTTCGAGCACTATGCCGCGACCTTGCAGGCCCTGGCGGCCGGCCGGCCGCTGGAGCCGCTGTTGCGCGCCTTCGAATGGCGCCTGCTGGACCAGTTGGGCTACGCCTTCGCCCTGGACCAGGACGTCAACGGCGAGCCCCTGGTCGTCGATGGCTGGTACCGCTTGCAGGTCGACGCCGGCCTTGAGCGCGTCTACCTGCTGCAACCCGGCTTGTTCAGCGGTGCCGAGCTGCTTGCCATGGCCGAGGCGGACTGGAATGCCCCCGGTGCCCTGAGTGCGGCCAAGCGCCTGATGCGCCAGGCACTGGCCGTGCACCTGGGCGGACGGCCACTGGTCAGTCGCGAACTGTTTCGCAAGCGCTGAGCACGTCGTATGCTGTGAGGCTCAATTTTCAGGAGAGCCTCTTCGTGACTCAAAGCAACCGCATGCTGCTCGGCGTGAACATCGACCACGTGGCGACCCTGCGCCAGGCGCGTGGCACGCGCTACCCCGACCCGGTCAAGGCCGCGCTGGACGCCGAAGAGGCGGGGGCCGACGGCATCACCGTGCACCTGCGCGAAGACCGCCGGCATATCCAGGAGCGCGACGTGCTGGTGCTCAAGGACGTGCTGCAGACGCGCATGAACTTCGAGATGGGCGTCACCGAAGAGATGATGGCCTTTGCCGAGCGCATCCGCCCGGCGCACATCTGCCTGGTGCCGGAAACCCGCCAGGAGCTGACCACCGAAGGCGGCCTGGACGTGGCCGGCCAGGAAGCGCGGATCAAGGCGGCGGTCGAGCGCCTGTCGCGCCTGGGCTCGGAAGTGTCCTTGTTCATCGACGCCGACGAGCGTCAGATCGAAGCCTCGCGCCGCGTGGGTGCGCCGGCGATCGAATTGCACACCGGTCGCTATGCCGACGCCGAAACCCCGACCGAGGTGGCCGAAGAGCTCAAGCGTGTGGCCGACGGCGTTGCCTTTGGCCTGGCCCAGGGCCTGATCGTCAATGCCGGTCACGGCCTGCACTACCACAACGTCGAAGCGGTTGCCGCGATCAAGGGTATCAACGAGCTGAACATCGGCCACGCCCTGGTGGCCCATGCGCTGTTCGTCGGCTTCAAGTCGGCGGTGGCGGAGATGAAGGCGCTGATCGTGGCGGCCAGCCGGCATTGAGTCGGCAGTCGGCCCCATCGCCGGCTCTGCCGGCTCCCACAATAGTTACAGGTAGCTTCATGACCTGTGGGAGCTGGCGAAGCCGGCGATAGGGTCGGTGATTACTCCGCGACATGCGGAAAAAACAGACTGAACCGGGTCAGCTCCTCCAGCCTGCTCTTCACTTCGACCCGCCCGCCATGCACGTCCATGATCGATTTCACGATCGCCAGCCCCAGCCCCGTGCCACCTTCGAGCCGCGAACGCCCTGAACCTGCGCGGTAGAAGCGCTCGAACAGATGCGGCAGATGCTCCGGGTCAATCCCTGGCCCCGCGTTCTCCACCCACAGGCAGATCTCATCACCACAACGCTCGATTCCGATATCGATGGTCTGTTCGTCCGGGCTATGGCGAATGGCGTTGCTCAACAGGTTGGACAGCGCCCGCTGGACCATCAGCCGATCGGCCATGACCGTGCCCCAACCCTGCAGACGCAGGCGGATGCCTTTCTGTTCGGCGCTGATCTCGAACAAATCACTGACCCGCGTCGCCTCGTCGGCCAGGGCCACGGGCTTGAGCGGAATCTGCGTCTGCGGCTGGCTGACCTGGGCCAGGAACAGCATGTCGTTGATGATCCGGTTGAGCCGGGTCAGTTCTTCGATGCTGGTTTCCAGGACCTCCTTGTACGCCTCGACGGGGCGTTCCCGGGACAGGGTGACCTGGGCCTTGCCCATCAGGTTGCCGATAGGGGTGCGCAGTTCATGGGCCAGGTCGTCGGAGAACTGTGACAGCTGCCGCACGCCGCCATCCAGTCGGTCGAGCATCACGTTCATGCCCCTGGCCAGGTCGGCCAGTTCCTGGGGCAGGTCCTGCTCCGACAGGCGCAAGGTCAGTTGCTGCGCCGAGACCTGCTCGGCGATCTGGCGAAACCGGTGCAGCGGGGTCAGGCTGCGCTGCACCAGTTTCCAGGCGCCGAAGCCGATCAGCAGCAGGAGCAGGGGCAGGGCCAGCAGCGTCGAACGCAGGTAGGCCTGCAGCAGGGCGGCGTCGTCGGCGCGGTTGACCGTGAGCAGCACGCGCACGTCGGTACCGTCCTGCAGGCGCATCAGCCGCGAGGCGGTCAGCAGGTGTTCGTTGTCACTGTCACGCCAGTGGCTGAACGACAGGTGCCTGTCGCTGGGAATCTGCAGCAGGGCATCGGCATCCAGCCCCGGGCCGAGGGTCAGGAGCGCCGAGTGCCGGCCGGTCAGGGCGATCACGCTCAGGCTCAGGTTGTCATGACCGACCACCACATCCAGCAACGGATGGGCACGGGGTTGCAGGGTGCCGGCTTCGAGGTCGAGCTTCAGGCTGTGTTCGATCTGCGGCATCTTGGCCGCGAGGTTCTTGCGTGCGCGGCTGTCCAGTTCATGGTCCAGGGCGAACACCGACAGGCAGGCCAGCAACAACACCAGGGCGGCGCCCATCAGGCTGACGCTCAGGCCCAGGCGCAGGGAGAGCCGGGCCGGTTTCATTCGCGCGACTCGAGCACGTAGCCGACGCCGCGCAGGGTATGGATGAGTTTGTCGTCGAAGGGGTCGTCGATCTTGGCCCGCAGGCGGCGGATCGAGACTTCGACCACGTTGGTGTCGCAGTCGAAGTTCATGTCCCAGACCAGCGAAATGATCTGGGTGCGCGACAGCACCTCACCACTCTGGCGCATCAACAGGTGCAGCAGGGCGAACTCCTTGGCGGTCAGGTCGATGCGCTGGCCGCCACGGTAGGCGCGGTGCCGGCCCGGGTCCAGTTCCAGGTCGGCGACTTTCAGGGTATTGGGCTGCAAGGCCTGGTCGTTGCGCCGCAGCAGGCTGCGGATGCGTGCCAGCAGTTCGGGGAACTCGAAGGGCTTGAGCAGGTAGTCGTCGGCACCCAGGTCCAGGCCCTTGACCCGGTCCGAGAGCCGGCCGTGGGCGGTGAGCATCATGATGCGCGTGCTGGAATCGGCGCGCAGGCGCTGCAGCACGGTCCAGCCATCGAGCCCGGGCAGGTTGACGTCGAGGATGATGAGGTCGTAGGGCTGCTGGCGGGCCAGGTGCAGGCCGTCGGCACCGCTGTGGGCGCAATCGACGATGTAGCCGTTTTCGCTCAAACCCTGTTGCAGGTATTCGGCGGTACGAAGCTCGTCCTCGATAATCAGTAAACGCATGAAATGACCCGGTGAAGTAAAAGGCGGTGATTCTCAACCCTGAAGTGGCTGCAAGGTCAAGGGCGGAAAAGTGTCGAGCGGCGGATACTAAGCCATCGACTGCGTGACATTGGCTGGATTACAGATTTGTAATTTTCGAGTCATCTTGGGGATAAACCCCGATACCTACAGTGCGAACTCCGAAAAAGGCGCAGGAGTTCGCCATGTTTTGCACCCTGGACCGTCCCGGCAAAGGCCGTGGCCGCATATTGCTGATGCTGGCGTGGCTGGCCGTGCCGTCGCTGGCGCTGGCCGAAGGTGGCGTGCTGACGCTCGACAACGCCCTGCGGGCCGCCCGGGACAACAATCCCGAGCTCGCGGCGGTGCGCTGGGACATCGATATCGCCGAGGGCGAGCGGCGCCAGGCCGGTGTGCTGCCCAACCCGGAGTTGGGCTGGGAAGTCGAAGACACCCGTAGCGGCAAGCAAACCACCACGGTCAGCGTCAGCCAGATGTTCGAGCTGGGCGGCAAGCGCGGTGCGCGCCTGGGCGTCGCCGGACGCGATGCCGATATCGCCGCGCTTGAGCTGGAGCGTCAGGGCAACGTCCTGCGTGCCGATGTGATCGCCGCGTTCCAGGCGGCCGTGCAGGCCCAGGAAGGCCTGCAACTGGCCGAGCAATCGCTGCAATTGAGCGAGCGTGGCCTGCAGGTGGTACAGGGCCGGGTCAAGGCCGGCAGTGCGTCGCCGGTGGAGGCGACCCGGGCCCAGGTACAGGTGTCGGAAGTGCGCCTGGAGCGGGGGCGTGCCGAGCAGGCGTTGACGGTGGCCTACCAGCAACTGGCGGCGGTGACCGGCGCACCCATGGCCCGCTTCAGCCGGGTCGAAGGTCGCAGCGATGATGACGCCGCGGTGCCCAGCCGAACCGCACTGCTCGAGCGTCTTGAACAGACCGCCGACATGCGTCTGGCGCGTCTGCAGATCGACCAGCGCGAAGCGGCCCTGGCACTGGCCCGCACCCAGCGCATTCCCGATCTGACGGTGAGCGTCGGCAGCCAGTACAGCGAAACCGATCGCGAGCGCGTCAATGTGGTCGGGCTGTCCATGCCGATCCCGTTGTTCGACCGCAACCAGGGCAACATCCTCGCCGCCGCCCGCCGTGCCGATCAGGCCCGCGACCAGCGCAACGGCGCCGAGTTGCGTCTGCGCAGTGAAGTGATCCAGGCCTTGGCCCAGTGGGGCACGGCCAACCAGGAGGTGCGCGCCTTCGAAAGCGCCATCCTGCCTTCGGCACAACAGGCGCAGGACACCGCCACCCGTGGCTTCGAGCGCGGCAAGTTCGCCTTCCTGGATGTCCTCGATGCCCAGCGCACCCTGGTCGCGGCCCGCCTGCAATACCTCCAGTCCCAGGCCCAGCGCAATGAAGCGCGGATGCGCCTGGAACGGATCTTCGGCGACCTGGACCTGGCCAGCCGCTGAGCCCGGCCTCTTCCCAATTTTGATCGACGCCCCCTGTGCGGTGGGTGCTAAGGAGTCTGCATGAACAAGAAGTCCACAACGCTGCTGATCGCGGTCTTGTTGCTGGGCCTGGGGCTGGGTGTGCTGCTGGCGCGCCAGACCGGCCTTGCGCAGGGCCCGGCAACGCCAGCGGCGGCCCATGGTCACGCCGAAGGTGATCATGATGAGGAAGAACAAGGCGAGCACGGACACGAGGAGTCCGGCGAGGGCCATGAAGAGGAGGGGGCGATCCGCCTCAGCCAGGAGCAGATCGACCTGGCCGGCATCGAACTGGCCGCCGCCGAACCCCGGCAACTGCAGCGCAGCCTGTCGCTGCCCGGTGAGATCCGCTTCGATGAAGACCGCACCGCGCACATGGTGCCCAGGGCGGCCGGGGTGGTCGAGTCGGTCGCCGTGGTGCTCGGCCAGCAGGTCAAGGCCGGCGACCTGCTGGCGGTGATCGCCAGCCCGCAGATTTCCGAGCAGCGCAGTGAACTGGCGGCGAGCCAGCGGCGCCTGGAGCTGGCGCGCAGCACCTACCAGCGGGAGAAGGACCTGTGGCAGGAAGGCATCTCCGCCGAACAGGACTACCTGCAAGCCCGCCAGGCCCTGCAGGAGGCGGAGATCGCCCAGGCCAATGCCCGGCAGAAGATCAGCGCCCTGAGCGGCTCGACCGTGCTGGCCGGTGGCAACCGCTACGAGCTGCGCGCGCCGTTTGCCGGGCAGATCGTCGAGAAGCACCTGGTGCCGGGCGAGGTGGTCAACGAGACCAGCGCGGCCTTCACCCTGTCGGACCTGTCGAAGGTCTGGGCCACCTTCGGCGTTGCACCACGCGACCTGGGCAAGGTCCGCGCCGGCATGCAGGTTTCCATCGTCGCCAGCGAACTGGGCGAGCAGGTCGCCGGGACCATCAGCCATGTCGGCAGCCTGCTCGGTGAGCAGACCCGTACCGCCACCGTCCGCGTAACCCTGGACAACCCGCGTGGCGCCTGGCGCCCAGGCCTGTTCGTGGCGGTACAGGTACCGAGCGAGCACGTGCCGACCGCCCTGAGCGTGCCGGACCAGTCCATCCAGACCCTGGAAGAGCGCCCGACGGTGTTCGTGCGCACCGCCGACGGCTTTGTCGCCCAAGCGGTGGAGCTGGGCACCAGTGCCAATGGCTTCGTCGAAATCCGCAAGGGCCTGCAAGCCGGCCAGCAGGTGGCGGCGGCGGGCAGCTTCGTCCTCAAGTCGGAGCTGGGCAAGGCCAGCGCCGAGCACGTCCACTGACCTGCGCGAGTACTCTTCATGTTCGAACGCCTTATTCAATTTGCCATCGAGCAGCGCCTGATGGTGCTGCTGGCAGTGCTGCTGATGGCCGGGCTGGGTGTGGCCAGCTACCAGAAGCTGCCCATCGATGCGGTCCCGGACATCACCAACGTCCAGGTACAGATCAACACCCAGGCAGCCGGCTTTTCGCCGCTGGAAACCGAGCAGCGCATCACCTTTGCCATCGAGACGGCCATGGCCGGCTTGCCGGGCCTGGAGCAGACCCGTTCGCTGTCGCGTTCGGGGCTGTCCCAGGTGACGGTGATCTTCGAGGAAGGCACCGACCTGTTCTTCGCCCGCCAGCTGGTCAACGAGCGCCTGCAACAGGCCCGTGGGCAATTGCCCGACGGTGTCGAGGCGGCCATGGGGCCGATCTCCACCGGCCTTGGCGAGATCTTCCTGTGGACGGTGGAAGCCGCCGAGGATGCGCGCAAGGCCGATGGCAGCCCCTACACGCCCACCGACCTGCGCGAGATCCAGGACTGGATCATCAAGCCGCAGCTGCGCAATGTGCGCGGTGTGGCGGAAATCAACACCATCGGCGGGTTTGCCAAGGAGTACCAGATCGCCCCCGATCCCAAGCGCCTGGCCGCCTACAAGCTGACCCTGGGCGATCTGCTCACGGCCCTTGAGCGCAACAACGCCAACGTCGGCGCCGGCTACATCGAGCGCCGTGGCGAGCAGTTGCTGATCCGGGCGCCGGGGCAACTGGCGGGGATCGACGACATCGCCAACATCGTCCTGGCCAACGTCGATGGCACGCCGATCCGGGTGCGCAACGTCGCCGAGGTCGGTATCGGCCGTGAGCTGCGCAGTGGCGCGGCCACCGAGAATGGCCGCGAAGTGGTGCTGGGCACGGTGTTCATGCTGATCGGCGAGAACAGCCGCACCGTGTCCCAGGCCGTGGCGCAGAAGCTGGTGGAGATCAATCGCTCGCTGCCGGCCGGGGTCAGCGCGGTGACGGTGTACGACCGCACCAACCTGGTCGACAAGGCCATTGCCACGGTGAAGAAGAACCTGATCGAAGGCGCGATCCTGGTGATCGTGATTCTGTTCCTGTTTCTGGGCAACATTCGTGCAGCGCTGATCACGGCGATGATCATCCCGCTGTCGATGCTGTTCACCTTCACCGGCATGTTCAGCAACAAGGTCAGTGCCAACCTGATGAGCCTGGGCGCCCTGGACTTCGGCATCATCGTCGATGGCGCGGTGGTGATCGTCGAGAACGCGATCCGCCGCCTGGCCCACGCCCAGCAGCACCATGGTCGCCTGCTGACCCGATCCGAGCGCTTCCATGAAGTCTTCAATGCCGCCCGCGAGGCGCGCCGGCCGCTGATCTACGGGCAGCTGATCATCATGGTGGTGTACCTGCCGATCTTTGCCCTGAGCGGGGTCGAGGGCAAGATGTTCCACCCCATGGCCTTCACCGTGGTGATCGCCTTGCTCGGCGCCATGCTGCTGTCGGTGACCTTCGTGCCGGCGGCCATCGCCCTGTTCGTCACCGGCAAGGTCAAGGAAGACGAGAATCTGCTGATGCGCAGCGCCAAGCGCGGCTACGCACCGCTGTTGCAGTGGGTCATGGGCCACCGCACCCTGGCGTTCAGCCTGGCCGGGGTGATGGTGCTGCTGTCCGGGGTCCTGGCCAGCCGCATGGGCAGCGAATTCGTGCCGAGCCTGAGCGAAGGGGATTTCGCCCTGCAGGCACTGCGGGTACCCGGCACCAGCCTGAGCCAGTCGGTGACCATGCAGCAGCAACTGGAGCAGAGCGTGCTGAGCCAGGTGCCGGAAGTGGAGCGGGTATTCGCCCGTACCGGCACCGCCGAAATCGCCTCCGACCCGATGCCGCCGAACATTTCCGACAGCTATGTGATGCTCAAGCCCAAGGAGCAGTGGCCGGACCCGGGCAAGAGCCGCGAGCAACTGATCGCCGATATCCAGCGCGCCAGCGCCTGGGTGCCGGGCAGCAACTACGAGTTGTCGCAACCGATCCAGCTGCGCTTCAACGAGTTGATCTCCGGGGTGCGCAGTGACGTTGCGGTGAAGGTCTTCGGCGACGACATGGAGCAGCTCAACCGCACTGCGGCGCAGATCGCCACGACGCTGCAGGCGGTGCCGGGGGCTTCGGAGGTCAAGGTCGAGCAGACCACGGGGCTGCCGGTGCTGACCATCGAAGTCGATCGCGACAGGGCGGCGCGCTACGGCCTCAATGTCGGCGACGTGCAGGACACCATCGCCGTGGCCGTCGGCGGCCGCCAGGCGGGCACCCTGTACCAGGGCGACCGGCGCTTCGACATGGTGGTGCGCCTGTCGGACAACCTGCGTACTGATATCGACGGCCTGTCACAGCTGTTGATACCCGTGCCGGCCAGCGCGGCGGGCAACGGCCAGATCGGCTTTATCACCCTGGCCGATGTGGCCAGCCTGGAGCTGGTCCAGGGCCCGAACCAGATCAGCCGCGAAGACGGCAAGCGCCTGGTGGTGGTCAGCGCCAACGTACGCGGTCGCGACATGGGCTCCTTCGTCGAGGAGGCGGGTGAGCGCATTGCCGCCCAGGTGAGCATTCCGGCCGGCTACTGGATTCGCTGGGGCGGTCAGTTCGAGCAGTTGCAATCGGCGGCGCAGCGCCTGCAGGTGGTGGTGCCGGTGGCTTTGCTGCTGGTCTTCGGCCTGCTGTTCATGATGTTCAACAACCTCAAGGACGGCCTGCTGGTGTTCACCGGCATTCCCTTCGCCCTCACCGGCGGCGTGGTGGCCCTGTGGCTGCGGGACATTCCCCTGTCGATTTCAGCGGGGGTCGGCTTCATTGCCCTGTCCGGTGTCGCGGTACTCAACGGCCTGGTGATGATCGCCTTCATCCGTGGCTTGCGCGAGCAGGGCCGCAGCCTGCGCCAGGCCATCGATGAAGGGGCCCTGACGCGCTTGCGCCCGGTGCTGATGACCGCACTGGTGGCCTCCCTGGGGTTCATCCCCATGGCCCTGGCCACCGGCACCGGCGCCGAGGTGCAGCGACCGCTGGCGACAGTGGTGATCGGCGGCATCCTGTCCTCCACCGCGCTGACCCTGCTGGTGCTGCCGGCGCTCTACTACCGGGCGCACCGCAAGGATGAGGAGGAGGGTACGGCCGAGGTGACGAAACTGTAATTTCGCGCTCATCTTCGGGTTATTCAGCCCTTGTCAGGATACCCATGGCGGCCGCATCAGCGGCCGCCGTGCGTTTACTGCCAATAATCAGGAGTTGAAGATGGTGAACAAAACCACAGCCTGTGTTACCGGCGTCCTGGCCCTGGCCAGTTGTACGGTAAGCAATGCAGCTACCGAGGCGAACGGGTTCGTCGAAGACAGCAGTCTTTCTGTGCTCAGCCGCAATTTCTATTTCAACCGCGATTACCGCAAAGGAGGCGAATCCCCCACCGGCAAGGCCGGTTACGCCGAGGCCTGGGCCCAGGGCTTCATCGCCCGCTTCGAGTCGGGCTACACCCAGGGCACGGTCGGTTTCGGCCTGGATGCCCATGCCATGCTGGGGCTCAAGCTCGATACCGGCGATGGTCGCAACGGTGGTCGCAGCTCATTCGACATGTTGCCGGTCGACAGCGATGGCCATGCGGCAAGCAACTTCAGCAAGTTGGGAGGCGCGCTCAAGGCGCGGCTGTTCGACACGGAGGTCAAGGTTGGCGATGTCTTCCCCACGACCCCGGTGGTGCACTATGGCGACTCGCGCCTGCTCCCCGAGAGCTTCACGGGCTGGACGCTGGAAAACACCACGCTTGAAGGGCTGAAGGTGCAGGGCGGACGCTTGCATGCGATGAGCCAGCCACTGTCGAGCAACAGCCGTGACGGTTTCGAGACTTTCTATGCAGGTCCCGTCGACTCGCCCTGGCTGGGCTACTTCGGGGGCGACTACAAGGCCACCGACAATCTCAGCCTGAGCCTGTACAGCAGTCGCCTGAAGGACGCCTGGGACCAGTACTACGCCGGCGCCAGCTACAGCTACCCGATCAGCGACCTGCTCAGCGCCTTCACCAGTTTCAATTACTACAAGGCCAAGGATCAGGGCCAGCAACTGCTGGGGGCCTTCGACAACGATATCTGGAGCGCGCGGGTCGGGTTCACCTATGGTGCCCATACTCTGGCCTTGTCTCACCAACGCAACCAGGGCGACGACGACTTCGACTACCTGCGCCAGTCCGATTCGATCTTCCTCGACAACTCGATCCAGTACAGCGACTTCAACTCGCCCAAGGAGCGCTCCTGGATGCTGCGCTACGACCTGGACATGGCCAGCTACGGCGTGCCCGGGCTGAGCTTCATGACCCGCTATGGCCGTGGCAGCGACATCGACTATTCCGACGCCAACAGCGTGTACATGCGCCGCGATGCCGACGGCAACCCGCTGACCGAGCAGAAACGCTGGGAGCGGGATATCGAGGCGCGCTACGTGGTGCAGTCGGGCAGTCTCAAGGACCTGTCGCTGCGGCTGCGTCAGGCCACCACGCGGGCCACGGCCTTCGAGTCGGACCTGGACGAGGTGCGCCTGATCGTCGAGTACCCGCTGTCTGTGCTGTAGGGCCTTTCTTGCAACACTGTAATGTCCGCCTCACCTTGCCGTTAGCTTGCGCTCCGTAAGATTGAACTGTCCCGACATTCAATCACGAGGTGAGCAACATGAGCCTGACCAAGTATGTGCTGGTAGGCATTCTGGCCCTGGGCAGCAGCGCCGCCCTGGCCGAAGGCGGCGCGGAGCGTTCCAAGCAATTCTGGGAAAACTTTCGCCTGACCCAGGAACAGATCCACGGCAAGAAGGACCAGGCGTTCGTCGCTGCCGATGCGCAGAAGCAGGACGAGGCCCGGCAGCAGGTGGTCAAGGAATAGCTGCATTCACCTTTGACGCTCCGCTCCTTTGGAAAAGGTGAACTTTGGCGCCCGCTCGGGCGCCTGTTTTATTTGCGCGCGACCATCACGGCGCGGCGCGGCGCCGGCAGGCCTTCGATGGTGCGGCTGTGGTCGGCCGGGTCGAGGAAGTCGCCGAGCGACTGGTAGCGCATCCACTCGGTGCTGCGTTGTTCCTCGATGCTGGTGACGCTGACATCGACGCAGCGCACGTCGCTGAAGCCGGCGCGGCGCAGCCAGCGCTCCAGGGCCGGCACCGAGGGCAGGAACCAGACGTTGCGCATTTGTGCATAGCGGTCTTCGGGCACCAGTACCTGGTGTTCGTCACCTTCGATCACCAGGGTTTCGAGCACCAGCTCACCGCCCTTGACCAGGCAGTCCTTGAGCGCCAGCAGGTGCTCGATGGGCGAACGGCGGTGGTAGAACACCCCCATGGAGAACACGGTATCGAAGCCTTCGAGGTTGGCCGGCAGGTCTTCCAGGGCGAAGGGCAGGTGCCAGGCGGGCAGTTCCGGCAGGTAGCGTTGCACGGCCTGGAACTGGCAGAAGAACAGCCAGTTGGGGTCGACGCCGATCACGCTGTCGGCACCGGCACCGAGCATGCGCCACTGGTAGTAGCCATTGCCGCAACCGACATCCAGCACGCGCTTGCCCTTGAGGTCCAGGTGCGGGGCGACCCGCGACCATTTCCAGTCCGAACGCCACTCGGTATCCACGTGCACGCCGAACAGGTCGAAAGGCCCCTTGCGCCAGGGCGACAGGCCCATCAGCGCCTGGCGCATGCGTTCGCGGGTTTCGCTGTCGCAGTCGCAATCGAGGTTCAGCCCGTTGACCAGGTCGACCTCGCTCGGCACCAGCGCCGGCAAGGCGTCCAGGGCGTTCTGCCAACGTTCCAGGTCGCCGTGACCTTTCTCCATCTTGGCGTCGAGTTGCGCTTGCAGGCCTTGGGACCATTGCGCCAGGGGGGTGCCCGCCAGACGGCGAACCAGGGGAGTCAGATCAATCATGGCAGGGCAATCAACGAGGCAAAGTTAAGGCATTGGAACCAGGGCACGACCTTGGAGAAACCAGCGGCCAGCAGGCGCTCGCGGTGTTCTTCGAGGCTGTCGGGCTTCATCACGTTCTCGATGGCGCTGCGTTTCTGGGCAATTTCCAGCTCGCTGTAGCCATTGGCACGCTTGAAGGCCACATGCAGGTCGGTGAGCAGCGCGTGTTCCTCGGCATCAACGAAGCGCAGCTTCTCCGAGAGGATCAGCGCGCCGCCCGGCAGCAGCGCCCGGCGGATGTTGCCGAGCAGGGCCAGGCGCTGCTCGGGGGCGATGAATTGCAGGGTGAAGTTCATCGCCACCACCGAGGCCGGCTGGAAGTCCAGGGCGAGGATATCGCCTTCGATCACTTCCACCGGCAGCAGCTCCTGGAACATCGAGTCCTGGGCGGTGAGGTACTGGCGGCAGCGCTCGACCATGGCCGCGGAGTTGTCCACGGCAATGACCCGGCAACCTTCGCTGCGCACATGGCGGCGCAGGGCCTGGGTCACGGCGCCGAGGGAACTGCCCAGGTCATACAGCGCGGTGCCGGGCTGGGCGAACTGAGCCGCAAGAACGCCCAGGTTCTCGACGATGGTCGGGTAACCGGGCACCGAGCGCTTGATCATGTCCGGGAACACCCGCACCACGTCTTCGTTGAAAGCGAAGTCGGGCACCTGGCCAAGCGGCTGGGCGAATAGGCGGTCGGGTTCTTTGCTCACGGGTCGATCCAGGCGTTGGGCGGTAAAAGGCGGGCATTTTAGCCAAACTGGCCGGCAGATGCATGGCCTGGGTGACCAGCGCCGCTACTTCACCGTGATGGCGCAGTCGAAGGTCTGCACCGGGCGCACTTCCGGTGCCCAGGGTTGCTGGTAGACCAGCAGCAGATGGCCTTCACCGGCTGCCTGGGCCTGGAAGCGCCACGTCGATTGCCCGGCACTGCCAACGATGCCTGCGTCTTCCGGATGGCTGTAGACCTCGGGGCCCAGGCTGCGCAGGATACTGACGGCCGGGTTCTGCACCAGCCAGCGATAGCCGGTGCTGGGGTTGCTGGGCAGGGTCAGGGTCAGGTGCTGGCCGGTTTGCAACTGCAGCGGGCAATCGGCCTGTTTTTCCAGCTCGACGTTGTGGCTGGGCTTTTGTGCACAGGCGGTGAGCAGGGCGAGGCTCAGGGGAACGAGCAGGCGGGCGGCTGTCATGATGGCTCCGGATGATCGACGAAGGCGCAGCATAACCCATCTCAAGACGGTTGCTGATGCTGTAGCCGCTGCCGCCAGGCTGCGATCGACTGCGTAGCAGTCGCAATCCCGGCGCCGCGGTGGACCAGCCCCAGCGGGGTGGTCCATTTTACGACCGCTGCGCGGCCGATCGCAGCCTGGCGGCAGCGGCTACAGTGATGCGTGCAGGGTTTTAGAACAACACCTTGGCTACATCGCTGAAGCGCTTGGCGAAGTGTACGGTCAAGTCTTCCTTGAGGTAATCCGGCAGCTCTTCGAAATCCCCACGGTTGGCTTCCGGCAGGATCAATTCGTAGATTTTCTGCCGCCGCGCGGCAATGACCTTCTCGCGTACCCCGCCAATGGCCAGGACCTTGCCGGTCAGGGTCAGTTCGCCGGTCATGGCCACGCCTTTCTTCGGCGCCTGGTCGCGGGCCAGCGACAGCAGGGCGCTGGCCATGGTCACCCCGGCGCTCGGTCCGTCCTTGGGTGTAGCGCCTTCCGGCACGTGCAGATGAATGAAGGCCTGGTCGAAGAAGGTCGGTTCACCGCCGTACTGCTTGAGGTTGGCGTTGACGTAGCTGTAGGCGATTTCGGCGGACTCTTTCATCACCTCACCCAGTTGGCCGGTCAGCTTGAAGCCGCGGTTGAGGGTGTGGATACGCGTCGCCTCGATCGGCAGGGTGGCGCCGCCCATGCTGGTCCAGGCCAGGCCAGTGATCACGCCCTTACCTGAAAGTACCTGTTCGCTACGGAACACCGGCATGCCCAGCGAGGCTTCGAGGTCCTTGGGACCGATCTTGATCTTTTTCCCGGGGTCTTCCAGCAGCTGTACCACAGCCTTGCGCACCAGCTTGCCCAGTTGTTTTTCCAGCTGGCGTACGCCGGCCTCGCGGGCATAGCCCTCGATCACGGTGCGCAGGGCGCTGTCGCTGATGCTCAGGCTGGTCTTGGCCACGCCGGCCTTGTCCAGCTGCTTGGGCCACAGGTGGCGCTTGGCGATCGCCAGTTTTTCTTCGGTGATGTAGCCGGAAAGGCGGATCACTTCCATGCGGTCGAGCAGCGGGCCGGGGATCGCGTCCAGGGTGTTGGCGGTGCACACGAACAGCACCTTGGACAGGTCCAGGCGCAGGTCCAGGTAGTGGTCGAGGAAGTCGACGTTCTGTTCCGGGTCCAGGGTTTCCAGCAGGGCCGACGCCGGGTCGCCCTGGTAGCTCTGGCCCATCTTGTCGATCTCGTCGAGCATGATCACCGGGTTCATCACCTCGACGTCCTTGAGCGCTTGTACCAGCTTGCCCGGCTGGGCGCCGATGTAGGTGCGGCGATGGCCCTTGATCTCGGCCTCGTCGCGCATGCCTCCGACACTGAAGCGATAGAACGGCCGGCCCAGGGACTCGGCGATGGATTTGCCGATGCTGGTCTTGCCCACCCCGGGCGGGCCGACCAGCAGGACGATGGAACCGCTGATTTCGCCTTTCCAGGCACCGACGGCGAGAAACTCGAGGATCCGTTCCTTGATGTCGTCAAGCCCGGCATGGTGCTGGTCGAGGACCTTGCGTGCATGCTTGAGGTCGAGCTTGTCCTTGCCGTACACGCCCCAGGGCAGGGCGGTGGCCCATTCCAGGTAGTTGCGGGTGACGGCGTATTCCGGCGAGCCGGTTTCCAGGATCGCCAGCTTGCCCATTTCTTCATCGATGCGCTTTTGCGTCGCGGGCGGCAGGGTCTTGCCCTGCAGGCGCTGTTCGAACTGCTCAAGGTCGGCGCTGCGGTCGTCCTTGGTCAGGCCCAGCTCCTGCTGGATGACCTTGAGCTGCTCTTTCAGGAAGAACTCGCGCTGGTGCTCGCCGATCTGCCGGTTCACTTCGGCGGAGATCTCGTTCTGCAGGCGGGCGACCTCGACCTCCTTGCGCAGCATCGGCAGGACCTTCTCCATGCGCTTGAGCATGGGCACGCAGTCGAGCACTTCCTGCAGCTGGTTGCCGGTGGCCGAGGTCAGGGCCGCGGCGAAGTCGGTCAGGGGCGAGGGGTCATTGGGGCTGAAGCGGTTGAGGTAGTTCTTCAGCTCTTCGCTGTACAGCGGATTGAGCGGCAGCAGCTCCTTGATCGCATTGATCAGGGCCATGCCGTAGGCCTTGACCTCGTCGGTCGGCTCGCTCGGCTGATGCGGGTATTCGACCTCGACCAGGTAGGGCGGGCGATGGTGCTTGAGCCAGGTGCGGATGCGTACCCGGGTCAGGCCCTGGGCGACGAACTGCAGCTTGCCGTTCTCGCGGCTGGCGTGGTGAACCTTGACCAGGGTGCCGTACAGCGGCAGGGCCGAGGTGTCGAAATGACGGTGGTCTTCGGGCGGGGTGTCCATGTAGAACAGCGCCAGGGAGTGATGCGGGGTCTTGGCGACCAGATCCAGGGTTTCGGCCCAGGGTTCTTCATTGACCATGACCGGCAGTACCTGCGCCGGGAAGAACGGGCGATTGTGGATCGGGATGATGTAGACCTTGTCGGGCAATTGCTGGCCGGGCAGGGCCAGGTGCCGCCCACTGTGTTCGGAGGCTTCGAGATGCTCGACTTCGGCGTGGTCCTCGGGATGTTCGGGTAGATCCTGCTGATCGCTCATGGGGCACCTGCATAAATGACTATGGTGCTTAGATGGGGCGGGGTGGGGGTGGTTTCAATGGCGGGCCGGTCCATGTTGCGCGGCGCCAGCATCGCTGGCAATGCCAGCTCCCACAACGACCGGTGCATGATCTGCGCCCTGTGGGAGCCGGCAGCGCCGGCGATGGGCGGCAAGGCCGCCCGGTTGAATTACTCGGCCAGTTTGTAAGCGATTATGTAGTCGCCCATCCTGGTCCCCAGCGAGCCATGGCCACCGGCGGTCACCAGCACATATTGCTTGCCGTCCTTGCCGGTGTAGGTCATCGGCGTGGCCTGGCCACCGGCCGGCAGGCGCGATTTCCACAGCTCCTTGCCGGTATTGGTGTCGTAGGCACGCAGGTACTGGTCCAGGGTGCCGCTCAGGAAGCCCAGGCCACCAGCGGTGACGATGGAGCCGCCCATGCTCGGTACGCCGATCGGCAGGCCGATCGGGATCGGCGAGCTGTCACGGCTGGTGCCGTTCTTGTGCTTCCACACCACCTTCTTGGTCAGCAGGTCGATACCGGCCACATACCCCCAGGACGGCGCCTGGCACGGCACGCCCAGCGGCGACATGAACGGGTGCATGGTCACCGCGTACGGCGCGCCGGTGTTCGGCTGCACGCCGCTGGTTTCGCTTTCGCGCTTGCTGCCGGCGGCCACTTCGGCGCGTGGCACCATCTTCGACACGAAGGCCATGTAGTTGGGGCTGGTGAACAGCAGCTGGCGTACCGGGTCGACCGAGACGCTGCCCCAGTTGAATACGCCGACGTTACCCGGGTAGACCAGGCTGCCCTGGAGCGACGGCGGGGTGTACTGGCCTTCATAGCGCAGCTCGCGGAACTGGATGCGGCACAGCATCTGGTCGAACGGGCTGGCGCCCCACATGGCCTGTTCGGTCAGGTCCGGGCCCAGCAGGTTGAGGTCCGAACGGGCCTGGGTCGGTGCGGTGCGGTCACCTTCGACGGCGCCTTGCGGGGCCGGGATTTCGCGGATCGGCACGATCGGGGTGCCGTCGCGACGGTCCAGGACGTACAGGCTGCCCTGCTTGGTCGGGGCGATCAGCGCCGGTTTCACGCCGTCGTCGGTTTTCATGTCGACCAGGGTCGGCTGGCTGCCGACATCCATGTCCCACAGGTCGTGGTGGGTGAACTGGTAGTTCCAGCGGACCTTGCCGTTGGCCAGGTCAAGGGCGACGATGCCGGCGCTGAATTTCTCCGCGCCCGGGGTACGGTCGGCGCCCCACTGGTCCGGGGTCTGGTTGCCCAGGGGCAGGTAGACCATGCCGAGTTTTTCGTCGACGCTGGCCAGCGACCACATGTTGGCCGAGTTGCGGCTGTAGGTCTTGCCTGGCGCCAGGGGCGCGGTTTCATCCGGGTTGTTGCTGTCCCAGTTCCACACCAGGTGGCCGTCGTGCACGTCATAGGCGCGGATCACGCCGGAAGGCTCGTTGGTCGACTCGTTGTCGGTGACATGTCCACCGATGATCACCAGGCTGCGGGTGATTGCCGCCGGCGAAGTGGAGTAGTAGCCGCCGGCGGTGAACGGGCCGATGCCGGTGGTCAGGTCGATCACGCCCTGGTTGCCGAAACCTTCACAGACCTTGCCGGTGTCGGCGTTCAGGGCGATCAGGCGGGCGTCGGCAGTGGGCAGGTACAGGCGGCGCGGGCAGGCGCGGGCCACGGCCATGCCGGCATCGGAGATCTTCGGTGCCGGGCTGCCGTCCATGCTGACGTAGCTGTTCTCGTCATAGTACGAGACGCCACGGCAAGTCATGTGGGCAAAGCCCTTGAAGCCCACCGGGCTCTTGATCTGCGGGTCGAAGCGCCAGATTTCGGCGCCGGTGTCCGGGTCCAGGGCCAGCACCTTGCTGTGGGCGGTGCAGGCATAGAGCATGCCGTTGACCTTGAGCGGGGTGTTCTGGTTGGTCAGCTCCACCGGGTCGTTTTCGGTCGGCAGGTCGCCGGTGCGGATGCGCCAGGCTTCTTCGAGCCGGTGCACGTTGTGCGGGGTGAGCTGGCGCAGCGGCGAGTAGCGGTCGCCGTATTCGGTGCGGCCATAGGCCTGCCACTCGCCATCGGGCATCTGCGGCGCGTTGCTGGCGAACTCGGTGGTGTCGCGGCCCAGCGCACCCTTGATTTCACCCGGGTGGGTGAACTGGCTGGCCACGGCGGTGGCGCCGGACAGCACCACGCCCAGGCTCAGCAGGGCGGTGTTGATCTTCGACGGGTTGCCGGCCAGCGGACGACGGGCCCAGGGCAGCAACAGCACCACACCCAGGGCGAACCACAGGGCCAGGCGCGGCACCAGCTGCCACCAGTCCAGGCCGACTTCCCACAGTGCCCACAGGGTGCTGCCCAGCAGCACCAGGCCATACAGCCCCAGGGCGTTGCGGCGCAGGGCCAGCAACAGGATGCCGGCCAGGGCGAAGCCGATACCGGCGATCAGGTAATACAGCGAGCCGCCGAGCTGGCTCAGCTTGATGCCACCTGCCAGCAGGGCCAGTCCCATCAGCAGCAACAGCACGCCAATCAGGCGCGGCAGCCAGCGGGTTCTACTCAAGGCACCTTCTGTGCTCATCGTGTTGTCTCCGTTAGATCAAAAATTGTCGGTAGTTGGCTTAGAAGCTGCTCTGGATCTTGATCCCGCCGATCAATGCGTCATCGACCTGGTCCACGCCACCGGGGTGGCGGATGTACTGCAGGTTCGGGCGCACGGTCAGCCAGTCGGTGACGTGGATGCCGTAGTACAGCTCGGCGCTGTATTCGGTGTCCTGCACCGGCCGGTAGGCGGGATTGTCGTAGTCGTCCAGGCCCTGGGCCTGGTTGATGGCCTCGGCGTTCTTGCGGTAGGCGGGATTGACGTGCACGCGGGCGAGGGCGAAACCGATGTCGTCCCTGGCGCGGGCATCGAAGGGCCCCTTGTACACCACACCTGCCTGAACATAGTTGTCGATGGCATTGGTCTTCTTGTCGTGCAACGTGGCGTTGGCAAATACGCTCAGGCCACGGGAGTGGTCGGAGGCCAGCGACGTCACCTGCTGCTGGGCGCCCAGCCACATGCCATGCTTGCTCGAGCTGCTGCGATAGGGCTGGCCGCTCAGTGCTGCCGGTTGGTCGTTGCTGTCCTTGTAGACATCAGTTGCCTTGGCATTACTGTAGTAGTAACCGGCCCGATATTCCCCTTTCAGGCCCGCTACCCGTGGGCTCCAGACCAGTTCGACCGGGAATACGGCACCCTGGGTGCCGCTGCCGCTGAGCTTGAAGCCGTTGTCACGGTCAAGGTTCGAGGGGTTCTGCTCGTAGGCGCCGATCTGCGCATAGAGTTCGGGCGTGAGGTTGTACTTGACCCGCAGCGCCCACTGGCTGACCGGCCAGTTGTACCAGATGTCGCCGGCCCAGTTGCCCACCTGGGAGCCGCAGAACGCCAGGTTCTGGAAGTCGCAGGGGAAGCTGTTGAAGTCCTCGCCCTGGCCGAAGCGGCCGAATTTCACATCCAGGGCGCCATCGAAGTATTTCTGCTTGATCCACATCTGGGTCAGCCGCCAGGTCTGGCCGCGGCCCCAGACTTCCTGGGCGGAGGTGAACCCGCCGACCCGCGGGTCGTTGATGCGGTCGTTGCTGATGTTGTTGCCGTGGCGCTCGGTCACCGTCAGCTGGAACTCGGCATCGTGCCAGTCGAGGATCTTCTGCAGGTCCAGGTGGGTACCGAAGGTGAACTGGTCGCTGTAGCGCGCCGTCTTGTCGTCGTCATAGCCGCCGTGCAGGTTGGCGCCCATCTCGCCGGTGTAGCCCAGGGTGAAGTCGTAGCCGCGCTCCGCCAGCTCCGTGCGGGTGCCGCCCCAGTCGCCGAGCATCCAGGGTGAGTCGCTGGCGAGCAGCGCAGCGGCCTGGGTGCAGGGGGCAAGGCTGGCGATGGCCAGGCCGGAGAACAGTGAAAAGCGGAAACGATGAATCTGAGGCATGAGATAGCGCTATCTTTTGATTATGGAAAAAACGGCAAGTGCGCCGGGCTCGGTGAACGTCGGCGATAAAGCTGCAGGGGAATTGACTGAAGCGGTTCAGCTTGCGGCGGGGAGGATATAGCTGAATTTGTAAGAAAAAAAGTCAATTCAACGAGAGGCACCGTTGCCGGATCGGTAACAGTGCTTGTGGGAACACCTGTCTTTGTGGGAGCTGGCGAAGCCTGCGATCGACCGCGAGCGGTCGTATTCCAGGCACCGGCGCTGCCAGCTCCCACTACGACAGTTGTTCCTACGTTCAATCAGAAGCTGGTACGCAGGCCGAACTCGACGCTGCGTCCCGGCGCCGGGGCGATGTCGCGCAGGATCGAGCTGGCGTAGCGCACGGTCTGGTCGGTGAGGTTTTCGCCACGGACGAAGGCCAGCCACTGGCTCTGGCCGATGTCGAAGCGGTAGCCAAGGCTGGCGCCCAGGGTGGTGTAGCCGTCGGTGCTGGTTTCGTTGGCCGGCTTATGGTGCTGGGCGCTGGCGTGTTGCACATCGACGCGTGCCTGCCAGCGGTCCATTTCCCACAGCAGGCCACTGTTCAGGCGCAGCGGGGCGATGCGTGGCAGGTCTTCGCCGCTGTCCAGGTTCCTGGCCCGGGTGTAGTCGCCGGACAACTCCAGGGCGAAGCTGCCATAGTGGTTCTGCGCCAGTTGCCAGCGGTCCTGGGCCTCGATGCCGTAGAAGCGTGCGCGCACGCCTTGGTAAAGGTACTCGGGCACGTCAGCGGCGTGCTCATGGTCATGATCGTGGTCGTGGTCTTCATGGCCATGGTCATGGCCTTCGCGCAGGTTGCCGCTGGCCAGCAGGCCGATGTAGTTGCGGAAATGGCTGTAGAACACGCCGACGCTGCCTTTGTGCACGCCGTTGTCGAAGCGCAGGGCCAGGTCGCTGGAGATCGCCTTCTCCTTGTTGAGCCCCGGATCGCCGACCTCGTAGGTGCCGGTGGCGACATGGACGCCATTGGCATACAGCTCATAGAAGGTCGGAGCGCGTTCGGTGTAGCCCAGGGTAGCGGCCAGCGACCAGATCGGCGTCAGCTCGAAGACCGCCCCGGACGACAGACTGGCGGCGGTGAAGCTGCTGGCGCTGTCAGCATGGGCGAAGCGCTCGCTGCCCAGGCTGTCGGGGTCGACCCGGGTGTGCTCCAGACGCCCGCCAAGGCTCAGGCTCAGGCGTTCACTGGCTTGCCATTGTTCCAGCATGAACAGCGCCAGGCTGTCGGTATCGGTTTGCGGTACGAAGGCTTCCTCGCCCAGGGCGGAAAACTCGCTGCGGCTGACCTGGGCGCCGATCACACCTTCAACCGGCCCCAGGGGCTGGTGTCGGGCCTCGACCCGGGCTTCGTAGCCCTTGTTCTTGAAGGTGGTATGCACCTCGCCGCCTTCCAGCTCGCGGTGCTGGTAGTCGGTGTAGCCCACATCGAACTTCAGTGCACTGAAGGGCCCCTCAAGATCCCGCAATTCGGAGGCAAAGCCGTACTGGTCCTGCTGCATGTCCAGGCGCACGCCAGGCTCGGCTACCGAGCCGTAGTTGGCGTCGTAGCGGCTGTAGGAAAGGCCGGTGTAGCCATGATCCCAATGGTAGGCACCGCCAATGGCTCCGCCATCCTGGCGGCCATCGCTGTTGTCCAGGCGATGCTTGCTGCCCGGCTCGTCGGCGTCGCGGACCTTGGCGCTGCGGGCGTAGCCGGGAATGCGCAGGTCGTTGAACTGCCGGCTGTTGGCGTCCAGGTGCAGGGCAAAGCGGCCATCGCCGGCTTCCAGCTTGCCGGCGCTGCTGCGGGTGGTGTCGGCGCCGCCATAGCGCAGTTCACCGGCGCCATGGATACCATCGACGGGCGCGGTGGGAATACGGTTATCGAAGCTGTTGACCACGCCGCCGATGGCGTTGCCACCGTAGAGCAGGGCGGCAGGGCCGCGGACGATTTCGATGCGCTCGACCGTCGCCGGGTCCAGCGGCACGGCGTGGTCATAGGACAGCGACGAAGCATCGAGGGCGCCGACGCCGTTACGCAGGATACGAATGCGGTCGCCATCCAGGCCACGAATCACCGGGCGGCTGGCGCCGGGGCCGAACCAGGTCGAGGCGACGCCGGGCTGGTTGTTCAGGGTCTGGCCGAGGCTGCCTTTTTGTTGCAGGGTCAGGTCGTCGCCTTCGAGCACGCTGGTGGGCGCGGCCAGTTCGCTGTTGCCCAGCGGGTTGGCGGTGATGACCTGGGTTTCCAGCTCCAGTGCCTGGCTCAGCGGCGAGGCGAGCCAGAGGGTGGCGGCGAGGGGAGAGAGTCGCAGGGGCAGGTGACGCATGGGCAGCGAGGTTCCTTGGCAGTGTTCTAGTGTTGATACAATATAACATTGCACTTGTGAATTAAACGCCCACCCGCTGACTAGAGCCCTTGCCCACACTAGAATGTCTGTTATCCGCGCCTTGATTGTGAAAAGCCTGAAGACTTGCAAGCCGTCCCTGGGCTAAGGTGCGCACCTTTGATTCGCTGGAGCACAGGCATGACCACCGCCAATCCCGATCCGCTGCATGGCGTGACCCTGGAGCAGATCCTCACCGCGCTGGTGGCGCACTACCAATGGGAAGGGCTGGCGCAGCGCGTCGACATCCGCTGCTTCAAGAGCGACCCGAGCATCAAGTCGAGCCTGACCTTCCTGCGGCGCACGCCCTGGGCGCGGGAAAAGGTCGAGCGCCTGTACCTCAAGCTGCAGCGCGGTCGCTGAAGCGGTGATACGCCGCGAAGGCGTAATTGGCCTGGCTGCCTGCCTGGGCTGGAGCGCCCTGGCGATCCAGATGTACCTGGTGTTCTGGGTGCGCTGGCAGGAACAGGCCAGCCTGCTGGGTGGGCTGGTCAATTTCTTCAGCTATTTCACCGTATTGAGCAACACCCTGGTTGCCGTGGTGTTGAGCCATGCGGCGTTCGGCAGGGAGGGCAGCGCACGGCGCTTCTTCCTGGCCCCGGCGACTGCGTCCGGGATAACCGCCAGTATTGTCCTGGTCGGTCTGGCCTACAGCCTGCTGTTGCGCCACCTGTGGCAGCCAGAGGGCTGGCAGTGGCTGGCCGACGAGTTGCTGCACGATGTCATGCCGCTGGTGTTCGTCGTCTACTGGTGGTGCTGTGTGGAAAAGGGCAGCCTGCGGCTCAGGCACCTGCTGGCCTGGCTGCTGTATCCGCTGGTGTATTTCGCCTATGTGCTGCTGCGCGGGCACACGATAGGGGTCTATCCCTATCCGTTCATCGATGTGGCAAGCCTGGGCTTTACCCAGGTGCTGGTCAATGCCCTGGCGATCCTGCTGGGTTTCATCGCCATCGGCCTGCTGCTGCTTGGCCTGGATCATTGGCAGGGCGGGCGCCTGGCCAAGGCCAGGACGCAACCCTGAAGGTGGCGGGTCAGGCCTCGTCGTTGGGGTCGAGGCGCCAGTAGGCGGCGGCCTTGATCAGGTCCTCCTGCACGCCCTTTTCCTCGATCAGCAGACGCTTGGCCTTGCGTGTCAGGGCTTTTTCCAGAGCGACCCAGGTGTAGAGCCGGCCCTCTGGCAGGGGCAGCGCCTTGAGTACGTCAAGCAGATCCTGCCGATGCCGCTGCACCCAGATCACCTCCAGTTGCGCCAGGGTCTGCAACGGCTGTTGTTCCTCGGCATCTTCGATCTCGATGACCGCCACCACCTTGCGCGTGGCCGGCAACTCTTCCAGGCGCCGGGCAATGGCCGGAATCGCCGTTTCATCACCGACCAGCAGGTAGCTGTCGAAGCTGTCGGGAACCACCATCGAACTACGCGGACCGGCAATATTCAGCACCTGGCCGACCTGTGCCTGGGCCGCCCAGGTGGAGGCAGGGCCATCGCCGTGCAGGACGAAGTCGATATCCAGTTCGCCGGCCACCAGGTCGATCCGCCGTGGCGTGTATTCGCGCATGGTCGGGCGAGCGCCGTCGCGGCTGAAGTCGAGGTTGTCCAGTGCGGCCTGTTCTTCTGTCGAGCAGGCGAACATCAGTTTGACGTGGTCGTCGCTGCCGATGCTGGTGAAGCCCTGCAGTTGCGGCCCGCCCAGGGTGATGCGGCGCATGCGCGGGGTCAGGTCGGTGACTCGCAGCACGTCCAGGCGGCGGTGTTTGATCTCATGGTTGACGCGATGAATCGCGCTGGTTTCGCTGACACTCATTCGGGTTGCTCCGTAGGGGCCGCGGCCGGTCCTGCAACGATGGCCTTGGCGGTGGTGTTGAGCAGGTTGCGCACCCGCTCGATTTCTTCCGGGGTCCAGCGGCCGCTGTGCATCTGCAGGGCATGACGCAGGTTGTGCACCGCTTCGTGGATTTCCTGGGGACGGTCGTGCCCGCGCAGGGAACGTTTGCTGACCTCGATGCGCATGCGCACGCCATCCAGGGCGATGGCCTGTTCGCTCAGGGTTTCAAGCCCTGCCGGGGTGACGCTGTAGCGCTTCTTGCTGCCGTGGGCCTGGCCGATGATCAGCTCGCTTTCTTCAAGGAACGTCAGGGTCGGGTAGATGACGCCCGGGCTTGGGCTGTAGCTGCCGTCGAACAGGGTTTCGATCTGGCGGATCAGGTCGTAGCCGTGGCAGGGCTGCTCGGCGAGCATCGACAACAGCAGCAGTTTCAGGTCGCCGGGGGCGAAGACCCGTGGGCCGCGGTCGCCACGCTCGCGATTGTGGCGACGCTCGAAGCCGTCGTGGCGATCGCCGTGGTCGCGGTGGGGGTGGTGTTCACGCATGGGGAATCTCCGTTTGCGTAAGATGTATCTTTAGATACTACTCAAGATATATCTTAACGCAAGCGTGAGAGTGAGAATAATTCTCATGAATTGACCGGCGGCAAGCCGATCCGGGCGCAGCGGGTGCGCCCGGAGACAGGTTCAAGGGGTTACTTCTGTGCCACGTCCGGCGATTTGCACAGGGTATGGCTGCCCGGTTGCAGGTAGGGCATCAGGATCGGCGCCATGCCCTTGAGCACCTGCACCGGCAGGGCCGAGGTGAACTTGAAGGATTCGGCAGCCTGGCCCGGCACGAAGGCGGTGAGGGTGCCGAAATGGTTGTCACCGAGGAAGAACACGAAAGTGGCGGTACGGTTGATCGCCTTCGAACCGATCAGGCGCCCGCCGGCACCGAAGCTTTCGATACGGTTGTCGCCGGTGCCGGTCTTGCCGCCCATCACCATCTGGGTGCCGTCGTTGAACCTGAAGCTGCCCGACACCCGCCGCGCGGTACCGGCGTCGACCACTTGCGACAGCGCGCCACGCAGGGCCCGGGCGACCTCCACCGAGAGCACCCGCTGGCCCAGGTCCGGATCGCCGGTCAGGCGCGTCTCGTACGGGGTGTCTGCGGCAAAGTGCAGGGTGTCGATGCGCAGGGTCGGCAGCTTGATGCCGTCGTTCTGGATGATCCCGACCAGCTCGGCGAGGGCCGCCGGGCGGTCGCCGGAGCTGCCGATGGCGGTGGCCAGGGACGGTACCAGGTGATCGAAAGGGTAGCCGACGCGCTTCCAGCGCTGGTGGATGTCAAGAAACGCCTCAATCTCCACCAGGGTGCGGATGCGGCTGTCGCGGGCGCCCTTGTGCTTGCTCTTGAACAGCCAGCTGTAGACCTCCTGGCGCTCGAACTGGCTGGCCTGGGTGGCGTCCTGGAAGCTGGCGCTGGGGTGCTTGAGCAGATAGCCCATCAACCACAGGTCTAGTGGGTGGACCTTGGCGACGAAGCCCTGGTCGGGCAGGTCGAATTTGCCGGGCCCGTAGGCATAGTACATGTCGTCCAGGCGCTCGTCGGTCACCGTGTCCTGCTTGGTGGGCTTGCGCTTGGTTTCCTCCAGGTTCTTTTTCAGGTGGGCGCGGACGAAGGCGTTGAAGGTGGCCTGGTCGGCTTCGGGGAACAGGTAGCGGTGTACGGCCGCCAGGCGGATCGGGGTCACCCGCAGGCTGTCCATGAAGGTGTCCAGGCGTTGTTGCGAGGTCTTGTTGCGGTACTTTTTCCAGAACCTGCGCAGGTAGTCGGTGCCTTCCTTGTCAGCGAAGCGGGCCAGGTACTCCTGGCGGCGCGGCTCGCTGTCGTCCCTGAGCAGCTTGGCGCTGTTGCCCGGGGCCTGGTAGGTGCTGTAGCGCACCAGGTCGCGCATCAGGCGGATGAACGGCAGGTTGATCGATTCGCGCAGCGCGTCCTTGAGGGTAGGGATGCGGTTGTTGTCCTCTTTGCGGAAGTTGGCGAACACGTGCATGCCACCGCCGGTGAAGAAGCCTTCGTAGGGGCTGGCCGAGTACTTGCGGTTGAGCGCCGCATCCAGCATTGCGGTGATGTTGCGGTCCTTGTTCTGGATCAGGTAGTCGATGGCCCAGCGGGTGATGAAGTCCAGTTCCGCGACCTCGACTTTCTTCAGGTCCGCAGCCGGGGTATCGGCGTACTTGTCGTGCAGTTCGGCGATGATTTCCAGGTAGGTGGTCAATACCCGCAGCTTGGCGGTGGAGCCCAGTTCCAGCTTGCTGCCTTCGTTGATGTCGAACGGCTGGTCGGTGCTGTCGGTCTGTACCCGTACCCGGGAGCCATTGGCGGTGCGTTCGAGCAGGGTGAAGCTGTAGCGCACCTGGGTGGTGGTGGTCGGGGTCAGCAGGCGTTCGCCGAACAGGCCGGTCTTCGCGGCGAATTCCGGGTTGGCAAGGTCCTTGAGGTACTGGCTGACCTGCCCTTGCAGGTCGGACTGCAGGGTGCTGGTGGCCGACAGGTCGAGGCGGTCGAGGTCGTACAGCGGCCGGGCCAGGGCCAGCGACAGGCGACTGCGGGCGACGCTGATGCCCTTGTTGGTGACGATCGGCACGATGGTGGGCTGGGCGACCCAGTCGCGGAAGGTGGCCTTGCTGGCCAGCGCGGCATCGGCCGTCGGGCGATCGACGATGTTGGCGGCGGCCAGGATGCGGATGTGACTGTCGGTCAGCTCGGCCAGTTCGTTGCGGCCCTTGGTCAGAAAGTGCGACGGCCGCCGCTGGGCGATCATCAGCGACAGCACTTGGCGCAAGGCCAGGCCGCGCGCGGCCTGGCTTGCAGGGTCGCTGGCCGACGATGCCAGGGCCTGGTTGACCTGGGCGAAGTCGGCGCCGTACCAGACCCGCAGGCCCTCGGCCATGCCATGTACCTCGCCATGGCCGGGCACCGCCGAGAGCGGCACGCTGTTGAGGTAGTCACGCACGATGCGCTGGCGTGCTTCAAGGGTTTGTGGCCCGCCCTGGTAGGCACGCACACTGGCGGAAATCATCTGGCGGATTTTCTCGCTGCCCGAGACGGTCAGGCCTTCGGGGGAGTGGCGGTACTTCTCCAGCTGGGTGGCCAGGGTACTGCCACCGGCCGACTGGCCAGGCAATGCCAGGTACTTGGCCACCTGGCTGTAGGCCGCCTTGGCGAAACGCGGCCAGTCCACGGCGGGGTTGGCATAGGGGTCGTTGGGGTCTAGCAGGTCGCGGTTCTCGATGAACAGCAGGCTGTTGACGATGACCGGCGGGATGGCATCGAAGTCCGGGTACAGGTATTGCGGGTACTGGTACTGGTAGAGCACATCGCCCTTGCAGTCGGTGATCGACAGGCCGGTCTGGATCTTCTCCTTATAGGGCACGAACAGGCCATGTTCGGTGTAGTCCATCAACGCCGGCGAGAAACGCACCTGGTCGCTGATCACATAGTCGCGCTTGAGCAGGCGCGGCAGGAATTCCCCCAGTGCGCTGTAGCCCAGGCGTTGGTCGAAGGGCCCGTCGCCAGGGTAGATGATCGCGTCGCTGGGGCCCGGTTGCAGGGAATAGGTCAAGGTCGAGGCGAGTTGGCTGAGCTCGCGCGACTGCAGGCGCGATGTCTGCAACTCCTTGGCGACGGCAAGACCCAGTGCGATCAGGGCGAGCAGTAGCACCAGCCACACGAGCCGCCACCACAGATGACGTTGGCGGGGGCTTTTTGGCGTAGGCGATTCTTCGAGAGATTCAGGGGGAGCTTCCTTGCTGGTTGGTTCCGATTGCCACAATGCGCCCATATTCTTCAGCCCGGCTACGTATTTTCGTCTTGCTTGCCTGAAGCTTAGACGGTGCCCGGGGACGGTGAAAAATTTGTGCTGATTGTCAGGCACTTCCTGAAAAAGCGTAGGTCATGCGTCTTTGGTTGAGCTTGTAATGCCCTGTTTTGGTGCTATGTTAGCCGCCCTGTTGACTGCAGTGGAGAAAACACGGGGAATGCCCCTCCGTGAATAGGGTTTTTGCCGAGACTTCTCGCCAAATATCCTGCTCTTTATAGTGAAATGCCCTGCAAGGGCCTTCCTATACTGCTCGGCCCTTTCGCTCTGCCTGCGCCCCTGCGCGCCGGCAGGCGGGCCCGCTCACAAGGCGGTGCCCGGCAAGGCAGCGTATTCGCCTATCGGCGGTGCCTGGCCTGCACGAACGGTTTATATCCAATAACAAAATGAGGTTGTATTTCTATGCCAGTCGGCAACCATCCTTCTCACGGTGAGACCGTCCAGGGCGGCCCACTCAAGCGAGAACTCGGCGAGCGACACATTCGCCTGATGGCGCTGGGCGCCTGTATCGGAGTCGGCCTGTTCCTCGGCTCGGCCAAGGCCATCGAAATGGCCGGTCCGGCCATCATGCTGTCCTACATCATCGGCGGCCTGGCGATCCTGGTGATCATGCGCGCCCTCGGTGAAATGGCGGTCCATAACCCCGTTGCAGGCTCTTTCAGCCGTTACGCCCAGGATTACCTCGGCCCGCTGGCGGGCTTCCTCACCGGCTGGAACTACTGGTTCCTGTGGCTGGTGACCTGTGTGGCGGAAATCACCGCGGTGGCCATCTACATGGGCATCTGGTTCCCTGACGTACCGCGCTGGATCTGGGCCCTGGCGGCCCTGGGCAGCATGGGCGCGATCAACCTGATCGCGGTCAAGGCCTTCGGTGAGTTCGAGTTCTGGTTCGCCCTGATCAAGATCGTCACCATCATCGCCATGGTCCTGGGTGGCATCGGCATCATCGCTTTCGGCTTCGGCAACGACGGTGTGGCGATGGGCATTTCCAACCTGTGGAGCAACGGCGGCTTCATGCCCAACGGCGTGACTGGCGTGCTGATGTCGCTGCAGATGGTGATGTTCGCCTACCTGGGTGTAGAAATGATCGGCCTGACCGCCGGTGAAGCGCGCAACCCGCAAAAAACCATTCCACAGGCCATCGGCTCGGTGTTCTGGCGCATCCTGCTGTTCTATGTCGGTGCGCTGTTCGTGATCCTGTCGATCTACCCATGGAACGAAATCGGCAGCCAGGGCAGCCCGTTCGTGATGACCTTCGAGCGTCTGGGCATCAAGACCGCCGCCGGCATCATCAACTTCGTGGTGATCACCGCTGCGCTGTCGTCCTGCAACGGCGGCATCTTCAGCACCGGGCGCATGCTCTACAGCCTGGCGCAGAACGGCCAGGCCCCGGCGACCTTCGCCCGCACCTCGAGCAACGGCGTGCCACGCAATGCCCTGCTGCTGTCCATCGCGGCCCTGCTGCTGGGCGTGCTGGCCAACTACCTGGTACCGGAGAAGGTCTTCGTCTGGGTGACCGCCATTGCCACCTTCGGCGCGATCTGGACCTGGGTGATGATCCTGCTGGCCCAGCTCAAGTTCCGTGCCGGCCTGTCCACCGCCGAGCGCCAGGCGCTCAAGTACCGCATGTGGCTGTGGCCGCTGAGCTCCTACCTGGCGCTGGCGTTCCTGATCCTGGTGGTCGGCCTGATGGCCTACTTCGAGGAAACCCGCGTGGCCCTGTACATCGGCCCGGCGTTCCTGGTCCTGCTGACCGTGCTGTACTACGTGTTCAAGCTGTCGCCCAAGGCTGAGAACGCCCAACTGGCACGTTCCGCGTCCTGATGTAAGTACATCGCAGGCAAACCTGCTCCTGTAGGAGCGGGCTTGCCCCGCGATGAAGCCCTCCCGGGCAATCCTTCTGACGAGTGCTGCGCACTCGATCGCGGGTCAAGCCCGCTCCTACCGTGCTGTCAAAGCGGGTTCAACGCCCGGTTCTCCAGGGCATCGAGCAAGGCCTCGACCAGCCCCTTGGCCATCTCCACCGAATGCAGGGTCGACCAGAGGAAACCCTTGGCCGATTCGTCGACACCGTCGAAAGACTTATACGCAGTGTCGTAGGCACAACGCAGGTACAGCGAGGCGTGCACTAGCGCATCATGCGGGGCGATGCCGGCGTTTACGGAAAAGAGTTGCGGGTGGCCGGCGGCGCAGTCGCCGAAGGGGTTGCCGAGGGTGGGGTAGAGTGAGGTGGGTGGATCTGGAACGATCTTTTTCATTTTAACTCCTGCATGCCGAGGAGCTGCTCCGTCCGTTTCCACACGTAGGGTGGCAGCTGTACGCGGGGTGGAAAACCGAGGCATACAGGAAACTCGGCAGGCCAATGGCCTCCCGCGCACAGCCGCCATAACGGCAGATCCTGAATGACTCTCGGGTTTCCACACCCGATCGCTGAACCGACAGCGACCCACGGAGCCTAGAAGGACCGGTTTCCAAGGGCAATCAGAACGGGATCGACAGACGCGGTAGGGTATTTCCTAGGTCCAAAATTGACCAGCCTGGAAACATCCAGAAGTAACAACAGGCCCGCTCCTACGGGGTGACCTGCATCGGGACTGGCTTGTTCAAGCGCTTGTTCAGGTCCAGCCAGGCCGCCAGTAATACCATCAAGCCCACCCCGGCCAAGGCCGTCAGCAGCTGCATCGACCAGTGCTCATCGGCCAGGGCACTGGCCATGTCCGCCAGGGGCGCGAGCAGCACGCCAAAGCAGAACACCTCCAGCGAATAACGCCCCATCCGGCAGCTTTGTTGCGCCAGCCAGCCCTCCACCCAGGCGCCACGCGGCAACAGCTTGGCCGTGCAGTAGGCCAGGGCGAGGAAATGCAGCAGCCGCGCCGGTGAAAGGTTGGTCTTGCTGATCGGGTACAACCACTCGGCCAGTTGCCGGGGCATCAGCGCATCGTGTACGGCCGGCCAGCGCCAGGACAGGGCGATCGCGGCACACACCAGCAAGTAGGCGCTAGCGCCGATGAACAGCGGTTGGCGCCAGGCCGGGCGCGTCTCGGCGGGCTGCTCGCGCTGTGAGTGGATCGCCGCCGCGCCACCGAGGATGAACAGCAGTTGCCAGGCCAGCGGGTTGAAGAACCACACCCCGCCTTCCTGGGCGGCCAGGTTCCACTGGAACATCGGCGCCAGCAGGTACAGCGCCACCGACAGGCCGACCACGTATTCGACTTTGCGCAGCATCGCCGGCAACACCAGCGGCAGACCGAGCAACAGCAGGATGTACAGCGGCAGCGGGTCCATCAGGTTGGGCTTGAAGCGCAGCAGCAGTTCGTCCACCAGCGCCTGTTGCGGGTTGCTGAGGAAGTAGTAGAGGCCCATCTCCTGGATCATGTCGCGGGTCTCGACATGGTTGTTGGCGACGAAGACGATGCCCATCAACAGCACCAGCAGGAAGATGTGCACCACGTACAGCACCCAGGCCCGGCGCAGGATGCGCACACTGGCCACCAGCCAGCCGTCGCGCAGGGCGATCTTGCCGTAGGCGAGCACGGCGGCATAACCGGCCAGGAACACGAAGATCTCCGCCGCGTCGCTGAAACCGATGTTGCGCACGGTGAGGTTGGCCAGCGGGTTGCCGGGAATGTGGTCCCAGAAGATGAAGATCAGCGCCAGTCCGCGAAAGAAGTCGATGCGATGGTCGCGACCGTTGTTCATGATCAAAGCCTTGGCGAGGGTGTTTCAGTAGAGGATAGGTGCCCGCGGGCAGAGGTTGCGCGCCGATCGGGCAGACCGATCGGCGGCGGGAGGGTTACAAGTTTTGTCCGCGAATGCAAAGCGAGGGTATTACCGAATGTCTCTACCTCAGGCCGCCGCATCGGTGTTGGGCTCGAAGCTGTCCGCCCGGGCCATCTGCCACATCCGCGAATAGAACTCGCCACTGATATTGCCGCTGAGCAGCTCGCCGGGCTTGAGGAACACATGCATCTGCGAGAACAGCTTGATCTCCGTGGCCGAGACCCGGCGCACCAGGTGTTTGGCTTCCAGCTGCGAGGGATGGTCGAGGCCGGCGGCGGCGAGCATCTCGGCCAGGGCCTTGAGGGTGCTGTGGTGGAAGTTGAATACCCGTTGGGCCTTGTCCGGCACCACCAGGGCGCGCTGGCGCAGGGCGTCCTGGGTGGCGACGCCGGTCGGGCATTTGTTGGTGTGGCAGCTCTGCGACTGGATACAGCCAATGGCGAACATGAAGCCGCGCGCGGCGTTGGCCCAGTCGGCGCCGATGGCCAGGACGCTGGCGATGTCGAAGGCGCTGACGATCTTGCCGCTGGCGCCCAGCTTGATCTTGTCGCGCAGGTTCAAGCCCACCAGGGTGTTGTGGACGAACAACAGGCCTTCGCGCAGGGGCACGCCGATATGGTCGGTGAACTCCACCGGGGCGGCGCCGGTGCCGCCTTCCTTGCCGTCGATGACGATGAAGTCCGGCAGGATCCCGGTTTCCAGCATGGCCTTGGCGATGCCCATGAACTCCCAGGGATGACCCAGGCAGAATTTGAAGCCCACCGGCTTGCCTCCGGACAGTTCACGCAACCGGGCAATGAACTGCATCATTTCGATCGGTGTGGAGAAGGCGCTGTGGCGCGAGGGTGAAATGCAGTCTTCACCCATGTTCACCCCACGGGTCTCGGCGATTTCGCGGGTGACCTTGTGCTTGGGCAGGATGCCGCCATGGCCCGGCTTGGCGCCCTGGCTCATCTTGATTTCGATCATCCGCACCTGCGGATCGCGCGCCTGTTCGGCAAAGCGATCGGGGTCGAACCGACCGTCGGCGGTGCGGCAGCCGAAGTAACCGCTGCCCAGTTCCCAGGTCAGGTCGCCGCCATGCTCGCGGTGGTAGGGGCTGATGCTGCCTTCGCCGGTGTCATGGGCAAAGTTGCCCAGTTTCGCGCCCTGGTTGAGGGCGCGGATGGCGTTGGCGCTGAGCGAGCCAAAGCTCATGGCCGAGATGTTGAACACCGACGCCGAATAGGGCTGGCTGCACTGCGGCCCGCCGACGGTGACGCGAAACGACGCCGGGTCGCTCAGGGGTGCCGGGCGCATGGAGTGGCCGATGAATTCGAAGCCCGACTGGTAGACATCGATCAGGGTGCCGAACGCCTTGTCGGAGGCTTCGTTCTTGGCCCGGGCATAGACCAGCGAGCGCTGCGCCCGGGAGAAGGGCAGGGCGTCGCTGTCGGCTTCGAGCAGGTACTGGCGGATTTCCGGGCGGATGCCTTCGACCAGGTAGCGGATGTTGCCCAGGATCGGGTAGTTGCGCCGCACGGCGTGGCGGCTTTGCAGCAAGTCGAACACGCCGATCAGGCTGAGGATGGCGGTGGTCAGGGTGAACGGCCACAGCCATTCATGGTGAAGCAATGGCAGGCTCACCAGGGTGAACAGCACACAGGCGGCAAAAAAGGCGTAGCGGCTGAGAAGTGACAGGCTCATGCGGGCTCCTTGCGATGGCGCGGTCAGGCTCAGGGCCTGGGCAATCCTTGACCTTAGCCCGGTTGGGCGCGCTTGCGCCAGTGCGTAAAGATGAAGCGTTGCGCCGGGTCAGCTGAAGGTCGATTGATTGGCAACGCCGTGGATTCACGAAAGCCCCGGCTCGCGGATCAGCCGGTCGCGCAGTTGGCCCTGTTCATCGGCTTGTACTTGAAGGGCGTAGTGCAGCTTGCCGGCCACCAGGCTTGCGACCGGCACGCCATCGCGGTAGAGCAGGCGATTGCCGCTCAGGGCCGGCACCTTGGTGCCGGGCAGCAAGGTGCCGACCAGGTTCAACGGGTCGCTGGCGCTGAGGGCGACCAAACCACCGTCCGCTGCCCGCCTGCGCACTTCGCGTAGCAATGCCACGGCTTCAGGCAAGGCAAACTGTTCGCCGGCAAGGCCGCTGATGAAGCGCCCACCACGAATTTCGCCACGGGCCTCCAGGCGATGGTAGCAGCGCAGCAGTTCACGCCAGCCGGGTAGCCAGTCCGCCTCACGCTCCAGCAGCCGCCAGCAGATCACGCCATAGCGGCGCAGCAAGGTGCGGGCGATGTGCTCAAGGCTTTCATCGCGGTTGTCGACGGCGCTGGCCTTGCGCAGCAGGGCCCAGCGCCCGGCGTCTTGCATGCCGCCGAACAGCGGCCCACGCCCGCGTCGATGGCTGCGGCCCTGGCGCTTGCTGGCCGGGGTGATCAGGGCGCGCAGGCCGGCGAAGCTGTCGGCGCCGACCAGGCCTGCGGCCACCAGTTCCTGCAAGGCGGTTTCCAGTTCGCTGGGCAACAGGTGAGCGTCGTGCACCAGTTCGTCGAAGAACAAGGCGCCGTGTTCGCTCAGGGCGGTGTGCACGCGCTGCGCCCGGGGACTTAGCTGCTCGCTGTCCAGGGCCGGGCCGAAAGCGCGCCAGAGGTTCAGGTGCGGGCGCGGCAGCAGTACCAGCGGCGTGCTGCGCAAGGTGCTGCTGGCCGCGACGGGGGCCAGGCGGGCCCAGACGTGCTTGCCGGCGCGGCAGCTCTCATCCAGCCAGTGGGGGTTGTAGTCTTTGATCCGGCTGGGCAACAGATCGCTTTCCCAGGCACTGGCTGCGGCCGGATAGCCTTCGAACCGCTCCAGCACTTCGCTCAGTGCCGCGGGGCCTCGTAGACGGGTGGCGGGCGAGAGGTGCTGCCAGTCGAACAGGAAACGCATGAAGTCCTGCAGGCTGACCGGCTCGATCTCCCGGCGCAGGCGCTTGACCGTGTAGCGGTGGATGCGTGCCAGCAGGTGCCGTTCGCACCATTGCAGCGCCTGTTGGCCCGGGCTGAAGTAGCCGCGCATCACGTAGCCTTCTGTCTCCAGGCGCACCAGGGCCTGTTCCACCGCGTTGACCGGCAACCACAAGGGGGCGGCAATCTGGCTCAGGGTCAGTGGGCCAAAACCACTCAGGCGCGCCCGCAGTACTTCGACCAGCGCCGTGTCATGTTCCACCGGCTGGTCGAACCCCGGCAGGGCTGGAACATCCGGGGTCATGTCAGCCTGCGGATACACCGCGCGCAGCAGCATCAGGCGCTCGCGGGCCAGCCACAGGGCCTGCTTTGCATCAAGGCGCAGGCAAACAGCCCGCCCAGCCTCGGCCAGTTGCGTCAGCCAGGCCTGCCAGTCGGGATGGGCCGTTACTTCATCCTGACTGATGCAGGCCAGGCTCATCAGTGCTTCATGCATTTCGTCGCAGCGGCCTGGCGCCGGCCAGGCTTCGTCACGCACCGCGCTGATGGCCTCGGGGTCCAGGGCGCCCAAATCGTCGCTGCTCTGCACATCGCTCCAGCGACGGTTGAGTACGGCCTGGGTGCGGCGTTCTTCCAGCGGCGCATCGTCGAGGAAGCTGTAAGGCCGGGCATTGAGAATGGCCGCCGCCAGGGGTGAAGGTGCCGGCAGGTCGCGGCTGATCAGGGTGACCTGGCCGTGCTCGATGCGCCGCAACAACGCCAGCCAGCCGTCGCAATCCATGGCCTGGTGCAGGCAGTCGTCGAGGGTTTGCTCCACCAAGGGGTGATCGGGAATCTGCCGTTCGCCGACGAGGTTTTCCAGGCAGGCGATCTGGTCGGGGAACACCGCGGCGATCAGGTCTTCGCTTTTCATGCGCTGGATCTGCGGCGCCACCTTGCGCCCGCCGACAAAGCGCGGCAAGGCCAGGGCGGTGCCGGCATTCCAGCGCCAGCGCACACCGAACAGCGGTGCATCGAGCAGGGCCTGGACCAGGATCGATTCGGCCGTGTTGCTGTGCAGGTAGCGCCACACTTCGTCCAGGGCGAAGCTGTGGCTGGCCGACAGCGACAGGACAATGGCATCTTCGCTGGCCGCCGCCTGCAGTTCGAAGTTGAAGGTGCGGCAGAAACGCTTGCGCAGGGCCAGGCCCCAGGCGCGGTTGATGCGGCTGCCGAAGGGGGCGTGGATGATCAGTTGGGTGCCGCCGGATTCGTCGAAGAAGCGCTCCATGATCAAGGTCGATTGCGAGGGCAGGGCGCCGAGCGCCTGGCGGGTGCGGCCCAGGTAGTCGAGCAGTTGGCTGGCGCTGTCCGGGTCCAGGCCGACCTCCAGTTGCAGCCAGTCGAGCAGGGGCTGCAACGCGCCTGCCGATTCAGCCAGGCGCCGGTCGATCTCGCCTTGCAGGCGGGCCACACCGAAGGACAGTTCATCGCTGCGTCCCGGGGCCTCGCCCAGCCAGAACGGAATGCTCGGCGGCAGTCCGCGGGCATCCTCGACCCGCACCTTGCCGCTTTCCACCCGCAGGATGCGGTAGGAGGTGTTGCCCAGCTGGAAGATGTCGCCGGCGATGCTCTCCACGGCGAAGTCTTCATTGACGCTGCCGATGTTCAGGCCCTGGGGTTCGAGCAGCACGGCGTAGTCGGCGTTGTCGGGGATGGTGCCGCCGCTGGTCAGGGCGGTCAGCTGGCTGCCGCGTCGGCCGCGCAGGCTGGCGTTGACCGCATCGCGGTGCAGGTAGGCGCTGCGCACGCCCTGGCGGCCATTGAAGCCTTCGGCGAGCATGCGCAGCAGGGCCTGGTAGTGCGCCTGGTCGAGCTCGGCGTAGGGCATGGCCTGGCGCAGGCACTCGAACAATGCCTGCTCCTGCCAGGGCTGGCAGCTGACTTCGGCGACGATCTGCTGGGCCAGTACATCCAGTGGTGCTTTGGGCACGTGCAACAGGTCCAGCTCGCCACGGCGCACGCAGTCGAGCAGGGCCACGCATTCGATCAGGTCATCTCGCGACAGGGGAAACAGGCGGCCCTTGGGCGTGCCCTCGACCTGATGGCCGGCACGGCCGACCCGCTGCAAGAAGGTGGCGATGGAGCCGGGCGAGCCGATCTGGCAGACCAGCTCGACGTCGCCGATGTCGATGCCCAGTTCCAGCGAGGCGGTGGCCACCAGTACCTGCAGCTCACCGCGCTTGAGGCGCTGTTCGGCGTCCAGGCGATGCTCCTTGGCCAGGCTGCCATGGTGCGCCGCAACTGCCTGCTGGCCCAGGCGCTCGCTCAGGTGGCGGGTCAGGCGCTCGGCCAGGCGCCGGGTATTGACGAACACCAGGGTGGTGCGGTGCTCGCGGGCCAGCGCCGCCAGGCGGTCATAGACCAGCTCCCAGACATCCGTGGCCATTACCGCGCCCAGCGGTACCTGTGGCACCTCCAGGGCCAGGTCGCGGGTGCGGGCATGACCGATATCGACGATGGCACAGGTGCGTCCCGTGCCCATCAGAAAGTCCGCGACGCGTTCCACCGGGCGCTGGGTCGCCGACAGGCCGATGCGCCGCAGCGGGCGGCCACACAGGGCCTGCAAGCGCTCCAGGCTCAGGGCCAGGTGGCTGCCGCGCTTGTTGCCGGCCAGGGCATGGATCTCGTCGACGATCACCGTATGTACGCTGGCCAGGCCCTGGCGCCCGGATGCCGAGCCCAGCAGCACATACAGCGACTCCGGCGTGGTCACCAGGATGTGCGGCGCCTGGCGGCGCATGGCCGTGCGTTCCTTTTGCGGGGTGTCGCCGCTGCGCACGGCGGTGCGGATGTCCAGCGTCTCGCCGCCGTGTTCGATCAAGGCCTCATTGATACCGGCCAAGGGCGCCTGCAGGTTGATCTGGATGTCGTTGGACAGAGCCTTGAGGGGAGAGACGTAGATCACCTGGGTCTGGTCCGGCAGTTTTCCAGCTGCCAGGCCCTGTTCGAACAATTCATCGAGAATCGCCAGAAAGGCGGTGAGGGTCTTGCCCGAGCCGGTCGGCGCGGCCACCAGCAGCGACTGGCCACGGCGAATCAACGGCCAGGCCCGGGCCTGGGCGGAGGTCACGGTGGCAAAACGGCGCTGGAACCAGGCGCGTACGGCGGGGTGGAAGGCGTCCAGTGCCGGGTGGTTCAGGGCAGGCAGGTTCATGGGCTGTTTATGCGACCAACGGCGCGGGGTTGCAAGGGGCGTTCGTCAGGCCGTGGTGACCGCATCGC
>Ga0247821_10000109_pt1 | contig 46205 bp, 42 predicted proteins | sample 13C_Glycerol_Day_FD_192481 | JGI IMG/M metagenome (GOLD analysis project Ga0247821, IMG submission 192481) | Soil microbial communities from agricultural site in Penn Yan, New York, United States - 13C_Glycerol_Day14 | ecosystem: Environmental > Terrestrial > Soil > Agricultural land | place... | reverse complement strand
GGCTGCAGCGGCTACAGCGATCCTGTGTAGCCGCTGCCGAGGCACGAGGCTGCAATCGACTGCGAAGCAGTCGCCACCCAGGTATCGAGGGGCGGGTCAGGCCTTGAGGGACGCCATGTCGATCACGAAGCGGTACTTCACATCATTCTTCTGCATGCGCGCGAACGCCTGGTTGATGTCCTGGATATCGATCATCTCGCAGGTCGGCAGCACCTGGTGCTCGGCACAGAAATCCAGCAATTGCTGGGTCTGCCGCACCCCGCCGATCAAGGAGCCGGCAATGGAACGGTTGTTGATCGCCAGCAAGGCGCCATGGATCGGCTCCAGCGGCTCCAGGGCGCCCACCAGCACCAGCTTGCCCTGGCGCCCCAGGAGCATCAGGTAGGGGTTGACGTTATGGCTGCGCGGGATGGTGTCGAGCACCAGGTCGAAGCGACTGGCCGCGTCTTTCATCGCCTGCGGGTCGGTGGACAGCAACACATGGTGCGCGCCCAGGGCACGGGCATCCTCGGCCTTGCCCGGCGAGGTGGTGATCACCGTGACCTGGGCTCCCAGGGCCACGCCCAGCTTGACCGCCATATGCCCCAGGCCACCCAGGCCGACCACGGCCAGTCGCGTTCCGGCCTTGACGCCATGCGCTTGCATCGGGGTCCAGACGGTAATGCCCGCGCACAGCAGCGGGCCGGTGTAACGAGGATCCAGCGCCGCTGGAACGCTTAACACGAACTGCTCACGGACCACGATGTGCCGGGCGTAGCCACCTTGGGTAACCTCGCCGCTGATGCGGTCCAGGCCGTTGTAGGTCGGCGTCATGCCCTGGATGCAATGGGGTTCCTGGTGCTGCTCGCAGGCCGGGCAGCCCTGGCAGCTGTCGACCAGGCAACCGACCGCGACCCGGTCACCGACCCGGTAGCGGCTGACCGCGGCCCCGACCGCGCTGACCCGGCCGACAATCTCGTGGCCGGGAACGCAGGGAAAGCGTGTGGTGCCCCAGTCGTTGTGGACGTAATGCATGTCCGAATGGCAGACGCCACAGTAGTCGATATCGATGGCGACATCATCGTCGCGCAGTGCTCGGCGTTCTATGCGCAGGGGCTGGAGGGGCGCGTGGGCCTGGTGGACGCCGTAGGCGAGGCAGGTGCTCATGGGAATTCCTTCACTGTCGGGGGAGTTGACAGGTCCCCGCCCCAAGGACGGGGACCGGGGACTCAGATCGAAGGGCGCAGCCAGGGCGCGGCACTGGTGTGCGGCGACGCGACCTGGTTGGAGATCCATTTGCCCATGCGCCGCATCGGCTCGATGCCGTCCTGGGGCGCGGCGAATTTCATCGCCGCGGCATAGCCCAGCGAAACGATGCGCTGGGCACCATACAGCGGCAGCACATCCTTGAGCTGGTCCTTGATGCTTTCCGGATACACCCCCACGGTCTGGGTGTAGGCATCGACCGCGTCGAGCATTTCACTGAGGTCGTCCACCGGCACCAGGTTGGCGGTGCGGTCATCCAGGCTGGCGGCGAAAGACACCGGCTCCGGCAATTGCGAGCAGATGATCGCGCCCTCGCCGTCCCGGCCACCGATGACCTTGTACCACTCGTCATCCAGGCGCAGGGCATCGACATGGGCCTTGAGCTGTTGATCGTAGTGCCTGGGCCGCGTGCTGAGGGTATTGGGCAGGCCGAGCATGGCTTCATGCACATACTGGCCAAAGCGGTTCAGACGCTGAAGGCCCTCCCCGTCGGTGCCACTCTGCACGTAGACCACCCGGGCGCACACGCAGCCCTTCTGGTTGATCGCCCCGATATCGGCGGCCAGGCGCACGGCGGCGTCGCGCAGGTTGGCCTCATTGTCGAAGGCCGCCTTGCCAATGATGCTGGCGCTGCGCTTGGGGTCCAGGGAGATCAGCTCCAGTCCCGGCTGGATATAGCGGGTGACGTGCTTGATCGAGGCGAAGCCGCCCCAGGCGACGATCTTCTCCAGGTTCTGCGGCTGGTACAGGCGCTGCTCGAGCGCTTGGTCACCGCCCTTCCAGTAGGCGACGCTCAGGTGCCGGGTCAACGGATGGTCCGGGGCCATGTCGACCATGGTGCGGGCGATGGCCAGCGCCGTGAACGGGTCGTTGGACGGCGCCTTGATGATCGCGTCGCTGCGCAGCACCATGTTGCGGATGATGGTCCACAGCGACAACGACACAGCATTGCCGGCGACGATGTGCAGCGTACGTGCGCCGAAACAGCGCACCTCGAGTTCGGTGCCGTCGAGCAGGGTCTGCGGCACCCAGCCTTCCAGGTACTTGATGCCCACCGTGGTTTCCGCCATTTCGCGGATGAGTTCCCGCGAGAGCAGGTGTTGCAGGCCCATGTACGAGCCTTTGACGATGCTCGGGGTGGTCGGCGCGGTCAGGTACGACAGCTCGCAGGCTTCCTGCAGGTAGGGGTTCTTGTCCAGGGCCAGGCGCTGGCCGAGTTCCACGGCATAGTCGAGGATGTCCTCGAAGCTCAGGCTGTACAGGTCGGCGAGCCTGGCCGGGTTGCCCAGCGCCAGCCGGTCGATGTAGTGGTTGGCGTCTGGGGTGAGGAAGCGCAGGTCGCCGCCGCGTCCGCCCACTTCGATCAGGTTGTCGGTAATCACCTGGCCACGGATGACCATCGGTGCAATCGGATGCGTCATGCTTCAGCCCTCCAGGGTGTTGAGGAAGTCCATCGCCTCGCGATGGGATTGTTCGGACGCGGCGCAAGTGATCTTGTCGTCGCCACCGTGCTTTTCGCTGTAGCGCTGGATGGCGCCGACCACATAACGGCTATGGCGCCCACAGCTGCAGGGCTGCTCCCAGTCGATGGTGACCTCGTCGCCGGTGATGAAACCGCCCCAGTGGATGTCCGCCCCCAGGTCGAAGAACGCCGCCCGACCGGTCTGGCGGCCCTGGCGCGGCAGTGGCTTGCTGGTGTGCGGGTCGAGCAGGAAGGGAATGGCGGTGTGCGAGAAGTGATAGTTGCCCGCTTCGCACTTGATGTGCGAACCGCTGACCACTTCCGACATCGCGTAGGACTCATGGATCACCCTGGCGCCGGTGAAGCGCATCACCTCCTCGCGCCAGTTCTCAGGGGGCACCACGCCTTTGGCGCCGCCCGTGGTAGCGATGTAGGAGTCGGCATGGAAGACCCCTTCAAGGCCTCGCTCCAGGCCGGCCCTGGCCATGTTGTGCAGCAGGTTCCAGGTACCGCCGATGTACACCTGCTTGCCCTTGAGGCGCGTGGCGATGTCCTCGAAGAAGGCCGCCAGGTGCTGCGGCATGTCGGCCTGCTGCTGGTCGAAGGCTTTCTTCTTGGCCACAAGCTCCGGGGCCACCACCAGGCGATCCAGGGTGCCCCGGGCATGGGCCGCGCGCAGCTTGGCGCCCAGGTGCAGGACGTCGCTGGACAGCGTCGAGGGATAAGCCGGGTGAAAGTGTGTGAGGTCCGGCAGCAGCACCCGGTTCAGTGCGTCTACACCGCGCAGGTGGCTGAGGTAGCCTTTGCGGTAGTACGGGTAGGCGGTATGCAGCTCGGGGTCGGGGGTATCGGCGCCGGTCATGTTCCAGGCATACAGCTTGCGTACCTGGGCGGCCTTTTCGAACTCGCGGGTACTGCAGGGCAGGAATGACAGCGTGCCGGAAGTGCCCGAGGTATGGCTCAGGCACAGTTCGGGCACCTCGCGGTCCATGGTCTCGAACCAGTCGTCCAGGCCTGTGCAGGCGCTGACATCGACGGCGGCGATCTGCCCGGCGAGCTCGGGCACCACCAGCTTGCCGAGCCAGCGGTTGATGGCGGCGAAGTTGTTGTTTTCCAGCAGCGACGGCGGATAGGACTTGAACAGGGTGTGCTCGAACAGCAGCGGCACCACGTCGTCCAGTTGCTCGATGCGCTGGATGCCTTCGGCGTCCGCCAGTTTCTTCAGCACCGCGATGCGATCGCGCAGGTGCGCGAACCGACGCTTGAGGCCAGCCAGTTGCAGGGTGTCGATCTGCTCGGCGGGCATCTGCTTCCAGGTGTGCAGGTCATGCTCCACCAGCGCCACCGGGTTACTCAACAGCAGCTCGACCTGTTCTTCTATTGTTCTTGTCACGGGACAGTCTCCTGGGCTTCAACGGCCTTGATGGCCGAGCCAGTGTAGGGCTGCCCGGGGCAAAATCATTTCCGGATTCCGCTACCTCAGGAGATCGTCTATCCAGTTGTTTTTATTGATTTTTATGCCTCTGAAACGAACGATCGAAAGCGCTATTCCGGGTCTGCCGTGGTCAGCAGAGCATGGAGCATGCGCGTCAGCAGGCGCACGGTGTCGTCTTCGAGCAGGTAGTGGGGTTTTTCGATCAGCAGTGCCCGGGGCAACGCGGTCACCGCCTGGTAGGCCAGGAAGCCGGCCTTCTCCCGGTCGCGCACCACGACCTGGTCGCTGAAGCGCTCGACCAGTGCCGGGATCACCACGGAAATCCAGAAGCGCTCCGGCTTGACGATTTCCAGGCGCACCAGCTCGCCGTGGTAGGCGGCCTTGATGCTCAGTTGCGAGTCGATCTGCAACCAGCGGTGCAAGGCGCCAAGGCCGGTGCGCAGGACCATTTCAATGCCGTCATGCAGCGTCGCCGAGGCCGGCAGTGCATACAGGTTGGCAATCATTTGCTGGCGCACGTCGGCGCGGTAGTCCTCGAAAATCGCGCCGATCAGCGATTCGATGGTCGGGAAGTACTCGTAGATCGAACTGGTCGCTACCCCGGAATAGTCGCTCAGGCGATAGATCGTCAGCGCCTCGCGCCCTTCCCGTTCGAGCACTTCGCGCCCGGCGGTCTTCAACGCCTCGACCAGCGCCACCGAGCGCGCCTGCTTCGGGCGCTTGCGCGGGCGGGCCGGCAAGGTCACCAGGACGGTGTCTTCGCTGCCGCGCCCGCGGGATGAATCCGCCATGGCGCTCAGGGGGTCACGATGTTGAAGGTGGGCTGGAAGCTGGCCAGCATGCCGAGCATCGCCTTGAAACGCTGGGCGTCGCCCTCGATCTTGATATCGCCCTGCTTGATCGCCGTCGGGAAGTCGAGCTGGCGCAGGCTGATCAGGTCCAGCGCCGCCTTGCTCATGGTCACCGTGGCATCGGCCTGCGGGTGGCTGGCGTGTTCACGCCAGGTCAGTACGCCGTTGCGCAAGGTCAGGGCAAAGTGCTGGTCGAGGTCGTCGAAGTTCCAGTTCAGGGTCATGTCGTGGCCCTGGGCCTTGTCCGAATCCATGCGCACGGCCAGCACATCCATGAACATCGCCGGCGTTGCCGCGCGCACCAGGTCGGCAATGGCACGGCCGCCCTGGGGAATCTCGACCTTGCGCAACTCCTGGGCGCCGGTCAGGTAGATGTTGCGCCAGATCGCCGACTCACTGCGATAACCCAGCTGTTCCAGGGCATCGGCCTGGGCCTCGCGGGCGGCCTTGTTGCCGGGCTCGGCGAACACCAGGTGATTGCCCAGTTGCGCCGCCCAGCGGTAATCGCCCTGCTCCATCGCAGCATGCATCAGCGCCAGCACCTTGTCCGCCCCGCCCAGCGCTTCGACGTAGCGCATGCCGGCCTGCTGCGGCGGCAACGGGTCGAGGTTGGCCGGGTTGCCGTCGTAAAAGCCCAGGTAACGCTGGTACACGGCGCGGCTGTTGAAACTCAGGTTGCCGTAGTAGCCCCGGGCATACCATTTGTGATCGAGCTCGCCGGGCAGTGCCTTGATCGCATCGGCGATCTCCAGCGGCGTCATGCCCTGGTTGAGCAGGTGCAAGGTACGGTTATTGATGAAGGCGTACATGTCGCGCTGGTCGGCCAGCAGGGTGCGGATGCCGTCGGCGCCCCAGGTCGGCCAGTTGTGCTGGGCGAACATCACCCGGGCCTTGTCGCCGTAGCGCACCAGGCTGTCGTCGATGAACTGCGACCAGGCCTTGGCGTCCCGGACCTCCGCGCCCCGTGGCGTGAGCACGTTGTGCATCGACATTACCGCGTTTTCGGCCATGCACAGCGCCTGCAGCTGCGGCAGGTACAGGTTCATCTCTGCCGGAGCCTCAGTGCCGGGGGTGAGCTGGAACTCCACCTGCACGCCGGCGATTTCATGGCTTTCCAGGGGTTGGACGATCAGGTCGGTCGGCGCGATCAGGCTGATGCTGCCCCCTTGCGGCACGGCCTTGCCGATGCCGGTATCCACCTGCCCGCGCTCACTCCTGGCTACCGCGCTACCGCTCTGGTACGCGCCTCGGCGGAACATCGCCGTGCCAGCCAGGACGTTCTCCTGGATCGCATGCTCCATGAAGCCGTTCGGGGCATAGATACGCACCTTGCCGGCCTTGACCTCCGCCTCGTCGACCACCCCGCGCACGCCGCCAAAATGATCGACATGGCTATGGGAGTAGATGACCGCTACCACTGGCTTGCGCGGGCGGTGCCGGTAGTACAGCTCAAGGCCGGCTTTGGCGGTTTCGGTGACATAGAGCGGATCGATGATGATCAGCCCGTCGTCGCCTTCGATGATGGTCATGTTGGCAAGGTCGATGCCGCGAATCTGGTAGACCTTGTCGGTCACCTCGAACAATCCGGCGTTGGCATTGAGCTGCGCCTGGCGCCACAGGCTGGGGTTGACCGTGTCCGGGGCCTGCGCCTGCTTGAGAAAGTCGTACCGCTGCGATGACCATACCGGCTTGCCCTCGGCATTCTTCACCTCGCCCTCGAAGGCCGCCACCAGCCCCCGGCGGGCGGCGTCGAAGTCGGCGCGGTCCTGGAACGGCAGCTGCTTGAGCACGCCCTGGTTCACCGCGGCGGTGGTGGGGCTTGCAGCCTTGGCCGGGGTGTCTTCGGCCCAGGACGACGCACTGGACAAGGCAATGGCAGTGAAAAGAGCACACAGGCGATAGCGCATACGAATCCTTATGGGTGTCCACGGTGTTCAGCATGGATGACAGAAGTAGCCTAAGCCCCTGCGCGGCTACCCGCCCCCCTCGATTGGGAGGGGTATGGCACAGCCTATTAGCGCCTAACGTCTGTGGCCATTGTCCACCCACGGCCCATTCACGGGGAACGCCACATGACACGCCGCCTGCTGTTCAACACCACCCGCTCGATCATCATTGAACGCGGCGCCGCCGCCCGCCTGGCCGAACAGGTGCAGTCCATGGGGCACCGCCGCGTGTTGCTGGTCACCGATACAGGGGTGCTGGCCACCGGTTTGCTGGCGCCAGTGGAACAGGGCTTTGCCCGCGCGGGTATCGCCCTGCGGGTGTTCAGTGAGGTGCAGGCCGATCCGCCGGAGTCGGTGATCCTCGCCGCAGTGGAGGCGGCGCGCGACTGCGCAGCCGATTGTGTAATCGGTTTCGGTGGCGGCAGCTCGCTGGATGCCGCCAAGCTGACCGCCCTGCTGGCGCGCAGCGAGGAGCGCCTGGCCGACATCTACGGCATCGACCGCAGCAATGGCCGGCGCCTGCCGCTGATCCTGGTGCCGACCACGGCCGGCACCGGCTCGGAAGTCACTGCCGTGTCGGTGGTGACCACCGGTGAAGGTCAGAAAAATGTGGTGATCTCGCCGGCATTGTTGCCGGATATCGCCATACTCGACGCCGATCTCACCCTGGGGCTACCGAGGGCCGTTACTGCCGCCACCGGCATTGACGCCATGGTCCACGCCATCGAGGCCTATACCACCCGACACCTGAAGAACCCGATTTCCGATTGCCTGGCCCGCGAAGCCCTGCGCCTGCTCGGAGACAACCTGCAGGCCGTCTGCGACAACGGCAGCGACGCCCAGGCCCGCGAACAGATGCTGCTGGGCGCGTGCCTGGCCGGCATGGCCTTCGCCAATGCGCCGGTCGCGGCCGTGCATGCCCTGGCCTACCCGCTGGGGGCGCGCTTTCATGTGCCTCACGGTCTGTCCAATGCGTTGGTGCTGGCGCCGGTGATGCGTTTCAACCTGGACGCGGCGGCGCCACTCTATGCCGAGTTGGCCGACATTCTGCTGCCCCGGGCCCGGGGCTCGGCCATACAGAGGGCATCGGCGCTGATCGACCACCTGGCGGCGTTGCCGGCCCGGCTCGGGCTGCCCACCCGCCTGCGGGATGTCGGTATTGCCCAATGCGATCTCGATGCCCTGGCCGACGATGCGATCCTGCAGACGCGCCTGCTCGGCAACAACCCGCGCGAACTGAACCTTGAAGACATCCGCTCGATCTACCGGCAGGTGCTCTGAACCTCGCGCGCCCGACGCAGCTGGGCTTTACTTTAATAGATGTACCCAGAAGTCTCTTCGCGACATTCACTTGCGGGAGCCCTGCCATGAACAGGTCTGTTTTTGCGCTGGTCGCGGTACTCTCGGTGGTTGCGGGTTGTTCGTCCGACAAGGATGCCTGGCGTAACCAGCCACTGGTTGCGCGGGTCGAGACGGGCATGACCAAGGAACAGGTCCGGCAGATCGGCGGGCAGCCCCTGCTGGAGTCCGACCGCACAGTGGAGCCTGGCACCTGCTTCGATTACATGCTCGTGCAGTCGGGCATGCAGCAGCCTTATTACGTCAGCTTCGACCTGGGCGAACAAGTCGACCGCACGGGCTTCATGACCTGCGCGCAGTGGAGCAATGCCCAGGCGAAATCCAGGGAACCGCCGTCGAACATGGGCGGTATGGGTGGCGGGGGTTATTGATCTGTCGCCGCAGCTCAATCCTTGCGCTTGCGCGGGTTTTCCCGATCGCGCCGACGCGCCAGGGCAGCGCCCCAGGCCAGGATGCCGACGGAGGCGATCAGCATCGCCGCCAGCATCACGTAGCCCCAGGGTATGTCGTTCATGCTCCAACACCCGGGGCATCGACCATGCCCTGATTGAGAGGAATAGGCTGGAGCCACGCGATCATGCCGGGCGTGCCAGTACGGTAATAGCAGTATAGAAGCACTGCGGACGCCCATCTAACGGGGTTTCCCGACATCCACCCAGCAAAATACGTTATTCGCCCTTTCGATATACGGTCAGTGAAGGCACAATGCGTGTCCTTTTTTTGGCTGGCCAAGCCCGGGGCCTGGAAATGATCAATACGCCGTACTACCTCATCGATAAACAAAAGCTGCTGCAGAACATGCAGAAGATCGCCTACGTGCGCGAAAAGTCCGGGGCCAAGGCCCTGCTGGCACTCAAGTGCTTCGCCACCTGGTCGGTGTTCGACCTGATGCAGCAGTACATGGACGGCACCACGTCGTCGTCGCTCTACGAGCTCAAGCTCGGTCGCCAGAAATTCGACGGCGAAACCCACGCCTACAGCGTGGCCTGGGCCGATGACGAAATCGGCGAGATGATCGAGAACTGCGACAAGATCATCTTCAACTCCATCGGCCAATTGCAGCGCTTTGCCGAGCAGACCGAAGGCACCGTGCGTGGCCTGCGGGTCAACCCGCAAGTGAGCAGCTCGGACTACCTGCTGGCCGACCCGGCGCGTCCGTTCAGCCGCCTGGGCGAGTGGGACCCGGTGAAAGTCGAAGGCGTGATCGATCAGATCTCCGGCTTCATGTTCCACAACAACTGCGAAAACGCTGACTTCGACCTGTTCGACAAGATGCTCGGGCACATCGAGGAACGCTTCGGCCACCTGCTGCACAAGGTCGAGTGGGTCAGCCTGGGTGGCGGCATCCACTTCACCGGCGACGACTACGCCTTGGACGCGTTCTGCGCGCGCCTGAAGGCCTTCTCCGAGCAATACGGCGTACAGGTCTACCTGGAGCCGGGCGAAGCGGCCATCACCCAGAGCGCCTCGCTGGAAGTCACCGTGCTCGACACCCTGTACAACGGCAAGCACCTGGCCGTGGTCGACAGCTCCATCGAAGCGCACATGCTCGACCTTCTGATCTACCGCCTCAACGCCAAGATGGCGCCCAACGACGGCGAACACACCTACATGGTGTGCGGCAAGTCCTGCCTGGCCGGTGACATCTTCGGCGAGTATCAATTCGATCGTCCGCTGGCTATCGGCGATCGGCTGTCGTTCGTTGACGCAGCGGGTTACACCATGGTCAAGAAAAACTGGTTCAACGGCCTGAAAATGCCGTCCATCGTAGTGAAACAACTCGACGGTACTGTCGAAGTGGTTCGCGAGTTTGGTTTCGAAGACTACTTGTCCAGCCTGTCTTGAGCTGGCAGTAAAGGAGAGAAAGAGAAATTGAAGAAGAACGTTCTTATCATTGGTGCAGGAGGTGTCGCCAAGGTGGTGGCCCACAAGTGCGCGCAGCACAACGACGAACTCGGTCGTATTGCCATCGCGTCGCGCAACATCTCCAAATGCCAGGCCATCATCGACAGCGTCAAGGCCAAGGGCAGCCTCAAACAGCCCGCTGAAATCACCGCTTACGCGCTCAATGCGATGGATGTCGAAGCGACCAAGGCGCTGATCCGCGAAACCGAATCGCAGATCGTCATCAACGTCGGCTCCGCCTTCCTCAACATGTCGGTGCTGCGTGCCTGCATCGATACTGGCGTGGCCTACCTGGACACCGCCATTCACGAAGAGCCGGGCAAGATCTGCGAGACGCCGCCATGGTACGGCAACTACGAGTGGAAACACCTCGAGGAATGCCAGCAGAAGAACGTGACCGCCATTCTCGGCGTGGGCTTCGACCCGGGCGTCGTCAACGCCTATGCAGCCCTGGCAAAACAACAGTATTTCGACCGCATTGATTCGATCGACATTCTCGACGTCAATGCCGGTTCACATGGCAAGTACTTCGCCACCAACTTCGACCCGGAAATCAACTTCCGCGAATTTACCGGGCAGGTGTGGAGCTGGCAGAACAGCCAGTGGACCAGCAACACCATGTTCGAAGTCAAGCGTACCGATGACCTGCCGGTGGTAGGTTCGCAGAACCTGTACCTGACCGGCCACGACGAAGTGCACTCGCTGTCCAAGAACCTGGACGTGCCCAACGTGCGCTTCTGGATGAGCTTCGGCGAGCACTACATCAACGTGTTCACCGTGCTGAAGAACCTCGGCCTGCTCTCCGAGCAGCCGGTCAAGACCGCCGAAGGCCTGGAAGTGGTGCCGCTCAAGGTGGTCAAGGCCGTGCTGCCTGACCCGGCGTCGCTGGCCCCTGGCTACACCGGCAAGACCTGCATCGGTGACCTGGTCAAGGGCACCAAGGACGGCCAGCCGCGCGAGGTGTTCATCTACAACGTCGCCGACCACGAGGAAGCCTACGCCGAGACCGACAGCCAGGGTATTTCCTATACCGCTGGCGTGCCGCCGGTAGCCGCCGCCCTGCTGGTCGCCCGTGGCGAGTGGGACGTGCAGCGCATGGTCAACGTCGAGGAGCTGCCGGCCGAGCCGTTCCTCAAGGCGCTGGACGTGATGGGCCTGCCGACCCGCGTCAAGGACGAGCACGGCGACCGTCCCTGGAACTGATGGACCGTCGTTGATGTAGCCGCTGCCGTCAGGCTGCGATCGGCCGCGAAGCGGTCGTGGAATTGGACCTGCCCACCGGGCTGGTCGGATTGCGACTGCTGCGCAGTCGATCGCAGCCTGGCGGCAGCGGCTACAGAAGCCACTCAAGCAATAATGCTAACTATTCTCCTTATCTTTTGATTTAATCATCGATTAATTTCTTCATCCTTGATCTGGCGCAAGTTGCCGCCGGTCGTAATACGCCACTGTCTTCAAGCCATCCCAAGTTCGTGATCTACGCTGAACCAAGGTTCGGCTGGAGATAGTTCAATGTCATTGGCTGAAGAACAAAAATCCGCGCGCCGCAAGGAAGTCCGGCTGTTCATCTTTCTTGTCGCCTGCCTCTTTCCCCTGCTCTCGGTCGCCATCGTCGGCGGCTACGGCTTCATTGTCTGGTTCCTGCAGATGATCTACGGTCCGCCCGGGCCGCCCAACTGACCTTGTTCATCGGAGCCCGCCCATGGATGACGCTCTGCATATCGCCAGTCTTGTCGTACTTGCCCGCCCGGAACTGTTCGAAGCAGTAAAGGCCAACTTGCGCCTGCTCGAAGATACTGAACTGCATCAGGAAAGTACCGCCGGAAAGTTGGTGGTGGTACTTGAAGCCCGGGACGAACAACAGATTCTGCAACGCATCGAACAGATCAACAATTTGCCAGGCGTACTCAATGCCGCGTTGATCTACCACGAACTCCTCGACCCCGCAGGAGAGCAGCAATGAGCATGACCCGCCGTGAATTCGCCAAGGCCCAGGCCGCGGCCATTGCCGCAGCCGCCGCCGGCCTGCCGATCTACACCACCGCCAGCAACCTGATCACCGAGGCGGACATGGTCAGCCTGGACTGGAACAAGGCGCCGTGCCGCTTCTGCGGCACCGGCTGCAGCGTGATGGTGGCCACCCGCGACAACCGCGTGGTCGCCACCCATGGCGACGTCAAGGCCGAGGTCAACCGCGGGCTGAACTGCGTCAAGGGCTACTTCCTGTCGAAGATCATGTATGGCGTCGACCGCCTGACCCAGCCGCTGCTGCGCATGAAGAACGGCCAGTACGACAAACAGGGCGAGTTCCAGCCGATCAGCTGGGACAAGGCCTTCGACATCATGGCCGACAAGTACAAGCAAGCCCTGAAGAACAAAGGCCCCGAATCGATCGGCATGTTCGGCTCCGGGCAATGGACGGTCTGGGAAGGCTACGCCGCCAACAAGCTGATGAAGGCCGGCTTTCGCAGCAACAACATCGACCCCAACGCCCGCCACTGCATGGCCTCGGCGGTGATGGGCTTCATGCGCACCTTCGGCATGGATGAGCCCATGGGCTGCTACGACGATATCGAAGTCACCGACGCCTTCGTGCTCTGGGGCTCGAACATGGCCGAGATGCACCCGATCCTCTGGAGCCGGGTCACCGACCGGCGCCTGAGCCAGCCGCAGGTCAAGGTCGCGGTGCTGTCGACCTTCGAGCATCGCAGCTTCGAGCTGGCCGACATCCCCATGGTGTTCAAGCCACAGACCGACCTGCTGATCCTCAACTACATCGCCAACCACATCATCCAGAGCGGTGCGGTAAACAAGGACTTCATCAGCAAGCACACCCGCTTCGCCAAGGGTGCCGACGACATCGGCTACGGCCTGCGCCCGGACAACCCGCTGGAGACCGGGGCCAAGAACGCCGACAAGGCCAACACCTGGAGCGACATCGATTTCGACCAGTTCGCCGCCTTCGTCCGGCCCTATACCCTGGAACGTGCAGCCAAGGAAACCGGCGTGCCCGCCGAACGCCTCAAGGCGTTGGCCGAGTTGTATGCCGACCCCAAGCGCAAGGTCGTGTCGTTCTGGACCATGGGCTTCAACCAGCACACCCGCGGGGTCTGGGCCAACAACCTGATCTACAACATCCACTTGCTCACCGGCAAGATCAGCGAACCGGGCAACAGCCCCTTCTCGCTCACCGGCCAGCCGTCCGCCTGCGGCACCGCCCGCGAGGTCGGCACCTTCTCCCATCGCCTGCCGGCCGACCTGGTGGTGACCAATCCCAAGCACCGCGCCACCGCCGAAAAGATCTGGAAGCTGCCCGCCGGGACCATCCAGGAAAAGGTCGGTTTCCATGCCGTGCAACAGAGCCGCATGCTCAAGGACGGCGTGCTCAACGTGTACTGGACCCAGGCCAGCAACAACATGCAGGCAGGTCCCAACATCATGCAGGAAGTGCTGCCGGGCTGGCGCAAGCCGGAGAACTTCGTGATCGTTTCCGATGTGTACCCCACCGTCTCCGCCCAGGCCGCCGACCTGATCCTGCCCAGCGCCATGTGGGTGGAAAAGGAAGGCGCCTTCGGCAATGCCGAGCGCCGTACCCAGTTCTGGCACCAGCTGGTCAGCGCCCCGGGCGAGGCGCGCTCGGACCTGTGGCAACTGGTGGAATTCTCCAAGCGCTTCACCACCGACGAAGTCTGGCCCGCCGACCTGCTGGCCAAGGCCCCCGAGTACAAGGGCAAGACCCTGTTCGAGGTGCTGTTCAAGAACGGCCAGGTCGACCAGTTCCCGGTCGAGCAACTGGAGGCCGGCTTCAAGAACGATGAGGCCAAGGCCTTTGGCTTCTACCTGCAAAAGGGTCTGTTCGAGGAATACGCCCAGTTCGGGCGCGGCCACGGCCACGACCTGGCGACCTTCGACCGTTACCACAGCGAGCGCGGGCTGCGCTGGCCGGTGGTCGACGGCAAGGAGACCCGTTGGCGCTATCGCGAGGGGCTCGATCCCTATGTCGAAGCCGGCAGCGGCGTGCAGTTCTATGGCTACCCGGACAAGAAGGCGATCATCTTCGCCCTGCCCTACGAGCCGCCGGCCGAGGCGCCGGATGCCGAGTACCCGTTCTGGCTCAGCACCGGCCGGGTGCTGGAACATTGGCACACCGGCAGCATGACCCAGCGGGTCGAAGAGCTGTACCGGGCCGTGCCCGATGCCCTGGTGTACATGCACCCGGATGACGCCAAGGCCATGAACGCCCGGCGTGGCAGCGAGGTGAAACTGGTCAGCCGCCGTGGCGAGATGCGCGCGCGCATCGAGACCCGCGGGCGCAACAAGCCGCCCCGTGGCCTGGTGTTCGTGCCGTTTTTCGACGCCAACAAGCTGATCAACAAAGTCACCCTCGATGCTACCGACCCGATCTCCAAGCAGACCGACTACAAGAAATGCGCCATCCGTATCGAGCTGATCAGCGTGGCCTGAGGAGCGCCGTCATGACTATCCGAATCCTGCCGTTGCTGCTGTTCGCCTTCATTGGCGCAGTGATCGCCGCCGATGTCGACTATCCGCTCGATGCCCCGGGGCCCGACGGACGCCGCCCCGGCGGCACCCTGACCCAGAGCATGCCGGCGCCGCCGCTTGCCAATGACGAAAACAAGGACCTCAAGCGCGAGCGCAACTACCCCGACCAGCCGCCGACCATCCCCCACAGCATTCGCGGCTACCAGATCGACAAGAACGGCAACAAATGCCTGTCCTGCCACAGCCGCGCCAACAGCGCCCGCAGCCAGGCGACCATGATCAGCATCACCCACTACATGGACCGCGACGGCCAGGCCCTGGCGGCGGTGTCACCGCGCCGGTACTTCTGCAACCAGTGCCACGTGCCGCAGAAAGAGGTGCAGCCGCTGGTGGGCAACAGCTTCGAAACCATCGACAAGATCCTGCAGGACGACGCCGATGCCGCAGGCAAGAAACCTTGAGGAGGCGCCATGAAAGCACTGTTCGCCCTGCTTAAGGAGTACTGGGGCATCCTCTGTCGGCCCAGCGTGTATTTCAGCCTGGGCTTCCTGACCCTGGGCGGATTCATCGCCGGGATCATCTTCTGGGGCGGGTTCAACACCGCCCTGGAGATGACCAACACCGAGAAGTTCTGCGTGTCGTGCCATGAGATGCGCGACAACGTCTTCGTCGAGCTCAAGGAGACCATCCACTACACCAACCGCTCCGGCGTGCGCGCCAGTTGCCCGGACTGCCACGTGCCCCACGAGTGGACCCACAAGATCGCGCGCAAGATGCAGGCGTCCAAGGAGGTCTGGGGCAAGATCTTCGGCACCATCGACACCCGCGACAAGTTCCTCACCCTGCGCCGCGAACTGGCCGAGCATGAATGGGCCCGGCTCAAGGCCAACGACTCGCGCGAGTGCCGCAACTGTCACAACTTCGAGTTCATGGACTTCACCCGCCAGAGCAAGCGGGCGGCGGCGATGCACTCCACCTCGCTGGCCAAGGGCGAGGCGACCTGCATCGATTGCCACAAGGGGATCGCCCACAAGTTGCCGGACATGCATGGGGTGAAGGGGTGGTAGCGCAGGAGCGGGCTTGTCCCGCGATTAGCGTTCGCTTGCGCTGCCCTCGCGGGGCAAGCCCGCTCCTACAACCCGCTGACCAGCCTGTGACTAGGCCGGCATGACCAGGGGCCGGTCGAGCAACACCACCCGCCAGTCGAGTACTTCGGCGACCATCATCTGGCTGATCTGATGGGCCAGTAGCAGCAGCGTCGTCGAACTCAGGGCGACACTGTCGCCCCACTGCGCCGTCTGCTCGCGCAACTCGCCAAAGCGTCGCTCCATGGCCTGGGCGCGCTTGGCGATGCGGTTGAACTCGCCCTGGTTGTTGATCGCCGCGAAGGCGGCGCCGGTGGCCGGCAACAGTGCGCACAACACTGCCATCCAGTGGGTGCCATGGGCCACACCCTCAGCGCCACGCATGCCCTCCAGCATGAGTTCCACCGCGTGGACGGCAATGATCGCTGCCGTGACGGCGAACAGCACCAGCCCGGTGCGATGCAGGCGATGCTCGATGCGCTCGTCGCGCTCGGCGCAGTGCTCATGGAACTGCCATTGTTCCTCTACCAGCCCACGGACCTCGGCACAGTAGCCCTGCAGGTAATCATCGTTGATCACGGCATTGGGCACGCCGGCAGTGCGGCTGATGTTGCGTACGTACCAATACATCCAGGTGCCTTCGGCCGTGCCGTACTGCAGCAGGTGCGCCGGGTTGGACGCAATCGAACGCCAGCTGCCCAATGGCAGCAGCAGGCGTTGCTGGCGCAGCAATTCGGCGACCAGGCGGTACTCCAGCCAGCGCTGGTGCCAGCGCTGGCGGTTGCCCCTTCTGACCAGCAGGCCGATGTACAGGACGATGCCCAGCTCCAGCACGGCGCAGGCCACCATCGACAGCAGATGATCGGCCACCGTCCAGCCTGCGCCCAGGGGAATCAGCGCGAGGAATACCGCCACCACACCCAGGGCATAGCTTTGCAGGAAGGCTGAGCGGTAACGGTCGCCGTAGCAGCGCGCCAGGGCATCGGCGCGTCGGTAGTGAGGCTCGATGTTCTGCTCAAGCCAGGTGGTGATGGTCGCCGGCAAGGTATCAGCCCCCTCTTCTGCCGGCTTGTCGGAGGAATGGCTGTGTGCTCCTCTCCAGCGCCAGCCGAGCACGGCACGAAACACCTGCCACAGGCTCCAGCCACTGGTGGCGGGCGCCTCATTGATGAACTGAGCCAGCCTGTCCTGGGACTGCGGCAACTCAAGCAGTGAATTGACTACTGCCGCAAGGACCGCAAGGTTACCTGCCGAGGGTGGCGTGTCCAGGTCTTGCGCGGTGCGCAGCAAGCACCAGTTGTCCGGCTGCTGCGACGGCATCCACACCACCGGAATCGAGGACGCCAGCGCTTCGAGGATGGTGGCGTAGGTCCCCCCCGGCCGGGTTTCGCGCTCACCGTCCCAGACCACGAACAGCAGATCGGCCTGGTTCAGCACGGTGCGCGCCGCCGGCTGGTAGCGATTGTCCTCGGCCTGTCGTTCGCCATCGAGTTCGAACAAGGTCAGGCCGCCGCCCTCGCGGGCGCTTTGCAGCAGCGCGCGAAACTCGGCCAGCGAGTCACGATCGGGCAGCAAGGAATTGGCCTGGCTGAAGTCGTCCTCGAAGCGCTTCTGGGCGAAAGGCAACACACAGGACAACGCATACCCCAGCCGGATGGCGGCCTGGGCGAACAAGCGGTCGCCGCCCTCGGCCAGGGACGTTACCGCGCTCAATTGCACCGGCTGCTCGGCAAAGAACTCGCCGTGGGCTTTCTGGAAACCCGTGGCGGCCTGGCGGATGGCGTAGAGCAAGGTGGCGAACTGTTCCTCGATTGCATCGCCCTGTTCCAGCGGCAGGCGGTTGGGGCGGTGGCCGATGCCGCCGATGCGCAGGCTAAGGGGCAGGCGAGACAATGCACTCATTGTGCAGCCCCCTGTCCGGCTACTGTTTGCCCTTCAAGGTTCAGGTGCGTTTCACTGAGAAAATCTCCATAGGTGTCATAGTTGTATATTACTTTATGGAATCCCTGTGGCAGATCGATAGGCTCTCCGGTGATGTCAAAATAAGTACTTTCGATCTGATTACCGAAAGCATCATAAACGCCAAGCTCTTTGAAAAAACCTTTCTTATTGAGTACGGGTTCGCCCTTCAAGCCGAATTGAGTGAGTTCAACAATATTGCCAATGGCATCGCGTCTTTTTTTGACTTGATGATAGCCTTGTGCATTTAGTACCGGTTCATTGTTCACGCCAAAGAAGCGGTTCTCTATCTCATTTCCCAAGGCGTCGTACGTACCTAATGTCTTGTACTCACCTGTGTTACTCAGGATCGGTTGCCCGGCTATTCCGTACCGTGACAAGACAAGCAGATTCCCTCGCTCATCCAGCTCCCCGACCAGCCTGTGCACCTCCCCATTCCGTAAGACAGGTTCTCCTTCAACACCGAAATTGGCCTGTTCTTTCAAATGATTACGCTGATCGAACACCTGAGTCATCCTGTGCACCCCCTCTGGAGCAACGGGCTGAGCATCAATAGAAAAATACCTTTGTTCCACGATATTTCCATATTGATCAAGCAGGTTGGTGTAGCGATGGTACCCCTTGGATACCATCACGGGCTGCCCATCAACTCCAAAATAACTGGCTTCTAAAATATTGCTGCGCTCATCGAATCGCTGCGTAGTTTTGTGAAACCCTTCAACCTGAGATATGGGTTTACCATCGATGCCAAAGTACGCCCGCTCGGTTATGTTTCCACGCTCGTCAGACATTTGTTCAAGCGAGTGGTAACCGTTGCGGTGGAGGGTTGGTTGGCCATCCGTTGAAAATACGGCAAAGGTCTTCAAGTGACCGCGTTCATCGAATGTCTGCGTCAGCTTATGATAACCGTCCCGCAACTTGATCGGTTTGCCGTCCACACCGTAGTAGGCCATTGCTATCGTGCTTCCACGCTCGTCGAATGCCTGGCTGAGGGTGTGATAACCCTCTCTACGCAGTACGGGACGTCCATCCACACCGTAGTTGGATTGCTCTGTTATTTGCCCCCGCGCATCGACAACCTGATCAAACCGATGATACCCATCACGATGCAGGACTGGCTCGTTTCCATTACCGAAACACGCCTGGCTCTTCAAATTACCACGTTCATCCAACACCTGGCTGACCTTGTGACAACCGTCCCGAGTATGACTAGGGGTGCCGTCAGTACCAAATACCGACCACCCATTGAATTGGCCGCGAATGTCGTAACTGAAGAGCATCCTGGAATAGCCCTGGCTATTGAGCACAGGCTGGCCGTCAACGCCAAAATCGGCAGTTGCAGTTATGCGCCCCGGGCTGTCCATGACATATATTCGCTTATGATAACCCTCACGGTGATACGTGGGCCGTCCATCGATACCAAAATGAGATATTTCTTTCACATTGCCATATTCGTCATTTGCATAGACATATTTGTGAACGCCTTCACGCCCCGATGTCGGCTGTGTGCCGACATCGAAATAGGCCAACTCAATGACGTAACCTCGCTCATCGAACTTCCGCGTCATTGTGGCATAACCATTCATTTGAAATATCGGTCGACCATCGACACCCAACGCAGTCATGGCAAGGGTATTTCCTCCTTTATCAAGTGTGGTGATTACTTTGTGATAGCCGCCGCGCTGTAACGTTGCACGTGCCAGCGGGTCAAGATAGAACCAGCTTTCAATGTTCCCAAAGTGATCACGTGAGATAACCAGCGCGTGGTAACCGTTTTGATGAAGGGTCGGACGCTCTTTTTTATCAAAGTACCGATTGGCAATTACGTCCCCTAATGAGGACCGCTCTATTACTTGTAATCGAATCCCCAGACGATTATTTTGCGCCATCCCATCAACGCCCAGATTCTCTACACGGGTTGCCAGCAGCCCACCTGCATAGGTGAATGCCTGGCCAAAAACGCCCTCACCATTGGCCCGAGGAAATTGATTGGCATTGCGATAGCCGACAGTTGCCACTCGCCCTTGCTCATCGTATTCCACTCGGTTTGCGGTGATCTCCGAACGCTGGGACTGCGTCGCCGAGTCTGCAAAGCCGATCGCCCCGGTCCTTGCGTTCAATCCGACCATCGCTCGCGCTTCATTGCGAAACTCGATGTAATGTACTTTGCGCTGTCCCGTTGACTCCAGTTCGCTGAACGTCTTCTGAACCACCAACTGATTATTGTGGTCGAGCAACTCGGCCTTCTCGATGGTGCCGTCTTCGCGATAGAAAACCTTCTGCACCGCAACATTCTGTTCGTTCTCGTCGTCGCGCAACTGCCCGACACTGTTGACTCGCGACACACGCCGTACCTTGTACTGGCGCGACTCGACCTGGAAGTGAAAATCACGACCACGACGAATCGTCTCGTCAATCTCCCCCACCCCCTGCGGCACGCCCCACTGTGACCCCAGGTTGGCGTAATAACTGACCTGCAAGCGGTTGTAATCCCAGACCCAGATGCCCGCAGCCAGCACCAGCCCTGCCGCGATGCCCGCAGCCAGGCGGCGCACCCGTTGCCGGCGTCGTTCGCGACGGACGAAGGCGTTGTACCCCAGCCCGGTAATACCGGCCATGGCCTTGAAAAAAGCACCGGTCCAGCCATCGCCGCCCTTGCGCAAGTCGCCAGCTATCGGCTCGGTGCGCACATCGCTCAGTTGCCCTTCGGCGTCGATCCGGTAGCGCAACGCCGGAGGGAAACACTCAAGATCGGCCTCGGCCGGGTCGTCGCTGGCATTGGGCTCGCCATCGAGCATCAGGGCCAGGATGCGCTCCGAACGCCCCAGCGATTTGAAATAGCGGATTTCTTCGTTGACCCAGCGGGACTTCGCCGCTGCGGGTGAGCACAGTACGATCAAATACCGCGAGGCCCGCAAGGCATCCTCGATCGAGCTGCCCAGGTCAGCCGACATCGGCAGTTCCTCGCGGTCGCGGAAGATCGGGAACAGTGTCTTGGGTATCGGACCATCACGGCCAGGGCGGCCGACCATGTCACGGGCAATGCGATAAGTTTCCAGGCGCCGGTGCAAGCGCCTGGCGATGGCCTCGTCGCGGGAGGAGTAAGAAATGAAGGCCCAATAGCGAAAGTCGCTGTGTGTCTCGGCCATAGGCCCACCCTTGCGAGCTTGCTCACGTCGGCGGCACGTTACGCCAACGTCAGCGTCCGATAGCGGATTCGCCTACAAGGATTGGCTTCACAGGAAGTCACTGCATTGACCACAGGCCCTTTGAAGATTAGAAGACAGCCTGGCATCCGGCCAGCAGGCCGGATGCCGGCATGCGCAGTTCAGGGTGTTACCTGGTAGCCCTTGCCCTGCAAGCAACTGGTATACGCGGTGGAGGTGTTCGATTCGTTGGTGCGACGCTGCTCACGGCGTTCCTGGCGTTGCCTCGAACCACCGACCACAGCGCCGGCGGCTGCGGTTTCCTTGGCGCGGTTCTGCCGGTATTCCTGTTTCACATCGTCATCCACGCGGTCGTAGAGCTCATCGTGCTGATTGCCCCGTACCTGGGCGCCCACCGCACCGGCCGCCGCCCCCACAGCCGCGCCCTTCACCCTGCCGCCGGTCGGCGTGGAGGTGCTGGCAGTACTGTTGGCAATGTTGTGACACTCGTTCATGTCGGCCTGGACCTGTTGTGAACTCTGGCCTTTGAGCGGCGTGACAGTTTGGGCGTTTGCAAGGCTTGCGCCCAGCGACAACGCCATGCAGACAGCGGTTAGCGAGAACCTGAACATGGTGACGGACTCCTCGCCCGGAATTGTCCATTGAGTGTAGTCCCGGGGACGGAACTGGTGTGGGATCATCGGCCAGCGCTCGTCTCGGCGCTGGTCAAAATTGCGCTCGCCAGTTCTTCATCGCTGGCTTGCAGGCCGGGGTTTTCCTGGCGGATGCGCTGCATCAGCGATTCCAGGTAGACACCGCGAATGGCACCGCCGCTGGCGATGAACGAGGATGCATCGTCATGGGCCGGAATGATCCGCTTGTCATCCTTGAAGGTGGAATACAGCGAAGCTGAAAGCCCGACGGAGGTGGCCACATCACTGCCATCGACATCGGCCAGGACCGAGCCGAACGGCAAGCACAGAACAAGCGAACTAGCGATCAAAATGCGGCGCATGGTGGAGCCTCCGGATATAAGGGTTCCTACATCACTTAGGATGCCTGGCGCCGCACAGGAGTTCCCCACTGCTGCAGAGGCTAGTCGTTGGGCAGCGGCATGTCCTTGTCGTCGGGGTACTGCTCCGGGTAGTCGCCCTGGTCGGGTGTTTGCTGATCAGGGGCAGGTTCGCCCGATCCGGGTTGTGGCTGTGGTGGGGTCGAAGCCTGGTGCTGGCCCCTTGCTTTGTCAGACATAGGCACCTCGGTTGCTTTCTCAGTGGAACAGCCACACTTCAGTTAGCGCCACTTCCCGGTAAAGCACAACCGATCCGTCACCCCTTCTGCGCAAATGACCTATACCCAATAGGCCACACAGCACATGCAAGGGGCGAATATGGCCGAGTCGAAGAAAATGAGCCTGGTCGGGCTCACCACGCTGGTGACCGTCAACATGATGGGCTCCGGGATCATCATGCTGCCCACCAGCATGGCCCAGCTGGGGGCAGTGTCGTTGCTGTCCTGGGGGGTGACGGCGATCGGCTCGATGGCGATCGCCTACAGCTTCACCCAGTGCGGGGTGTTCTGCACCCGCCCCGGCGGCTTGTCGGCCTACACCGAGGAAGCCCATGCCAAGTCGGGGTTCTTCCTCTGCTCGTACCTGTATTTCCTGTCCCTGGCGATTGCCAATGTCGCGGTGGCGATTTCCGCGGTCGGCTACATGACCGCCTTCCTGCCCTGGCTGGGCAGCAGCGCCATGGCGCTGTTCGTCGGCACGACCGGGCTGATCTGGCTGACCATCCTGGCCAACTTCGGCGGGCCGAACATCACCGGCCGGATCGGCGCGATCACGGTCTGGGGGGTGATCATCCCGGTGGCCGGGCTGAGCGTGATCGGCTGGTACTGGTTCAACCGCGATGTCTTCATCCAGGCCTGGAACCCCAATGAGCTGCCCCTGTGGGAAGCCATCGGCAAGACCATCCCCCTGACCCTCTGGGCGTTCCTGGGCATGGAGTCAGCGGCCCAGGCCAGCGATGCGGTGGAGAATCCCAAGCGCAATGTGCCCCTGGCCTGCCTGTTCGGCACCCTGGGGGCGGCGGTGGTGTATGTGCTGTCGACCACGGTGATCCAGGGCATCGTGCCCAACGCCGAACTGGCCAACGCCTCGGCGCCCTTTGCCCTGGTCTATGCGAAGATGTTCAACCCGTTGATCGGCAACATCATCATGGTGCTGGCGGTGATTGCCTGCATCGGCTCGTTGCTGGGCTGGCAATTCACCCTGGCGCAGACCGCCAAGGTGACCGCCGACCAGGGCCTGTTTCCCCGGCTTTTCTCCAAGGTCAGCGCCCTGAACGCACCGATCCTCGGCATGGTGGTGTGTGGCGTGCTGCAAACGCTGATGGCCCTGTCGACCATCTCGCCCAACGCCAGCGCCCAGTTCGGCAAGCTGGTAAGCCTGGCCGCCGTGACCAACCTGATCCCCTACGTCACCGCCCTGACCGGCCTGCTGGCGATCATGTACAAGGCCCGGGTCAGCCCGGCGGTGTACACGCGCAATACCCTGGTGTTGCTGGTGGCGGTGGGTTACTCGCTGTACGCCCTGTATGCCTGTGGCATGGAGGCGGTGCTCGGTGGTGCGCTGGTACTGGCCTTCGGTTACCTGCTTTACGGGTTCCTGGCCAAGCGCTTCATTCTTCAACAGGTCGCTGACCGGGGGGACTGGCTATGAAGGCTAAGCTGGCCTGCCTGCTGCTCCTGCTTCCGGTTTTCGCCCATGCCGCCACCCTGGAGCGGGTTCGCCAAAGCAACACCCTGACCCTCGGCTACGTTGCGGATTTTGCCCCGTTCAGCGTGCAGGACGGTGACTGGGCCAAGGGCTATGCCATCGACCTGTGCCGCTCGATCGCCGGTCAGGTCAAAACCACCCTGGCCCTGCCCGACCTGCAGGTGCGCTATCAACCGGTGCCACTGGCAGACGAAATCAGCGCCGTCAGCAGCGACAAGGTCGACCTGCTCTGCACCCCGACCGTGGCCACCCTTGAGCGGCGCCGGCAGGTGAGCTTCTCGGTGCCGGTATATACCGCTGGCGTCACCGCGGTGGTCCGCACCGATGCGCCGCAATCGCTGCTCAACGTGCTCAACGGCAAGCAAGCCCACGACGGCCCGACCTGGCGGGCAACGCTCAACCGGGGCCTGACCAATCAGACCTTTGCCGTGGTGGCCGGCGGGGTGACCGAGCAGTGGGTGCGCCAGCAACTGCGCAGCCTCGGGGTGATTGCCACGGTGGTCACAGTACCCGGCAACGACGCCGGGCTCGATCTGGTGGCCCAGGGCAAGGCCGATGCGTTCTTTTCCGAACGGATGTTGCTCAAGAACCTGCTGACCGGGCGGGATAGCGGGTTGATGCTGGTCGACCGGGTTTACGAGTACGCGCCGGTGTCGATGGTGGTGCCCCGTGGCGACGAGGATTTTCGCCTGCTGGTCGATACGGTGATCAGCCAGATGTACCGCTCGGGGGAAATCGAACAGGCTTACGCGACACACCTGGGGGGCACGACCAGGACGATCAGGAAACTGTTCAAGCTGTATGCGTTGCCTTGATGGCCCCATCGCCGGCTGTGCCGGCTCCCACAGTGGCCCTGTGTGATTGCCTGAAGGTGTAGCCGCTGCCGCCAGGCTGCGATCGGTCGCGAAGCGACCGTAAAACCAGGCGACTTCAGTCTCTCAGGTACAACGAGGTGACCGTGTTGCGACTGCTGCGCAGTCGATCGCAGCCTCGTTCCTCGGCAGCGGCTACCTCTATGTAGCAGCAACTATCTTTGTGGGAGCTGGCGAAGCCTGCGATCGGCTGTGCAGCAGCGGCTACTCGCGGCGCCGTTGCTCGCGCCCCAGCCAGGCGCCGGTCAAGGCCCAGGCCAGGGCAATACCGGCGCCGATGAACATCGCCAGCGCCGGGTGGTCACCCAACAGGTCCAGCCCGCGCTTGACCCAGCCACTGAGGGCATCGCCGCCGCGATACACCACCGTGTCGGTGAAGTTCTTGGCCTTGTACTTCTGCTCGGGCAGCACCACGGTGTAGAGCATCTCCCGCCCCGGGCGCACCAGGGCGTACTCACCCACCCGGCGCAGCACCATCACCGCCACGAACAGCGCAAACACCGGCGCCACGGCCAGCAACAGAAACCCGGCCACCATCAGCAACGGCACCGCCACCAACAGTATCCCGACCCCCAGCTTGCGCGCCAGGTGCCCGGTGATGAACACCTGGGTGAGGATCGACAAGAACTGCACCAGGCTGTCGATCAGGCCGAACACCTGGGTCTGCTCGGTACGGCTGGTGAAATGTGTCGCCACCAGGCGCGCCTGTTCGAAGTACAGGAAGGTGCTGACGCTGGCCAGCAGCACCACGAACACGGCGATGCCGAGCAGGTACGGGGTGCGCAGCACTTCGCTGGCACCGGCAAAGGGATTGCCGCCCAGCGGCCGCGAGCGGGGCATTTCGATGTCTGCCGGCAGCGGGTGACGGTCGCGGTAGCCTTGCAGCCAGGTGGCGGCGACGACGCTGCCCGCCAGGCACGCGGTGGCCAGCAGCACCAGCCCGGCATGACCGATCACCCCGACCAGCACAGTGCCCAGCAGCGGCCCCACCAGCCCGCCCAGGCTGGCCCCGCCCGCCAGCAGGCCGAACAGGCGCTTGGCCTGTTCGCTGGAGAGCAGGTCGGCGAGCACGCTCCAGGCCAGGGAAATGGTCAGCAGGTTGAACATCGACAACCAGATATAGAAGGCCCGGGCGCTCCACAGGTTGTCCGGCTGCCAGGCAAACAGCAGGGCAAACACCAGCAGGTTGCTGGCCAGAAAGCCGTAGGTCCAGGGCAGTATGCGTCGGCGCCGGACCTTGGAGGCCAGCCAGCCGAACAGCGGCAAGGCGATCAGGGTGACCACGAAGGTGCCCGTAAACAGCCACTGCAGGTTCTCCACGCCACCGGCCACGCCCATGGTCTCGCGCACCGGGCGCAACATGAAATAGCCGGCGAAGAGCAGGAAGAACAGGGCCAACCCGGCCACCACCAGCGGCATTTCCCCTTCGCGAACATTGAACAGGCGCGTCGCCAGCGCAGTCATGGCGGGACGCCTCAGGCGAACTGGTCGATCAACTGCTTGCGCTGGCCCTCGGTCAGCAGGATGCCATGCCCGGCCTTGAGCTGGTCGAGTTGGCGCTCGGGTCGACTGGTGGCCGGGATCACCGTGGTCACGGCCGGATGACTGATGGCGAACTTGAGGAACAGCTGCGCCCAGCTACCGATCCCCGCTTCCGCCGCCCAGCCTGGCAGCGGCAGGTCCTTGACCCTGGCAAACAGCCGGCCGTCATCGAAGGCGCGGTTGACCAGCACCGCCACGCCCTTGTCCTGGGCCAGCGGCAGCACGGTACGCGCCGCTGCCGGAGCATTGACCGAATAGTGGATCTGGATGAAGTCCAGCGGCTCATTGCGCAGGATGGCCTCCATCTCTTCCAAGCCGCTGTCGATGTAATGGGTGACGCCGACATAGCGGGTCAGCCCCTGGGCCTTGAGTTCGCGGGCATAGGGCAACTGGCGCTGCCAGTCGCGCAGGTTGTGGATCTGCAGCAGGTCGACCTTGTCGGTGCGCAGGCTGCGCAAGGTCCCCGCCCATTGCGCCTCGGCGGCGGCGCGGCTGTCGGCGGCGATCTTGGTGGCCAGGAAGGTCTTGGCGCGCCAGCCACCCTCCTCCAGCAGCTGGCCCAGTACCGCATCGGCACCGCCATAGTTGGGCGAGGTGTCGATCACCTGGGCACCGCCGGCGAAGAACACCTTGAGCACCTGTTTGAGCTGCTGGTACTGCGTCGAATCGGGTTCTACCTCGAAACTGCCGGACGTGCCCGCGCCAATCACCGCCAGTTGCTCGCCGCTGGACGGCACCTTGCGGGTCAGCATGCCGCTGCCGGACTGGGCCAAGGCCTGGCCCGCGAGGCTCAGGCAGCCAAGGCCGGCGGCAAGGGTGGCACTGGCGGCGAGAAAATCGCGACGTGTCGGCATGGCTGGGCTCCCGGACGAATGCGTAGGCCAGTAGAAAAGCTTAGCCCTGCGCCCTCTTGCCCGCCTCGGTAATCGTTACGGTATGTGTTAAACCGCCGAAGAGTACATTTGTACTCCATGCGATAAAAGGCGCATCGTCCGCCCCATCGGTCGGTTCGCGGCAATGTTCAGTACCGCCCCGTGGTTGCAGGAAAAATCCGCAGCCTTGTGCACACGCCGTCTATATTGACCTTGTCCCCGCCGCAGCCTGAGCGCGCCCCATGCTGGATACCGGTCAACTGATCATCTGCGAACATTGCGACAGCGTGTACCACAAGGTCACCCTCGGCAAACACCAGAAGGCCGTGTGCGTGCGCTGCGGCGCCGTCCTGCAGCGTTACAACGGCCTGACCCTGCAACAGCGCCTGGCCCTGAGCATCACCGCCGGCGTGGTGTGGATCCTGGCCAACTTCTATCCGGTGATGAGCATCAGCCTGCAGGGCTTTTCCAACAGCGCCACCTTGTGGGACTCGGTGCGCGCCCTGGCCAGCGGGCCGATCACCTTCATTGCCCTGGTGGCAGCGATTTCCATCATCATCGCGCCGATGTTCCAGCTGTTGATACTGATCTGGGTGCTGCTGTTCGCCCTCGCCGGCCAACGCTCGCCGGGGTTCAGCCTGTGCATGCGCTGGATGGAGACCTTGCGGCCCTGGAGCATGCTCGAAGTCTGCCTGCTCGGCGCCCTGGTGGCGGTGTTCAAACTGGCCGGCATGCTCGATGTGTTGCCCGGTATCGGCCTGCTCGCGTTGGGCGCCTTGAGCCTGTTGATCATCCGCGTGGCCGGTCGTGACGTGCGCGAACTCTGGGATACCCTGCCATGAGCCTTCCACCGCTGGCCTCGGAGCTCAACCTGGTGCTGTGTCACGCCTGCGGCAAGGTCTGCGACGCCAGCGTGGCGATCCATCACTGCGACCGCTGCGGGGCGCCGGTGCATGCGCGCAAGCCCGACTCGCTGACCCGCACCTGGGCCTACCTGATCGCCGCACTGGTGTTCTACGTGCCGGCCAACCTGTTGCCGGTGATGAACACCACGATGCTCGGCAAGGGTGACGACAGCACCATCATGAGCGGTGTGATCGAGTTCTGGTCCCACGGTGCCTGGGACATCGCCCTGATCATTTTCATCGCCAGTATCGCCGTGCCGGCGACCAAGTTCGTCGCCCTCGGCCTGTTGCTGGTTACGGTGCAACGCGGCAGCAATTGGGCGCAGAAGGAGCGCTCGACGCTGTATCGCTTCGTCGAATTGATCGGCTACTGGTCGATGCTCGATGTGCTGGTGGTGGCGCTGGTCGCCGCCCTGGTCAAGTTCCAGGCCCTGGGCGACATAGAGCCGCGCGCGGGCATTCTGTTTTTCGGCCTGGTGGTGGTCTTCACCATGCTATCGGCCATGAGTTTCGATCCCCGAATGATCTGGGAAAGCCGTCAACCCAAGGAGCGCACGGATGAAGTCAGCAGCCACTGAAGAGCCCTCAGTGCCACGCCCGGAAACGGTCAAGACCCGACGCTTCAGCGTCTCGCTGGTGTGGATCGTACCCATCGTCGCGGTGCTGGTGGGCATTTCCCTGGTCGTGCACAGCTGGCTGCAGGAAGGCCCGACCATCCATATCACCTTCAAGACCGGCGAAGGGCTGACCGCCCACAAGACCGCGGTGAAGTACCGCAACGTGGTGATCGGCGAGGTCACCACCGTGGAACTGAGCCCTGACCAGAAAAGCGTCACGGCCACCGTGAAGCTTGAAAAACAGGCCGAGAACTTCACCCGTGAGGATTCGTCTTTCTGGGTGGTCCGCCCGCGCATCGGCGCCGGCGGTATCTCCGGCATCGATACCCTGCTCTCGGGCGACTTTATCGGCGCCGACGCCGGCCAGTCCAACTCCCGCGCCAAGGTCTTCAAGGGTCTGGAAGTACCGCCGCCCATCACCTATGGCGAGCCCGGCAAGCGCTTTACCCTGCACGCCGACGACCTCGGCTCGCTCGGGGTCGGCTCTCCGGTGTACTACCGCAAGATCCCGGTGGGCCAGGTGGTGTCCTACGAGCTGTCCAAGGACGGCAAGGGCGTGGACATCGAGATCTTCGTGCATGCCCCCAACGATGCCTTCATCACCGACAACACCCGCTTCTGGAATGCCAGCGGCATCGACCTCGAGGTCGGGGCCAATGGCTTTGCCGTACGCACCGAGTCGCTGTCGTCGGTGCTGGTGGGCGGCATCGCCTTCCGCGCCCCGCAGTACAACCCCGACGACCAGGTGGCCGCCGAAGACAAGGTCTATGAGCTGTTCGAAAACGAGCAGACCGCCCTCGCCCCGCCCAGCGGCCGCGCCCAGTACCTGGCCCTGCGCTTCGAAGAGTCGCTGCGTGGCCTGAAAGTCGGTGCGCCGGTGGAGTTCCTGGGCGTGGAAATCGGCAGGGTGGTCTCGGTCAACCTGGATTTCGATACCGATAAACGCACCTTCCCGGTCAATGTCGGCATCGTCATTTATCCGCAACGCTTGGGCAAGGCCCACACCAAGCTGCTCAAGGCCCTCAGCCACGATCCCGACGACGAACAGAATGCCGCCCTGATCCTCGGCACCTTCATCGACAATGGCCTGCGTGCCCAGGCCCGCAGCGGCAACCTGATCACCGGCCAGCTGTACATTGCCCTGGATTTCGACCCCAAGGCGCCGAAGGTGGTCTTCGATCCCAAGGCGCGGCCGATCAGCATCCCCACGGTGCCGGGCAGCCTGGAGCAGTTGCAGGAAAAACTCCAGGCCATGCTCGAACGGATCAACCGCTTGCCGATCGAGCGCATCGCCAACAACCTGGACGCCAACCTGGTGGAACTGCGCAAGGGCCTGGCACAGTTCAACAGCCGTACCCTGCCCGGCGTGCAGGGCACCCTGCAGGAGGTCAGCAAGACCTTGCAGTCGGCCAACTCGACCCTGGCCGACGACTCGCCGCAGCGTGAGCAACTGACCCAGACCCTGGACGAGCTGGGACGCATGTCGCGGTCGCTGCGCGAGCTGGCCGACTACCTGGGCCGCAACCCCGAATCCCTGGTACGCGGCCGACCCAAGGACGCACCGGCCGAGAACCTGAAACCTTCGTCGCGCAATTGACCGCAGGAGCACCAACCATGGCGCACGCTTCCAAATTCGCACTGCTGGGCCTGGCGCTGTTGCTGGCAGCCTGTCGCAGCGATCCGATCCATTACCACACCCTGATCCCGCAACAACCCACCCCGTCCAGCGCCGTGGATGTGCAGCTGGAACGGGTCAGCGTACCGCCTCAGGTCGACCGGCCGCAGGTGGTGGTGCGCCAGGGCAACAGTGGCCTGGCGATCCTGGAGACCGAATGGTGGGGGGCCAGCCTTGCCGATGAGTTGCAGAACGCCCTGGTCACCCAGTTCGCCAGCAGCAACGCCCAGCCGCGCCTGGGCCTGCGCGTGGATGTGCAGCGCTTTGACTCGGTGCCGGGCCAGTACGCCCTGTTCGATGCCCAGTGGCGGCTGCGTCCGGCCAACGGCAAGGACGCCGCCACCCTCAATTGCCGCAGTGTGATCCAGACCCCCGCCGGGGCCAGCATCGACGACCTGGTGCTGGCCCACCAGCAGAACCTCAAACGCTTCACCGAACTGGTCAGCCAGGCTGCCCGTGGTGGCAGCAGTCGCTGTCCGGCCAGTCATTAACGCCCCCACCTGCCAAGGAGCTCTGCAATGGCCGATAACCGACCGATCCAGGTGAGCAACGCCCGGGAATTGCTGGATGTGCTGATCCGCGCTGGCCTGATCGCGGTGCTGGTGATGTTCTGCTTCGAGATCTTCCAGCCGTTTCTCAGCCTGATGCTCTGGGCGGTGATCCTGGCCATCACCCTCTATCCCTTGAACCAGCGTCTGGCGGCCCTGTTCGGCGGCCGTCCCGGCTGGTCGGCCGCCCTGCTGGTGCTGGTGGGCCTGGCCTGCCTGATCGGGCCACTGAGCCTGCTGGGCAGCTCGGTGGCCGAGTCGGTCAAGCTGGGTATTGTCAGCTTCGAGAACCAGGCCATCGAAATTCCCCCACCGCCGCCGCACGTACAGGACTGGCCGCTGATCGGCGCACCGCTGTTCGGTATCTGGTCCCATGCCAGCGAAGACCTGAGCTGGGCGCTGTCACAGGTCGCGCCGCACCTCAAGGGCGTGAGCAAGACCCTGCTCACCCAGGTGGCCGGCGTTGGCACAGGGATCCTGGTGTTCGTCCTGGCCCTGATCGTGGGCGGGGTGATCATGGCCAAGGGTGAGATCGGCCATCGCACGGGTGTGAACATTGCCACGCGTATTTCCGGTCCGCAGCGCGGGCCGCAACTGGCTGCGCTGTGCACCGCGACCATCCGCGCCGTGGCCCAGGGGGTGGTGGGTATCGCCTTTATCCAGATGCTGCTGGTGGGCATCGGCCTGGTGGTGATGGGCGTACCGGCCGCCGGCGTACTGGCGTTGATGGTGTTGCTGCTGGGGATCACCCAGCTACCGGTGCTGTTGATCACCCTGCCGGTGGTGATCTATGTATTTGCCCATGACGGTGTGGGGGTCGGGACGATCATCTTTGCGGTCTGGACCCTGCTCGCCGGGCTGTCCGACAACGTGCTCAAACCCCTGCTGCTGGGCCGTGGCGTGGCCGTGCCGATGCCGGTGGTGCTGATCGGCGCCCTGGGCGGGATGCTGACCAACGGCATCATCGGCCTGTTCATCGGCCCGGTGTTGCTGGCAGTGGGTTATGAATTGTTCATGAGCTGGGTGAAGCAGCCGCTGGCGGCTGAAGAACCCCAGCGGTAGGAGCGGGCTTGCCCCGCGATGCGATGCAACGGACCGATCGCAATCGCGGGGCAAGCCCGCTCCTACAGGCCGCAGTATCGAGTCACCGGACACCGATCAATGGAACGGGAAGATGTAGTTCATCCACGCCGCCATGCGCAGGAGGATCTTGCGCATGGTCGCAATGTGGTGGAAATGCTGGCTGTACACCGCCGCCTGGCCATAGGCGCCCCCGGGCATCTGCATACTGTACTGGGCAAAATCCGGGTCGGTGATTTCGATGATCACCGGCACCCGCCCCGGTGGCGGTGATCCGGTGTAGCTGATCAGGGTGCCCGAAGGCTGCACCTGGCCTTCGCCGATCACCGCAATGACATTCTTCACCCGCCCCTTGAACACTCGCCCGGGAATGCCGTCGAACGCCACTTCCGCCTCGTCCCCCGGCACCAGGCGCAACAGGCTGTTCTGGCGCATCCAGGCAGCGAAATACTGCCCTTCGTTGGGCACGAAGACCATGGACGGGCGCAGCGGCAACCTGGTCGCCATCATCCCCGGACGCAGCGACACATGGGTGACGAACCCATTGCTCGGCGCACGCACCACGGTGTTCTGCAGTTCGAATTCGGCGTTGTCGATCTGGGCCGCCAAGTCGTCAACCCTGGCCAGGGCCGCTTCCTGCTCGCGGCGGGTGCCGAAGTTGCGCTTGACCAGTTCGTTGATCCGGTACAGGTCGCCCTGCGCCGCCACTTGTTGGGCCTTGAGCGACCTGAGCCGGTATTCGAAAGGCGCAGGATCGATGCGAAACAGCACATCGCCCTGCTTGAGCGGCGTATTGCCCTGCACCGGCACCTCGACCACCCGACCGGTCACCACCGGGATCACCGGGGTCGAGACGAAGTAGGAACGCGCCACCTCCGAATACGGATGGTTGTAGTTCATGGTGAAGATCAATGCACCGACAATGATCACGCCACCCAACACGGCTGTGGGTACCGTCCATTTGTTCAGGGGAATGCGAAACAGCTTGAAAATACCGACGCAGATCGCGGCATAAGTAAGAACCAGCAACAGATCCATGTTTCAGACCCCTCCCCCGGAATCCTGCCGGCCATGGCCAGACCTGGCGTGCTCGGCCTCCAGTTGCGCCACCCGCTGTTGCAGCTCCTGCACCTGGCGCTCCAGGTCCGATAGCGGTGTTTTCGAAACGCCGCCGGAAAGGCCCCAGCCACGGTCCTCGCGGTACAACATGGCCCAGATCCACAGGAACGGCCACAGCGCGTGCAAGGTGAACAGACTCACCCAACCGGTGGCATGAATCGCATCCTGGTGCGGATGGTTGCGGTGAACGGCAATCTCGTAAGGGATGTCGTGAAGCACGATGATGCCGTAGAACAGCACCAACCCGACAAAGACCAATAAACCCAATGCAAAGTAATCCAGCATGACTGCTCCATTTCACACACGGGAAGATGCGTTGGATTGAGTCTAGCCAATGAATGACGCCGTTCAGCGAGATTTATCCAGTCGTTGCAATCTCGCCCGCCTGGCGACGGGATTCGAGCAGTTGCACGAAGCTCGACAGGCTCTGGGACACCGTGCCACGCCGCCACACCAGCCAGGTGTGCAGGTAGCGAAAGTCCTCTGACAACGGCCAGACGCTGACCGTGGCGCACCCCGGCATGCTCTGCAGCATGCTGCGCGGCATCAGGGCAAGGCCTGCGCCGGCGCTGACGCAGGCGAGCATGCCGTGGTAGGACTCCATCTCGTAGATCTTGCCCGGCACCGCCGCGTCGGTGCTGAACCAGCGCTCGAAGTGGTGGCGGTAGGAGCAGTTGGAGCGAAAGGCATAGATGTTCTCGCCGTTGACATCCCGGGCACGGCTGATCGGGGCATGGTTGAGTGGCGCGATCAGCACCATCTCCTCCTCGAACACCGGCACTCCGTCCAGGGTCGGGTGCAGCACCGGGCCGTCGACAAAGGCCGCCACCAGGCGGCCGGCCAGCACGCCTTCGATCATCGACCCGGATGGCCCGGTGGACAGGTCCAGTTCGACCTTGCTGTATTGCTGGTTATAGGCCGCGAGCAAGGCCGGGATACGCACCGCCGCCGTGCTTTCCAGCGAGCCCAGGGCAAAGGGCCCCTGCGGCTCTTCGCCGGCCACGGTCAGGCGCGCTTCCTCCACCAGGGCGAGGATGCGCCGGGTGTAGTCGAGAAAGTTCCAGCCGGCCGGCGACAGGCGCAAACGGCTTTTTTCGCGGATGAACAGCTCCACGCCCAGGTCGGTTTCCAGCTGCTTGATCCGCGTGGTCAGGTTCGACGGCACCCGGTGGATGTGCTGGGCGGCAACGCTGATGCTGCCGTGTTCGGCCACGGCCTTGAAGATTTCCAGCTGAACCAGGTCCACGTCATTCTCCGATCGTGAATGAAAGGCTCATTATTATTCAGTTTCCACAAATCGAATAGCCCTCTACGCTGGCCGTGTTCCCTCCTATTTGCAGGACAGTGCCATGACCGCGTTTTCCAGCCACACCCATGCCGTCTCGACCAACCCCGCCACCGGCGAAGCCATTGGTCACTACCCCTACGCGTCCGAGGCCGACCTGGATGCGGCACTGGCACGGGCAACCGCCGGTTTCGCCCAATGGCGCCGCACCCCGGTCGACGAGCGCGCCGCACTGATCCTGGCCCTGGCCAGCGCCATCCGTGACAACGCGCCTGCCATGGCGCGGATGATCACCCTGGAAATGGGCAAGCCGCTGGCCCAGGCCCGTGGCGAAGTGGAGAAATGCGCACAACTGTGCGAATGGTACGCCGCCCAGGGCCCGGGCATGCTCACTGCCGAATCGACCCTGGTGGACAACGGCCAGGCGCGCATCGAATACCGCCCGCTGGGCCCGATCCTGGCAGTGATGCCGTGGAACTTCCCGGTCTGGCAGGTCCTGCGTGGCGCCGTGCCGGCGCTGATCGCCGGCAACACCTATGTGCTCAAGCATGCCCCGAACGTCATGGGCAGCGCCTACCTGCTGCTCGACGTGATCAAGCAGGCCGGCCTGCCCGAGGGTGTATTCGAGGTCATCAACGTCACCCCGGACGGCGTGTCCCAGGCGATCAAGGACCCGCGCATCGCCGCGGTGACCCTGACCGGCAGCGTGCGTGCCGGCATGGCCATCGGCGCCCAGGCCGGTGCCGCCCTGAAGAAATGCGTGCTGGAGCTGGGCGGCTCCGATCCGTTCATCGTCCTCAATGATGCCAACCTCGACGAAGCGGTCCGGGCTGCGGTGATTGGCCGCTACGCCAACACCGGCCAGGTCTGCGCCGCGGCCAAGCGTCTGATCGTCGAGCAAGGCGTGGTCGAAGCCTTCACCGAGAAGTTCGTCGAAGCCACCCGCAAGCTGGTCATGGGCGACCCGCTGTCCGAGCAGACCTACCTGGGCCCGATGGCCCGTTTCGACCTGCGCGACGAGCTGGACGAGCAGGTCCAGGCGACCCTGGCCGAGGGTGCCACGCTGCTCCTGGGCGGGCGCAAGGCCGATGGCGTGGGCAACTTCTACGAGCCGACCGTGCTGGCCGATGTCACCGACCAGATGACCTCGTTCCGTCAGGAGCTGTTCGGCCCGGTGGCCTCGATCATCACCGCCCGCGACGCCCGTCACGCCCTGGAGCTGGCCAACGACAGCGAGTTCGGCCTGGCCTCGACTATCTACACCCAGGACCTGGAGCTGGCCGCAAAGCTCACCGAGGAACTGGACACCGGTGGCGTGTTCATCAACGGCGTCTGCGCCAGCGACCCTCGGGTGACCTTCGGTGGGGTCAAGAAGAGCGGTTTTGGCCGTGAACTGTCGCACTTCGGCGTGCGCGAGTTCTGCAACGCCCAGACCGTCTGGCTCGACCGCCGCGGCTGAGTACCTGCGCCCTCACCGCTCCTCCTTCGGGGGCTGTGCCGGGGCGCTGTACCATTGCTCCCGCGGCACCGACTTGGGCTGCTGCGGGTCGCCCAGGTAATGGGGCGACATGATCTGCACGCCATATTCATTGAACACATCCTGGATATGCGCGTGCAGTTCGCTCAGCAGCACCGCCCGCGGTCGCGGCTGGCTGGGGATGGCCTGGGCCACCAGGCGGTACTCGGGGTAGAAATCCGACAGCGCGGTCTGGAACACCTGGGGCCGGGGCTGGCCGAGGATGCCGTTGGTACGTTGCGCCGCCTCCAGCAACATCGCTTCGACCTGTCGCCACGGCGTGTCGTAGCCGATGGTCACCGTGGTATCCACCACATAGCCCTCACCCTCCACGATCCTTGAGTAGTTCTTGGTCACGCTGCCGGTGATCATCGAGTTGGGCAAGGTCAGCACTTCGCCAAGGCCGGTGCGGATCCGCGTGGTGAACATGCCAAGCTCGGTGACCGTGCCTTCGTAATCGCCGATGCGCACGAACTCGCCCGGTCGCAAGGTGCGGGTATAGGTCAGGATCAGGCCGGCCGCCGCCTGGCCGACCACACTGGTGGCCCCCAGGGAAATCATCAGGCCGATCAGCACCGACAAGCCCTTGAAGGCTTCCGTGCCCGCGCCTGGCAGGTAGGGATAGGCCATGGCCAGGGCGAACAGCCAGATCGCCAGGGCGGTCAGCCGCGTGGTCGGCTGCAGGGTTTCCTGATTCAGCCAGCTCAGGGTGCCGGGTACCGCCAGGCGCCGCAGCACGCGCTTGCTGAACCCCACCGCGCCTCGGGCGATGAAGAAGATCGCCAGAGCCACCACCAGCCCCGGTACCGCGCCGATGATGCCTTCGAGCAGGTAGCGGGCCAGCTCGTACAGGTATTCATTGAGCTGCTCGCCCCAGGGCCGGGTGTAGGGGAAGCGCGACAATACGAAACCCAGCCACTCGTAGCTGAGCAAGGCGATCAGCAGCCAGCGCAGCGTCTCCAGCACACGGCGGATCAGGGTATAGAAGAAGTTCGCCTCGATCACCGGCGTCTGCCCGACCGTCAGGTCACGGGCATGCCGGCGCATCAGGGTCGGCAGGCTGGCCGACAGCTTGCGGCGGATAAAGGCGATGACCCACAGCAGGGCCAGGTACAGGCCGGTGGCGATGGCCACCGCTACCAGTGAGTGCATGAGCATGCGCAGGTTGCGCGCTTCGCGGGTTTCGGCCACGGCCAGGCGCAGGTTGGCGGCGGCCTGCTGGGCGGCGTCGAGTACCGAGGCCTGGGTCAACGGATCGACATCCCGGGGCGCTACGATAAAGGCGCGCTTGTCGCCCAGCAGCACCAGGTAGCTGGTCTGGATCGGGTCGACACGCACCTCCAGTTCCTGGCTTTCCTCCAGGGTTTCACCGATCACTACCTCGGCCCGCTTGACCCGGTGCTCGGGGGTTTCACCCAGCACCGTGGCACGAAACTGCATGATGCTGCGGTTGGCGACCTTCAACTCCACCGGTGCGGCCGTCGCCTGCGCCGTCTCCTCCTGTGCATTGGCCTGCCCGCCCAGCAACAGGCAGGCCATCAACAGCCAGCCAACCATTCCCACCCTGCCCATGCCCTGCTCCTCGCTACCGGCCAGCCCTTACCTGTAGCGCAGCCTAGACCAGCGGCGACCGCTTGTCAGATCCTCCCGGCCGTTGCCCCGGGGCGTCGCTGAGCCATGGGCTAAACTGAATCGCGGGGGCTGGCAATGCAACACGACCGGAGGTACCCCATGAGCCAGTACCAACGCATTCTGCTGATGCTCGGCGCCGACCTGCGCCACACCCCGGCGCTGGAACGCGCCGCCGCCCTTGCCCACGCCACCGGGGCTACCCTGCATATCTGCGCGTTTATCGAGGAGGTCGACACCCTGGGGCTGATGAGTGGCGATGAAAACCTGTTGCAGAGCCGCGTCAGCGACAACCGCCAATGGCTGGCCGACGAAGCCACCCTGATGCATGAAAACGGCATCCGGGTGAGCACCGAAGTGATGCTGACCCGCGACCTGCTGCAGGCGGCGCTCACGCAGATCAACGAGATCGAACCGGACCTGCTGATCAAGGATGTGCAGCACGAGCCGGCGCTCAAGCGCCTGCTGGTCACCCCGCTGGACTGGCAACTGCTGCGCCAGAGCCCCTGCCCGGTGCATCTGGTCACCCAGGTGCACTGTCCGCTACCGCGCGTCGTCGTGGCCGCGGTCGACCCCGTGCACCCCAAGCACCCCTACAGCGACCTCAACGAGGCGGTGATCCAGGCCGCCAGCAACCTGGCCCACCAGTGCAACGCCGAATTGCACCTGTTGCATGTCTGCGACAGCAGCCAAACCCACATGTCCGACTTCGGCGCCGGCACGGTGACCATGCCGGGCTTTGGCAGCGATGTGCGCAAGTCGATCCACAAGGCCTTCGAGCACCTGGCCGAGCGGCATGCCGTGTCGCTGGACCGCCAGCATTTTCTCTCGGCGCCGATCACCCGCAGCATCGCCGAATTCGTCGCCCATAGCCGCGCCGACGTGCTGGTGATGGGCAATCATCCGCGCAAGTTGCTCGAACGCGTGACCGGCAGTGTCACCGAGCATGTGCTCGAACAATCGCTGTGCAATGTGCTGGCGATCCGGGTTCACGACTGAGGCTCAGTCGTACTCGGCCTCCTCGTGTTCACCCAGCAACCGCCGCTGTCGCGGCGTGGCCTGGGCGAGCACGGCGGGGTTGAACTGCCAGCGCAGGTAGGGTGAGAACTTCTGCGCGACCATGCGCCGGCCGTAGTGCACCTGCAGCATCGAGCGGCAGCGGTCGAGGCTGGTGTTGTCGCTGCCACCGTGCCACAACTCGCTGCGAAACATCAGCGCATCGCCGGCGCGGCAAAGGATGGTCTGCGCCGCCTGTCCCTGCCACGACTGCTCACCGGCAGCGGGCTTGCGCCCTGCCCTGTGGCTGCCGGGCAGTACCCGGGTCGGGCACAGGTCGGCGTCGATGTCGTCGAGGTAGAACTGCACGGTGCAGATCTGCATGGGCATCTCGAATCCCGGGTCGGCCAATAGCTCAGGTGGCAACTGCATCGCCAGGTAATCCAGGTGCAACGGCATGCCCTGGGCGCCGGGGTGACTGCGCCAGGCGGTCTGGCCAATGATGTGGCAATCCTCGCCCAGCGCCGCTTCGGCCAGCTCGATGATGCCGGGCAGGTCCAGGTAGGCCAGCCACAGCGGGTCGCGGTTGAACACGCACTTGTAGTGCTCGACCAGGCCGTTGTAGTCCCAATGCAGGGGTTTGAGCCGGCTGATGGCGCCTTGCAGTTGCTCGACCTGCGCCGGCGCAAGTGCGGCCGGCAACAGGACGAAGCCGTCGTCGTGCAAAGCCCTCAGCACGGAGTGAACGTCCATGTTCGGGCTATTCCCGCCAGTGCAGGTTGACCTTCACCGGTTTGCTGCCGTCGATCACCACTTGTTGACGCTGTTGCTGGCCATTGAGGCTGGCCAGGACCTGGTAGTGACCGTTGGGCAGCTTGGCGAACAGCATCGGGCCGATATCCTGCAAGGTCAGCACCGGCTGGCCGGTTGCCGATTCGACACGCACTTCGGCGCCGCTCTGGTACTTGTTGTCCGCCCCCGACGACAGGGTGATCTCCAGGTTGTAGCCACGGGTTTGCAGCATGGCCCTTGATTCATCGAGGCCAATGCCGCCTTTGAGGTAAGGGATACCGTTCTGTTCCTGGGGCTGCAACTGCACGCCCGCGGGGTCGATGGGTTCCTGGTACGCCGACTGCGCCGCGGCGAGCGGTGCCACGCAGAGCAAGGCCAGCGCCAGGCCCAGACCACTGAGAACATGTGTGCGATGACTGTTCATGGCCACTCCTCCAACAAGGGTCCATACCTTATTGTCCGCGCCCGCAGGCCAGGGTTCCCCTCGCCGGACGCGCGGTTCAGCCCTGGCGCAACCAGTCGATGAAGCGGGCGAACAGCTCGGACTGGGAGTTGATCTCGAGCTTCTGGTACAGGTTCTTGCGGTGCATGCGCACGGTTTCCGGGGAAATGCCCAGTTCGCTGGCGGTGGACTTGGCCGAGTGGCCGCGCAGGATCATGTGCGCCACCTCGCGCTCGCGGTCGGTCAGCAGCTGGCAGCCGAAGCTGTCGAACGCGGCCTGGATGCTGCCGTGCCCGGTACTGGCCGGCGCCAGCCCGTGGCGGGCGAAGCGCACCAGCAACTCGCGGACCATCGGTTCCACCGCCCGCAGCAGATGCACCTGCTCGACGCCCAGGCGCGTGCCGCTGCAGCCCTGGAACAGGCTCAGGGACAACTTGCGCCCGTCGCCGACATCGGCAATGAAATAGCTGTCTTCGCTGCAGCCGGTGCCCAGGTAGTAGGTCTTGTAGTAGTCGCTGTCGAAGAAGTGGTCCGGGGCGATGTCCTCAAGGTGATAGAAGCCCTGGGCCAGGCCGCTCTCCACCGCCAGGCAGAACGGATCGAGCAGGTAGCCGGCGGCGAAGTAACGGTTGAGGATGGCATCGCGGTGCTGCTCGGGAATGCCCTGCTGGTAGAGCAGCTGCGGGGCCTGGCCCTGGCGTTCGAGGCTGATCATCATCGACTCCACCGCCACCAGCTGGCCGATGGCGGCGGCCAGGTGCACCAGGGCATCCTGGCTTTCGCTGTGGGCGAAGGCGTGCTGCAGCGCGGCGTGCCATTGCTGCAGGGCGGCAAAGGACAGGGTGACGGGGGTGTCGAGGGAAAGTTGGCTCATGCCCCGCAGTCTAACGGGCCGGGCATGAGCCTGCATCCGGGATTGTTCGCGGGGCAAGTCGAGTCGTCGCACCGCCGCTCCCACAGCGCGAAGCTCACGCACCCTTGTACACCCCTTCCCGGCGCAGCTCCTCGGCGGTTTCCAGAATACACACGCGCAAGGTCTCGACGATTTCATCCACCTGGGCATGGGTGATGATCAGCGGCGGCGACATCACGTTCAGGTGCATGATCGGCCGTACCAGCAGCCCCCGGGCCTGGGCCCGGCGGTGGATGCGTTCGCCGATGTTCACTGCATCGGCGAACAGCGCCTTGCTGGCCTTGTCGGCAACGAACTCGACGCAGGCCATCAGCTTCATGCAGCGCACGTCGCCCACCAGCGGCAGCTCGCGCAGGCTGTCAAGGCGCTGCTCCAGGTAGCCACCGACCTCCTTGACATGGGCCAGCAGGTTTTCCCGCTCGATGATCTCGATGTTCTTCAGTGCTGCGGTGCAGCACACCGGATGGCCGCTGTAGGTAAAGCCGTGGGTGAAGCAGCGGCCCTTGCCGGGTTCGGCGATCACCTTCCAGATCCGCTCGGAGAAAATGCAGGCCCCCAGCGGCAGGTAGGCCGAGGTCAGGCCCTTGGCGGTGGTGATGATGTCCGGCTGCACGCCGAACAGCTCTTCACTTGCGAAGAACGTGCCCAGGCGGCCGAACGAGGTCACCACTTCATCGGCCACGAACAGGATGTCGTAGGTCTGGCACAGCTCCCACATGCGCAGGAAGTAACCCTTGGGCGGGATGATCACCCCGCCCGAGCCCATGATCGGCTCGGCGAAGAACGCCGCGACATTGTCGGCGCCCAGGGACAGGATCTTGTCCTCGAACTCGGCCACCAGGAAGTCGAGGAATTCGGCTTCGTCCATGTCATCCGGGGCCCGGTAGGGGTTGGGGTTGGAGATGTGGTGGATCAGGTCATGGCCGTAGTCGAACTCCGGCACCCGGTCGGCGGCCTTGTTGCCGATCGACATGGTCAGGGTGGTGGAGCCGTGGTAGGCGTTGTAGCGGGCGATGATGTGCTTCTTGTGCGGCTTGCCGCGGCAGTTCTGGTAGTACTGGATCAGCCGGTAGGCGGTATCGACCGCGGTGGAGCCACCGGTGGTCAGGAACACATGGTTCAGGTCGCCCGGGGCCAGCTGGGCGAGCTTTTCGCACAACTGGATGGCCACGGTGTTGGCCATGTCCGAGAACGGGTTGGAATAGGCCAGCTGGCGCACCTGGTCGGCGATGGCCAGGGCCATTTCCTCGCGGCCCAGGCCGATGTTGGTGCACCACATGCCGCCGACCGCATCGAGGAAGCGGTTGCCCTCGGTGTCGCGGATGTAGGCGCCCTCCCCGGCGACGATGTTCAGCGCACCCTGTTCGCGGTGCTCGTCGAACACGTGGTAGCCGTGCATGTAGTGGGCCTTGTCGGCCGCCACCAGCGGGTCGTGGGCGATGGGAGTGACGAATGCTTTAGTTGGCGTAGCCATGGGCAGTTCCTTGGCGATGGGAATCGAAAGGGTTCAAAAACCGGTCTTGACCGTGCTCCAGACCCGGGTGATGGCGCGCATGTCCTTCGGCTCCTGGGTCTTCTGGGCGAACAGGCGCCCGCGGGTGGCGTCGTCGGGGTAGATCGCCGGGTCGTTGCGAATCTCGCGCTCCACCAGTTCGGTGGCCGCCGCATTGCTGTTGGCGTAGTGGATGTAGTTGGTCACCTTGGCCATGGTCTGCGGCTGCAGCAGGAACTCGATGAAACGGTGGGCATTGGCCGCGTGCGGGGCGTCCTTGGGCAGGTAGAGGTTGTCGAACCAGATCAGCGAGCCTTCGTCGGGGATGAAGAACGCCAGGTTGATGTTCTTTTTCGCCTCGACCGCGCGGGCCTGGGCGGTGGCGTAGTCGCCGGACCAGGTCAGGGCCATGCACACATCGCCGTTGGGCAGGCTGGTGAGGTAGTTCACCGAGTCGAACTTGCGGATGTAGGGGCGGATGTCCAGCAGCAGCTTCTCGGCCGCCTTCAGGTCGGCGGCCGATGCGCTGCGCGGGTCCTTGCCCAGGTACTTGAGGGCCAGGGGGATCACTTCGGTGGGGGCGTCCATCAGGGTCACGCCACAGTCGGCGAAGCGTGCGACGATCTTCGGATCGAACAGCATGGCCAACGAGCCGAGGGGCGCATCGGGCATGCGCGCCTTGATCTTGTCGACGTTGTAGGTCACCCCGGAGCTGCCCCAGGTGTAGGGCGCCGAGTACTTCAGGCCCGGGTCGTAGCCTTGCAGGTTGGCGACCACCTGGGCATCGAGGTTGTGCCAGCTGGGCAGTTGCTGCTTGTCCAGCGGCTGGAACACCCCAGCCTTGATCAGGGGCGGCACCAGGGAGGCGTTGAGCATGACCAGGTCGTAGCCGGAGCGGCCGGTCAGCAGCTTGGTCTGCACGGTCTCGTAGCCGTCGAAGGTGTCGTAGATGACCTTGATGCCGGTGGCCTTCTCGAAGTCGGCCAGGGTGGTTTCACCGATGTAGTCGGTCCAGTTGTACAGCCTCAGCGTGTTGCCGGTGTCCGTCTCGCTGGCCGATGCGGCCGTGGCGGTGGATAGCAGCAACAGCGTACCCATCACCTTCAGTGCCTTGCGCATAGCAACTCCATCGTGTGATCGCTCCGGGGTGAGCCGATGGACTTACTATCGGGTGATTCGCTTGGCCGGGCCATAACCCGAATGGGTAGGTGGTGTGGGAGCGGGCTTGCCCCGCGATGGGCCGCACCGCCGCATCGCGGGGCAAGCCCGCTCCCACCCACCAGGGGCAGTTAGGTCAGGCCAGCGGGTACAGCGCCTCGTCGAACTGCGACAGGCGCGGGAACGCCAGCGGCTGGTCGTCCGACAGGTGCTCCAGGCGCTGGCGGTAGGCCTGCAGGAAGTCCTTGCGCGCCTCATCGCTGATGTACGGCACATGCCAGGCCACGAACGGCTCCAGTACCTCGAAGCCGACATAGGCCAAGGTGCCGCGCAGGATCGGCCGCAGCATGTCTTGCAGCGGTCCGTGGATAGCCCCCTCCCCGAACATGTGCTCACGCCCGCCCAGGGTCACGGTCACCAGGGCCTTCTTGCCCACCAGCCCGCCCTGGTCATAGAAGCGCTTGCCGCCATAGCAGACACCAGACACCAGCACCCGGTCGATCCAGCCCTTGAGCATGGCCGGCGCCGAGAACCAGAAGATCGGGAAGTTCAGCACCACAAGATCAGCCCACAGCAGCTTGTCCAGCTCTTGCTGGATGTCGGCGGCGATCGACTGGCTCTTCACCCCCAGGCGCTGCTCCAGGGCATACACCAGGTAGTCGGGGTTCTCGCGGGTGACGAAGTCGTCGGCACTGGCCACCGGGTTCCAGTTCATCGCATACAGGTCGCTGACCTGCACCTGGTGCCCCTGGGCGGTGAAGGTCTCGACGGCCTGGTCACGCAGGGCGGCGGTGAAGGATTGCGGCTCGGGGTGAGCGTGGACGATCAGTACATTCATGAATAACTTCCTTAAACAGGTTGCAAGGTGCCAGGCACGGCACGTTCGGCCAGCAAGCGGTCCAGCCAGTCAGGGTCCATTTCCGGCTCCGAGGACAGCAGCAGGCCGGTGTAGTCCCGGTGCGGCGGGGTGAAAATGGCATCGCGGCTGCCGTGGTCGACCACCCGCCCGCGCTGCATCACCAGCACTTCATCGGCGATGGCGCGGACCGTGGCCACGTCGTGGGTGATGAACAGGTAGGCCACGCCCAGTTGCTGCTGGATGCGGTTGAGCAGCTTGAGCACGCCCTCCGCCACCAACTGGTCCAGGGCCGAGGTCACTTCGTCGCAGATGATCAGTTGCGGCTCGGCAGCCAGTGCCCGGGCGATGCAGATACGCTGCTTCTGCCCGCCGGACAGTTCGCGCGGCTGGCGCTCCATGTACAGCGCAGGGTCCAGCTCGATCATCTCCAGCAGTTCGGCCACCCGCTTGCGCATGGCCTGGCCCTTGAGGCCCAGGTAGAAGGTCAGCGGCCGGCCGATGATGTCGACGATGCGCTGGCGCGGGTTCAGGGCGGTGTCGGGGATCTGGTAGATCATCTGGATGCGCCGCAATTGCTCCTTGCTGCGCTGGCGAAAATCATTCGGCAAGGCTTCGCCGTCGTACAGCACCTGCCCGGCGGTGGGCGGCAACAGGCCGGTGATCAAGCGCGCCGTGGAGCTCTTGCCGCTGCCGGACTCGCCGATCACCGCCAGGGTCTGGCCCCGGTGCAGCTTGAGCGAGACGTCATGCAGTACCGCGTGATGACCGTAGCTGGCGCTGGCCTGACGCACTTCAAGCAAGGGTTTGTGCTGGGCCGGGCAGGCCTTGGGCTCGGTGCGGAAACTGCGTACCGCCCACAACGACCGGGTGTAGTCCTGCTGCGGTGCATCGAGCATGGTGCGGGTATCGGCCTCCTCCACCAGCTTGCCGTGGCGCAGCACCATGATGCGGTCGGCCATCTGCGCCACCACCGCCAGGTCGTGACTGATGTACAGCGCCGCACTGCCATAGGTCTTCACCGCATCGCGGATGGCCGCCAGCACTTCGATCTGGGTGGTGACGTCCAGCGCCGTGGTCGGTTCGTCGAAGATGATCAGGTCCGGGTGACAGGCCATGGCCATGGCGGTCATCACCCGCTGCAACTGCCCGCCGGAGACCTGGTGCGGATATCGCTGGCCGATCTGTTCGGGGTTGGGCAGGCGCAGCACCCGGTACAGCTCCACCGCCTCGGCTTCGGCGCGGGCGCGGTCGATGCCGCCATTTTTTACCGCCGTTTCGACGTGCTGGTCGATCAGCCGATGGGCCGGGTTGAACGAGGCCGCGGCGCTCTGTGCCACATAGGCGATGCGCAGGCCGCGCAGCTTGCGCAAGGCCTCACTGCTGGCGCCGACCAGTTGCATACCGTCGAACAGCACCGAGCCGCCGGTGATCCGGCAGCCATTGCGCACATAGCCCATGGACGCCAGGCCCAGGGTCGACTTGCCCGCCCCCGACTCGCCGATCAGCCCCAGCACTTCGCCGCGCTGCAGGGTCAGGTCGATACCCTTGATCAGCGGATGCCAGGCGTCTTCGTAATGACCTTCGATACGCAGGTCGCGGATTTCCAGCAACGGTTTTTCGCAAACAGTCATGTTCAGCACTCCTTCAGGCCGCTGGATTGATGCAGCACCCAGTCCACGACAAAGTTGACGCTGACGGTGATCAGCGCCACCGCCAGTGCCGGCAGCAGCGGGCTGATGTCGCCGAAGGTGATCAGCACGGCGTTGTCGCGGACCATGCTGCCCCAGTCGGCGGTGGGCGGCTGGATGCCCAGGCCGAGGAACGACAGCGCACTGATGAACAGGAAGACAAAGCAGAAGCGCAGGCCGAACTCGGCGATCAGCGGTGCCGCGGCATTGGGCAGCACTTCACGGCTCACCAGCCACCACAGCCCTTCCCCGCGCAGGCGCGCAGCCTCGACGAAGTCCTGGACCACCACGGTCATCGCCACCGCCCGCGCCAGGCGAAACACCCGGGTGGCATCGAGCAGCGCGATCACCAGTACCAGCGAGGTGGCGGTAGTGCCGACCACGCTGAGGATCAGCAAGGCGAAGATCAGTTGCGGGATGGCCATGAGGATGTCCACCACCCGCGACATGCCCTGGTCGATCCAGCCGCCCTTGATCGCCGCCACCAGGCCGCAGAAGCCGCCCAGGGCAAAGGCCAGGGTAGTGGTCAG
>Ga0247821_10000108_pt1 | contig 46274 bp, 71 predicted proteins | sample 13C_Glycerol_Day_FD_192481 | JGI IMG/M metagenome (GOLD analysis project Ga0247821, IMG submission 192481) | Soil microbial communities from agricultural site in Penn Yan, New York, United States - 13C_Glycerol_Day14 | ecosystem: Environmental > Terrestrial > Soil > Agricultural land | place... | reverse complement strand
GGGTGGCCTACCCGCAGAATCTGCATACCCCCCGGTGGCTCTATCTCGCGTATTTCTGCCTATCCTGAACCTGCAAATCCCGCGCATTAAAAAGCCCTCATTCGAGGGCCATTTAGTTGCATTCGATTCGTTCTATCCCTTTCTCGCCTCGCCAATCCCTGCATCCGCTGCGGTCTTAGCCGAGTGGCAGGGCTTGCACAGCGACTGCCAGTTCTTCTGATCCCAAAACAGTTTGGCATCGCCTCGATGATCGACGATGTGGTCCACCACGTTGGCCGCTGTCACACGGCCTTGCCCCTGGCACATCACGCATAAAGGATTGGCTTCGAGGAACTTCAGCCTGTAGCGCTGCCACTTACCGCCGTAGCCGCGCTGTGCTGTGGTCAATCCCTCACGCCACGCATCAGGGTTCAGCATCTTGACCGCCTGCGTATCGGCTACGGCAGCGCGAGTGGGTTGCATGCGGACGCGGGGCTTAGCCATATCAACGACCCGCAGGTGGGCGAACGTTCAACGCACCACCAAACGGCTGATATCCATTACCGTCTCGACCATTCAGCGATGAGGGACGCGCGTTAAGCGCCTGTGGCGCGTTCTCAGCGACGTTTACCTCAGGGCCCTCACCCTGAGCCGCGATCTTCTCTAACGCCTCACAGACGCGCAGCAGAAGCGCCTCAGACCCCATCTTGAGTTCCACATCGAGACCCTGTCCGAGAACCAAGGGTTCAACGCCCAGTTTGTCCGCTGTCGGTGCGATCGCTTCCGTCAGCTCGTCGGCCTGCTCCTTGCTCAGCACTGCGGAGACCTTGAGCACCAGCAACCCGTTGCTTGATTTGTTCGAATCGTTCATTCGCTAAGTCCATCCACTTTTTGAGTTTGGCCCGTCTCCGGGCGCAGCCTGCACATGCCATTTGAAACTCCCTCTGCTCGTCACCTCAGCCTAGCGCGATCCGTACACCGCGACCAGAGACCGGCTACCAGCGAAACGACCAGGGGGACGTAAACTGCTAAACGCGCAAAAGCTGCGTGTTCTATTCAATCTGCAATTTTTGCTGGTTCATCAGAAAATACCTAAGAAAGTGGCAAATAAATTAGTTGACAGGGTTGCATTTGGGGGGGTAGGCTCCAGAGCCTATACCCCACCCCATACAACCAATACCCTCGGGTTGCGCAACGCAACTTCCTATTTGCAACCCTATTTGCAACCCTCCGAACTCCCAAACCCTTGAATTGATTGGCTTCCGCCGTTGGCGTACCGCAAGGTTGCAAATAGGGTTGCACGGCTATTTGCAACCCAAAGCTATTTGCAACCCTATTTGCAACGTGCAACCTTCATGAATCCGCATTTTCTGCGTCTAAAAACAGCGTCCCGTTCTCCTCGTAAAGATCGCCTTTCTCCAAAAGCGCATCTTTCGCGCGTTTGAAAGCTTGGTTCTTGTAGCTCTGCCGTTTGCTAGGATCGAAATCCGCGCAGAACTTTTCTTGAACCCTGGCCGTTTCGACCCCGGCTTTCAGGTCGCCCATGCCGAGAATCGTGTGCAGGGCGTCGAGCAGCGCGAGTTCGTTAGCCCCTGTTTTCTTCTTAGGCTCGGCCTTTACCTTACCGTCTCCCTTGAATTCCACGATGCAGCTAGTGATGTCGTCGCCGTCCTCATCGGTACCCAGAACTACGGTATGGAGAGAGAACAGATAGCTGATCCCATCTACGCCTTCCTTGACCTTCTTGGCCGTTATGCTTCGCATGTCGTTGTTGCGCTCCACCACGATCTCCGAGTCGCAAGCACCCGTCAGGCCGGACCAGCCGCGGGGCCCTTTGGACGCGTCCTTGCCGCTGTGGTGCACGAGAAGGACCATAGCGTTTGCCTTTTGAGATATGCGCTTGCACTGGAGGACGGCCATGCCCATCTCCTGGCCGCTGTTCTCGTCCGCGCCGGCAACCACCCTCGCGAAGGTATCCATAACGATAAGATCGTAGGGTTCACGCTCGCAGATCTCTTTTATTAGGTCGGTTACCTCAGCGGGATTTGTCAGGTTGGGGGTAACCTCATAGATGATGTCCATGCCTATTTTCGGAATAGCGTGCTGATGGCAGTAGGCTCTGATTCGCTGCCGGAAGCCCGCTACGCCTTCGGCTACGACGTACAATACACGCCCCTTCTTGACACGGTGCCCGTTCCAGAACTCTATTCCTCGACTGATGGCGGCGCACATATCCAGGGTGGCGAAGGATTTGCCGGCGCCGGATTCCCCGAAAAGCATCCCGAGTTCGGCTCTAAGCAAGAAACCCTTGATTAACCACTGGACGGATGCGTCCTGACTGGCGAATGTGTCATCTTCCGTGATTCGGAACTTTCCGCCTTTGGGCGACGGAAGGAATTCGAATTCGGAAGCGTCAGCCACTTCGAAGCCCGTCTCCACACCGTTCTGCCGCAGCATCTGCAGCACGGTACCCATGGTCGTGTACTCGGCTGAGCTGTTGACGCCGAAAGACTCCCAGCGCGCCAGGCTATAGGCACTGTCGGTGTACTTAGGCGACTTGGAGGACCATTCATCCCAAAGCGCAAAACCTTCGCCGTAGGTCTCATGGTGGACAGCCATGCCGACCTTTACCCAGTCGTCGTATCCGAGATCGTCCGGTAGGTCTTTTAGGTAGCCTTCGATCTGCTCCTCGGAGAATCCGAAGACCGGCTTCCCGTCGCCCTCGTACTTCTCACGCAGCGCGCGAACGTGGACGAACCGCTTACCGAAATACTCGACCACGTGCTCGGGTATCGCCGAGATGTTGTTCTCGTCGCCGGTCGTTTCCGTAAGCTCGGTAGGCTGGCCGGTGAAGGTCAAGAACCCTTTCGCGTAGAACGTCTCGCAGCCGAATTTATGCTCTTCAGGATTGCGCGGCGGGCTGTCCTTATGGTCAGGGTACGCTCCGAGAACGAAGGCGTGAACGCCGTTACCTGAAGGGCTGTACTCGGTGTACGTGCCGGCGGTCATGCGTTCGACCAGCGGGTCTACAACGCCGTCTTTTACGCAGTCGTCGAAGTCGAGACCGGTAATGCCGAACTCAGGCATGAACGCGAAGCCAACGCCCGGGAAACCATGACGTATGGCGAACGCTTTAGCGTCTTCGAAGGTTACGAGATTTGCTCTATCGGATTCTGAGCCTTGTGAACCGCGGCGCGCTTCGCCGGTGGTGTAATAAGGTACCTTCGATCGTTTCGTTTTACCTGGCCGCTGCACCCATCTCCATACCAGCCAGCCTTTCAGATCCTTGAGCTGATCGGGCGCTTTCAGCCCGTCCAGTTCCGAAGCCTTTGGAGCTCTCATCACCGGGCACCTCCGACGAGTTCGAGGTGTTTCGGGTTTATGAGGCGGGAACGAGGCACCCCGAACATCTCTTCGATGCGCACAACATGCGCCAGCGGTACCCAACCATATTTCACCCATCGCGACACCGCCGGTTGCGACACCCCGATCTTTCGCGCCAAAGCGCCTTGACCGCCTGCGGCCAGGATCGCTTCCCCTAGCCCATTCAAAACCTGTTCGTCCATCCGATGATCCTCTTGTCTGCTTACAGGCTTGCCCATAAGCGATTTATACATTAGGTTATGACTTCAAAGCAACCACAACGAGGCAATACGGATGAAAGCTCAAGACGCGATGTTTTTGGGATGGAGAGCAGAGGGTGATAAACCGGCAAGGATAGAGATTGTTTCGCGCAAAGCGTACCTAGATCGGGGCGTATCGATTCCGTGCAATTTCACCCTGGGCGCGGTGTTTACAAAGTGGAAGGACATCCCGGATTCGCAAATCATGGAATGCTTGCTGTGGCAGGGTCTAGAGATCGTAGAACACTACGACGTACCCGTTAAGGACGTGATGGCGGAACTGGAGAAGGTAGACGGGTTTATCGACTATTGGAACGAGATCGGCCGCAGAGCTTGCGCCCTGTTCTAGAAGCTAAGGGCTCCTCGCGGAGCCCAACTCGTTTTACGCCTCCTCGGAAAACTTCGGCTCAGCGAGGGCTGCAGCGTACTTGGGGTTCATCAGCTCGGACCGCGGCACGCCGTACAGCGCTTCGATCTCGGTCACGCGCACCAGCGGCACGTAACCCTGGACGGTCCACTGCTGAACGGCCTGATGTGAAACGCCGACCTGGCGAGACACTTCGGACAGACTGCCGGCCTTCACGACAGCTTCGAGAATGCCGCTGTAGCGCTTGGCCGAGTGGAGGATGTTAAGGAGGTGGCCACTGGCCCCGTTGTTCATGGCGCGCTCGATCAGTTGCGTGAGTTTCTTGTCCATCGTTATTCCTGCTTGAGATAGGTAGAGGTGTCCGCAGGTTAAGGGAAATCTCAATCAACTTCAAGCTGTGAAATATTTTCTAGAAACCGCTAGACACTGCAACGTTCAGGTTGTACAGTTCATCTCACCAACCACAACAACGGAGAACGCCACCATGTGGACCGCCGCCCTGATCCTCCTCTTGCTGTTCTGATGTTGACCCCGCTTCGGCGGGGTTTGTCGGTACCGAAACCTAACTGATATGGAGATAGTGATATGAGATTCTTAATCGAGCTGTTTTTCGGGGAATGGGAGTGTGTCGTTATGTACTTGGTTCCCAACAAAGCGAACTGGCTGATCGTGTGCCATAAACACTCTGTAACAGGCCGGGTCAAAGGCTATGTAGACATGGGCTCCCGTCCTTTTTACCAGCTAGAGCACTCCGTAGTTAAATCGCACATCCAAGAATACGGAAAATAAGGAGATCCACCCATGGGCAAACTCGTACTCACCGGGCGCGCCGGAGAAAGTGTGAAGCTGACCGAGCCGAACGGCAGGGAATGGCTACTAGAAACTGTAGCTACTCGAGGGTTGCTCGGCAGCGAATGCGTAACCCTGAAGCTTCATGAACCCCTCGACAGGAATATCGTAGATGTTCTACGCGCCGGTCAATCGATGTGCTTCGCCGGAGGCAACGTCGAGCTGCGCCCGCATAAACGGCCCGACCAAGCGATTCTTGCTTTCGACTTCCCTCGGGATGTGACTATCGTCAGGACGGAGATTGCGTGATGGCTAATTTTATCAGATGCACAACGTGTGAAGGTTGGGGTGTGACCTCCTACGATGCTGCAGGAGTACCGCACATTTGCGAACGGTGTGAAGGCGTCGGTAAGGTGGAAGAGGTAGGGTACCCGCCCCGAGAATACGCGTTGACAAAATGCCAAGCCGCAGTAAAAGCCGTATTGGACTTGGCAACCGAAAAATTGAATTCGAACAGCTTTGAAGCGCGCGAACTGGCCGAGCTAGTCGTCAAGCTATTCGACGACTTCGAGCTTGAAGAAGCGGAGCCTTGGTGACCCAAATGACCCTCCAATGCCCAAAGTGCGGTAACCCGGACGTGATACGCATGAGCAGCCTACGCGTTATCCACTGCCCGGATTGCCATACCGAATCACCCTGGCCGTTGAAGGACGGCCAGAAGCCTTTAGTGAATACGAACCGAGGAGATCGGAAGAGATGAACGTAGTAGTTGCGGCTGTTGTGTACTTGTTCATCGCGGGCTTGGTAATGGGACCCTACGTAGGTGAACAGACCCGTTGTGGCAACAAGCCTAAAGTCGAAGACATGCTGGTAATGGCTATCGGGCTGCCGATGGCCTTCGGTGTGATCGCTACCGCCGGCAAACTGCCGAAGAGCGAAGAATGCAAGCCGAAGAATCCGTGACGGTCTATCGGAACCACTAGCAATCACAAGCAAAGCGTTGTACAGTTCGCTTACACCAAACACAGGAGGTTGCGAGATGGTAGAGAACCTGATCGGACTAATAGTTTTCATTCTACTTTTCGGAGCAATGGGTTACGTGTTCTCGCTAAAAGTAGGTTGGGTGAACGTCTTCAAGGTATTTGCTCTGTGGATTGCCGTAACTGCCGTGCTATTCGGACTTTCGCTTCTTATACCAGGTCTTCACCAGTGAACCGCTTCAAGACTAACCAAACCGTGCGGATCAACGACACGCAAAGCGAGTACCACAAATGTCTCGCCAAGGTGGTAAAGGTCAGCGAAAGGAGCTACGACGTGGCCGTAGGGCGTTTAACGATGCGCGTCGTACCCGAACAACTTTTGGGAGTGCGCAAGCCGTGAAACACAAACTAATCGAAACCGGTGACGCCGACAGTCATGAGAATATCGAGGATGCAAATGGTGAAGTGGTTCTGGCGCAGTGCCGGGTTTGCGGTTGCGCTGAAGGTGATCTGCCTACCGAGTGTCCAGGGATAAAAATCGCATACGAAACTCGCGAGGACATCTACCGCGGTCTCGTCGACTACATAAACGGCCAGTGGAGAAATATCTGATGATCCGTCAATCCGCTAACCGCCCATGGCAACCGGACTGCTACATCCTCTTATCGGGCATTGTCTGCTCGCCGGAGCACGTCCGTAAGGTACTCAGCCAGGAAGAAGCCCGCGCCGCACGTGAGGCCACCGCAGCCATCTACAGGATGATGAAAGGATGAAAAAGGTATTCAAATACGCCGTTCCGATGGCGGATTACTTCACGTTGGAAGCGCCAAAAGGCGCAGAGTTCCTTAGCGTGCAGTTACAAGGACCTGAAGTGCAAGTATGGGCTCGCGTTGATCCAGACGCCTATGTGGCTACCTACCAGTTCGCTGTCCACGGGACCGGCCACAAACTCAGCGAGTTTTCGGAGAATGCGCCTTTCATCGGCACCTTCCAGCTCCACGGCGGTGCGTTGGTATTCCACTTGTTCGGAGGGCTAGAAGCATGATCCGCCGCGCCCAAGCTGAAGCGCTACTCAAACTGGCCGAGGCGCTGGAAGAGTGCGAACGGAACGGTGTTAACTTTTGGGCCGAAGGGGCGGGGTTGTTCATCGCGCCCGGAAATGAATTCGTAGGCGAAATGCGAAGCGTGCATGTTCGTATGGCGATCGCGAAGCTTTACCCAAAAACGGAGGAAGCGGAATGAAAGCGTTTATTTGGAAGGTGCGCGCGTACATGCACATGCGAAAACTAGCGGGGTTCTCGCGCTGGGAAATGGTCGAATCTCTGTACGAGAATTATGGCGATTACAGTCCAATCGAAGCTGTTGAAGAAGACTTGAGCTACTGGCAGTGAACCGCTTCCCGTGCCGGTGCCGAGCATGCGGCGCCAGGCGAACGCTGGCGAAGCCTCCGGCGGACTATGTACGAGAACCCCGGTGTGCGTGCGGCGGCACCTACCGAGTCGACGAGTATCGCCGCAAGACTGAACACAAACGTGCCGGCTGCACCTGTTCCGGGTTTCCTTGGGACAATGGCCGGCACCGTAAAGGCAGCGCGAGCCCTGAGAATGGCTGGTACTGCGTATTTTGGAGAGGGTATGACGATGCTTGATCAGCAGAACAACGAGATCCGACTAGGTGTAGCTTACCAGTACGCCTTCGGCGGCCCAGGGCCGGACATAACTTGCCTCGTGGTTGAAGCCTTCAACGAGGACGGCACGGTTCAGTGCTACGACGTGCACTTCAAGCTGAAAATTGAAAGTGTAAAACCCGATCGGTTATGGCGCCCGCTTCGGCACTCCTGGTCCGCATGGCCTGGAGATGTAAAGGCGGTAACCGAATACGTCGGTGCACAAGCTTTGGATCTCTCATAAACCTACAAGCAATAGCAATTAAACTACTTGACATCCCTTGTGCTGCTATCTACAGTTCGCAGCACACCAACTCAAAAGGAACATGTGACATGTCGATCGAAGAACTGGGTAAAGCCATCATTGCCGCCCTGGAAGCCAACACCGCAGCTGTGAACCTGCTCGAAGCCAGCCTCGTAGGGCGAGCCGGCGGCAACGCCAAGCCTGCAGCCAAAGAAGAAAAGCCGAAGGCTGAACCGGATTCTTCGGGTAATCAGGTTATCTCCGCGGAAGACAAAGCAGCCATGGCCGCGGCTAAAGCTGCAGCTAGCCAAGCAGCGATCGAAGACGCCGCCGAAGTGGAGAAAACTCTCGAGGCTGAACGCAACGCCACCTCGTACGAAACCCTGCGTGAACTGGTCCTCAAACTAGCCAGTGGCGGCAAGCGTGACGAGATCAAGGCGGTTAGCGCCAAGCACGGCATTGCCGCACCGAAGGATCTGTTGAAAGATCCGGCCGACATGTCGTCTGTCACCGACCAGGCCAAACTCGAAGCCGTGTACGCCGATCTGCTGGCGCTGGAGGCGTAAGATGGCCGGCCACGCGTTCAACTCACCTAGCGCGATGGACGCCTCAAGTCTCTGTAACTTGAAGCCATGGCGCGAGATGGAATTCCCCGAGTCGACCAACGACTCGGCGGACGAAGGGACCGCCGCTCACTTCCTGCAAGAGCAATGCCTCGAGCAGAAAGTCGACGCAGCCCACTTCCACGGCCTAGCGATTAATGTGAAAAATGGCCATGCCGAGTTCCATATCGGCGGCAAGTGGAGGGTTGGCCCGGACTTCACTCGCGAAGTGCAGAAGTCGCTTGACGTTATCCATGCCCTAGCCGATGGGGCGACGATCTACCCGGAACAAAAGCTGCCAATCAGCTTCATCACGAACGAGTATCGTGTTAAAGCCACCGGAGCAATCGCTTTCAAGCACGACACAGGTGCCTACGTCGATATTCTGACCGGTCAGGTTTACGCAGAAAGCGAAGTCGAGGAAGTCACCGGAACCAGCGACGTCATCATCGTTAAGGGCAAAAAGCTGATTTCGGCCGATTTAAAATTCGGTCGCGGCGTTCAGGTTGATGCGGTCGAGCTAAAACAGCTGCTGATGTATGGCGCTGCAGCAGTTCGAGAATTCGACATGATGGGCGAGATCGAGGAAATCGAACTCCACATTCTGCAGCCGCGACTCAACCACTTCGACGTTTGGCGCATGTCGATCGCCGAAATGAACGAGCGCATCGAAGAGATTCGCCAAACATCCAATCGAATCCTGGCAGGGCCTAAAGGGTTATGCGCGACGCCCGGTGAAAAGCAATGCCGCTTCTGCAAAGCCTCGGCCACCTGCAAAGAGCGAACCGAGCACACCATGGAGCTCATCGTGGGCGAATTCGTGGATCTCGAAAAAGGGTTCGTGAAAGTTGAAATGCCGCAGGCCGAGAAGCTGCTCGCGCAGAGCTTCGGCGTGAAGCCGGCGGCGGTGACTTTTCACCCTGAGGAAGATGGCGCTGGACTAGAGCATGTTGACGCCCTTTTCACCGTCAAGAAGCCAAGCATTCGCCCATCACTGGAAGCAGCGACCGAAGCGGTAGCCACGGCTGACGATGAGCGGTTAGCTACGTTGATGGACGCCGCCGACATGATCGAAGGCTTTGCCAAAGCGGTACGCGCCGAGACAGAACGCCGACTCCTGGCCGGTAAGTTCACCGACGTCCGCTACAAGCTTGTCGAAGGTCGGCAAGGTGCTCGCGCCTGGATCGATCCCGAGGCTACGGAATCCGAGCTTAAGAAAATGCGGCTGAAGTCGGACGAAATGTACGAGAAGGTGCTTATCAGTCCGACCACGGCAGAGAAGCTCCTGAAAGACGCCAATCCGCGTAAGTGGAAGAAGCTGCAATCGCTGATCACCCGCAGCGATGGCAAGCCATCAGTGGCGCCAGCGAGCGATAAGCGGCCCGCACTGAGCATGGCAATTGCCGAGCAGTTCGAAGAGCTGTCCGTGGAAGAACCCGTAACCGTTGCCGAAGACAACTTCGACGACCTTGTGTAGGAGACCCCTAAATGAAGCTCTGGTATATGCGCGACAACCATACTTTTCGCGAGCTTTCAGCGAACGTGGAGGAAGCAGTGGCTGTCATTCGGTCTGAATTTGAAGCAGGATTTAACCAGGGCAGTTTCACAACCAGGGCTTACCCAAACGGTTACATCGCGGCACATGGCGACCTCCCGGAATTCGAAAAAGAAGTGCGAGATTGGTATGCCACCAACATTCCTAACAAGTGATTCGCCAAAACCCTAAACTGATACTGAGGATTTAAACCATGAAACATACTTTCAACGACGCCCGCATCTCTTTCCCGAACATCTTCACCGCTAAGGCCAACGAGCAAGGCAAGGAACAGTTCTCCGCCGCCTTCCTGTTCGCCCCTGACCACAAGGGTATTGCCGGGCTCGACAAGGTGATCGAAGAAGTCGGCAAAGCCAAGTGGGGCGCCAAGTGGCCAGCGGTGAAGAAAGAGCTGACCGCTGGTGGCAAGCTGCTCGTGCACAACGGCGACAGCAAAGCCTCTCTGGCCGGCTACGAAGGCAATCTGTTCTTCAATGCGTACAACACCGTTCGCCCGACCGTGGTCGACCGTGACCGCTCGCCGCTGACCGCGCAAGACGGCAAGCCGTACTCTGGCTGCCACGTTAATGTGATCATCGACGTGTGGGCGCAGGACAACCAATTCGGCAAGCGCATCAACGCGCAGCTGCAAGGCGTCCAGTTCCTCCGCGATGGTGAAGCGTTCTCCGGCGGCGGCACATCGGCAGACGCCAGCGACTTCGATGAGATCGCGGACGGCGCTGATGCGGACGACTTGGCTTAAGGAGCTAGCCTATGTACATCATTATCTATGAAGATGGTGAAGTTCAATCCTCGCCGACTTGCGACGAAGATCTGCTTCTCGGAGCAGACGATGGGGTTGTCGACTTGCTCGACGTATCGGATCCCGAAAACCCGATTCGCCGCTGGGATGGCGAGTGGCAGCCCATCGAATCGGTAATCGCGTAAGCCTTAGCAACACCGAAAAGCCCGGCCAGTGTCGGGCTTTTTGCTGACCGCTTGTCAGAACCACTAGACATCACAAGTAAGGCGTTGTACTCTTTGATTGTCGAAAACAAAACATGAGGTTGAGGGTTATGAACCAGGTCCCGCGGCTGAAAGATTGTCCTTTTTGCGGTAGTGACGACGTTAACTACGGTCCGGTAGACCAGGTCGAGGCAATAAGCTGGCATTGCCATGTCGTATGCAACGACTGCGATGTCCAAGTCTCGGATGCGTACACCGCCGCGTCACCCGAGCAGGCAGTTACTGACGCCGCTGAGAAGTGGAACGCCCGCCCAGGCGAATCAGACGAGGAATGACGTCATGACACACGCAGAGCAAGCCAAGCAATCGTCCGATCCCTACCAGTACTGCATCTCCCACTTCGAGGCGCGCTACATCGACCGCGCCGAACGCACGATCCGTTTCGTATTCGCCGATGAGTCCGAGGTCACCTTCTCCGTTCGCTACGTGGTGAAGCTGTGAAACCCTCGGACGAGTTGTGTGCTGAGTACGCCGCACGATACTTGTGCGGCGAGTCTTCTAACGCCATGGCTAAAGAAGCCGGGGTCACCCCACCCACTATGCGCCGCTGGCTGCGCGCCGCTGGCGCGGATATCCGCCCAGTTGGAGGTGTCGCTGAGCGCGTGCTGACCCCGGAACAGGAGGACGATGTTGCCCGCAGGATAGAGAAGGGGGAGAAGCGCGAGTACCTGGCCGCATTGTTCTGTGTGTCGCGGGCTACTATCGTTCGAACCGGGCAAAGAGTCTTAGGGCGTAAGCCCGGTTCGCCGAATACCAAGCGGGCGGTGGCGGAGCGTTGGGGATACCCGTTCTGGGAAGTAGTCCGCGACTTCGCGGAGCAAGGTATGAACCGGGTCCAGACGGCCAAGGCTCTCGGGTATTCGGTGAATGGTTTCCTGCGACTCCTTTCAGAGAACGCCGAGCATGATCCGTTCGAATCCTACGGTCACGCGAACAACTATGTCCGGGACTCGGGAGAGCCACTTGGCGACGCGGTCGCGCACATGGCTAAGAGAGGATTCACGATAACCGAGGCGGCCAAGTTCATAGGGTACTCGCACGCAAAAGGGCTGCGTCACGCTATGCGTTCGCGAGGCATACCAGACCCCGGCTTTAAACGTAAGCCGGCCAAGAATCGTTTCTTAAGGAAGAAATCTAAATGAGCAATGAAACCCTTATCCGCCTGGAAAAGCGCGCAGACTACTACGCCGAGCGCACCGAACAACTGACGTTCCAACTGGGCGCAGAGCGCCGTGATCACCGCACCACCCGCAAGTACCTGACAGCGTATCGCTGGATCGCGTTGATCGGTTGGGCTGCTGTCCTCGTTGTATTGACTGCTAAGGAGATTTGAATATGGCTGAAGAAAAGGAATACACCGGCGGTTCGGTCAGCTACTACGCAGTCGATGTGAACGCACCGATCAACGAAGAAAGCGATCCGTACACCGCAGAGTGCCAAGACATCATCGAAGCGCTAAAGCTCGACTTCAACGAAGGCAACGTTCTGAAAGCGATCTGGCGCCGCGCGGCAGCGCGCCTTGGCCGCTCCAAGAAAGGTTACGATGACGGATTGTACGACGCCGAGAAGATCGTCTTCTATGGACAGCGATTGGTCGCGATCGAGCAACGCGCTAAAACCCCGGCTGCAAAACAGGCAGCGGCCAAAATGGCGGGTCTCGATCTTGCCGACGTTGAGGCCAAGGTTCTCGCACAGACTGACCCCTACGGCCCCCGTGACGCAGAAGGCTGGTATACCTGGAACGGCGACGAGACCATGCGCCCGGCGGGAAGGGTGGACGTTCGTTACCGAGATACCTCTACTGCCTGGAACATGGCCGCGGATACTTTCGGGTGGAAGCACGAGATCACTGATTCTGAAAACGACATCGTGAAATGGAGGCCGGCGCAATGACGGCGTTGCCTAAAATGGACCGCGCTAGCCGTGCTGCTTGGCAGCATGTAGCTGCGCACAAACGCCGTTGGTACCAGCTAGGATCGGGGTTTCGCCGGAGCTTTTCGGTCGTATCAGACGTTAAGTTTTACCACTCAGTGCTTCTGAAATACGCGCGAACGGGGGAGAAGTTCGACCCTTACTGGTGGGCCTAATGAACCTCGACAAATGCCTATTCCTGGACACGGAAACCTTCTGCGAAACGCCCATCAACAACGGGACGCACCGTTATGCAGAAGGCGCCGAGATCATCATGTGGCAGTGGGCGGTCGGCGATGGGCCTGTCGAGATCCGCGATGGGGACGAAGACATAAGCGACTTGTTGGCGCTGATCGAGGATGAAAGTTATGAAGTGGTCATTCACAACTCGGCTTTTGACCGAACTGTTATACGGCACGCCACCGGTCTTGATATTCCTGTCGAGAGAGTCTTCGATACGATGGTGTGTGCCATGGCGCATTCTCTCCCTGGTGCGCTTGCTACACTCTGCGGAATTCTCGGGGTCCCTACAGATAAAGCCAAAGACAAAGAAGGCAAAGCGTGGATTAACCTATTCTGCAAACCTCAACCGAAGGGTCGCAAAATACGCCGGGCCACGCGCGAAACGCACCCAGTAGAGTGGCAAAGGTTTCGTGACTACGGCGGTCTCGACATTGAGGCCATGAGGGAGATTTACAAGAAGCTCCCTCGTTGGAACTACCGCGGCGCAGAGTTGGAGTTGTGGCACCTTGACCAGAAGATCAACGAGCGCGGTGTACTGATGGACCTTGACCTTGCGCATGGGGCTATCCGGGCTTCGGACAGGGCGCAGAAGGAGTTGGCGCGTAAAGCTAAGAAGATGACCGGCTACCTGGACGCAGAGGGTAACGAGACCGGACAGGGTGTAGCAGCCGCTACCCAACGCGACAAGATGCTGGATTTCATCCTGCAGGAGTACGGCGTGGGCTTCGGGGATCTCAAAGGTAGCACCGTGGAGAGGGCGCTCGAAGATCCTGATTTACCGAGCGAGCTAAAGGAGCTGCTGCGGGTGCGCCAAGATGCTTCGAAGACTTCAGTAAGTAAGTACAAACGGGTGCTCAACGGCGTTAATTCTGATGGTCGGCTACGCGGGCTATTGGCGTTCTGCGGAGCGTTGCGGACAGGCCGATGGGCAGGTAGACTACTACAGCCCCAGAACCTCAGCCGGAGTTCGATTTCCCCCGCTGCAGTTGATCGGGCTATCGAAGAGATCCTGGCCGATGCGGAAGATTTACTATGACGGAAGAGTGGAAAATTATCCCTGGATTTAACGACCGATACGAGGTCAGCAATCTAGGCCGGGTACGCGCCGTGGCCGCTATGAAGCGTTTCGTGCATTGGATTTCTGGGCAGGAGGGTTTTCGCTTGACCCCGGAGAAAATCCTATCCTCCCAAGTGCAGAATAGCGGGTATGAGCTCGTACACCTCTGTGTTGATGGAGGGAGGAAAGCCTGTACCGTCCATCGCCTCGTGGCAGCTGCCTTTTGTGAGGGTTTCTTCGAAGGGGCGGATGTGAACCATAAGGATGGGCAGAAGCTAAACAACGAAGCATCCAACTTGGAATGGTGTTCTAGGAGCAATAACCACTACCACGCAGTGGCTAAACGCCTTAAGAAGGATGCCGTACCAATGGTCGACCCGACAACGGGGATTAAGTACGACTCCATCGCGCAAGCGGCTAAGCTGGCCCATCACAGCCATCGATACATACGCGCGAACTTCATTCCCCTGGACGATATGACGGAGGGCCTAGTATGAGTCCTACCGTTATGGAGAAGTGCTCAAGCGCGGTTCGGGGAGTGTTCATCGCCTCCCCTACGAAGAAATTCGTGATCGCAGACTTGAGTAATATCGAGGGCCGAGTTCTCGCATGGCTAGCGGGGGAGGAATGGAAGCTCCAGGCTTTCCGCGAGTACGACACCCAGAGAGGGGTTGACGGGGTCTGGTACACAGGGGACGAGATCAACGCCGCTGCTCTCCGGGGCGCCCCAATCGAAGTCGAGCTCAACGCGAAAGGCGATCCGGTAACCCTAGGGCACGACCTATATAAACTCGCTTATGCAAAAGCGTTCGGCATAGACCCCGCCTTAGTCGATAAGGATATGAGGCAGGTAGGGAAAACGATGGAGCTCGCCCTAGGATTTCAAGGATCAGTAGGGGCTTTCTTGACTTTCTCTTTGGCATTCAACATCGACCTGGAAGCGATGGCGGAGAAAGCTTATGGCAATATTCCGAAGCAGACACTTGAGGATGCAGCCAGCTTCTTGGAATGGCAGATCAGCCAGGGGCGTAGTCAGTTCGGGCTATCAGATCGCGCTTTCATCGTCTGCGATAGCTTCAAGCGCCTGTGGAGGGAGGCGCATCCTAGGATCTCCAGTTACTGGAAAGAGCTCGAAGAAACCATGCGCTCTGCTATTCAGAATCCGGGTAATACGTTCACTTGTCGCAAGCATAAGATCCGCCGCGATGGTGCTTGGCTTCGCGTCATGCTACCCAGCGGTCGGTATCTCTGCTACCCATCGCCTCGCGTCGAGGAAGACGGAGGTATTACCTACATGGGTATCAACCAGTACACCAGGAAGTGGGAGCGGATTCGGACATACGGGGGCAAGGCCTGCGAGAATCTTACGCAAGGATGTGCAAGGGACGTATTGGGACATTCTATGCCGAGGATTGAAGCATGGCGACCTTGAAGTCGGAAGAACAACTGGAATATGAAGCTTGGCTAGCGGATCAGCCGGGGTACGAAATAGTACTGACGGTGCACGACGAAGTGATCTGCGAAGCGCCCGATGATCCTGCTTTTTCACACCACGTCCTCTCGGCCCTCATGGCTCAAGGAGAAGACTGGACAGAAGGCCTACCGCTCGCCGCCGCCGGCTTCGAAGCGAAAAGATATAGGAAAGGTTGACTACAAGTCGAATCTTGCATAAGCTTGCGTACATCTAGAGGAGATTCGATTTGAACCTTATGAAAGGCGATTGCCTTGAAATGATGAAGCTGATCCCGGATGGCTCGGTAGACCTAGTTTTAACCGATCCTCCATACGGGACAGTAGGTGGTATCGCTAGCGGGGAAGACGTTAACCATGGAATGAAAGGCCGCACCGAATGGGACGAAGCCATCGACCCTGTAGCTGTATTTGAAGGAGTGAACAGGGTTCTCCGCCCGAATGGCGCTCTTCTTCTGTTCAGCCAAGAGCCTTACAGCAGCCGGCTTGTCACATCCGCTTTGCCGGGATTGCCCTTTTCTTACCGCTTGACATGGGAGAAAGACCATTTTGCGAATGCTTTGATTGCTAAAAAGGCGCCGGTCTCTTTCGTCGAGGATATCGTAGTTTTCTTTAAAAACCATGTTAAACACGATTTTGAGGGATTCCACCCGTGTCGCCCATACGCCGAGAAAGTGAAAGCCTTCATCGGCAAGACCAAGAAAGAAGTTTTTGCGACCATGGGCAACCAGGGCGTATGCCACTTCTTTCGTACCGATTCTACGCAGTTCAGCCTTTGCACTGAGTCTTCTTATGCGCAGTTGACAGAGGTGTATGGGCTTCGCTGTATGGAAGGTTTCCGAGAGTTTAAAGACCTAGACGCTGAGAACAAAGAATATAGAACGAGCCTTGTAGAGCGCATGACCTCTGAATATCCGAAGGTTTTCAACTTACCGGAAGGGGAGAAATATAAGCCTAACATTCTGAAGTATGCGAAGGACTACGACGGTTTTCACCCTACACAGAAGCCTGTAGCGCTACTCCGTGACTTAGTAGAAACCTACACGAACGAAGGCCATACCGTTTTAGACTTCACTATGGGTAGCGGATCAACTGGCGTTGCCGCCATTCAAACCGGTCGCCAATTCATCGGTATTGAACGCGACGACAAATACTTCGCCATCGCGCAGAAGCGAATTGAAGACGCGCTCTACGGCGACCTCGTTTAAGGAGAAACCAAAATGTTAGAACGCGATATCGAAGCCTACCTCGTCAAGCGCTGCAAAGAGATTGGCGCGCTATGCGACAAGTTCACCAGTCCCCAGCGTCGTTCGGTGCCCGATCGGCTGATCACGTTCGGCGGGCGCGTGTTGTTCGTTGAGCTGAAAGCGACCGGCAAAAAGCCTACCGAAGCTCAGGTGCGCGACCATGAACGTCGCCGTGCTGCGGGTGCCGAAGTGGTGTGGCTGGATAGCTATGAAGCGGTCGACCGTATGGTCCTTGATCTTTGCTCAAACTTACGCGTACTAGTTAGCAATCAAGGAAGGGTGCTAGATGGCAACTGACTTCATTCCTCGCAAATACCAGGAGTTGATCGTCGACCATATCATCGCGACCAAGCGTTGCGCGGTGTGGTCTTCCCCTGGTACCGGGAAGACATCTGCGACTCTCGTAGCGCTGGAAGACATCGCGCTCTTGGAAGACGTCTATCCTGTGCTTGTCGTCGCGCCGCTTCGCGTAGCCCGCACCACCTGGCCGAACGAAGTGCAGAAGTGGAACCACTTGAAGCACCTGCGCGTCGTGCCGATCATCGGTTCGCTGAAAGAACGTCAGGCGGCGCTGCGCATCAAAGCGCCGATCTATACCACTAACTTCGAGCAATTGCCCTGGCTGGTCGAATTCTACGGCGACAAGTGGCCCTTCAAGACGCTAGTAGCGGATGAGGCAACCAAGCTCAAAGGCTTCCGTCTGCGTCAGGGTACGCAGCGTGCGAAAGCCCTGGCACGGGTCGCCCATACCAAGATCAAGCGCTTTATCGAGTTGACTGGTACGCCAAGCCCAAACGGGCTGCAGGATCTGTGGGGGCAAGCGTGGTTCATCGACAAGGGCGATCGCCTCGGTCGGACCTTCGACGCGTTCAAGCAACGCTGGTTCAGGGCTTCGCGTACGGGCTTCGGTGTTGAGGCGACAGAGCAAGCCCAAGAGCAGATCCAGGCTGCGTTGAAAGACGTGTGTATCACAATCGACGCCGCAGACTGGTTCCCGCTGGAAGAGCCAATCGTGAACAAGATTTACGTCGAAATGCCGCCCGCGGCCAAGGTCATGTACAAGCAGATGGAGAAGCAATTCTTCATGGAGCTGGAGAGCGGACAGCAGATCGAGGCCCTGAACGCCGCAGCCAAGTCGATGAAGCTCCTGCAGGTCGCGTCTGGCGCGGCTTATACCGAGGGCTCTACCGACCAGTGGGAAGTCCTGCACGACGAGAAGCTAGACGCGCTTGAGGAGATCGTAGAGGAAGCTAGCGGTATGCCTATCTTGTGCCTTTATAATTTCAAGTCGGACTTGGCGCGGCTCAAGAAGCGTTTCCCGGATGGCATAGACCTGTCAGCCAAAGGCGGGTTGGAGCGAGCACAGAACGGGGAAGGCAGTATTTGGTTCGGCCATCCAGCTTCAATGGGACATGGTGTGGACGGACTGCAGTACCACACGAACATCATGGCGTTCTTCGGCTACTCGTGGTCGCTGGAGAACTACCTGCAGGCTATTGAACGTATCGGCCCAACCCGCCAGTTGCAGGCTGGCTTTAAGCGCCCGGTGTTCATGCACCTAATCATGGCGGCGGACACTATCGATGAACTGGTAATCGAGCGTCTGCACAGCAAACGAGAGGTGCAGGACATTCTCATGGAAGCGATGAAGCATCGCGGTTACGAACTGAAGGAGGATGCAGCATGAAAATCCTAACCATGCTTTACGTTCTGCACTGCCCGATCTGCCAACCGGAACCCGTCGCCGCGTATTTCACGCGAGACGCCATGACCATCTGCCAGGCGACAGCCGCGGCGCAAAATGCAACTGAGGAAGGGGAGTATTACTGTGAATGAATTCGATGATTGGCTAGGCTCACAGGCTTCTCATGGCGTCTGTATGGGCGGCTACACCTATGAGGAAGAGGAGATAGCTCGGGCCGCGTGGATAGCGTCTAGGTCTTTGCTAAAGCCGAATGGAAACGTCGAAGTAGACCTAGACGAACTGTCAGTCCTAGCTGCTGCCGCTTCTAAAGGGGATTGGATAGCCGAGGACTACGGCTCTTACGACGGGAAGTCCTCGCACTGGTTTGTAAATACTAATGCGGGGCATAGCGTGGCCTTTGACGATTCAGGTGACCCTGCGCCTAATCATTGGGAGTCACGGGGTGAACACGACATGAAGTTTATAGCCGCGGCTAACCCGGAGGTTGTTCTAGCGCTTATAGCTGAAATCCAAAAACTAAGGCAGGAGGGAAAGCGAGAATGAGGATGTACCCGAGCAATTGCTTAATAGCCGCCTTGGCGGCGTTTATCTCATCTCCTGCTAAGACGCGTATTCGGTTTAGCAGAAACGTTTCAGGCAGATGGCATTGCACTTGGACGAAAAACGGTTGCGAGTACGAATTTTACGCGAAAGGCCGAAGTCAAAAGTCATATCTGCAAAACATCGTTTACATAGGCAGAGTGCGAAAAATCACTTAGCTGACCGCTTCCTCAATTCCGACCGGCAGAACTGTAACTCTCCGTACTGCCGGTCGGCTTCTCGTCTAAGGGCGAAATAATCCGATCGAGCAGCGTGTTCAAGTTCTGCGGTTCCCTCTCCAGCTCCGCCGGGAACGGTTCCGGGGGCGGACACTGCTGGGGTGCAGGTTGCTTTGACCCGCAGCCGCTTAATGCCGTCAGCAACATCCCGCTCAAGAGCAGACGTTTCATTCTCTTTACCCGTTTTGTAATCGAAGAAGACTTTGCGGATCTCTTCCGTCTGTGCGCGAGACACGATTAGCTGTTGGTTCACCGCGTCGACGTTTACGATCAGGGCTTGATCGGCGTCGTGCCGGATCGCCGCAACGTCCGATTCCCAGCGCAACCCCTGGACGTACCACGCAGCGCCAAACCCGATCAGCGCCACTGTGATGTAGCCGTATCCTTGCGTCACGAGAGCACCTTCAGCGCTTGCCGGTAGCGGAGTTTGCGATCCTCGATGCCATTCGTACCGCCGTTGATCCGCTTGGTCAGATCGGTGAACCGGTCAACATCGGCCAGTGCATTCAGGTTGCGCGACGACCAGAACCAAACTGCCGATTCCGCTGCCCATTCCGGCTGCTCCAGCAACTCCGGCGTCTTAAGCAAACGGTCATCCCCGAAAAGGGCTTTACTTGCCGCAAGATAGTTGGCGCGGCCGGTGACTTGGATAAGCCCGCGACCGAAGAACTTCGGACCGTCCCCGGGTGCAGTGTTGCCGAGATCCTTACGGCCTTCGTATTTGGCGAAATATGAAGAGCCGCCCAATTCTCGCACCCAAAGTAAACCATTCGTCTCGTGGCCGACTTGCGCCAAGAATGCAGCGGTTCGTAACCGTGTATTGATCTGCCCGCCGGCCATAGCCTTAGCAAGAGGTTCCGCCCATTTACGCGCCCGTACCAGCGGGATGCCCATCGCTTCGGACAGTAGCTGTGGAGTCATGGATGCTTACCTTGGAAGAAATGCTGAATGGACCTTTTAACATGCTTCCAGATGCTTTTCATCCACCAGTGGCGAACGCCAATCGCGAAGAAGCTGACGTTCAGCAGCATCTGCGAATTGTGTGATGGATGGCTCAGGTAGGAAAAAGCAGCGAGCGAGAGCAACAGGTAAAGCAGCTTCCCGATGATCCCGTCGCTTACGCGCCGGCAAAGTAGACACCAGACCGCATGGACAACAATACCGGCTACCGCTAAATCACCGAATGTCTCGATCACTTTGGATCTCCTCCGCTTATGCGGCTTTTGAGTATCTCAAGAAGATCCAGGTTCCCAATCGCTTTAAACGCGGCTGTCATGATGCCGCCGCCGAAAGCTCCCAGAAGGAACCCGACCGCGCCTGTTAGCCCTTCTTTGATTGAGTATAAGTCGATGATGAGCGGTGTGACATAGTAGCCAATTGCCAGTCCGCTACCGATGAACACGAGGCGCTGCTGCCAGGTGATTATTTCTTTCTGTGCGAAAACCCCGACTAAAGCGCCCACCAATCCGGCGGCGATCAAGCCGAGGTCATCGAATACCATGTTAATCATGCGCCTCACCTCCCCAGGTTTGGCGCAGTGTATCATTTACCCCCGTTTTTCAGGAACTGTTGCAGATCGAAGGTGTTCAACTCGCCTTTGGCATTGCGCTTGCACGCGCCGCAATGCGCTATGGCTAGCAGCCCGGGGTTCACGGGATTGAAAGCATAAGTCAAGTTCTGGCAATGCTCGCACACGATAGTGGTTTTGCCGTCTTGGTCTACGTTCACAACTTGCATTACTGGCCCCTCCATACTCTGAACGCCAGAGCGCCACTGCCGGCGAATTTAATATCTTCCCCGTTCATAACGGAGATCCGCGGCATAGGATAAGGGATGGTTGCGACATCCGCACCCGCTCCAACGCTGACGTTGCTGATAGTGCCGCCAGTACCCTGTACCAGCACGGTATCCCCGGTGGTATTCGTCCAGGTGAAGATACCTCCAGGGAACGACACCACCGGGGCGAATACCGTCCGCGGCGCGTTCTGGTATTTCTTGGTCGTCATGTTGTAGTTGGCGGTGTGCCGAGTATCGGTCCCGTTGTCGGTTATATCCGAACTGGATAGGCCGCGGCTAAACGACGTAAGGGCGATATGCGTACCGATCACACCGGAGTTGACCAGGATGGTATCCACTAGGCAAGAGACCGCCTTGCATCCTTCCGACCCGGTGACAAAAACCATGCTTACGCAATGTGCATTCAGGAATACCAAGCCATTGCCGAGGCAGTTAATGTCGGTGGGGTTAACCTCGAAGTTCATCCCCGTGATCTTGTCCTTAAGCGCGTTGACCGTGGTCAACAAACCGAAGACCGAAGAGTATTCCGAATCCCCGTGTTCAAGGTTGTTCCCCAACGTGCTATCCAAGTAGATACCAACCTGGCAGGCATTGGTAACGAGGTTCGGGAACCAGCAATACGAAGTCTGCTCACCCGAAAGGCGCTGGCTCAGCGAGATCCCTGCAGCAGGTTGGCCCCCCTGGTACCAGGCTTCAGCGCCGGTGCTCAAGTCACCTGGGGTGACGTTCAGGTGGAACTCGCAGAGCACGCACCATTCACTACGGAACGCCGCCGAGCTGGTGCCGCAGCCGTAGACGTTGGCATACACCTTGACGTCCTTGCCGACCAGGGCGCGGGCGTAGATGCCACCGCCTTTGGTTGCACCGCCCCGGAAAGTGAACGGCCTTTCAGGTGAACCGATCGACACACCATCCATGCGCATGCCGGCCAGCGCGCCGCCATCCAGTACGAAGTTGTAGCCGGTACCTGTGTTAGTGAAGATCACCTCGCCCAAGGCTTCCATGCGGAAACCTCGGTAAGCGCAGTTAGGCCAAGTGGACGCAGTGTATTCGCCAGCCTCAACTTGGAAGGTGACGTGCTTGCCGATGGCGCCAAGGGAACCCACATATGTCATCAGGTCAGCGAATTTGGTGGTGATGTCGTCACCGTTACCGACCCAACCCCAATCACTGGAACGCAGCGTGACTACCTCGACCTGCTTCCACCGGCCATTGGTCACCCCGGTTGCCTGGACGATCAGAGGGATTTGCTCGGTTTGCGTACTGGCTGCATCCCAGTAGTAGTGCCGGAACCCGCGGCCCGGAGTAGTAGCTTCGTTGCTCAGCAGTGCAACTTGATCTTTGTCATAACGGCCCACTCGGGCCTTGAGAGCGGCCAGGGTCAGCACCTGCGGGGTCGCCCCGGTCACAAGATCGACGCCGTCTGCGCCTGCCAATTCCTGTCGTAGCGCTGCATCCGCCACGTCTACCAGTAGGTTTTGGTCTGTCGCCCAGGTGCCCGTGAGCATTACAGGGAAGCTGGACGGAAGCTTGACGCGGTAAGAGATCCCCGCGCGGTCTATAAGCTGTGTCGGGCGATCGACTTGCAGCGGCACGCCGTCGACGTAGACGAGATGCACGGGTTCATATCCGCTGTTCGCCAGGAACTGGAGCCACATCTGCTCCGCGCCCCAGAGCGTCAAGCGGTTCCGGTTGAACGGAGGCCGGTCAGTCCAGGAGTTCTGCTGACTGTTGATCGCGAGGTCGAAGTTCCCGGCGTTGTTATACAAGACCTTCGGGGCGGTTGAACCTAGCGGCTCGCCGCTCGTGTCGTAGGTGTTGGCCATGCGTTAAGCTCCGGCAGGCGGGAAGTTGTTGTCGTCAGCGTACATCCTAACATCATAGTTAACCGCTTTCATTGAGCAGGTTCGGGTACCCTTCGGGTTGACCTCGGTGATCAAAGCGGGGTAGACCCACCTCGATTCGTGTCCGAACTGGATGATCGGGGGCTGCGCAGCGGTGTTTAGGACGGGTTCGAAGTCCAGCGAAGGGATGGTAAACGTCCGGTCATCTATCCGCGTAGCGGTATAAGGGCCCGAGGCGCTGCCATCTCGGCGACGCACCAAGACCTTGTATACGCCTCCCTGCGACCAGTCGAGCGCGATGGAGGAAACCAAGGTTACGGGCGTCCCGGCAACATATCCGATGATCTCGGCGTTCTGCCCATAGCTTGGTGTCGAGTCGCCCAGGCCAGCATACGAGAAGTAGCTGCTATTCAGGCCGGCTAGTTCCGTCTCGAACTCATACGATCCTTGACGGTAGAGGAAGCTGCGGCGAACGCGCATACCGTATCGCCAAGCTCTGGTGCGATCTCCAACCCCCTCCAACCGTTCTTTTTTCACCTTGACGCCAGGTTCGTAAACGCCCGGCGCGATCTGCAGCCGGCACTCAACGACTTCGTCCTGCTTGGTCAGATGGTCGTAGTACTCTACGTCCACGCCGTCGAACTGGTCGGGTAACTGCGGGCCTGTGAAGTTCCGGGACAAGGGCGCCAACATCACGCGAGGGTTATAGACGTGGTCGAACGTCTCCCCGCGTGGCTCATCGCGGACAGCGGTGATCACGCCGCGATCAATCGTAAGCTCGGACATACCCGGGATTAGCGCTTCGATCAGGTAGCCCTTCACCGTATCCTGATCCGTTACGATCTTGTCGTAGTATTCGCCCCTCGGCGTCCAGCGGGTTCGCTCCAAGCGTTCCAAAGTCGCGATGTCGAGGTCTTCGGTGTCCGAGTATCCCGAATCCCGGCAGATGTACCCAATGGTCGCGGAGATTTCGCGAGTGGGCTGCATAGGCAGCCACATCCCGTTGCGCAAGACCGGTAGCTTACGGGTGCACTCCAGCGATATGAGGTTCTCAGCGCGGGTACTCAGGCGATCGCCGCCCCGGATATCGGCGGTGAGCATGGTCATACCCTCGTAAGACGTAGGGGACTGGGTGAACATTCGGCCGTATAGGCTGTACCACTGAGAGTCGTCCTGCGCTTCATCGTTTCGACCACTGGACCCTTGAGGGGGCAGGCGGCGGATCCGACATTCAGGGCGCATGGGGTACGGGAGTATTTCGCGGAAGGTAAACCCGACCACGTCCATAGAATTACCGGACACCGACTTGGTGAGCGTGGTCCAAGCTCCTCCGACAGCCATGTCGCGGTACTCGAACACATGACCGCTGGAGATCGCGTACTCCTGCCCTTCCCGACCGATACCGATCAGCGTCGTGTAGAGTAAGCTCCATTCGATCATGTCGACCACTTCGTTTTCCGGGCACGCCGGGAACGCGCCACGGTAGCCGCCGGTGTAGTTCGAGGTGTCCAACCGGATCTGCCCTTGGCTGGTGGTTCGCAGAGACCAACCGGTCCACACACCGTCGACAGAGCCATCCTCAAGCAATCGATCAACGGACATTAGCTGCGCGGAAATGGCAGTGATCTTGAACCGCAGCCCTGGGTATCCGAAAGCCATGACGACATCGCCGAGCACCAGCCCCGTGGCCGGAACGCCGCCCAAATAGTCCAGCTCCAACGTCGTGGCGGTCTGCGCGTGGACGACGTAGGTTCCTGCGTTAACCCCGGCGATCTCGATAGTCGCCCCGTTCGGGAAACCCAAGGCCGCGATATCGCCGTTGATCACGTCGCGGCCGGCGGAACCCCCGTCGACCACGGTGTAGTTATACGGCGCGGCGATGCGGATCAGCAGTCCGGGCGTCCAGTCCGCAGGGAAGGACCCGGCGCCCACGGCGATAGCTACCGTTTTAGCGTCGAACGTCATCGCCGTGGCGGTTACGGATTCAGTCAGGGTCGTGGAAACCGTAAGTTCGAGGCCGGGCGAACCACTGGAGCTTGGTCCGACTTCGGGCGCTGGGTACCAGTTGTAATGGGCTGCATCAGCTGCGAGGGATTGACCTGGCTCGTAAAGTGCGAAGCGAGCATCGTCGCCCAGTGTGGTTAACGGGGTTTCGCCCACCTTCACACGGCTTACGGGTATCTCGTAGTATCCCACACCGACAAACAGGCAGAGCTCCACGCGCTGCTCCCGTGGCGCGGCGAAGTACCGGCGACCGGGGGTAGCGAAGTCTGGATACCGTTGCGGGTTGCGCCCGAATATCTCGGTTCGAATCGAATTCAGCTTTACTTTGTTGCCTTTGGCGTTCGCCTCGTCCAGCCCTTCACCGGATCGACCTCCACCGGCAGAAGACTGGGTCGGGAGCTTTGGCATAAGCGCCGCGAGCGCCGCTTTAGCACCGAAGATCAGCGCGAAGGTGATCGAGAAGGGGTCTGTACCTTTCGGCTCCCGGTAGATCTCTACGTAGTCGCACGGCGAGATCTCAAGCTTTTCCCAAGCGCACGGCAATTGATGGATGCCGTTTACGTGAACACTGATCGGCAGCGACTGTAAATCGCGATCCGCTTCGATCCCATGGTCGTACAGCCACTGCAAAACAGTAGTCTTGCCGCTCAGCTGGTACTGCTCTTTGGCGGCATCCGGGAAGCGGCTGGCGAAGACTTCGATCATTCTGTGCGATCCGTGTGAAAGGTTACTCGGCCATGGCTCTTCAGCCACTCGCAAAGCCTAACACGACGGGCGCTTTTGTCGGGATTGATTTCCAGGATGAACAGTTCGCCGTCAAAGTCGAGAACAACGGCGACGTGCGTACAAATCTCGCCAATCATCACCGCAGCGATGGCGCCGTGCTCTGGCTCGCAGGGGCGCAGCTTGGCGGACTCATCCCGGTATGCCCGGGTGAACATCTTCGGCTTATCGTTTCGCAGGTCGCCATACGAAGGCAATTCAGAAAGCCCCAAGTGCTTAGCGCGAACCTCCCGTACAAGACCCCAGCAATCATATTCGAAGGGCCCCCGCCCGCCGTCCACGTATACAGCTTCCGTCAGATAGTGATTCACCCAGTTCATGTCAAGTACCTCAATCCCGGGGCGTAGTCTGCAGTCAGGTAGCGACGCGGCCAGGAAGTTCCGATCACGTTGAAATACCCGCATTGGAGCTGAGCGATAATGCCTCGCAGCTCGCCGCCGAGGATCGTCAAGCGGTAGGGCCTCTCTTGAGGCGCGCTCTTGTTACTGGACAAGTAGGTACGGTAAATGACCGTGGCACGGGCATTAGCTTCGATGGCCGTATCGACGTACCTAGAGACTTCACCCGTCGTATTATCCACAGCGAAGGCCAGGGACTGGTTACCCTTGTTGTCCTTCTTCGGCAGTGTGATCGACATGTTAACGCCACGGAAGGTAAGCGTTCGGCTATCCTCCGTTACGCAGACCTGATCCCGGAACCCGGTGGACAACAGAATAGGCGTCGGCCATGCGTCGCTGGTTATCTCCAGCGTGCGGATGATCACGTCGTCTCCGCCGCTGGCGTTTACTTCCTCGAGGATAGTCACGCGAACACTCTCCAAGGCGAATGGAGGTTCAATGACACTACGCCAGGGGGCCAAGCAATCGGCGTATTGCTTCGAACGTTCGCGTGGTATCCCGGAACAGCCTCGACGCTTTCACCGTCGTCAAGCACTCTGTACATCACCCCTATGGCGTCAATGGTCACGTCGCTCGGCAAGGTGTCCAGGGCGCTCTGTAGGACTTCGGCGGTATCTGCTCGCAGGTAGTAGTCAATCATGTCGTCAGGGCCTGCAGCTGAATGGCGGTGAGCCGGTATGGGAAGTATTTGATTCGGCGAATGTAGCCGTGCATGTGCTGCGCGCTCACGCCCCGGGCACCCAGCACGATGCGGTCAATGGTCGGCAATTCTACCGCACCGCTCACCGCGCCTAGCGAGCCTTGCGAAGAGAATTGCGCGCCGGCTGGCAGGTACGCCACGGCCTGTTTCAAGATAGTGTCCGTGGGGATCGCGGCGCCCAAATTCTGCGCGAATTGCGATACACCCGCATCGTTCACGATCTCAGCGCGGGACAGCTTGACGTTGCTGAGGGCTGCGCTTATGCGGCCAGTTCCGACAGAGGTGCCCAGGTGCGCCAGGACAAGCGAAGTCGAGTTGTTCCCGTTCTGCGTCTCGACGAATAGCGTTCCCTCATCGGCATTCAGCCAGGTCGACGCGGCTACATAGGCAAGATCTGCAGCACGGGTGACCTGCGCGGCTACTGTCGGGATGATGGAACTTGGACCGTCACCGGCTTCGAACTGTGCGCCCCATGCGTACATTCCCGCCGTACCGTTGCCGGTGTAGGAGGCGCCAGTTGCGTCCGCCATCTGCACATCGAAGGACAATGCGGGTGGCGCGGCTACGGTGGTTGCCACGATCCAGCAGCGATACCATCCGTTCGGCCAGGGTTCCATACCCACAGCGTCAAGCGTTACTGTGGATGCCTCAATCACCCCGCTGTCAAGGTTGAAGCGCGCAGATCCTGGGTTTGCCCAGTTGCCGAAAATGTCCGTTTCAAGGTAAAGCCGGCGCCCGCTGCCGTCTGCTTTGGCGAAAACAGACCGGCAATACTTCGTTGCACCTGTCGCGGTGATACCGCCCTGGCTGACGCGGTGAACCCCGGTACTGGTGTCTTCGGTAAACTTTGTGGCCGTCGTCCCGTCAGGTGCGAGAATGCCAGGTGCTGCGGCGACAGCAAGCCCACCTTTGGCCCAAACTGCGTTAGTGAAGTCGTTAGAGCGCAACGCCATGTTGACCCGCTGCTGCTCAAATAACAGCCCTTTGCTTTCCAGGCGCGGGGCGTTGATCGCGGCGGTTGCGATCAGGCTAGTCGCAGGATTCAGGAACGTTCCCGTGGTCGAGCGCGTGAACGTGATCAGCTCGGAAAAGCTCTTATCCTGCATAGGTCACCACCAGTACCAAATTGTCTTCGCCACTGCCGACACCGTAGGTTTGCGAGATGAAGTCCAGCGACAACGACGGACTGTCGGCGCGTGCTACCTCGTAGTACGAGTGCCTTCCGTCTTGTGTTTCGTCAACCTCAACGCTCCACCGGGAACCATCCCGCAAGTTGCGGATATCCGCCAAGAGCGCGGCGAAGGTTGGATAGTCGAAGAAATACAGCGGCCACTCGCGATTCATCGCGATATCAAAAATGTCCGCTTCGAGAATGTAATCCGGCAGCAGCTCTGCCCAACCTGGCGGTAGCATGGGCTCGAATTCGATTTCGCAAAGCGCGTTGTATTCCCAAATGAATTTCCCCAAGAGCTGCTGGCCCTTGGGCGATTCGGTGAATCGCACTTTGACTTCTTCAAAGCCCATCGGGGTCAGCAACGTGGCTGTCCACCAACCGGACTTCGCGACCTGCGTCGCCCACGCCACGAACAAACGCGCCTGAGCTTCGCTGAAGCGCCAAGTGAGCTGAGGCATTACCGGAATATCTTCGAACTCCAGGCGCTGCATGGCGCGCCCTACATCCATGTCTGTACGGCGGATCTGATTCACCCGCTCAAGCGCGTAGTTGGATCGCTGCGGAAGCGGTAGGCCCGCCGGGTATGCCGGAATCATTGGCCCTGACCTCTCAACCCTGTTTTACGGTTTAGCGCTTCCATCACGTCGTCATCGGAATAGAGTTTGGCAATCCACACATCGATGACCTCTTGAATGCCGTCTTCGTCCAGGCGAGTCCTCGTTTGGCCAGCCTTCGAAGCGTCTTCGATCAAGTTTACCGTAGTGCTGCCTTTATTGCTCGGTACGCCGTTCGCCACGCTGTCGAGTGTCTTGTCCAGTTTGGCACTGGTCTCGGCGGTGGTAACGCGCTCGCCTTTCTGCAGGAGCCATGTGCCGGTCTCCGGCACCGAATCGATACCGTCGTGCGCCATACCTGCCAAGGCGCTGGACGCCACGCCGGCGACGAGCGGGGCAGCGAAGGATGCAGCCGCAGCCGCAGCGCCAGGGGCGAGAACCGGGCCGACGATCGGAATGGCTGCTGTGGAAGCGAACGCGGCAAGCGATGCCTGGAACGCAGTAGCCTGCGCGTTGGCGATCAGCGTTGTGGCAGCACTGGCTTGCGTAGTCTTACCCGCCAGTAGGGTTACGGCTTGATATACAAGCCACTGCGCAGCCATCTCGACCAAGGCGCCGACGATCGATTTCACCATCTGCTCGCCAAGTGCTTGGAAGGCTTCGCCGACACTGGCCGTACCGTCGAGGATCGACATGAAGCTGTCGGCCAACCCGCTGGACAGGGTATCGAGCGTGCCGGTTACGAATTCGCTGGCCTGCGCGCTGTAGTTCTCAGCGTCCGCCGCCCAGTTCGCCCAGCCTTCCGAGGCGCCAAGGAAGAAACTTTGCTGCGCTTCGTCAACTTGGTTGTAGTAATCCTGTTGCATTACCAGGCGAGACGCCAAGTTCTCTTCAAGAATCGCTGTCTCTTGCTCGTACAGATCCTTAGAGATGTCGCCACTGTTGAACTGCTTGCTCAGGCGGTCGACTTCCGCTTGGTACTCTTTGCGGATCTGCAAGTCTTCCTTCAGACGTTCGCGAAGTTTCTCGCCCTGTCCAAGTCCGGTTAGGGATGAATTCAGGCCTTCCTGCGCGGTGTTCAGCTTGGATTGCTGCGCTTCGGTGAACGCGGCCAGCTTCTCGGCTTCGGCGGTAGCTTGCTTGCGTGCTGCGATCTCCTGTTCGAGAGCGACGTTGCGTTTGAGCTGAGCACGCAACAGGTCTTCGCTGGCCAGGAGAGATTGCTGATCGGCGGTGCGCTGATCCTTCGACTTGATATCGGCGATTTGCTGCTCGAAGCGCGCCAGAGCTTGGGCCTGCGCACCTAACTTCTCGTTCGTCGTAGCTTGCAGCTGCAATGCAGCCGCCTGCTGCCGCAAGCTGTCGAGCATCTGCTGCCCGGCGTCTTCCCGAACCGGCTTCGCTGGTGACTCTTTGAACTGGGCTTCAGCGGCTTTGCGCAATTGCTGAATCTGGGCTTCGCTGTACTGCACGCCGCGTTTAGCGGCTGCGGCAACTTGCTTGTCGATCTCGGCAAAACGCTTGGCGAGCTGCGCTGACTTCGATTCGCTTTGCTCAAGCCCTTTGTTCAACGCTTCGACTGCCGCAATACCAGCGCGGTCTTCGGCCACGGTTTTGGCAGTAGCCGCGGCTCGCTTACGGCTTTCTTCCTGCTGGACTAGCAGGTCGGTAATCTCTTTCTCTGTTTGCTCCCGGCGGAAATCATCCGCGGGGGCGAGGTTCCCGATTCCATCAGCGGAATTCAGCCGATCAGCGTTTTGGATATCCTGTAAACGTTGGTTCAGCGTCTTAAGCTTGCTTTCGAGCGTCCCCTCCCGCCCAATATCAAGGAAGGCATCCCACGCGCTCTTAGCCGCTTCCTTAACGATCTTCCAGGCGCCTTCCACGTAGCCCAAGTTCTCTACGATCTTGTTCGCACGCGTCGTCAGAGCCTCGCTGTAAGTCTGCTCAGCCAGGTTTGCCGCGCCCTGTGCATCGCCTTGGCGTTGTAGCGCTTCGATTTGCGCGTATGTCGACGTGGTCAGGAAGTTCATCGAGTCGTTCAACTCGCGGATACCCTTGACCGGATCCTTCGCGATCTTCTCGAAGTCCTTGACGGTCTCCTCCGCGGCTTTACCTGTTGCCTCCTCCATCTTGATAGCCGCGATGGCGATCGAATCAAACGACGCTACAGGTATTCGGCTTGACGAAGCGAGCTGCGCTAATACCGAAGCGGCTTTGCCGACTGTACCAACGGATTGGCTTACGTTCTCCGCCACGGCGGCCAGTTGGTCAGCAGAAGTACCGGCAGCGTTGCCACTCAGGATAAGCGCATTTTGAAACGCGGTCGCCTCATCGCTGCCTTGCTTGTAGGCCAGGGCGAGAACAGCAACGCTAGCCGCAGCAACGGTCAACGGGTTAACCAACCCGAGGACGTAACCGCCGAGCGCTCTCGCAGCTTCCCCCGCACCCCCGAACATGTCCTTGAGCTGACCGCCTTGCTGCAGGAATACGGTTAGAGGGTTCTGCCCGCCTTGGAGTGATACCGCGATGTCGGAGAATTGCGCCGGCACGCCGCGCAATGCGGCCGCCGTTTGCTTGGCCGTCATGCCCGTTTTGGAAAGCGCGATATCCGCTTGCCCTAACGCAGCCCGGGCGGCGTCGATCTGTCCCTTGTAGACTTTGTAGTCCGATTCGTCCAGGCGATTGGCTTTGCGGTGGGCAGCGAGTTGCTGCTCCATTTTGTCCAGTCGGGAATACGCGGCGACGGTAGGGTCGATTTGCCCAATCAAGCGATCGAGGGCGTCGCCTTGGCGCTTGGCCTCTTTGGTGGCGGAGGCCAAAGCGCGTTCGGCTTGATCCATACCGCGCTCGAAGCCTGCGGTATTCGCTACGAGGTCAACCGTTAACTGGCCAAGTGACTGAACTGCCAAGGCTTTTCCCCTATCGTTGGGCTTTGAAGACGTCTAGAGATCGCTTGGAACCCTGCAACACCTTTAGGAAATCTTGAGGCGTAGCATACCGCAATTCGTCGTCTTCGCCTGCAGTACGGTTAGGAATGAAATCAGAAATTTTCGTGTTCTTGTTGCCCATCAGCCGTGCGCCGGTGGAGCAAATTAAAGCGGCGGCCTGCTCTACCCGTTCGGCGATATTCAAGCCCCCGCGGCGCCGGATGTAATCCGCCCATTGGCGCGCCTCTACCATCGACATGTTCTGCTGGGCTTCGGCGATCGTTCGACCGCCGATCCCATTCATAACTAGTTCGAACCAGAGGTCGTCGGGGGCTTCGGCTTTCCCGAGTTGACTTCGTTTACCGCGGTGATCAGCGCCAGGAACAGCGTATCGCACATCGGACCTTGACCCGGGGTCGAAGTACCGAGCACGTCACCCGCGTTGAAGATCGGCGCACCCTTCTCATCGCAAACCATGGTCGCAATACGCGCGGCCAGGTGCTCTTGGTGACCTTCAGCGGCGCGCCAAGTGTTGGTGATCGTGTGGTACGAAGCGCGACGGACCCAGATCTCGGCCTTCTGCTCTTCACCTTCGGTGTTGTGCCAAGTGATTTCGCGTTTGACCAGGGGGTCTTTAACGAAAGCCCCCTGATTCACCATGTCTTTTAGGCTAAGGGTCATGGGTTAGCTCGACGATTTAGGAACGACGATCGGTTCACCCGATACCTGGATGCCCACGGTCGAGGTGACCATGGTGTTAAGGCCGAAGGTGAACGGATAGCTGTTCATGTAGCCTTCGAAGGTGATCCAGCTACGAGTTGGAGGCAGAACGAATTCATCGTCGCCCGAACTGTCGGTGCCGACGGTCGGCGATGCGGTGCCGTCAGAGAAGCCAACCGCCCACTGCAGAGTGGTGCCGGCGGTCTTCAGTTGGTGCAGACGGATATGCGCAGGATCGGACGGGTCGAACTGCAGGCCGAAGGTAGCGGCGCCTGGAGTAGCGAGACCGGCCTCGTAAGTACGGGTCAGATCGTTCAGACAGGTGGTTTCGATCTGGTCGATAGCGGTGTCGATACCGTCCAGGGAGGTAATGCAACCTACGTCGATCAAGCTGCCGTCGGCAGGATCGATCGCAAACAGGTCCGTACCTTGCGACTTGATGGTCATTAGTGAAGCCTCTTAAGTTCGGTTGACAAGCCAGTCCAAATCGAAACTGGTTCGGTACAGCTTGGTTTCTTCGTCACGCATGTTACCCCGATAGCCAGTAATGTAGCAATCGGTCTCCACAGCGTAGCGTATAGCTTTCGCCGCGTCGGTACTGGATTTGGTCGTTAGTCCGTATACGTCCACTTGGAGGCTTGAGCGATCAGCGTCCGGGCGGCAGTTCAGCATGTTGAACGGGTCGCCGCCGATCCACTGATAGACAGCGTAGGGCTTAGCTACGTCTTGTGGCGCTTGGCCGAACGGATAAATGCGCGGTTCCGGGCCTCCGAGCAACGCTTGCACGGTCGGGTCGGCTTTGCACACGATGTAGAAAGGTACGTCCATTATGCTGCCTCTTCGGGCATACGAGCGCCCTTAGCGAAATTATCAGCGGCCCACAGGGGCTGTAGGTTAGTGTAATGGAAAAGAGCTTTTAGGTCCTCCGGGGTCTTGGCGGAGCTAAGCGGGGTTTTATGGTCAATGTGCCATAGCTCTCGGTTATGCCAGCCCATCCCCTCAGTAAAAAGACTCTCCAAGTGAGTCTTAAGCTCCGAAAAAGAACATCCTATAAGTTCGTAGGTCTTCGCAGGCTTGCCGAACCCGCTCTTGTTAAAGAAAACTCCGAGTCGCCCGCGCATACGACTGGCTACCAAGAATACCGGGTCTTCAGCTTTCCGCCGTTTAGCGTAGGCGTTCTGGTAAGCGTTGCGTGCCTCTCGCGTTCTGTTGAAATACTCTTTCTGCCGAACGTTATTGCGCGCCCGATTAGCCTCTCTGTAGGCTCTCTGATACGCCGCTATGGACTCTTTATTCTTAGCGGTGTTGGCTTTCACCTTGGCCAGGTGGGTTTCGCGGTTCTCTAGGTACCTAGCCGCCTTCTTGGCTTTTATCTCATCCGCGTTTTCTGTCCGGTATACCTTAAGCTTTTCTCGGATCTCGTCCCTGTTTTTAGCGACGTACGCTTTCCTACTGGATACAACTTTATCCGGATTCGCCTGTCGCCAGTTTTTATTCGCCAGCCTAAGGCATACCTTGCAGTAGTGAGTCAATCCATCCGCGGCTTTCGCCCGTCGGTTGAACTCCCCTAGTCCTTTGATTTCCTTGCACTTAGTGCATTTTTTCAAGGTCTACGCCCTCCATACTGGAAGGCAGCTTATCAATTAAGACCCAGCCGAATCAACTGGAATTTAGCGCTGGACAAGAATTCCTGGAAGACGGCCTGACGGTTCTGCGCGAGCGCGTTACGCATGAAAGGAAAGGCTCGGCTTCGAGAGGTGCCTAGCTCCAAGAACAGGGCGGCGTAGTATGTGTTCCCTCCGCCCTGCCCGCGCTTGCGTTTTCGCACCCCGACAGAAATTTTCGTAGAACCGGTTTCCTCGAAGAATTTCCTATCTTCGATCATGTCGAGGTTTCGGGGGATGTAGTTCGGCGTTTCTGGGCGATCGAGCCTAGCGGCGTTATCTTTCGCTGCGTTAAGTACGATATCCATCGCATCTTTCGCCGCCGGTACGACAACCTGGCGCTGCAGCTCCTGCGGCAGGTTGCGGAAAACGCGAGAAAGTTCGTCAGCGCCTTTCAGCTTGTAGGTGATCCAATCGGCCATGGTCGAGCCCTCGCTAGATGGGCTGAGTATACCGCAAAAGAAAACCCGCCGAAGCGGGTTTTGTCCGAGCCCGGTGCCTATTCCCGGGTAGAGCTGTATCGTGGTCTTCTTGTAGCGGCTCGATCAGGTACGGAACCAGTCCGTTTGCTCATCCGTCGCGCGCCCTTCCCACAATACCTACTGGCGTAGCAATCTCGAAAGACAATACTAGCCCGCAACCCGCTTAAACGCAAACGACATGATGCCTTCGCGGCCAAGGTCGCTCTCTACGCGGTTCATCTCAACGCATTCGAAGCCTTGCTCGGCGCACCAGTTGATGAAGCCTGTGGACGAGAAATACCAGAGGTGTTCGCCCGGCTTGTAGTGCTTCGAGCTAAGCACATCGTCGGCGTCTTCGAAGACTGGGAGCGACACGAACAGCCATTCGCGAACTTGGGCTAGCAGAGCGCGGGGGTCTGGGATGTGCTCCAGGGAGTCCCAGCAAGTGATGAAGGGTACCGTGGTCTTGTAGGGGTCCAAGTAGTTCTGCCCGAGCCACTTCACCGCATCCCGGCATACGTCGTACCCCCAACACCCGGTCTCATCTACATACCGGCCGCCCCCGATGCCGATGTCAACCCCGTAGCAAGCCCGGGCGTATTTCTCGACTAAGTCTTTTCGAGCGTTGGTCAGGAGCCGCGCCATGGGCGTCTCATCAAGCTTTCTGTAATGGGCGAAGTAATCGCCGCTGTAGAGCATGGCCGGACGGGAATGCCAGCCGTAACCCTTTTCAGGACTCCAGAGGAGGCAGTCCGTCAAACCAACTGGCAAGCTTTGCGTCATAATTCGAAATCCCCTTATCGCAGTTATGCTGTTTCAATTTACACCTGCAGAACCGGTCTGGAACCGCAAAGGTAATGTTCGTTTGGCCTTTCGGCGTGATGAGTTCCGGCGCATTGTAACCGCCCTGGCCGCCGCATACGATCCATGCAGGAACTTTAGCGCACAGAGCGGCCGGCACGAGCCAGCCGATACCGCCGATCACCGCTGCGGCGCCTTTGACCAGGGCCAGCAGCTGCTCGACTGGCAGTTCGCCTTTCAGGTAGTAAACGTCCGCCGGTGGCGGATGCTCTCCGACTAGCCATTCTTGGCCGTCCTGCAAATCAGCTACAACGACGACTTTATACCCACGATCCATAGCTGCTATTGCAGCTAAAGCTATGTACGACGGCAGTGGATTCCGTGTATCCGCCCGCCACTCGCTACGCACGGTAACTGGGCGTACCACGACGTAGCGGCCGTCTACTGGCGAAGGTGGAAGCCGGGGTAGGTCAAACTCGGCCGGTGCCACGCCGAAGCACGCAGTCATGCCCGGGATAATGCCTTCGGCGCCGTAACGAATTTGTCTGGTAGGTTGTCGGCCAGGGGGCAAAATCCAGTTCGTGTGCCGGGCGATGTTCTTTGCCTGAGTGCGCAGCGTGGTTTGCGGGCGGATGAAGTGGACGCCGGGGATATCTTGGTAAATTTCCGGCCAGGGGGTATCGAGGTAAACGGGTTTCGGCAGCGCTTTGACGAAGGCGCGTTGATAGCAGTTATCTCCGAGACCTTTCATAGAATGAATAATCATAAGGCTCCGGGCAAAAAGAACCCGCCATAAGGCGGGCGCAAGTGAGGGTCTGACGGAGTTTAAAGGCGCAATTGTGAGGGAGTTGAACCCCCGACCTCGCAGGACGTATTCCGCTGTAAGTACAGCAACCCGCGCGCTCTAACCAACTGAGCTACCAATTGCACCACAGGATCTATCTACGCAACCCGATGCGCTAACCCCGGATACCACACGCTTTCGTAAAAGAATTCGATGCGCGGATAGATCCTGTGGTGCAACTCCCGCATCTGCGGGCACTTGGCGTTGGTTGAATTCGGGCAGAAGGTGTAGGGTTCCAGCCTACACACCGAGAGAGCTAACCTCAGCAGGGCACCTAAGTGCGCTCAGTAAAACGCCTGTGTGGGTCATTTCCCCACCGCTTCTGCTGAAACGAACTCTAGCCGCGTGAATCACAAGTGTCAACAACCTTTTGCAATTCTTTTTCCAACAACCCTAACGCATAGCATTCCAACGACGTGGCGCGACTGCAGTTCACGACCTGAGCCCGTTGCGGTAACCTAGCGTGCTGCCTCACCCATTCGCGGCAGCGCGAGGCGTCGGGGTTCTTCGTGTCTTGGTGATCGCCGTGCCAGTGGGTACCTGCCTCAACGTTGCAGTCATACCCGAGCAGGAGAACGCGCTCCGCGCCCAAGTCGAACGCTAACTCTATCGCGCGCAAACCGGAGTTATAACCCCCATATTTGGTATGAAGGTTGAGGCCATACTTCGCCGACGCCTGCCGGGTACACGTCCAGCGTTTCGGACCTTCTGGGACCGACGAATGGTTGGCGCCCCACCACGCGAGATCTCCCGCGTAAAGGTGATCGCACCACGGGGCGAGCTGCCAGGAGTTGTTAACGGCGATGGTTGGTAAGCCTGACGCGCGGACCAGTTCGCAGTCTTGCGCGGTCAGGCTTGGGCCGGAAGCGATGCAGACGAAGGTTTTACTGCCCATCGTTCACGCCGAGCGACACTGGAGCGCTGACGTAGTCTTTCCCGCTATCAGGGTCACGCAACCATGCGTGGGCGTTGTAAACGCCTAAGATCTCGTTTCCGCTTCCTTTTTGCAGTACCCGCTGCCTCGCTTTAAGCCCGGGGCGCGCACGTACAACAATCCGTGCGATGATCTCAGACTGGGTAGCGGCAGACTCTTTAAATTCTCGCCCGCTGGCGTCCACGATGCGTGCCGGGACGTTCTCGAAGACCGTTACCCAAGCTTCGGTGAATCCGCCGGTATCGGGGTCGCGGACTTCCGTCCAGTCTTGGATGTCCACTCGGTGGCGGTACTGGCCGGCGCGGCTCATGGGCGCTCCTCGATAACTAGGGTATAGACGCCCGTGCAGTCTCCGGTTACCCCGGTCATGCGTGAGAGGACCGCATAGTACGTCCCCGCGGATCGGCCTTTTTCTGAGATCGATTCCCCGCCCACGCTTGACTGTTGCGCCGTGGCGTTCGCAGTTCTTACCCTAAGAGGGGTCAAAGGAACCTGGCCGGCGGTTGGCGTAAACGTGCCGCCCGAAGCTATCGTGCTCTGGAATGCGTAAGCCGCGCTTTCGGTCATGATGTTTTCAGATACGGGCGTATGCGTCGTACCGAACGTGCCTCCGGGCGTGCCTTGTGAAGCAGCGTAGGTTCGGAGAGTCATGCCCCCCTGATCAACGCTCAAAGCGTGTGCATGGATGATGAAATTCGTCGGGATGATCAGCCGGAAGACCAAAGGCGTCGCGGCGATTGGGTTGGCCGATGCGAATTCGTAGTTCAGAGCCCACATGCGGCGATCAAAGAAACCGGTTTGCCCTACGTCCACGCGGAAACGAGGATTGCTCCCCGCGATACCTCCATCTGTGATCAGCTTATCGGGCAAGTTGACAGAGATCGGCTGGCCTGAGATCGAAACAGGTAGCGGGTTCGAGGGCAGAGTAACGGCAATAGGCTCGTCCAGGTCTACTTTCAGTCTGTCCCCCGCGACCATGTTTGGAGGGAAGCTGAACTCGCCGTCTACCTTAAGCTTCCCGTCTTGGATCAACTCCGCTGGAGGCTGCGCGAGTATTCGTGTAGCGTGCGTCCCGTCGCCCATGTACTTCTCGAAGCGGCTAGGGCCGCCGAAGATCCGCCGGATGTAGTCCGTGACGATTGCCATATGGGCTCCGTTAAGCTAGTGCTGGATCGCGAAGTGGGAAAAGCAGCGCGGTTACCGGGCGAGGCAAGTAGCCACGTTCAAATTCGCCGTCCGGGTTCTCGTCGCGGTCTTTGTAGAGGAAGCCAACCATCAGCAGAGTTGCCGCCTGGACAGCGTAGCGCACAATCTTGTCGCCGTTGCTGTCGACGGCATATATCGGATCTCCCGAACTGTCGAGAATGGGATCGTCGTTACTGTCGCGCTCGACCTCGTAAGCACTAGCGGATTTCAGATAGTTCTTGACAGCCTCTGAAGCCGCACGGACATACGCGTCGATCAACACGTCATCTTGGTCGTGGTCCATGTTCAGGTGCTGCTTAGCGCGCGCCAGCGTTACGTACATCATCGGATCGAAACCCCTTTTTTCGGGTCAATCGTAGAAGCGTTCTCGCGCAGATCCTTCCCGTCGCGCCCTTTCTTGACCGCACAGCGCCAATCAGTTTCGCCAGTGCCCGGCACGCCTTGCGGGTTATCGCATTTGGCGATCCAGTAGCTGCCGCCGTAGGACGTGCCATCACCCTTCTCGTACTGGCCTTCGTGCTTGTAGGTGCCGCGGTCAATAACTGCGCCGATCTTGACCGACTTTTCGATCACGGTTTCGCCGGCCTGCATCTTGACCGTCACGGTTCGGCCGTCTTCGGCTAGGGTCAAATCGAAGCCTTCAAGTGGGATAGCATCTCGTCCGTTCTCAGGCTTCGGCATACGATCTGCAGCCTTCTCGAATGTGTCGCGCGCCTGCCGCTCCCAAGACAGCGTGAGGTCAGAGAAACGGCGCTCGAAGGCCGCGGCGACTTCGTCGACTGTCGGTGCCGGCAAAGGTGCGGCCGGCTGGACGGTCTTGATCAATTCGTCTAGGTGGGCTTTCAGCGCTGGCATGTCGGCGTCTTGGCCTTTCTCTGGTTTCGGCAACGCCTCTACGGCGTCCCTCACGAGTATTTTCAGGACAGGCAAAACGTCGTCGTCCATGCTCACCGAGTTACCGTCCTTAACTTCCGGAATCGGTACAAGCGCCGCGGCAGATTTGGCGATGGCTTCGAGGTCTACGAGTTCCGCCACGTCCTCTTCAGTCGGGATGCGCAATTCGGCGAGCTGCTTTTTCAGCCCTTCGATATCTCGCAGGAGCGGTGCGGTGGCTTCTTTGATGAGCGCGCCCATCGCCTTTCCAAACTCTTCCGGGTCGATCATCGGGTAACCTCAGTGCGTGCGGCCTGAACTGCTTTCAGCAGGAACAGTTCGGCGAGTGCCTTTTGTGTTTGCTCGTCTACCGCTGGTGCGATAACTGGTACCGGCTCGGCCGCCGGAGCAGCGCTTTGCGTCGGGAGCTTGTTGTCCTTGATAACAGAGAGCGGGAAGTCCTGTTGCTGCTTGTAGACCGTATCGCCACCGTCGAGAGGAGGGCGGTTGAACTCCAACCGGCCTTCGTTGATGGTTTCCAAGCTCGCGTCCGCCAGGATTTTGTGGTACTCGGCTTTGCGAGTGGCGTCCATCCGCATAAGGATAGTCTCGTCCAAGTCAATCTTATACGGCGTCGCACCAAGACCTTCGGTCAACAGGGTTTCCATCGACAGGATATGCGCCAACAGGGCGTCGTCCAGATAAAGCTGGTTTATTGCGTCCACGCCGAGACCGGAGGGGATTGTCCCCAGTCCCACCTTGAAAGGCGGAATGCCGAAAGGCTGGCAAATCTGCTCATCAGAGTAGCGGAGCTGCTCGACCATCTGCGAGTCCACGGACTTCGAGCCGAGCGACATGAACTTCAGGTCATCGCCAACCACAGCTACCTTACCAGCATTCTCGCCAGTGAAATTGCTGTTCCAATGCTCCGACAGCCGCTTGGCCGTCTCGTCACTGATCGCACCTGGCGCGGACAAGATGCCGGACGGCTGCGCGTTGTTCCCGAAGAACTCCGCGGAGCTTCGCAGGATACGCATGTTCTTCAGCGTCGGCAGGTAGGCGGCAGCGATAGGCGGCAGGCCGATCAGTGGGTGGAACGGGCAGATACACCGATCATGAATAATCTCCGTGGCCGGAACGATCAACTGGTCGTAGTCCGCCGGGAGTAAATTCAGGTTGTCGGTATACAGCTGATAGAAAACGTCACCATTGTCAGCGACCAGGGGCATTACCCGGCACGGGTCGAGAACATACAATCCGACGACGACATTCCGGCTGTCGCGCTCTTTCAACACATAGGTGTTGCCCTGAGTGATCTTGCTGAGCGCCCAGTACTCCCGGAACTGCTGCGGGGTCTGGTAGTGGTTCGGCCGGCGCAGAACCGGCGAATACGCCGAATTATCGATCGTCTCCCATACCCCACTGGCAGTGCGCGACTTCAAAGAGAAGGGCAGCTTGCCGATATCCGATGCGATGCGGTTAACGCAGGCGTACAGCGCCGGATAGTTCAGGAGAGTATCCAAGCGCTGCTCTTTGTTCCGCTGCCAGGCGCCCGTGAAGGGTTCGCGGACGATAGGCCACCAGCCGCGTTGAACAGGGACGTTCTGCAGCGACTTTTCAACCGTAGCTTCCGGTCGCTTAAATGTCAGCTCACGGCCGAAAATTCGCATTAGACGAGATCCTGTTCTTTGATCGCGGCTTCGATGTCCGATTTGTTGATGCGGCCGTCTTTCCCGGTACCGATCACTTTGGTGATGTCGATTCCGTTCTCTTTGGCGAAGGCCGCGACGTTATCAGAGATCAATACTTCGGCTTTCGACTCTTCGGCGGGCATATCGGTATCCGGGTAAGTACCGTGCCCCAGCTTGCGAAGTGTCTCCGCATAGCGGCGCGCCATTAGGACGGTTCGACCACCTTTGCCGTAAGTGAATGCGACTTTGCTCATCGGGGATTTCCTCGAATTTTCGGCAGTATAACGGGTAGGTACGCCATTCTGCTAGCGTAGCTCAACCCATGAACCCAATCTTCCCGATTTGTTCGATCATATTGGCGTACTCTCAAGTCATAAAAGAAAAGGGCCCGAAGGCCCTTTCCGTTGCGACTATCGCTTACGCGGCGCCCCAGTTCACGTTATCCAGCCATGCTACGGCCGAATCACGGCGACGCGCCCAGTTGATGGTGCGCTCGGCACGGAAGCCGACCAGGTTACGTTGCCACAGCGACACGAGGACGGTGCTGGCGGTAGTCGGGTTGTCGGGCGCGTTGTCCATCTGCAAGGAAGCTTCGGTCGACATCGACAGATCGATGCCACCTTCGTCCGCCTCGTAGATATCACTGGCGTTGACCAGAGCAACCAGGGAACCGCCCGAATCGGAAGGAACGTATTCCGAAACGATCACCGGCAGGCCGAACAGAACGCCGCCGTTCATCGAGATGCCCGGGAACTCGGTTTGGCCGAGCGGGTTCTGCATCAGGCTCAGCGCCAGAGCAGTTACCGAGGACATGATGAACACGCCGGAGGTCGGAGCGTTGTTGGCGTTGATGAACGCGGTGAACAGCGCTTTGATGTCGGCCCGGACTGCGTCGGCGTCGTTACCGCTCGACGGGATGCCGGCTACGCCGTTCAGGATCGAGGCAGGCGAGATGCCAGACACGGCAGCCTTCAGCGGGTTGATGAAGTCGATGTCGAGACGCTCACGCAGCGCCGCGGCCAGTTGGTCACGGATGATGCTGTCAGCGGCCGGGTTCGAGTCGCGGATCACTTCCATGGTCGCTACGGCGATGTTGGCGACCTTCAGCGGCTCGATGGTCTTGCGCTCGAAGTCGAACTTGGTCAGCGGTTTGGCCTGACCTTCACCCACCCAGTAGCCGTCGCCGCCGGAGGTTTGGCCGATCAGCGGAGTACGGAACGGAACTCGGCGCAGCGACGGAACCGGAGCTTGACCGAAACGGCCCAGGATGGTCTGAGGACGCAGGTAAGCTACGAAGTCAGCGAAGACGCTGGTCTCGTCGCCCACCAGCGGGCCGGCCCAGGTGGTGTCGGAGGTGGTGGCAGCGGCTACCGCGGCTTTGGTCACCAGGCGATGGGTGGCAGCGATAACGCCGTCCTGGCCGTCATACAGCGACTTCGCGATGTCCATCGCGTTGCGGTGTTCCAGGTGACCCAGTGCCAGGCACTTGGCGGCACGGGCGAAGGCGATTCCCGGCTCAAGCTTCTGAGTGTTCTTGGCGCGAACGGTGATGCCGGTGCTGTCTACGGTCTTCACGCGGGTTTCCTGTTCGGTGGTGACAGGCTTCGCGGTGCGAGCCTGGGCGCTCTGCATCCCCTTCAGTCGAGCGACGTGCTTGTCGATGGCACCCAGTTCGGCTTCCAGGTTGTCGAACGCTTCCGATTGCTCGGCGTCCAGGGTGGTGCCGTCTTCGGCGGCCTTGTCCATGATGGACTGCATCTCGGCGGATTTGGTCACGCGGGTTGCTTCGAACTCCGCGATCTGTTCAGCGATGGTTTTCATGTCTAGGCCCTCCTCGGGCTTCGGAATGGTTTTCACTACAGGTTTTTGTGCCGAAGCGCCGGCAGGTTTTCCAACTCGCACCACAGGAACAACCGATTTGCCAAGCGCGGCCAGTTGTTTTCTCGATGCTGATTTTACACTGGTAATTCGTCCGCTAGAGTTGCACGGAATGGTAACCGCGGAAAGCTCGAACCAGTCCCACTTAAGGTACTTCGAGCCCCAAGTTCCCTCGATACGCGCGCTCTCGATCGGCAAGAAGCCGATGGACAGACCGCGCACCAGCCCAGCTTTGATAGATTGCCAGGCTTCGTCCAGTCGGTCTTTGAGCTTCCCGTCTTCCTCGACCTTGGCAATCTGCATAGTTGCTTCGATGCCGCGGGGACTGACCTTCACGTCGATGACGTGGCCGATCGGCTCGTCGGATTCATGCTGCCACAGGAAAGGCATCGGCAGAGTGAACTGCGCGCCCTCCGGGACCATGATGTCATCCGCACGATCTGGCTCGGGCGTACTGGCAATGCCGGTAATGATCCGCTGATCGTCGTTAACGGCCTTAACCGTCATCGTACTGTAGGCTCTGTTCATACCCAGCTCCGGTAAATTAGGCGCATTAAAACCTATTCCTCACCCTAGTACAAACATTTGGTGCTTACGGTGCGCCGCGGCTGGGTTCAGCGACATAAGGCTAACAGCGTTGAACAGTGCCATCACCGGGTCGATCTTGGCAGCGCCCGAAGCCTGCTTAGTTACTAGGATGGAGTTCGCCCGGGGCTCAACTCGGCAGTTAGACACCGCCCAAACCATCAAGCCTTGTTTCGCGTGGACAAGCTGGCCGCCGGCCAGGCGCCGTTCCGCAGTCTTGATCGCTCCGCCCAGTTTCCACCCTTGGCTGATACCGACGATCTTGTCCTCAGGAATGCCGCGGTTGATCAGCTCGTCGAAGATAGCGCCAATACCAACAGGGTCGACGCCTATCTTGTCGAGCAAGCCCCAGTCGTAAACCTGCTCCACCAAATCGCAAAGCTCGGTCACGTCGTCGCCGATGCGCTTGACGATACCCAAGTCCCCTTGTTGCGCGAAGTCTTCCATCTTCGACTTCTCGGCCAGGTTGCGCTTAAGCGCGGAAGGGTGTGCCCATGCGCGGGACCACGATACCCAAGTGTCAGTGCCGATGAGTCGGCCGAGGATACTCAACCCGAGCAAGTCGTCCAGGCCGCCGCCGTCGATCCCCACCGTGATTACTTCGCAGATATCCCGGAATTTATCAAAGGTAAGCTTCTCGTCCGTCTGTTCAAGCCAGAAGTCTGCGCCGGCCCATCTGTCGGTTCGGAGAGCTAGACCGATCTCCACATTCAAATATTTTGAGAGGACGATAAGAGTTTCAGTCGGTCCTACCGCAGCGGCGCGCTTAATCTCCCTCTGGATAAAATCGATGCTCGCCGATTTCCCGAGATTCGGGTTTGTCATTCTGAAATTTTCAGGCAGCAGATACAGCTTGTCCTTGATGTAGCTTTCAGGGAACTCGTACAGGATGGGCAGGAAGTTTTTATCTTCGATCTCGCCGTCCCGCACTTTTCGGGCATACATCAGCTTGGACGCAAAGACGCCGGCCGGCGGTTCGTCTGACTGCGTGGTCAGGTACAGGACAAACCCCTCGGGTCGTGACGCGAGACCGCCTGTCGCTTCTACCAGCATTTTTGCCGCGTGTGGGTTCTTGCCGAACAGGTGGATCTCGTCCACCAACACCACCGCCGCTTTGATGCCGCCGACCGTGTTTGAATCCGCCGCAACGACCTTGAGCGTAGAGTTTGTACCAAGGTGGCGGATAGTCCGTATGTGCTCCTGGACTTGCATCATTGCGTCCAGGGTCTCGTCTTTCTTCACCATGTCCCGGGCTGGCGCGAAGGCGTTATCGGCCACCTCTTTTGTCGGGGCTAGGATGATGAACTCGGCAGACTGCCGCCAGTTCATTTTCAGGACCGTTAGCATAATAGAGGCCGCCTCGGTCGATTTGGCATTTTTTTTGCTAATAAGAACGAAGGCTTCGCGAATGTGCTGAATACCAGTCTCGGGGTCATACGCGCCGAAAATTGCGTTCGCTACGTCCTCAGCCCAGCTGGCTCCGATATCGCCGATCGTCTGTTGCCCATCGCCCACGTCGACGATTTTCAGGCGGTGACGGAAATCCCGAGCCTCCTGCGCTGATTCGGGAAATAGTGGGTCGAACGGGATCAGGCTTCTCCCTTCGATGATTCTGCTCTCCCAATCCGGGCACGCAGTGCTGTAGCTCAGTAAGCTCATCGGCGGATTGCCTCTTCGTAAAGTTGGTTCCAAAGTTGCGTGAAGTTGTCAGGCAGAATATCGCGCTTTGCGCGGTTGTCTTCCTTCCAAAGCGGCTGAAGGTTGTTCAAGCTCCAGCACATCTTGAACTCCAAGGAGTGCTCGTCCGGCGGATTGAAAAACGACACGGGGATTATGTGGTCGATTTCTATGTCTCCACGTAGAAGCCTATCCCAGGTCATCCCTCGCGTGAACAGGCGCTCCAGGTGCTCTTTAAGGTCCGCGGCGCTGTAATTCAACAAATTCAAGCATGAGGTACCTAGCTTGGTTTTCTGCAAGCTATTCCGTACCCCCGCAGACACTCGCATGCGCAAAGCGTGAGCTGGGTCTGTACGACGGCGGTGCTTACTTTTCGCGGATATATCCTCTCTCCGTCGTGCGTAAGATAGTCTGGAGGATTCCCTAGCCTTCTCTGGGTTCTCCCGCGCTCTTCGTACAGCGTCTAGGCGGGCGCAATCTCTACACACGGACTGCAGCCCAAGCGCGCCGGTTTTAGACCTGTTGAAATACGCCGAGTTGGCAGGGTAGAAACCTAGACAATGCGTGCATATTTTCTCGGTGCTACCGGCTGCGGCTATACGAGCAGCTTGCCTAGCTGCGATAGCCGGCTGTCTCTCGGCATTGGCGGCTTGCCATTCCGGCGTCGCTTTACGCTCTCGGCGCTTAGCCGTTTCGTGGTCCCGCTGGCTGTGATATTTGGCACGGCGCTGCGCCTGCATGCAAACCTTGCAAGTCGCCTTGTGTCCGTCCGGGTATTCTTTCCCGATGTGATAATCCGACCGCGGCTTACCGATCTTGCACTTAGTGCAAAATTTCAGTTCACCGGCCAGGGGTTGCTGTGTAGAATTCGCTGTAGTCATGAGGCACCTAGAATGCTGATTGGCAAGAAGCCCGACTAGCGCTCGCAACGCTTTCGGGCTTCGTCAATTCTACCCTTCCGTGTTGTTCACGACAAGTTTCGGCGGCCTGCGAGTGGCGTAGATGTTTCCCCCTCCGGCCAGTTCTTTCGCCCCTTCCTCCTTTGTGACCTTCTTGCCCTTCTCCCCCATCTTCGAGTGTTCGAAAGGTAGCAGAGCTTTGGCGGCTTCCAGGCGGGCTTTTACGCCGGCCTTCGGTGAGTTCATCAGTGCGACAAGGAAAGCTTTCGGGTCGTCAGTTTCCGGGATTTCAACCGTCACGATGTCCGGCTCTCCGCCAGGTTCTTCGGGCTTTTCCTTCGCCGCAGGTCCGGGCTTGGTGCCGATACCCACGGCTGCCAGTGCGGCCACGATAGCAGGGTGTTTACGCATACGATGGCCGGCGGCCTTGGCGGTTTTAGGGCTAAGTCCTGCACTGATCGCTGCCTGCTCGGGCTTCTCCCCCCGCAGGGTCGCCTTGAAGAATTTCTCTTGCGATTCGTTGAGCATGGTGTTTCGCCTGTTGTTACTCGTGCGCCTAGCCTAACACGGGTAACAAAGTCCCAGCGAAATTCCGC